>Ga0208243_1000039_pt1 | contig 174689 bp, 173 predicted proteins | sample Subbio2Aug_QV12A_FD_184826 | JGI IMG/M metagenome (GOLD analysis project Ga0208243, IMG submission 184826) | Serpentinite rock and fluid subsurface biosphere microbial communities from McLaughlin Reserve, California, USA - CR12Aug_QV12A (SPAdes) | ecosystem: Environmental > Terrestrial > Deep... | reverse complement strand
ATGGGGCTTCCTTCGTGCATGCGGGCGATGGCTGCGACGATGGACAGCCCCAGTCCGTGGTGGGGCCGGTCCAGTTCGCAGCGCGAGCTGTCGACCCGGAAAAACCGGTCGAACAGGCGCGGCAGGTGGTGCTGCGGCACCGGATCGCCCAGGTTCTCGACCCACAGGCGCACGCCGCCGGCGTCGTCCGGATCGAGCCGCACGGTGATCCGGGTGCCCGGCGTGGCGTGGCGGATGGCGTTGCCCAGCAGGTTCGACAACGCCCGCTTGACCAGCGGTGCGTCCACGGCGGCCTGCTGTTCGCCGGCCACCTCGACCGACAGGTCGGCCTCGCTGAGCGGGGCTTCATGGAATTCCAGCACCTGGTGGACCAGCGCCGACAGGGCCACCGGTTCACCCCGGCGCGCCTTCACGCCCCGGTCGGCCTGGGCCAGGAACAGCATGTCGTTGACCATGCCGGCCAGCCGGTTCAGCTCCTCCAGGTTGGAGGCCAGCGTGTCGGCCAGTTCGGCCGCCGGCCGCTCGCGGCTGAGCGCCAGTTCGGTCTGGCCGATCAGGTTGGCCAGGGGGGTGCGCAGCTCGTGGGCCACATCGGCATTGAAGCCTTCGAGCTGCAGGTAGGCCCGCTCCACGCGGCCCATCAGGCCGTTGAACTGCTCGATCACGGGTTGCAGCTCTTCTGCCGGCTCGGCCAGCGACAGGCGCTGGTCCAGGCGGGCCACGTCGATGGCCCGGGTCTGGTCGGCCACATCGATCAGGGGCCGCAGGCTGCACCGGACCCGCCAGAACGTGCCCCAGCCGGCGAGCGCGCCGCCGGCGATCACCACCGCCACCAGCAGCAGGGCCATGCGCTGCCCGGTCCGGGCGTCCTGCGAGCAGTCCAGCCAGACCCGGGCCTGCCAGCCCTCGATGTTGGCCAGCGGCAGCGCGAAGCCGAGCGACTTGCTGGAGCGCGCGCTCACGTCGAAGGGCGGGGGCGGGTCGCGGTAGACGGTCTGGCCGCTGGCGTCCTGCACCTCCATGTAGGTGCCGGGCCGGCGTTCCGCCGACCAGGCCAGCTTGGCCAGGGCCTCGGCGCGGCCGCCCCGCTCCTCGCCGGCCCGGGCGATGTCGACCATCACCTTGGCATAGTTCTGCAGCTGCTCCTCGTGCTTGGCCTTGAAAAGCATGACGTTGACCGCGTAGATGCAGGCCAGCAGCACACCCAGGCCGACCACGGTCTGGATGGCCAGCAGCAGCGACAGGCGCCGCCCGATGGAGTAGGTGTCCGCCTGGCGCGGTTGTGGCGGGTGTGGCGGGTGGGCGGTGCTCATGAGCGTTCCTCCAGCACATAGCCCATGCCGCGCACGTTGTGCAGCAGCTTGGGCCGGAAAGGGTCGTCCATCTTCGAGCGCAGCCGCCGCACCGCCACCTCGACCACATTGGTGTCGGAGTCGAAGTTCATGTCCCACACCTGTTCGGCCAGCGTGGTGCGCGAGAGGATCTGGCCCTTGCGGCGCACCAGCAGCGCCAGCAGGGCAAATTCCTTGGCGGTCAGCTCCAGGCGCTGGCCCGCCCGCCAGGCCTTGCGGCTGATCAGGTCGATTTCCAGATCGGCCAGCGCGAGGCGGGTCGGGGCGGCCTCGGCATGCTGCGGTCCGCGCCGCAGCAGCGCGCCCACCCGGGCCAGCAGCTCGGAAAACGCGAAAGGTTTCACCAGGTAGTCGTCGGCACCCGACTCCAGGCCCTGCACCCGGTCTTCGACCCGGTCGCGGGCGGTGAGCATCAGCACCGGCGTCTGGCGCTTCTCCCGCAGGGCAGAAAGCACGCCGAAGCCGTCCACGCCCGGCAGCATGATGTCCAGGATGATCAGCTGGTAATCGCCCGCCGTGGCCAGGTAGCGGCCCTCGATGCCGTCGCGCGCCACGTCCACCGTGTGGCCGGCTTCCGACAGGCCGCGCGACACGTAGTCCGCGAGCTTCGATTCATCTTCGACCACCAGGATGCGCATGAGGGGCTGTTGGGGAGACCAGGGGAGCCTGCAGATTGTCCCGAGGATCGCCCCGGCCCAGGATTACAAACATGTAATCCCGCTGTGCGTCGGCTGCAAACCCGGGTTTCTACAGTTCATCCCATGCCGCGACAACGGCATGCCTCCCACCCACTCTCACAAGGAACTGTCATGAAACTCGCTGCCCGCGCCTTTGCTTCCCTCGTTCTCGCCGGTGTTGCCGGTGCTGCCATGGCCCAGTCGGCTCCCGCCCCCGAGCCCAAGACCCGCGCCCAGGTGGTCGCCGAAATGCTGGAGGCCCGCCGCCTTGGCCTGATGGACACCCAGGTCGAGAACTACCCCCGCCAGGCCACCCAGGCCGAAGCCGAACAGATCCGCCAGGCCGGTCTGAAGGCCGCCAAGGGCCAGACCCAGTTGTCCCTCCGCTGACCTGGTCAGGTTCTCCCAGGTTGGTCTTGTCGGCGGCCCTTCGGGGCCGCTTTTTTTCGTCCGTGCACCCCGGCCCGGATCACTGCCCGGGCCGGCAGGGGTCCTGGCGCGGCAGCACGCCTTCGTCCCGGGCCTGCCGCAGCGAGCGCCAGGCCGGCTGCCACAACGGCACCGACGCACGCGAGCCTTCCCGCACCACCACCGGGTGGCCTGGCGCGTCGAGTGCGGTCATCAGGTCGGTGTGGGCCACCCAGACCCACTGTTCACGCTCGACATCGTTGCAGCGCCGCGGCTGCGCGATCAGGCCGACCGGCACATGTGGCACTTCCACCACGAAGGTGTGGAACCGGCTGCCGGCGGCCACCGAAGGGCCGGTGGCCCGGGCCAGGGCTGCCTCGGTCGGTGCCACGCTGCAGTTGGATTCTTCGTGCAGCTCACGCAGGGCGGTCTGCAGCGGGGCTTCGCCCGGCTCGGCCCGCCCGCCCAGGTGGCCCCAGGCGCCCCGGCCCGGCGCCGGGTCGAGTGCCAGCAGGAACAGCGCCTCGCCGGCCTGACAGGCGTAGGCGGCCGCACCGGCCGGCGGGCCCGGCTGCGCAAGAGCAGGCTGCGCGAGTGCCGGCAGGGCACAGGCCAGCAGCCCGGCCGTCGCCCGACGTGACCAGCGTTGCAGGGGTGTCATTCAGAGCAGGGTGGAGGCCGGTACCAGCAGGCCCAGACCATAACCCAGCGCCAGCCCGAGCAGCACATCGGACGGGAAATGCGCGCCGGCCTGTACCCGCGCCCAGCCGGTGAGCAGGGCGAGCGGTGGCAGGCACCACAACGCGGGCGCCATCGGGGCCAGCGGCAGGGTGCAGGTGGCCAGGAAGGCCAGCACGGTGGCGTGTGTGCTGGGCATGCCGCCGCGCGCCGAATGACCGAGGTGGTTCGGGCACAGGCCCAGTGCAAACGGCCGCGGCGCATTCAGGTGGCGCGCCAGCCGTTTGCAGCCCAGCTGCACCAGGCCCGCCAGCAGCAGGCTGCCCAGCATGGCGGTGCCCAGACCGTGCGCCAGCGCGGCATGGACCATGGCGGCGGCCACCAGCCAGCCGCTGTGGCGCGCCAGCCCGATCGCCAGCCGCAGGCGCACCGGATGCACGTCGCGCCCGACACCCAGCTGGCGCATGAGCGCCCAGTCGGCGCTGCGGAAAACCAGCGCCTGGGGTGAGCCGAAGGGGGCGGCAGGGGAGGTGGGTCCGGCGGAAGGGGCGGTGGGGGCAGACATGCGCCAAGGTTGGCGCGCCCCGATGTCAATCGCGTGACGGCGGGCAGTGCCCGTCCGTCCCGGCGGGCACTGCCGGCGTCAGGTGCCGGCCGGCACCGCCTCAGTGGTCGTCGTGTGCCTTGTCGCGGGTGAGCCGCTCGGCGAACGAGATGCCGATGGCCGACAGCACGAAGGTGAAGTGGATCACCGCCACCACCGCCACGATCTGGATGTTCTCCAGGCTCAGGTCGCCGCTGAGGTAGGTCTTGAGTGCATGCACGCCCGAGATCGAGATGATGGCAAACGCCAGCTTCAGCTTGAGGTTGTAGGTGTTGACATGGTCCAGCCAGTCGGGCTTCTTCATGTCCTTGCTGTCGAAGTGGCCGGTGGTCACGAACAGCGAAACGCCCGCCAGCGCCACCACCCACACCAGCTGGGCCACCATGGTCATGTCGACCAGCTCCAGCACCTTGATGATCAGGTCGATCTTTTCCAGATCGCCGGTCAGCAGGGTGGTCATGAGCTTGTAGGTCTCCAGCAGGAACTTGCCCAGGATGCCCAGGATGATGGTCACCAGCCCCACGTAGAAGAACAGCATGGTGAAACGCATGCCGTAGAGCAGCGAGCCGATGCCGGAGAGGATCTTTTCCATGGGGTGGGGCGGTGGTGGAGGGCGCGCCAGAATACCACCGCCGTGTGCCCCCGGCGGGGGCCGGGGGCAGGGCGTTCAGGCGGCGAACACGCGTTCCATCTCGCGCCGGAACCGCACCGCCGTGGCGTCGGCATCGAAGGCCACGTCGTCCCAGCTCACGGCCTGCCCGGCCGCCACCGGGCGCAGCAGTTTCACGCCGTGCGCCAGCCCCAGCGGCAGGCCGCCCAGCGCCAGCGACTCGCGCGCCGGCAGCAGCTTGCCGTAGACGGTGAAGCCGCCTTCGCCGTCCAGCATCTCGCCGGCCTGCAGGTCGCGCTTGGCGGTGGCCACCACGTCGCCGTTCCAGCCGATGGGGGCACCGGTGGATTCGCCGCGCAGCCCGATGGAGGCCACCGTGATGCCCAGCTCCAGCCCGATCAGGTGGAACGGCTTGTACATGCTCGAGTACTGGCCGCTCGGGTCGGTGACCAGGCCGTATTCCTTGAAGCAGCGGGCCACGTACTCGCTGTCGGCAGCGAAGGTCACGTACACGCCCCAGCGCAGGTCGCGGAACACCGGGCGGGTGTCGCGCTCCACGCTGGAAATCACCTCCACCTGGCCGCGCTGGTCCAGGATGCCGCCGTGTTCGCGCGGCTTGAGGATGCGGGCCAGATCGTCCACGCCCACCGCCGGGAACTTCAGCCCGCTGGGGGCTGCCAGGCCGGTGGCGTTGGCCACGGCGGCCATCTCGATGGCGCTCTTGGTGCCGTCCAGGAAGCTGTTGAACATCTGCGCGTTCATGCCGCCCCGGGCGGCGTCCTCGGCGGTCAGACCGTAGTGGTTCCACACCGTGTCGGGCGTGCTCTGGTGGTAGGTCGGCAGGTACTTGGTGCCCTTGCCGGCCGCCACCACGCCGAAGCCGGCAGCGCGCGCCCAGTCGACCATCTCGCAGATGAGCGCCGGCTGGTCGCCGTAGGCCAGCGAGTAGACGATGCCGGCCTCGTCGGCCCGCCGCCTGAGCAGCGGGCCGGCCAGCGCATCGGCCTCGACGTTGACCATGACGATGTGCTTGCGGTGCTCGCAGCAGGCCAGCACATGGGCAATGCCCACCGCCGGGTTGCCGGTGGCGTCGATGACGATGTCCACATGCGGCGAGGCGATCAGCGCCATGTTGTCGTCGATGACCGCCGTGTTGCCCAGCCGGGCCGCCTCGTCCAGGCTGCGGGCCGCAAAGGCTTCGTCCTTCCAGCCCACGTTGCGCAGCGCGGCCCGTGCCCGGTCGGGCGACAGGTCGGCAATGCCGACCAGGTGGATGCCGGGCGTGCGCGGCACCTGCGAGAGGTACATGGAGCCGAACTTGCCGGCACCGATCATGCCGACACGAAGGGGTTGGCCGGCAGCGGCGCGCTGCTGGAGGCGGGCGAACAGGTTCATGGGCTCTCGGCAGGTGGTGGCAGGGCTCAGGCGCTGGGGAACGGCAGCTCGCGCAGCGGCTTGCCGGTCAGGCGGGCCAGCGCGTTGGCAAAGGCGGGGGCCAGCGGCGGCAGGCCCGGCTCACCCATGCCGGTGGGCGCCTCGGTGCTGGGCACGGTGTGCACGGTGATCTGCGGCATATCGGTGATGCGGGGCACCACGTAATCGCCAAAGTTCTGCTGCTCCACCACGCCGTCCTTGAGCGTGACGGCAGCGCCCGGCAGGCACATGCCCAGACCCATCAGCGCGCCGCCCTGCACCTGGGCTTCCACGGTGCGCGGGTTGATCACCAGGTTGCAGTGCACGCCGGCCGTGACCTTGTGCAGCACCGGCTGGCCGTTCTGGACCGAGGCTTCGACCACGAAGGCCACCACCGACTCGAACGACTCGTGCACCGCCACGCCCCAGGCGCGACCGGCCGGCAGCGCGGTGCGGCCGTAGCCGCTCTTCTCCACCGCCAGCTGCAGGGCAGCGGTGTGGCGCGGGTGCTGGCTGCCGAACATCTTGAGGCGGTAGGCCACCGGGTCCTGGTTCGTTTCGCGGGCGATCTGGTCGATCAGCGTTTCCATCACGAAGGCGGTGTGGGTGCTGCCCACGCTGCGCCACCACAGCACCGGCACGTTCACCTTGGGGTGGTGCACCGTCAGGCGCATGGGCAGCGGGTAGGGCGCGCGCATGCCTTCCACGGCGGTGGCGTCTACGCCGTTCTTGACCATGCCCGACTCGAACGGGCTGCCGGTGACGATGGACTGACCCACGATCACATGGTCCCAGGCCAGCACCTGGCCGGCCGCGTCGAAGCCGATGCGGGCGCGGTGCAGGTGCATGGGGCGGTAGTAGCCGCCCTTGATGTCGTCCTCGCGGCTCCACACAGTGCGGATGGGGGCGCGCACGCCGGCACCCAGTGCTGCCTTGGCGATGCCGCAGGCCTCCACCACATAGTCGCTGGTGGGGATGGCGCGGCGTCCGAAACCGCCACCGGCCGACTGCACCTGCACCTTCACCTGCTCGGGCTTGAGGCCCAGCGCGGCGGCGGCGGCCATGCCGTCGAGGCCGGGCATCTGCGATCCCATCCAGAGCGTGGCGGCCTGGCCGTCGAAGTCGACGGTGCAGTTCAGCGGCTCCATGGGCGCATGGGCCAGGTACGGGAACACGAATTCGGCCTCGATGGTCTTCGGGGCCTTGTCCAGCGGCGCCATGTCGGCGTCGAAATGCCTGGCGCCGGGCTGCTTCGCCAGTTCGCGGTACTGGGCCAGCTGGCGCTGGCTGTCGACCTTCTCGACCTGGCTGGTGTCCCATTCGAGCTTGAGCGCCTCGCGGGCGGTGCGGGCCGGCCAGTAGCCGTCGGCCACGATGGCCACGCCCTCGGCACCCCGGTCCAGCGGCACCCGCAGCACCGCCTTCACGCCCTTGACGGCGCGGGCGGCGGCATCGTCCACCGTCTTCAGGCGCGCACCGAACACCGGCGGGCGGGCCACCACGGCGGTCAGCTGGCCCGGGCGGGCCATGTCGATGCCGAAGCTCTGCCGGCCGCTGCTCTTGGCGGCGGCGTCCAGCCGGCCGGTGGGCTGGCCGATCAGGCGGAACTGCTTCGGGTCCTTGAGGGTGACGCTGGCGGGCACCGGCAGGGCCATGGCGGCCTGGGCCAGTTCCCCGTAGCCCAGGCGACGGCCGCCGGGGCCGATCACCACGCCGGCCTGGGTGCGCAGGCCGGCGGCATCCACGCCCCAGCGGGCGGCGGCGGCCTGCACCAGCATGGCGCGGGTGCGGGCGCCCAGCTCGCGGTACTGGGTGAAGCTGTTCTTGATGGAGTTGGAGCCACCGGTCAGGTGCAGGCCCCACAGTGGGTCGGCGTAGGCCACGTCGTTGGTGCCCAGCTGGCTGCGCACGCGCGACCAGTCGGCGTCCAGCTCGTCGGCCAGGATCATGGGCAGGGCGGTCTGGATGCCCTGGCCGAATTCCAGCCGGTTCACCGTGATGGTCACGGTGCCGTCCGGTGCAATGGCCACAAAGGCACCGGGTTGCTGCACCGGCTTCAGCCCGGCGGCAGCGGGGGCGGCCTGGCTGTGCGCGGCCAGCGGGAAGAGGCCGAGGGCGAAGCCGCTGGCCACACCCATCTTCAGGAAGGCGCGGCGCGGCAGTTCGGCCACCGGTGCGTCGCTGTCATCGTGCTGGCGGGCCAGCAGGTGTTGAAGGCCCTGGGGCAGCTCGTGAAAGGCGGAGTTCAGCATGGTCGTGACTCCTTCAGGCCAGCGAGCCGGCAGCGTCGGCCACGGCAGCGCGGATGCGGGCATAGGTGCCGCAGCGGCACACATTGCCGGCCATGGCGGCGTCGATGTCGGCCGCGCTCGGCTTCTGCCCTTTCGGCAACGACTTCAGGAACGCGGTGGCGCTCATGATCTGGCCGCTCTGGCAGTAGCCGCACTGGGCCACGTCGTGCTTGATCCAGGCGTCGCGCACCGCGCGGCCGACCGGGTCGTCGCTGGTCACGGCTTCGATGGTGGTGATGTTGCGGCCGGCCACGCTGGAGATGGGCGTGACACAGGACCGGATGGCCTGTCCGTCCACATGGACCGTGCAGGCGCCGCAGAGCGCCGCGCCGCAGCCGAACTTGGTGCCGGTCAGACCCAGCGTGTCGCGCAGGGCCCAGAGGACCGGGGTGGAGGGATCGATGTCGAACTGCTGGGTGCGGCCGTTGACTTGCAGAGTGGTCATGGTGACTCCTGAATGAGGCTGGCAGTGTCGTGGGTGCGGCCGGGCCAGCGGTAGCCTGAACCTGCGGGATGTTTGCCCGATCCTGTGACCATACTGCAGGATCGGGTCAGCGTCGGTAGCATCCGTGTCACCCCCGAACCCGAGCCGCCCATGCCCGATCCGACTGATCTCCTCCGCGACGCCCGATCCACCCTGGCCGGGCGGATCCTGCAGCGCACCGGACCCGGCCAGCTGCTGCGGCCGCCGGACATGCCCGGCCTCATGCTGATCCGCCAGGACCAGGCGCTGCTGGACAACTGCGCCGTGTACGAGCCGTGCGTGGCCCTCATCGTGCAGGGCAGCAAACGGGTGCTGCTGGGCGACGAGACCCTGCATTACGGCGAAGACCGTTACCTCATCGCCTCCATGGACCTGCCGGTGCGCACCGCCGTGCTGGAGGCCTCGCCGCAGCGGCCCTACCTGGGCCTGGCCCTGCGGCTGGACTGGCGCGAGCTGGCCTCGCTCATGCTGGAAGTTCCGGCGCCCCCGGCGGGCCGCAAGCTGCCGCTGCCGGACAGCCGCGCCATGACCACCGGCGCGCTGTCGCTGCCGCTGCTGCAGGCCTTTGGCCGGCTGCTCGACCTGCTGGACCATCCCGAAGACATCCCGGCGCTGGCCCCGCTGGTCCAGCGCGAAATCCATTACCGCCTGCTCACCGGCGAGGCCGGCGCGCGCCTGCGGCAGATCGCCACCGTCGACACCCAGAGCCACCAGGTGGCCCGGGTGATCGCGCTCATCAACACGCAGTTCCACCAGCCGCTGCGGGTGGAGGAGCTGGCCCGGGAGGCCGGCATGGGCCTGTCCACCTTCCACCACCACTTCAAGCAGCTCACCGCCATGACGCCGCTGCAGTACCAGAAGCAGCTGCGCCTGAACGAGGCCCGGCGCCTGATGCTGTCGCAGCGGCTCGATGCGTCCACCGCGGCTTTCCGGGTCGGCTACGAAAGCCCTTCCCAGTTCAGCCGCGAGTACCGGCGCCTGTTCGGCGTGCCGCCTTCTCGTGACGTGGCCGGCCTGCGGTCGGTGGCTGAGCCGCTGCCCGCCTGATCAGGCGACCGCTGCAGGAATCCAGGCCATCAGCCGGTCCCGCACGTTGGCCGGCGTGTCCAGGTGGCCCCCGCCGACCTCGACGAACTGCGATCGCGGGTTGGCCGGCAGCTGATCGACGAAGTAGCGGCGCACGCCCTTGAACAAGGGATCGGACTCGCCGATGGCGGTGAACACCGGCAGCGTTGCCGGAACCCTCGGCGCGGTGACCCCCATGTCGGCGTCCGACTCGGGGTCGAACCAGGTGAGGTACTTGCGGGCGGTGGTCACCACCGGAATGCGGCGTCCCTGGTTGATGTCGTTGAAGCGCTCCACGCTGTCGCCCTTGCCGGCGGCCACCAGCGCACGGGCCTCGTCCACGCTGTCGCGAACCGCTTTGAGCGCGGGCACCGTGTAGTAGCCGCGCGGAACGTGTCCGGGTGCCAGCAGCACCAGGGCGTGCGCGGTGCCGCCCCGGGCCGCAAAACTCAGCGACGCCGGCACGCCCATGCTGTGCCCGACCAGCACGATGCGTTCGGCGCCCTGGCGCTGCAGCGTGTCGACATGGACCCCTATCTCCTGCATGGCCTGGTCCCAGTCGCCCTCCAGATAGCGGTTGCGCGACCACGGCATGTCGGGGAACAGCACCTGCCAGCCGGCCGCTTCGAAAGCGGTCCGCAGCGGCGCCATGGAGGGGTCCTGGGGGCCGCCCGGGTTCTTGCCGTGCAGCATCAGCACACCGATCCGGGGTGGTGCCGACTGCGCCCGCACGGCACCCGGAAACGACAACGCGCCCAGGGCAGAGCCCATGAGCGCGGAAAACTGGCGGCGTTGCATCGGTTGTCTCCTCGCCGGCGTCTGGGGCCGGTCGAGGAAATTATGCCGACGCCGCAGCGGCGGTCGTCGCGTTCAGCGCAGGTTGGCGCAGTTGGCGTAGAAGGTGGTGGTGGCCGGCCAGTCGGAGAACACGCCGATCACGCCGACTTCCTTGGCCAGCACGTCGAGCACCCTGTACACGTCGCCCTCGCGCTGGATGGCGCTGTCGAAGGTCTGGAAGTAGAAGCCGTTGTTGCCGTCGGCCAGCACGCCGGAGCGCTCCAGCGTCCAGGTGATGATGTCCAGACCGGCTGCACGTGCGTTGCGCGCATAGGCCGAGGGCACGATGCGGCCATTGCTGTCGGTGCTCAGCAGGGCGAAGGTGGGCGGCGCCACGATGCGGATGCCCTGGGCCTTGTACTCGCGCAGCTGCTGGGCGGTGGGCAGGTCGGCCACGGTGTTGGCGTCGTCCAGGAACACGGCCTGGCGACCGAAGGCCGGCTCGTTGCGCACCCAGTACAGCACGTCGCGCTGGTCGAACGACTGGGCCCACACCCGGCTCGGGTGCACGCCGGCCTGGCGGTATTCGTCGATCAGCTTCTGGGCATAGGCTTCCTGGGTGAAGCCGTTGAACGGCATCTCGACCACCGGGCTCTTGAGCTCGGGCGTCATCTTCACGCCCAGCTTCTTGAACAGCTCGATGCTTTCCTTGTGGGTCAGCAGCGTGCCGCTGGTGGGGCCCGAATACAGGTCGGTGCGCCAGTTGGCGGTGCCGCCCAGGTATTCCTGCACGGTGCGGGCGCGCGGGTTGGAGGCGTCCATCTTGCCGCGCAGGGTCTTGAACTCGGCCAGCGTGATGTCGCTGGTGCGGCACTCGGCAGAGGCCGACTTGATCAGCTGGCCGTCCGGGCCGAAGGTGGCCGGGCTGAACGGGGTGGTGCACTTGGCCGCCAGCGGGGTGGCCAGGATGTTGGTGGTGGTGTGCAGGTCGTTCTGGGCGTGGCGGCAGACCAGTTCCTTGTCCTGCGTGAAGGCCACGTCGCATTCCAGAATGCCGGCGCCCATGCGGGCGGCGGCCACATACGACTCCACCGTGTGCTCGGGGAACTGCAGCGGCGCGCCACGGTGTCCGATGGAGAAATCGCTCGGCTTGAAGCGGCCGTTGCGGGCGCATTGCTGGAGCTGCTGCTTCAGCGGGCTCTCGGCCATGTCGTCGGCCAGGAAGAACGGGCGCGGGCCCAGTTCGACCTGGGTCGGCCGCTCGATGCCGCGCATGTCGCGGTCGTGGCGGTGGTGGTCGCGGTGGTCGCGCGGGCCAGTGGCCATGGCGCTGGTGCCGAGCGTCAGCGCGGCCAGGGCGGCAAGAATGAATCGCATGGATACCTCCTCGGGAGCAAGAGTGCTGTTGGGGTGTGGCGCAGGCGGGGCCTGCACGACCATGCTGGAAGCGCTCTGTGGAAATGCCGTGGCAGCTGCGTGGCAGTTCCGTGGCACCCGGAGGATGTCAGCGACCGGCGCTCAGTTCAGTGCCCGGTCATCGGTGTCGGCCCGTTGCAGCCGCTCGATGTGACGCTCCCACTGCGGCGCCAGTTCCCGGCCGGTGAACGGCCACGAGCTGAGCGGGCGCGGCTCGAACAGCAGCAGCGGGTTGCGGGCGGAGCACGGCGGCTGTCCCCGGTGGTTCCGGTTGAGCGGCTGAACATCGGCACGGGCAGGGTGACCCCAGATCATGTGGTGCTCCGGTGTGGTCGGTGAAACAACATGACGGCTTTATCGGCCATCACCGCGCCGGACTTGACCCTGCAGCAGCTGCGACATGTCCAGGGCCGCGGCCTGCAGCGCCGGCAGCATGAGCCGGCGCATCTGGGTGGCGCTGTGCCGGCTTGCATGACCCGAGACATTCAGGGCGGCCACGGCGCGCCCGCTGGCGTCGCGCACCGCCACCGCCATGGACACCAGCCCGTCCTCCAGCTCCTGGTCCACCAGCGCCCAGCCCTGGCGGCGGGCCTTGTGCACCTCGGCCAGCAGTGCGGGCACGGCAGTGACCGTGTGGCGGGTGCGGGGCTGCCGGTCGCTGGCCTGCAGGCGCTCGCGCACCGCGGCATCGTCCAGGCTGGCCAGCAGCACCCGGCCCATGGAGGTGCAGAAGGCTGGCAGGCGCGAGCCCACGCCCAGGTTCACCGACAGGATCTGGTGGGTGTGCACCCGCATCACATAGACGATGTCGGTGCCGTCCAGCACCGCGGCCGAGCACGACTCGCCAAGCTGCTCCGACAGCCGCTCCATCACCGGTCCGGCCAGGTGCCACAGCGGCATCGACGACAGGTAGGCCATGCCCAGCTCCAGGATGCGGGGCGTCAGGCGGAACAGCTTGCCGTCGCTCTCCACATAGCCCAAGGTCTGCAGCGTGAGCAGGATGCGCCGGGCCCCGGCACGGCTCAGGCCGCTGCGTTCGGCCACGCTGGTGAGCGTCTGTTCGGGGGCTTCGGCGCTGAACGAACGGATGACGCCCAGCCCGCGCGCAAACGACTGCACATAGCCGTCGCCCGGAACGGGTGCATCGGGGTGGCGGGCGGCGGTCTGGGCCATTCGGGGACTCCGGCGTAAAATTCCAATGACGAACAGTTGTTCGATATTAGAACAAACGGAGACGACACTTGATCAACAAGATTGCCCCGTCCGTCGAGGCGGCCCTGGCCGGCACGCCCGACGGCGCCACGGTGCTCATCGGCGGCTTCGGCACCGCCGGCATACCGGACGAGCTCATCGATGGCCTCATTGCCCAGGGTGCGCGCGACCTCACGGTGGTCAACAACAACGCCGGCAACGGCGACCACGGCCTGGCCGCCCTGCTGGCCACCGGCCGGGTGCGCAAGGTGATCTGCAGTTTCCCGCGCCAGGCCGACAGCCATGTGTTCGACGGCCTCTACCGCAGCGGGAAGATCGAGCTGGAACTGGTGCCCCAGGGCAACCTGGCCGAGCGGCTGCGGGCGGCGGGTGCGGGCATCGGCGCCTTCTTCACGCCCACCGGTTACGGCACCGAGCTGGCGCGCCAGCCGGACGGCACACCCAAGGAAACCCGGGTCATCAACGGCCGGCCCTACGTTCTGGAGTACCCGATCCATGGCGATCTGGCGCTCATCCGGGCCGAGCGCGGCGACCGCTGGGGCAACCTCACCTACCGCAAGGCGGCACGCAACTTCGGGCCGGTCATGGCCACGGCGGCGAGCCGCACCGTGGCCAGCGTGTTCGAGGTGGTCGAACTTGGCGCGCTGGACCCGGAGGCGGTCATCACCCCCGGCATCCACGTCGGTGCGGTGGTGCAGGTGCCCCGCACCGCCACCCGGGCCGGTGGCCTGAAGGAGGCCGCATGAGCGAAACCCGTTACCAGCGCCGCAGCAAGGACGAACTCGCCCGCCGCGTCGCGCAGGACATTCCGGACGGGGCGTACGTCAACCTCGGCATCGGCCAGCCCACCCTGGTGGCCAACCACATACCGGCCGGCCGCGAGGTGGTGCTGCACAGCGAGAACGGCATTCTGGGTGTCGGCCCCGCACCGGCCGCCGGCGCCGAGGATTACGACCTGATCAACGCCGGCAAGCAGCCGGTGAGCCTGCTGCCGGGCGGGGCTTTTTTCCACCATGCCGACAGCTTCGCCATGATGCGCGGCGGCCACCTCGACATCTGCGTGCTGGGGGCCTTCCAGGTGTCGGCCACCGGCGACCTGGCCAACTGGAGCACCGGCGAGCCCGGCAGCATCCCGGCGGTGGGCGGCGCCATGGACCTGGCCACCGGCGCCCGCCAGACCTGGGTCATGATGGACCTGCTCACCCGCCAGGGGCAGAGCAAGGTGGTGCCGGCCTGCACCTACCCGCTCACCGGCATCGGTTGCGTCAAGCGCATCTACACCGACCTGGCCACGCTGGCCTGCACGCCCGAAGGACTGCGGCTGATCGACACCGTCGACGGCCTGTCGCGCGCGGAACTCGAACAACTCGTCGGCCTGCCCATGGTCGGCTGATCGCCCTGCATTCCATCGCACACCCCCCGGAGACCCCATGACCCAAGCCTTCATCTGCGACGCCATCCGCACCCCCTTCGGCCGCTACGGCGGCGCACTCTCCAGCGTGCGCACCGACGACCTCGGCGCCATCCCCATCCGCGCCCTGATGGAGCGCAACCCGGGCGTCGACTGGGCCGCCGTGACCGACGTGCTCTACGGCTGCGCCAACCAGGCCGGCGAGGACAACCGCAACGTCGCCCACATGGCCAGCCTGCTGGCCGGCCTGCCGATCGATGTGCCGGGCGCCACCATCAACCGCCTGTGCGGCTCCGGCCTGGACGCGGTGGGCACCGCCGCGCGGGCCATCCGCGCCGGCGAGGCCGGACTCATGATCGCCGGCGGCGTCGAGAGCATGAGCCGCGCGCCCTTCGTCATGCCCAAGGCCGAATCCGCCTTCAGCCGCAGCAATGCGGTCTACGACACCACCATCGGCTGGCGCTTCATCAACAAGCTGATGAAGGAAAAGTACGGCGTCGACTCCATGCCCGAGACCGCCGAGAACGTCGCCACCGACCACGGTATCGAGCGCGCAGCCCAGGACCGCATGGCCCTGGCCAGTCAGATGAAGGCGGTGGCTGCGCAGAAGGCCGGCCACCTGGCCCGGGAGATCGTGCCGGTGAGCATTCCCCAGAAGAAGGGCGACCCGGTCGTGGTGAGCGCCGACGAGCATCCGCGCGAGACCAGCCTGGAGGCCCTGGCCAAGCTCAAGGGTGTGGTGCGACCCGACGGCACCGTCACCGCCGGCAATGCCAGCGGCGTGAACGACGGCGCCTGCGCCTTGCTGCTGGCCGATGAAGCCAGCGCCGCGAAAAATGGTCTGGTCCCCAAGGCCCGCGTGGTGGGCATGGCCACCGCCGGCGTGGCACCGCGCGTCATGGGCATCGGCCCGGCCCCGGCCACGCAGAAGCTCATGGCCCTGACCGGCCTCACGCTGGCACAGATGGACGTCATCGAGCTCAACGAGGCCTTTGCGGCCCAGGGCCTGGCCGTGCTGCGCATGCTGGGCCTGTCGGACGACGACGAGCGCGTCAACGCCTGGGGCGGCGCCATTGCCCTGGGCCACCCGCTGGGCGCCAGCGGTGCGCGGCTGGTCACCACCGCCGTCAACCGGCTGCACGCCACCGGCGGCCGCTACGCGCTGTGCACCATGTGCATCGGGGTGGGGCAGGGCATCGCGCTGGTGATCGAAAGGGTCTGACGACGGTCGGGTGTGGTGCCCCGGCGTCGGCTCTGTACGACTTCGGTAAGCACTTTTGCACGCTGCCGGCGCCCCAGTGCCGGGCCGCTGTGCATACCCTGCACCGTAGCCTTATGCTTCGGGCCTGAATGTGACCCGCCATGACGCCCGCCGACCCTTCCCGCCCGCCTTTCAAGATCCTCATCATCGACGACGAGCCCAGCATCGTGCATGTGCTGGCCCGCACGTTGCTCGGCATGGGGATGCTGCGTTTTGCCGTTCGCGGTGAAGATGCCCTGCGCGTGCTGGCGGAAGATCCGCAGGACCTGGTGCTCACCGATGCCGACATGCCCGACATCTCCGGCTTCGAGATCATCGAGCGCATGCGCCAGGACCCGCGCATGGCCCGCACGCCGGTCATCATGATCACCGGCCACGCCGCGCCGCAGATCCGTGAACACGCCCAGGAGCTGGGTGTGTCCGAATTCATGGTCAAGCCGATCGACCGCGACCAGCTCAAGGCCACGGTCCAGCGCCTGCTGGGCGGCCCGGTGGCTGTCGCCACCCCCGAGCCGGTGGCCGCCCCGGCCGATCCGGTGCCGGCCCCGCCCGCGCCGCCAGAGTCCCCGGCGCCGAGCGGCGTGGCCTCCATGCTGCTGGACCGCGTGGCCGGCATCCTGGAAGAGATCGACACCCTGCGCGCCAGTGGCGCCCAGCCCGACCCGCAGCGTCTGGCCACCTCGTTGACCAACATCGAGGACGCCTGCGGCGACATGACGCGCCTGATCATCCAGCTCAACGACCGCGCCTGACGGCAGCGGCCGGTGGCCCGGGTCAGAGCCGCCGCCCCAGCGACGCCATCAGGCCGTGCAGCCGGGCCGGTGGCACGGGTCGGTTCATCAGGGTCACCCGTTGCAGCCGCGCCTGACGGGCCGCGTGCAACGAGCTGTCGGTGGTGATCACGATCGCCGGCAACACCGACGGACCACTGAGCCGTATCGCCTGCAGGGACGACCACACCGGCAGGTCGTCCTCCCCGCTCAGCACACCGATCAACAGGTGTGGCCGCTGTTCCCCCGGCCCGATGGACAGCCGGGCCGCGCGCAGCGTGCGCGCCTGCACCACCCGACAACCCCAGCCCTCCAGCAATGGGCGCAGTGCCTGTCCGCCCGAACCGTCAGGGTCCAGGATCAGCACGGTCAGCGCCAGCGAACCCTGCGGCAGCCAGGTGCAGGGCTCCTCCACGATCGGTACCGGCGGCGCCTTGGGCGACAGCGGCGTCAGCGACATGAGCGCCAGGGGAGCCGGGGGCCCGGACACCGCGTCCGCCTGTGCCAGGGGAATGTCCACCCGGAAGCACGAGCCCCGACCCACCACCGACCGCAGCCCCAGCTGCAGGCCCAGCACGGCCGCGCAGCTGCGCACGATCGACAGACCCAGACCCACGCCATCGTGCGGCGCCTGTTCGTGCTCGACACGGTGAAACGCCTGGAACACTGCCTCCTGTTCCTCGGGCGGAATGCCCACCCCGGTGTCCCAGACCTGCACCCGCAGTCGGTCGCCGCGCAGGCGGCAGGTCAGCAGCACCCCGCCGCGCACGGTGTATTGCACGGCGTTGGCCATCAGGTTGCCCAGGGTGCGTTCGAGCAGGGTCGGATCGCTCAGCACCTGGGCGGAGCACGACGCCACCTCCAGCCGCAGACCTTTTTCCCGGGCGGCAACCCGGTGCGCTGTCCGCAGCCGGATCAGCATGGGTTCGATCGAGAACGGCACCCGATCGGGCACCCACTCGTCGGCCTCCAGACGCGACAGTGTCAGCACCGAATCCAGCAGCGACGACATCGAATCGAGCGACATGGACAGGCTCTCGATCACCGACAGCTGAGGCGACTGCGGCAGGGTCCGGCGCAGCTCCTCGATGAACAGGCCCATGGCATGCATCGGCTGCCGCAGATCGTGGCTCATGGCGGCCATGAACCGCGACTTGGCCAGACTCGCCCGCTCGGCCTTGAGCTTCTGGGCCACCAGCATCACCCGCTTCTGGCCCCAGCCGTCCAGGCCCCGGCGGGTCCCCAGGCTGCGGAACTCCCCCAGGATGCGAACGGGCTCGCCGTCGGCACCCAGCACCGCCTGCCGGACCACCGCCGCCGGCCAGGTGGAGCCGTCCTGGCGCAGCATCTGGAGCCGCTGGGTTCCCGAGCGCATCCAGCGGTCCCGCAACGTCAGCGAGGCCGGTGCCACCACCTTGCTCAGGTCTGCGCCGATCAAGGCCTGGCACGGCCAGCCCAGCGCGTGCGCCAGCGGTCCGGACAGGCCGGTGAGCCGCCCCGCCATGTCCCATTCCATCACCATCAGCGACCAGGGCGTCGGCTGGCGCCAGCGGCCGGTCTTCAGGCCCCAGGCCAGCGCGTCCTCCAGCAGGCGGGACAGGTGCTGCGCCGTCAGATCCTGCCGGCCGACCATCTGAAAAACCCCGATGCCGCGCAGGCAGGCTTCCTGGTCCGGGTCCATGTCGTCGTGCACCATGATCACCGGCAACAGCGCGCAGACACTTTCCAGCCACCCCAGCAGATCGGGGCTCCACTGGTTCGACGGCATCTGGTCCACCAGCACCACAGAGGGGGTGTGCTGCTTCAGCAGATCGAGCGCGTGATCCAGGCTGTAGCACTCACGCACCCGCCAGGCCAGGGCGTCCAGCCAGGCCTCCCGCACCGCCATCGACCGCCAGCCGCGGCGCACCAGCAGCAGTTCCGGCGGGTCCAGCCCGATGCCGGGCGGATCGGAGGCACAAGATACAGAGTCGGGATGGGACATCGGGTTGTGATGGTTGGTCGGCCCACGCATGCCTCTCGCCTGTCGGGAGTGATAAATTAATTCATTAATCTACAATTTAAGCGGACATTCTGGTGGAACTTACTTCGTAGGTAATATTTTGTGAACCTTCTGTTTCGTGAGTCGCCCAAACTTCCCCGACCAGCCGGCTCGCTGCCCGGGGCGGAAGCCAGCGGGCTGACAGAAGCGGCCTTGCGCGAGGAGCGGCTGAAGGTTCTGGTGATCGACGACCACCAGCTCATCCGCGAAGGTCTCAAGCTCATGCTGGCCCAGATCGACCCGGCTTCCGAGGTGCTGGAAGCCGAGTCGCTGCCGAGCGGGATCGACCTGTTTCGGGGCCACCACGACATCGATCTGGTGCTGCTGGACCTTTCCATGCCCGGCAGCTATGCCGGCAACACCTTCGACATGTTCCTGTCTTCCTGCCCGGTGGCCCGGGTGGTGGTGGTTTCCGCTTCATGCGACGCGCACACCGTGCAGGCCACGTTGCGCAAGGGCGCACTGGGCTTCATCCCCAAGCTGACCGACAACCGGGCGCTGGTCCAGGCGATCCGTTTCGTGCTCGACGGTGGCATCTACACGGTCCTGGTGGAGGGCGACGACATGACCGAGCCGGTCGCCGACGAGACCCGCTCCATCCTCGACGGGCACATCATCCTGTCCCGTGCGCTGGGGGAGGCCAACCACTACCCGGCCATCGATGTGCTGGCCTCCGCTTCACGGGTGATGCATGCGCTGGTGCCACGCGAGCACCGGCTCGCCGCCGGCCGCGTGCGCGAACTGCTGGCCCGCTACCGCGACGTGGAGCTGCTGCTCAAGGTGGGCGAATACCAGCGCGGCAGCGACCCGACGACCGACCGGGCCATCGACCGCCGCGAGGCCATCCTGCAGTTCCTGCGGCAGGACATGCACGAGATCAGCGACTTCGACGAGGCGGTCGAGGCGCTGCTTCAGCTCGGCGACTGAGCGGCCCCGGACGCCGGCCGGTCCGCCAGCCAGGCGTCGAGCTTGAGGCTGTCCACCACCGCCGGTTCGGTGGGCGCTTGCCAGCTCAGGCCGCTCTCGGCGGCCCAGCGCGACAGATCGCCGCTCGCACGGCTGCGCTGGATGACCCGGTTGACCGCGTCCAGCAGGTCCTGGCGCGGGGCCAGCGCCACAAAGCCGAAGTTGATGCCGAGCGAACGGGGCGCGCCGGTCTGCAGGGCCAGCGATGGCGTGGGTCCGTGCTGGCGCCGCCAGGCGTCCACCGTGGTGCTGGGCACCAGCGCCGCATCGATCCGGCCTTGCTCCAGCGCGGTCCAGAGGTCTTCCCGCTGGCCCAGCGACACCATCCGGTCGGCCAGTGAGCCGCCCCCATACATGGCCACCAGCGTGCCTTCCAGGGTGCCGGCCACCGCCGCCACCTTCTGGCCGCGCAGCCCGCCGAGGTCTTGCGCCGGTGGCAGGCCGGGGCGCTGCACCACCTGCAGGGCGCTGCCCAGATACGGCTGGCTGGGCACCAGCGTGCCCAGGGTGATGTAGGGCCGGTCGCGCTTGCGCTTCGCACCGGGGTGGTCGGCGGTCTTGAACCGTTCGCGGGTGGGTGCCCCCAGGTCGCTCCTGAGCAGCGGGAAGCCGCTGGCCAGATCACACACCCCGGCCGACAGCAGCGCGTTGACCTCGTGGGTCAGCAGGCTTTCCTTCTCGATCTCGGGCTCGAACGGCACCAGCTTGAGCTCCCGTCCGAGCTCGGCGGCCACGGCGCGGGCCAGCCGCACATCGAAGCCGTCGATCTGGCCGCGCCGCACGGTGGACAAGGGCGGGTTGTCCTCGCTGACGCAGACGGTGAGGGCGGTGGCCGGCACTGCGCCGGCGGCGGATTGTGCCGCCGCGGCGCCGCTCAGGCACAGGCCGATGACCAGCGCCCACCCCTTCAACAACGGTCGGTCCACGTCAGAGCTCCTTGCCGCCACGGGTGACCACATAGGCCCACAGCACCTGCAGCGCGCTGTCGTCGATGGCGCCCTTGAACGAGGGCATGTTGCCCTTGCCCTGCATGACCGAGGTGACGAAGCGCTCGTGCTGGTCGGTCGGGAACTTGCGCAGGTCGTACACCGTGGTGCCGGAGTTGACCATGTTGCGGCCGTGGCACTGGGCGCAGGTGCGGTGGTACTGCTCGCGGCCTTTCTCGACCGCTTCCATGGTGATGGGGGTGGACTGTGCATGGGCCGCCCCGGTCAGGGCGGCCGCACACACCAGAAGCATTCGCAGTTTCATGGGCGGGCGGGGGTCCGTTCAATCCAGGGCGAAAGTCCAGACCGAACCGCCGGCGGGCACCTGGCTCATGCGCTCGTCACCCAGCAGGGCCCAGACGCCACCGGCACCCGAGACGATGCTCACATACTGCTTGCCGTTGACCTCGAAGGTCACCGGCAGGCCGATGATGCCGCTGCCGGTCTGGAACTCGTAGAGCTTCTTGCCGTTGCGCGCATCGACCGCCATGAACTCGCCGGTGGCCGCGCCGGTGAACACCAGGTTGCCGGCGGTCGACAGGGTGCCGGCCATGCTCGGCTGGCCCGGCCAGGCCATCTGCCACTTGCTCTTGCCGGTCATGGGGTCGATGGCCGAGAGGTAACCGTGCGGCTCGTTCTTGGGCATGTTCACACCCCGGAAGTTGACGCCCAGGTACCACTCGCCCTTCTTGTATTCCGGCTTGGCCAGCTGGTAGGGCCAGCTGATGTTGAGGGTGTTGGCGTACGCCAGGCCGGTGGCCGGGTTCCAGGACATGGGGGTCCAGTTCTTGCCACCCAGCACGCTGGGGAAGATCTCCACGTCCTCGCCGGCGCGGGCCTTGCGGTCGGCCTCACTGAGCACCGGGCGGCCGGTCTTGAGGTCGATGCGCTCGGCCCAGTTGACCTTCACATACGGGTTGGCGGCCAGCAGTTCACCGCTGGCACGGTCCAGCACATAGAAGAAGCCGTTGCGGTTGGCCTGGGCCAGCACCTTGCGCTGCTTCCCGGCGATCTTCATGTCGACCAGCATGCCGACCTCGGTGGCGTCGTAGTCGTAGGGATCGTTCGGGCTGAACTGGTAGTGCCACACCAGCTCGCCGGTCTTGGGCCGGATGGCCACGACCGAGGCGATGTATAGGTTGTCACCCTTGCGGGCGTTGGGGTTCCAGGGGCCGCCGTTGCCCGTGCCCCAGTACACCAGGTCGAGTTCGGGGTCGTAGGCACCGGTCAGCCAGGTCGGGGCGCCGCCCTTCTGGTAGGTGTCGCCGGGCCAGGTGTCGCCGCCCTTCTGGTCCGGCGCAGCGGTGGTGTAGAAGCGCCAGAGCTGCTTGCCGGTGGCCGGGTCCCAGCCGTCGATGAAGCCGCGCGTGCCGTATTCGCCGCCGGCAATGCCGGTCAGCACCACGCCGTTGGCGATCAGCGGGGCGCTGGTCATGGCCTGGCCGTTCTGGTAATCGGCGGCCTTGCTCTTCCAGAGCTGCTTGCCGGTCTTGGCGTCCAGCGCGATCACGTGGGCGTCCAGGGTGGAGCGGAAGAGCTTGCCGTCGTAGATGGCGGCGCCCCGGTTCAGGATGCCGCAGCAGGCCATCTTGAACACGTCCTGCGGCAGCTCGATCTCCTGCTTCCAGATCTGCTTGCCGGTCAGCGGGTTGAGCGCCACCGTGGTGTTGTGCGTGGTCACGTACATCACGCCGTTGTGCACGATGGGCTGCGACTCCTGGCTCTGCGGGTTGTTCAGGCTGTAGGCCCACACCGGGCGCAGCTTGGCCGCGTTGCCGGCGTTGATCTGCTTGAGCGCGCTGTAGCGCTGGTTGTTGTAGCCCATGCCGTAGGTCAGCACGTCCTTGGACGTGGCGTGGTCGGCCTTCAGTTCGTCCAGGGTCTGGGCCTGCACCGACAGACCGGTGAGCGTCAGGGCGGCCAGTGCCAGGCCACCGATGAGTGTCTGTTTCATGGGTTGTCTCCTTGTCTTGTGGGAATGGGGTCAAGGTGCATTCTGGAAACTCGGGGCCGGCAACGCACGCCCGGGTTTTCCCGGTGGTCGAAGTGTTCTGCTTCGGAACAGGCTCGGGGGATGTCCCTGTCCACCGGAAGCCCCTTCTTCCAGACCGCCGAACAGCGCGCGGCTTTGGCCCGCCAGCGGTTCTTCGAGGAGTCGGACCGCCCCACCGGGCTGGTGAGCGAGGCGGTCATCCAGAGCTGGTCGCGCTGCCGCTCGCTCGGCCACCGGCCGGACCGGCGCGCGGCCGTCGATCCGGTGAGCGCCAGCGCGCTGGCCGCGGTGCGCCAGCGCAATCGCGACCTGCTGCTGGCCGCCGACGAAGAGCTGTCGCAGCTGGAGGCCTCGCTGGCCGGCACCGGCTGCCGCGTGCTGCTGACCAACGCCACCGGCGTGGTGGTGCACGCCACCGAAATGCGGTTCGCGCCCGGGCAGCAGGTGCTCGATGTGGCCGGCCGCACCGGTGTGCGCCTGTCGGAGGACCGGGTGGGCACCACCGCGCCGGGCATCGTGGTGCGCACCGGGCAGGCCTGCAGCGTGTCGGCCGGCGAGCACTACTACGAACAGTTCGTCGGCGTGCACTGCGCGGCCGCGCCCATCTTCGACATGCACCGCCGCCTGGCCGGTGTGCTCGATGTGTCCAGCGAAGGCCAGCCCTTCGGGTTCGATGCCGCCTCGGTGGTGGGCGTGTTCGCCACCTCGATCGAGAACCGCCTGCTGCAGGCCCAGTCGAACGAACATGTGGTGCTGCAGTTCCAGACCACGCCCGGCCTGCTCGACACGCCGCTGCAGGGGCTGGCGGCGCTCGATGGCCTGGGGCGGGTGGTGTGGATCAATGCCGCCGGCCGCCGCCTGCTCGGGCGGCACCCGGCGGCCCGCGCAGCGAATGCTGCCGATGCCCCGGTGGAGCCGGCCGAGGCCGTGTTCGGTGCGTCGCCCAACACCCTGCTGGACCTGGGCCTGCGCGCCAGCCCCGGGGTGCTGCGCCTGCCCAACGGCCTGGGTATCTGGTTGCGGGCCCGTGCCCAGTGGCGCGAGGGGCTGGATGTGCGGCACACCGTGGCCCTGTCCGCATCCATTGCATCGACTGCATCGGCCGATGCAGCCCAACCCGCCCAAGCCGCCGACCTCACCCCGCCCGATGCACCTGCTTCGCCGGCATCGCTGGCCGATGCCAACCGCCAGCTCATCGAATCGACCCTGGCGCGCAACGGCGGCAACGTGGCCCGCACCGCGCGCGAGCTGGGTGTCTCGCGCGGTCTGCTGTACCGGCACCTGCGTCGCCCGAACGACGGACAAGACCCCGGACCGTCGGCCTGATTGGCCCCGACGCCCGCCCCCGGTCGGCGTCGGTGGGTATGCTGCACCGCAATATGACCGGTGAAAGCGCGTTGAATCCCCTTCCCCTGTTGCTGGCCGGCCCGGTGCTGCGCCGCGTCGAGGCCCGGCGTCTGGTGTTGTGGCTGGCCACCAGCGAACCGGTGCAGCTGCGCCTGCGCGTGGCGGGTCAGGTGGTGCCCCTGCCCGAGACCGGTCCGCTGGCGGCCGGTGGGCGACTGTTCCACCACCTGATCGATGCCGCACTGCCCGAGCCGCTGGTGCCCGGCGCCTGGACCCGTTACACGCTGGAAGTGGCCGACCCCGCCGCCCCCGTCGGCTGGCGCGACCTGCTGGCCGACGAGCCCGACCTGAGCTACCCGGGCCAGAGCGGGCCGGGTCTGCGCTGGGAGCCGCGTGTGGCCTCGCTGCTGCACGGCTCCTGCCGCAAGCCGCACCACGGTGGCGCTAAGGCCGGTGGGGCCGGTGGGGCGGGCGACGGACTGGCCGAAGCCGACCGCCTGCTGCAGCGCCTGCTGGCCGGCGACGCCACCACCGCCTGGCCCAGCGCCCTGGTGCTGACCGGTGACCAGATCTACGCCGACGATGTGGCCGGACCCATGCTGCGCGCCATCCACCAGCTCGCACAACGGCTCGGCCTGCCGGACGAGGCCCTGCCCGGCGTCGGTCCGCAGGGCGCCGCCACCGCGCAGGCGCTGGTCGAGCACCCCATGGGCTACTACCGCCGCGAGCACCTGCTGCCCCGCCAGGCCGTCAAGTCCGGCCTGAAGGACATCCTGTTCGGTGGCGTGGCCAAGCCGGTGTTCACCACCGACAGCGCGCACAACCACCTGATCTCGTTGTCCGAGGTGCTGTGCATGTACCTGCTGGTCTGGTCGCCGGTGCCGTGGCAGGGGCTGGACCTGACACCGCCGGTCGGTCTTTCGCCGCGTGAGCGGCAGCGTTACGAGCGCGAGGCGGCCGCCCTCGAAGCCTTCGTGCAGGGCCTGCCGGCGGTGCGGCGCGCCATGGCCCACCTGCCGGTGGCCATGATCTTCGACGACCACGACATCACCGACGACTGGAACCTGAGCGCCGAATGGGAAACGGTGGCCTACGGGCATCCGTTCTCGCGCCGGGTCATCGGCAATGCGCTGCTGGGCTACCTGCTGCACCAGGGCTGGGGCAACCGGCCCGAGGCGTTTGCAGACGCGCTGCCCCACCTGAAGGCTGCGCTGCAGCAGCCCGGCGCCGAAGCGCACGACGCCGCCATCACCCACCTGCTGCACTTCCACCAGTGGCACTACGTGTGGCCGACCGAGCCGGCGCTGGTGGTGCTGGACAGCCGCACCCACCGCTGGCGTTCCGACCTGTCGTCGCGCCAGCCTTCGGGCCTGCTCGACTGGGAGTCGCTGACCGACCTGCAGCAGACCCTGCTGGACCGCGAGGCGGTGCTGCTGGTGTCGTCGGCTCCGATCTTCGGCGTCAAGCTGATCGAGACGATCCAGCACCTGTTCAGCTGGGCCGGCAGCCCGCTGGTGGTGGACGCCGAGAACTGGATGGGCCATCCCGGAGCGGCCAGCGCCATCCTCAACATCTTCCGGCATCCGCGCACGCCGCAGCATTTCGTGGTGCTCTCGGGCGATGTGCATTACTCGTTCGTGTACGACGTCAAGCTGCGCCGCCGCACCCGGCTGCGTACCGGCGCACGCAGCCCGGACATCTGGCAGATCTGCAGCAGCGGCCTGCGCAACACCTTTCCGTCCGGGCTGCTGGCGGTGCTGGACCACGGCAACCGCTGGCTCTATTCGCCGCGCTCGCCGCTGAACTGGTTCACCCGGCGCCGCCATCTGCGGGTGGTGCCGCGCAAGCCCGAAGGCCTGCCCAGCGGCCGGCGCCTGCTGGATGCCAGCGGCGTGGGACTGGTGGAGCTGGACGAACACGGTCGGCCCTGGCGCATCCGCAGCCTGCTCGCCGACGGCCGCGACGTCAGTTACGTGCCCAGAGAGGCTGAGGCGCGCTGGGACTGATCCGCGCCAGGCTGCAGGTCCTGTCGCAGGAAGCTGAGCAGGGCGCGGTTGCGGCCCACCCGGAGGCGGTCCGGGGTGGTCAGGGCGGTGATGAGCGTGCCGAACTTGGTCCGTGGCACCCAGTCCGGCAACACCGGGCGCAGTCGGCCGTCCTGCAGGGCCTCGCGGCACAGGTAGCTCGGCATCAGCGCGATGCCCATGCCGGCCAGAGCGGCGTCGACCACCGCCTCCGGGTTGTCGACGTGGTAACGGCTGCTGACCCGGACCTGGACCTGTTCGCCCGGATCGCTCTCGCGTGCCAGCAGCCAGGCCTCGTCGGACGACTCGCGCCAGTAGGCCAGGCAGGTGTGGTGCCGCAGCTCCTGCGGCTGTGCGGGCTGGCCGGCTTCGGCGAGGTAGGCGGGGGCTGCCGCCATGACCCAGTCGATCCGGGCCACCGGGGTGCAGACGAATTCGGGGGCCGGCGCGGTCGACCAGCGCAGCGCGATGTCGATGCGTTCGAAAGCCAGGTCCATGATGCGGTCGGCCAGCTGCAGGTCGATCTCGATGCCCGGGAATTCCTTCAGGAAGCAGGGCAGCTGTTTGGCCAGCACCCGCTGGCCCCACGACACCGGTGCGGTCAGCCGGATGCGCCCGCTCATCTCCGAGCGCAGGGCTCGGACCTCTTCCTCGCCGGCCAGCAGCTCGGCCAGGGCGCGGCGCGCGTGGGAGGCGTATACCTCGCCTGCGGGCGTGAGCACGATGCGCCGCGTGCTGCGCGCAAACAGCGTGGCCCCCAGCGCCTCTTCGAGCTGCGCGACGCGCTTGCTGACCACGCTCTTGCCCACGCCGAGCTCGTCGGCCGCATGGCTGACGCTCAGCCCGTCTACCACCTGCAGAAAGGTGGCCAGCATGTCGCGCGAAATGGTCATGGGCGGGCGGGATTGTTTCCGGATCGGACACAAAGCGTTCGCATTCGAGCAGATGCGGCTGCGGGTGTCCATCCCTAGACTCCCCCATCGGTGGCCCGGACCGCCCTGACATAAGACCCATCCACGGAGACAAACCGCATGAAGATCTACGCTGACCCGATCACGATCAACTGCCGCAAGGTGCTCGCAGGCCTGGACCTGATGGGGGCGCCCTACGAGTTGCACCACGTGGACTATTTCAAGGGCGAACAGAAGGGCGACGCCTACACGGCCGTGAACCCGAACCAGTCGATTCCGGCCATGGTCGACGGCGATCTGGTGCTGTGGGAGTCGAACGCCATCCTGCAGTACGCCGCCGACCGGAATGGCGGTTCGTCGGCCTACCCGACCGACCTCAAGACCCGCGCCGACATCAACCGCTGGCTGCTGTGGGAGTCCTCGAGCTGGTTCCCGAGCTGCTATGTGTACCTGGTGGAAAACTGTGTGAAACCGCTGCTGGGCGGCGCGGCCGACCCCGCCGTGCTGGCCGCGCAGGACGCGCAGTTCCACAAGCTGGCGGGCATCCTGGATGCCCGGCTGGCCGGTCGCCAGTGGGTCGCCACCGACCAGCCCACCATCGCCGACATTGCCCTGGCGTCACCCATGCACTTGCACGGCTGGCAGCGCCTGCCGCTGGATCCCCACCCGAACCTGCGCCGCTGGCTGTTCGAGAGCGTGGAGCGCCTGCCCAGCTGGGACAAGACCTGGGTCGGCGAAGGCTTCACCACCGAGCGCGCCCGGCAGGCGGCCTGACCTTCCCACCGCGCCACCCCGACAGCCATGACACCTGCACGATCCGTCCGCGCCACGCTCAACTACACGGTCGACAACGGCCGGCCGCCCGACTACTACTTCTACGAACCCGACCCCGGTGTGGAGCTCAACCCGCCCGGGACCGACCTGAAGGAAGTGGACATCCACGACGGCTGGCCCGAGGTGCATCAGCTATCGGCCGATCGTGAGGGGTTCGAGCTGCACGACTTCGGTGCCGAGTTCCGGCAGTTCGACGACGATGCCGCCATCAAGACCTGCTTCTACGACCAGGTCATCGACTTCGTGAAGCGCCACACCGGTGCGCGCCGTGTGGTGGTGTTCGACCACACCATCCGCAAGCGCCTGCCGGCGGACCTCAAGGTCCAGACCACGGTGCAGCGCCCGGCGGTGCTGCTGGTGCACAGCGACTACACGGTGGCCAGCGGGCCGCAGCGGGTGCGCGACATCCTGCCGGACGAGGCCGACGCACTGCTGCAGCGCCGGGTGGCTTTCTTCAATGTCTGGAAGCCGCTGCGCGAGCGGGTGGAAGAGCTGCCCCTGGCCATGTGCGACGCCCGCACCCACGACGAGGCCGACATGCTGCGCATGGACCTCAAGTACCGAGAGCGCACCGGCGAGATTTATGTCATGCGGCATTCACCCCGGCACCGCTGGCTCTACTTTCCGCAGATGCAGGCCCACCAGGCGCTGCTGCTGAAAACCTACGACTCCGAGACCGACGGGCGCGCCCGCTTCATGGGCCACACCGCATTCGAGGACCCCACCACGCCCCCGGGTGCGCCCAAGCGCGAGAGCATCGAGGTGCGGACCATGGCCTTCTTCTGAAGGCCGTGACTCAACCCCGCTGCGCAGCGTCCAGACCCGGCAGACCCGGCAGGGCCTGCAGGGCCTCCGCTTCGGTGCGGTAGGTGCGCAGGCCGGCGGCGTCGTCCAGGTGGCCGGCGCGCTGCAGCAGCTGTTCCACCGGCAGCTTGATGCCCACCAGGTGCAGCGTGATGCCACGCCGGGCCAGTGTGCGGCGCAGCCGGCCGAACGCCTCGGCTCCGGTGGCGTCGGTCCAGTTCACCGGGTGGGCGATCCACATCACGTGGCGGGTGTCGGGGTGGGCATCGAGGTGTTCGGCCACGGCGCGCTCGAAGCCGGTGGCGGTGGCGAAGTCCAGTGCGGCATCCATGCGCAGCGCATAGAGGCCGGGCGCCAGCGGCGGCAGCTGCCACAGGTGCCGGTCGCGCAGGCTGCCGTCGGGGTGCAGGCCGACCTCGATGATGCGCGGGTGCAGCCGCAGGTACAGGAAGTGGCTGAGCGACATCAGCACCCCGGCCAGCACACCCCAGTACAGCGCCGGGGCGGCCGCCAGTGTGACCAGCAGCGTGGCGCCAGCGATGAGTGCCTCGACCCGCGACAGGCGCCACAGCCGCACGAAGGCGGCCGGCCGGATCAGGCCCACGATGGCCACCAGCACGATCGCCGCCAGCACCGCGCGCGGCACATGGTGCAGCACCGGCATGAACAGCAGCAGGGCCAGCGCCACCACCGCCACCGACACCAGCGTGGCCCAGCCGGTGCGGGCGCCGGCATACAGGTTGAGCGCCGAGCGCGAGAACGATGAACTGGTGGGAAAGGCGCCGCTGATGCCGGCCACCAGCTTGGCCAGGCCCTGGCCGATCAGGTCCTGGTCCTGGTCCCAGCGGGTGTTGCGCCCGGCGTTGTCCACCTGGGCGCTGGAGGCGGTTTCCAGAAAGCTCACCAGCGTGATCACCAGCACCGGCAGCACCAGCTGCCCCAGCAGCTGCCAGCCGGGCCAGCCCGGCCACACCGGTGCCGGCAGGCCCTCGGGCAGGGTGCCCACCACCGCGCCCCCGCCGGCCTCGAAACCGCTGAACCGGCTGATGCCGGCACTGGCCACCACCACCAGCAGCACCACCGGAAAGGTGGGCCGCCAGCGCCGCGCCAGCCACAGCAGTGCGAGGCTGCCCAGGCCGAAAGCCATCGACGGCTCGTGCCAGGCCCCGACCGACCCGCCGGCCTGCAGGTCGGCCAACAGGTCGGGCCAGCCGGTGGCCCCCAGCAGCGGCGGCAGCTGCGAGGCCACGATCAGCAGGGCTGCAGCCTGGGTGAAGGCCATCAGCACCGGAGAGTTCACCAGGTTGAGCAGCCAGCCGAAACGCACCAGGCCCAGCAGCACCTGCAGTGCCCCGCACAGCAGGGCCAGCCAGGCCGCCAGCATCACCCACTCGGGGCTGCCGGCCGTGGCCAGTGGCGCCAGCGATGCGCCGACCAGCAGGCAGGTGAGGGCGGTCGGACCGACCGAGAGCCGGGGCGAGGCGCCGAACAGCACCGCCACCAGCGCCGGCAGCAGCGAGGCATAGATGCCGGTTACCAGCGGCATGCCGGCCAGGGCCGCATAGGCCACGCCCTGGGGAATGATCATCAGCCCCACGGTCAGGCCCGCCATCAGCTCGCCCCGCATCAGCGCGGCGTCCGGCCGGGGCCAGGCCAGAAAGGGCAGGGCGCGGCGCAGGCGGTTCATCCGGTCGATCCGGCTCAACGCCCCTGACCCCTCCGGATCATGACCGCCACCAGCGTGACCACGGTCAGCGGCGCAATGAAGCCCATCAGCACCGCCGAGAAGGTGCCCAGCGCCGCATGCTGCTGGGCGGCCAGGATGAGCCAGGCCACATAGGCGGCGTAATAAGCGAGGAACACGCCACCCTCCCAGCGCGCGATCTCGCGGCCGGTCAGGAACACCGGCAGGCAGGCCAGCGCGGTGGCCAGCATGACCCAGATGTCCAGCGCCAGCAGCGACGACGGCACCCCGAGCCCGGACGGGCTGACCACCGCCGCGACACCCAGGCAGCCCAGGATGTTGAAGGTGCAGCTGCCCACCACGTTGCCCACGGCAATGTCCCGTTCGCCCTTGATGGCGGCCATCACCGAGGTGGCCACCTCGGGCATCGAGGTGCCGGCGGCCACGATGGTCAGGCCGATCACCAGATCGCTCACGCCGAGTGCCTTGGCAAAGGCGATGGAGGCGGTCACCAGGGCTTCCGAGCCCGCCACCAGGAAGCCCAGGCCGATCACGATCATCAGCAGCTGCACCGGCAGCTTCGAGTCCCAGGCGCCGGTGGCTGCCGGCTGCACCTCGGCCGCGTACTCGTCTTTGGCGGCCTGGCTTTCGCGCCGCGACTGCACGATCAGGAACACGGTGTAGGCCACCATCAGCCCGCACAGCAGCAGGCCATCAAGGAGCCCGATGCGGCCATCAAGGCAGACCAGCAGCAGGATGACCGAGGCGCCGATCATGATCGGCACCTCCTGCCGGATCAGCTGGATGTTCACCACCAGCGGCGTGATCAGGGCCGAGAGCCCCAGGATGAACAGCACGTTGAAGATGTTGCTGCCCACCACGTTGCCCAGGGCCAGGTCGGTCTGGCCGTCCAGCGCCGCGCCGGTCGAGACGGCGAGCTCCGGTGAACTGGTGCCGAAGGCCACGATGGTCAGCCCCACCACCAAGGGCGAAATGCCGAACGAGAGCGCCAGTTTCGACGCGCCGCGCACCAGCAGTTCGGCGCCGGCGATCAGGCCGACGAGGCCCGCAATGAAAAGCAGGATGTTCATGAAGCAGTTCGGGTTGGGGCGCCACAACGGCGTGGCTGGCGCGTAGTCTGCCACCGTCCGGGCCGGGTCCGGCGGCTCTGGGTGCAGGGTGCGCGGCAGATTGGGCCCCCTGCCGCGGCCCGCATTGGACCCGCCTGCACCGCCGGCAACGGTGACAATATGTGTTCTTCGGAATTTTTCCGCGGCGGTCTGGCCGGTGCCCTGCGCACCGCGTTGCCGACCCTTGCTGACAGCCCCTGCCCCGACCCGCTCGGCCCGCAGGTGAACGTGCTGCACATCGGGTCACCGTTTCCGCCGCATCCACAACCAGGTCCTGTCGACCCCGACCGCCGCCGTACCCTGTGCGCGGCTGCCACCGCCATGGTGGTTCCGGCCGCAGGACCCACCGGGAGGAACCCATGCAACTCATCCTGTCGGCCGGATTCATTCTGGCCATCGTCCTGTGGGGCGTGCTCGCGCCCGCATCGCTGGGCGCGGTGTTCGACTCCGCGCTGGCCCTCATCACCCGCGACTTCGGCTGGTTCTACCTGTGGGTGGTGCTGGGCCTGGTCATCATGGCCATGGTGCTGGCGTTCGGCCGCCATGGTCAGCTCAAGCTCGGCAACGAGGACGACGAGCCCGCCTTCTCGCGCGGCGCCTGGTTCTCGATGCTGTTCGCCGCCGGCATGGGCATCGGCCTGGTGTTCTGGGGCGTGGCCGAGCCCATATCCCACTACGGCGCACCGCCGCCCGGCATTGCTGCCCAGACCCCGGAGGCGGCCAACGCCGCCATGCGCTACAGCTTCTTCCACTGGGGCCTGCACCCCTGGGCGGTCTACAGCATGGTGGCGTTGTCGATTGCGTTCTTCCAGTTCCGCCGGGGTGGCGCGGCACTGGTAAGCACGGCGGTGGAGTCGCTGCCATGGGCGCCGCTGCGCCGGCTCGGCCCGGCGGCCAACGTGCTGGCGGTGGTGGCCACTGCGTTCGGTGTGGCCGCTTCGCTGGGCATGGGTGCGCTGCAGATCAACAGCGGCCTGGCCGCCGTGGCCGGTGTGCCGGTCAGCCCGACCGCGCAGGTGGTGATCATCGCGGTCACCACGGCGCTGTTCCTGGTCTCGGCCCTGTCGGGGCTGGGGCGCGGTATCAAGTGGCTCTCCAGCGCCAACCTGGTCATGGCCGCCCTGCTGGCGCTGGCGGTGTTCCTGCTCGGCCCCACGGTGGCCATCGTCGACACCTTCACCACCACGCTGGGCAGCTACGCCAGCGAGCTGGTGCGCATGAGCCTGCGCATGACGCCGTTCCGAGACAGCGGCTGGGTCGGCGGCTGGACCGTCTTTTACTGGGCCTGGTGGCTGAGCTGGTCGCCGTTCGTGGGCCTGTTCATCGCCCGCATCTCGCGTGGCCGGACCATCCGTGAATTCGTGCTGGGCACGGTGCTGGTGCCCACCCTGGCGGCTTTCGTCTGGTTCTCGGTGTTCGGTGGCACGGCGCTGCACATGGAAATCATGCAGGGAGTGCCCATGGCCGAAGCGGTCAAGGCCGATGTGGCCGGCGCCCTGTTTGCCCTGTTCGATGCCCTGCCGGCCGGCACCCTGATGGCCGCTGTGGCGACCGTGCTGGTGCTGGTGTTCTTCGTCACTTCCGGCGACTCGGCGGTGCTGGTGCTGGGCACCATGAGCACCGGCGGCCAGGCCGACCCGAGCGCCCGGGTGAAGGTGGTCTGGGGCCTGCTGGTCTCGGGCATGGCGGTGGCCCTGTTGCTGGCCGGCGGCGTGAAGGCGGTGCAGACCGCCACCATCGTCTTCGCCCTGCCGTTCACCGCCGTGGTGGTGCTGATGGCGGTGGCCCTGTGGCGCGCCGTGCAGGAAGACGGCGAGGCCGAAGAGCGCCGCGAGCGTGTGTTGCGTCGCCGCCTGCGCGAGCAGCTGGACCGGCCCGCCCCATGACGCTGGAGTGGCTGGCCGCCTTCGGCAAGAGCTTCCTGTTCGTGCTGGCGGCCTTGCTGCCCATCCTGAACCCGGCGGCCACGGCGCCCATCTTCCTCGGCCTGACCGAGGGCGCCTCCGAGCGCACCCGGGCCCTGCTGGCCCGGCGCATTGCCCGCTACATGCTGTGCCTGATGCTGGGCTCCATGCTGATCGGGTCGTATGTGCTGGAGTTCTTCGGCATCTCGCTGCCCATCGTCCGGGTCGGCGGCGGCCTGATCCTGGCGGCCACGGCCTGGCGGCTGCTGACCGCCAACCATGTGAGCGAAGACAGCCGCACCGAGCTGGCCGAGGCCTTCACCCCCGAGATGGCCCGCCGCCATGCCTTCTACCCGCTGACCTTCCCGGTCAGCTGCGGCCCGGGGTCGATTGCAGCCGCCATCACGGTGGGCGTGTCATTGAGCGACCCGCGCATGACCGTGGCGCTGGCCCGGGTGGGCGGCGGCGTGGCCGCGCTGGTGGCGATTGCGGTGCTGCTCTACCTGGCGTTCCGCTATGCCGAACACCTGCTGCGGCCCCTGGGCGAGGCGGGGTCGGTGATCTTCCTGCGGCTGTCGGCCTTCATCCTGCTGTGCCTGGGGGTGCAGATCGTCTGGGACGGCGTGAGCGAACTGCTGACCAGCCTGCCGATGACCTGAAGCGGTCTGGGACAATCCCGGGCTGCATGAGCGATCACCCTTCCACCCCCTCCGGTTCATCCGGCCCTGCTGCCCCGACCGTGGAAGGCCCGCTGGCCCGCGAGGCCCTGGCCCTGGCCGCGTTCGACCATGTGGTGTCGCGGGCCAGCGGCTTTCGCCCGCGCGAGGGCCAGCGCCAGATGGCGGCCTTCATTGCCAGCACGCTGTCGGGCGTAAGGCTGGGCGACGAGTCGGTCAGCGGCGATGCTGCCCTGCCCGACCGGGGCATTGCCGTGGTCCAGGCCGGCACCGGCGTGGGCAAGTCGGCGGCCTATGCGGCCACCGTCATCCCGCTGGCGCTCGCCCAGGGTCGCCGGGTGGTCATCTCCACCGCCACCGTGGCGCTGCAGGAGCAGCTGATCCACAAGGACCTGCCGGCGCTGGCCGCGCTGCTGCCGCAGCCGTTTGCCTATGCGCTGGCCAAGGGGCGCGGGCGTTATGTGTGCCGCCTCAAGCTGGACCAGCTCGGCGGCGGCGACCCGGCCCATGCCGACCTGTTCGGCACCGAGGAAGGGCTCTCGCAGGCCACGGCCGACACCTGGCAGGAGCGCGGCCGGCAGTACCTGCAGTGGAGCCAGGCACTCGACCAGGGCGACTGGGACGGCGACCGCGACCGCCTCGACGACCCGCCCGATCCCGGCCTGTGGGGCCCGGTGGCGGCCGAACGCCACACCTGCACCGCCCGCCACTGCCCGGCCTACAACAGCTGCAGCTACTACCAGGCGCGCCAGCGGCTGGCGCAGGCGCAGGTGATCGTGGTCAACCACGACCTGCTGCTGTCCACCCTGGGGCTGCACGCCCTTCCGGCCCCGCAGGACTGTTACCTGGTGCTGGACGAAGCCCACCACCTCGGCTCCATCGCCCAGGGCCAGTTCACCGCCCAGGTCGACCTCATGCGCACCAGCTGGCTCGACCGCCTGCCCCGCGCCTTCGACGAGGTGGCCAGCGCCATCTCGCACCACCCGGCCGACGATGTGGCGGTGCGCGCCCGCGATCTCAAGGCCGCCATGGGCGAGCTGGCCCGGCTGGCCATGGTCCGTGTCGGCGGCATGCCCGGCTGGGGCGAGCGCCGGCCCGACGCCCCGCCCACGGTCGACCGCTTCGAGGGCGGCGTGCTGCCCGCCGGCTGGGACGAGGTGGTCGGCACCATCGCGGCCCATGCCACGGCGCTGCTGAAGGTGGCGGAATCGCTGGCTACCCAGCTCAAGGCCATGGCCCGGGAGGAGCCGTCGGAGGCGGCCCGCTGCGCCCAGCTCTACAGCCGCATCGGCGGCTTTGCACCGCGCCTGCAGCACGCCCAGGAAACCGCCGACCTGTGGCTGCAGACCGCAGCCGACGGCCAGCCCCCGCTGGCCAAGTGGCTGGAAGCCGGCGTGCAGCACGGGCTGGTCACGCTCACCGCCCATGCCTGCCCGCTGCAGCCGGGCCACCTGCTGCGCAGCCACCTGTGGCGCCATGTGCGGGGGGCGGTGGTCACCTCGGCCTCGCTCACCACCTGCGGCGGCTTCGAGCATTTCCTGCACGAGTCCGGTCTGGCCTGGGACGAGGCCGTCGCCACCTGCCAGGTGCAGAGCCCGTTCGACCATGCCCGCCAGGGCCGGCTGGTGGTGGTGCAGACCCGCGCAGACCCCAAGGAGGTGGAGGCCTACACCCGCGAAATGCTCGACGCGCTCATGCTCGACCTGCAGCAGGTGCGCCGGGGCGCCCTGGTGCTGTTCACCTCGCGCGCCCAGATGGCCCAGGCCCGGCTGCTGCTGGAACGCGGCGCCCACGCCGACCTGCGCGATGCCGTGCTGGTGCAGGGCGATGCCTCGCGCACCGCCCTGCTGCGCCGCCATGCCCAGCGGGTGGCCGACGGCGAGGTCTCCATCCTGTTCGGCCTGCAGTCGTTCGGCGAGGGGCTGGACCTGCCGGGGGAGCTGTGCGAATGGGTGTTCATCACCAAGCTGCCGTTTGCCTCGCCGGCCGACCCGGTGGGTCAGGCGCGGGCCGACTGGCTGCGCAGCCAGGGCCGCGATCCGTTCAGCGAGCTGGTGGTGCCCGCCACCGGCGCGCGCCTGCTCCAGTGGACCGGCAGGGCCTTGCGCAGCGAGACCGACGAGGCGGTGGTGGTTTGCTACGATGGCCGGCTGCTGCGCCAGAGCTACGGCCGGCGCATGCTCCAGGGCCTGCCGCCCTACCGCCTGCAGCGCCGCAGCGGCGGCGTCACGACCGACGTCTGAATCGCACCATCTCGCGGGGCGGCACGGAACCAACCGGTGCCGGCCGCCTCCACTCCTGCATCCTCAACCCTGTCCTTCCTGCCATGCTCTACGCCACCCTCAAGCTGCTGCACGTCCTGTCCATCATCGTCTGGGTGGGGGGCATGGTGTTTGCCCACTTCTTCCTGCGCCCGGCGGTCCAGCAGCTGGACGCGCCCCAGCGCCTGCGCCTGATGCAGGCGGTGCTGCAGCGCTTCTTCAATGCCGTGTCGGTGGCGGTGCTGGTGGCCCTAGCCAGCGGCGTCTGGATGCTCGGCCGCGTGGCCAAGGAGACGGTGCAGGCCGGCCTGTCGTTCAACATGCCGCTGGGCTGGACCGTGATGGCGGTGCTGGGCCTGGTGATGATGGCCATCTTCGGCCATATCCGTTTTGCGCTCTTCAAGCGCCTGTCGCGGGCCGTTGCCGACAGCGACTGGACCGCCGGTGCCGCTGCCCTGGCCTCGGTCCGCACCTGGGTCTCGATCAACCTGGGGCTGGGCGTGGTCATCGTCGCGGCCACGCTGCTGCTGGGCTGACCCCGGTCTGACCCGCCGCCGCCCCGGCGGGCGGGTTTTCCCTGTAAACATTGACGTATCACCCGCCCCTCGGGGGTGGGTGGAATACTGCCTGCACGCCCGCCGCTTCGAGCGGGCGACGACCCCATGCAGGAGACAACATGCGCACCATCCCCATCCAGGCCACGGCTGCGGCCGGGCTCAGCGGCTGCAATGAAGAAACGGGCGACGTGCCCCACATGAACCTGCCGCTGGCGCGGCGCGAGTTCCTCAAGGGCAGCGGGGTGCTGATGGGCACGCTGGCCACCGGCTCCCTGCTGGCGGGGCTGGCACCGTCGACGGTGTGGGCCGTCGAGCTCAAGACGCTGAGCAAGGCGGAAGGCGAGGCCATCATGGCCATGGGGCGCGTGCTCTACCCGCACGAGAAGCTGCCCGATGCGGTCTATGCCCTGCTGGCCAAGGACCTGGACGGCAAGGCCAGCGGCGACGCGGCTGCCGCCAAGACCCTGAAGGACGGCGTGGCCGCCCTCAATCAGGCGGCCGGCGGCAACTTCACCCAGGCCGATGCCGCCCGCAAGCTGGCCATCGTCAAGGCCATGGAGGGACAACCCTTCTTCGGCACGGTGCGCGGCCAGTGCATCACCTCGCTCTACGACAACGACATGGCGTACGCCACCTTCGGCTACCCCGGTTCGGCCTGGGAAAAAGGCGGGTACATCACCCGCGGCTTCCAGGATCTGACGTGGCTTCCGGAACCCGGCAAGGCGGCCAGCCCCAAGGCCGACCTCTGATCCGCGAACCCCCTACCGAACCGGAGACAAACAACATGGCGAAATTTGCAACCAACGACGACAGCGTGGTCGTCATCATCGGATCGGGTGCCGGCGGCGGCACCCTGGCCAACGAACTGGCCCAGAAGGGTGTGAAGGTGGTCTGTCTGGAGGCCGGTGCCCAGCAGTCCAATGCCAGCTTCATCAACGACGAATGGAAGTCGTTCAGCCAGCTGGCCTGGCTCGACACCCGCACCACCTCCGGCAGCTGGCGCGTGGCCAAGGACTTTGCCGGCCTGCCGGCCTGGATCTGCAAGACGGTGGGCGGCACCACCACCCACTGGGCCGGCGCATCGCTGCGCTTCCAGGAACACGAGTTCCGCACCAAGACCGTCTACGGCACCATCCAGGGCACCAACCTGCTGGACTGGCCGGTCACGCTCAAGGAGCTGGCCCCGTACTACGCCCGCGCCGAGAACAAGATGGGCGTCACCCGCACCAACGGCATCCCCGGTCTGCCCGGCAACAACAACTTCAAGGTGATGCACGCCGGCGCCAAGAAGCTGGGCTACAAGGAGGTGCACACCGGCAACATGGCCATCAACAGCCAGCCGCGCGACGGCCGGGGCCGCTGCCTGCAGCTGGGCTTCTGCTTCCAGGGCTGCAAGAGCGGCGCCAAGTGGAGCACGCTCTACACCGAGATCCCGCGTGCCGAAGCCACCGGCAATTTCGAGCTGCGCAGCGAATGCCATGTGACCCGCATCGAGCACAACGACAAGGGGCTGGTGACCGGTGTCGTGTACTTCGACAAGGACAGGAAGGAGCAGCGCCAGAAGGCCCGTATCGTGTGCGTGGCCGGCAACGCCATCGAGACCCCGCGCCTGCTGCTGATGTCGGCCTCGAACCTGTTCAAGGACGGCCTGGCCAACAGCTCCGGCCAGGTGGGCCGCAACTACATGCGCCACATGACCGGCTCGGTGTATGCCGCCTTCAAGGACCCGGTCCACATGTACCGGGGCACCACCATGGCCGGCATCGTGCGCGACGAGGCGGCCCACAACCCCAAGCGCGGTTTTGCCGGCGGCTACGAGCTCGAGACTCTGGCGCTGGGCGTGCCCTTCATGGCCGCCTTCCTGAACCCGGGCGGCTGGGGTGAGGACTTCGCCTGGTGGATGGACCGCTACACCCATCTGGCCGGCATGTGGCTGGTGGGCGAGGACATGCCGCGCGAGACCAACCGCATCACCCTCAACACCAACGTCAAGGACCAGTGGGGCAACTACGTGCCCAACGTGCACTTCGACGACCACGACAACGACATCGCCATGCGCGAACACGCCTTCCGCCAGGGTGAGCGGGTGTACGAGGCGGCCGGTGCCATCCGCACCTTCCGCACCCCGCCGTACCCGAGCACCCACAACCTGGGTACCTGCCGCATGAGCGCGCGCCGCCAGGACGGTGTGTGCAACAAGTGGGGCCAGACGCACGACATCCCCAACCTGTTCATCAGCGACGGCAGCCAGTTCACCACCGGCGGCGCAGAAAACCCCACGCTGACCATCGTGACACTGGCGATCCGCCAGGCCGACTACATTGCGAGGCAGATGAAAGCCCGAACGATCTGAGACCCCACGCGCTGCAGGAGACCACCATGTGCGAATTCTTCGTCAAGGCCGACCCGATCCAGTACGAGCAGCGGTCGCGCACCGTGCGCATGCACGGTGTGCTGACCAGCATCCGGCTGGAGAACATGGTCTGGGACATCCTGGCCGAGATGGCCGAGGACGAGGGCTGCACCACCAATGCGCTCATCGCCCAGTTCCACGACGAAATCCTGGCGCACCGGGGCGAAGTGCCGAACTTTGCGTCGTTCCTGAGGGTCACCTGCATGCGCTATCTGCGCCGCCGCATGATGGCGATGGAACGCCAGGGCGCCGACAGCCCGGACCACCCGGTCCAGGCCACCGGCACCCACGGCCGCAACATCCCCGTGCCGAACACCACCGTGGCCACGTTGAGGCCGCGTTGACTTGTCCGTCTCTTTTTGCCGATTCCACCCACCGCATGAGCTTCCATACCGAAAACCAGCCGGGCGTCCACGACCGGCCCGACGCCGCCACGCGCGGGTTCGTCTTCAACCACACCATGATGCGGGTCAAGGACCCGAAGGTGTCGCTGGACTTCTACACCCGGGTCATGGGCATGCGCCTGCTGCGCAAGCTCGACTTCCCGGAAATGTCGTTCTCGCTGTTCTTCCTGGCCCGTCCGGAAGACGGTGAAGCGCCCGAGGACGTCGGCCAGCGCACCGCCTGGACCTTCAGCCAGCGCGGCGTGCTGGAGCTCACCCACAACTGGGGCACCGAAACCCAGGCCGACTTCAAGTACCACGACGGCAACGCCCAGCCGCAGGGCTTCGGCCACATCTGCTTCTCGGTGCCCGACCTCGATGCCGCCGTGGCCTGGTTCGACCAGAACCAGGTGACCTACGTGAAGCGCCCCGACCAGGGCAAGATGAAGGACGTCGCCTTCATCAAGGACCCGGACGGCTACTGGATCGAGATCGTCCAGCCGGACAAGCTCACCGCGCTGGGCCGCTGAGTTCGGCCGATCCCAGCAGCTTCACCCCGGGCAGCTGGGCCCCGGGCGAGGGCACTTCGATGCCGCGCACCCGGGCCGAGAGCCATCGCAGGCCGCTGGCCACATCGTTGCGCTGGCCGGTGCGGGCCGTGGGCGCCGCGCCGCTGCCGTCGCCCAGGTCGAACCGGAAGATGTAGGCCGGCTCCTGGCCCATGCGCAGGTCGGTGACGGCGTAACCGCTGCCCTCGCGGGACAGGCTGTAGAAGCCGTGGCTGAAGGCGCGGATGCGCTGTGCCCCGGCGTGCCCCGCGATCGCGGGCTCGAGATCAGCGCCCCGGTCGTGCACCGTCCAGGTGATCTGGCGGTCGCCGTCCAGCAGGCCGTAATGGCCTTCCAGGTAGTGGGTCGGCGTCATGGCCACCAGCCGCCACAGCACCGTGTTGAACGGCGCCGGCGTGACCAGCAGCTGCTGCACCTCCACGCCGCGCGACTGCAGGTCGGCCCGCGCCACGTCGGTGGCCTGCTGCTGGGCCAGCACGCTCCAGCCGATGTAGAGCGTGCTCAGCGCCAGGCCCGCGTGGTTCCAGCTCAGCCGCGCACCGCACTGGACGGCGATCACCCCCACCAGCAAGGGCAGGGTGTAGGCCGGGTCGATGATGAACAGGCTGCCGACACCGAACGGGTGGTCCGAGAATGGCTGCAGCAGCTGGGTGCCGTACACCGTCATGGTGTCGAGCAGCGGGTGGGTCACCAGGGCCAGCCACAGGGCCAGCCACCAGCGCCGCCACAGCCTGCCCTCGGCGTGCAGCCGTGTCACCACCCAGGCCAGCAGCGGCGAGAACAGCGTGAGGAACAGAAGCGCGTGCGACTCGGCCCGGTGCAGCACCATGTTGAGCACCGCGTCGCCGTGGTCGATGAAGGCGTCCAGGTCGGGCAGGGTGCCGGCCACGGCGCCCCACAGGGCCGATTTCCAGACGGCGGTGCGCCGCCCCATGACGGCCACGGTCACGGCCGAGCCCAACGCGATCTGCGTCAACGAATCCATGCAAGCCTCAGAGCTGTACGGTGATGGGGAACTGCGCCCGCAGCCCGTCCACGCCGGGCGTGAAGTGCACGGTGAGCGCGGCGCGGCCAGCGGCGTCGAGCCGGCGCCACAGAAAGTCGCGCTCGTTGCCGGGGTCGCCGGCCACATACAGCTGGGTGGTCAGCAGGTCCATGCGGTCCAGCCGGACCTTCACATGGATGTGCGGTGTGCGGCCGCTGTACGGAGCCGGTCGCAGGGTGCGGAAGCGGTAACGGCCGTCGCGGCCCACGCTGACCCGGCCGAAGCCCTGGAAGGCCGGGTCGGCCCGGTTGCCGTCGCCGGGGTGGTGGTAGTGACCGGCGTGGTCGCACTGCCAGATTTCGACCACGGCGTCCTGCACCGGTCGGCCGTCGAGGTCGGTCACCACGCCATCGAGCCAGACCGCCTGGCCCCGGTCGTAGCGCCGGTTGCCGTGGCGCAGCAGGTCGCCGTCGTGGTCATCGGGCAGGCGCACCGGGTAGAACGGGCCCTCGGTCTGGCCCGGGGTGGGGCGCCGGGGCGTCGATGGCTGAGCGGTCTGGGCCAGTGCCGGGGTGAGCCAGGCCGGCGTGGCCACCGAGGCCACCGCCGCCGCGGCACCCAGCAGCCAGGGGCGTCGGGAGAGGGTCATGGGCCTTGGAAGCGGTGGTCGTCAGGGAGTTCCTGCCCGGTCTATTCCGGCTTGCGGTTCGACGCCATCCAGGCGATCAGCGAGGAGCGCATGGCTTCCTCCACCGACATCTCGATCGGCGTGACCCAGGTGCGCGGCACGAACACGGTGTAGCCACCGATCATGTAGCCCATGGGCAGGTACACGGCCACTTGGTCGAGCTGACCAAGCGCCCCGGGCAGCCCGTCGAAGTTCTGCCGCGTCACCAGTCCGACGATGGACATGTCGTCGCCCGGCTTGCGCAGCAGCACCACCTGCTGGCTGTCTTTCTCGTGCGGGGCGAAGTAATCGGCGAAGTTCTTGAGCGAGGAATACACGCTCTTGATCACCGGCAGGTTGGTGAAGGGCAGCTCCAGCCACGACAGGGCCTTGGCCACGTAGCGCTGCGACACCAGCACGCCCAGCGCCAGGATCAGCGCGGCACCCAGCACGATGCCCAGGCCGGGCAGGTAGAAGTCGCCGGTGATGGGCCGCACCATCCGCATGGCCAGCGACTCGACCCACACCACGAACACGTAGAGCAGATAGACCGTCAGGGCCAGCGGCAGGAAGGTGATGAGGCCGCGGAAAAAGTAGGAATACAGGCGTTTCATGGCGTTACAGGAGCAATCGGCCAGCATAGCAGCGCCACTTGCAGTTCGGCACAATGGCCGCATCTGTCGTCATTGGGCCGGAACTCCGCCGCCCGCCGTCACTCAGACTTCACATGAACACTGTTGCCGACCTGGTTTCCCGCCTGCTGCGCCTGGCCCTGCGGCTGGTCTTTGCCCTGGCCGCCACCGTCTTTCTGGTCAGCCTCATGCTGGCCTCGCTGGTGGTGGTGCTGGCTGTTTCGCTGTGGTCGCTGCTGACCGGTCGCAAGCCGGCACCGGTGGTGCTGTTCCAGCAATTTCGCCAGGCCCGCGAGCGCTATGCCCAGGGCATGTTCCGCGCTGGCGCCGCGCCAGCCGACGTGGTGGACGTGCAGGCCACCGAGGTGCGCGAGCACGGCGCGCCCGCCCCGGCACCGGCCGACGGCCCGGTGGGGCGCCTCAGTCGCTGAGGTCTTCTTCCTCGCCGCCGGCGCGCCGCTCCAGGGCGGCCTGGTACACCGCATTGCGCGGCTGTCCGGTGATGTCGGCGCACAGCTTCACGGCGGTTTTCAGGGGCAGGGCGGCCAGCAGCAGCTCCAGCGTGCGCAGGGTGGCCGCATCGAGCCCTTCGGCGCCGGCCGAGGCAGCCGGGTGGACCATGAGCACGAATTCGCCGCGCGCCCGGTGGGGCCCGCCGGCCAGCCAGCCCGGCAGCCCGGCCGCCGGCAGGCGCACCAGCTCTTCGAACTGTTTGGTCAGCTCGCGCCCCAGGCTGACCGGTCGGTCGCCGAGTGCGGCGAGGTCCTGCGCCAGGGCCTCGATGCGGTGGGGCGCCTCCAGCAGCACCTGTGCGCGGGCGTCGGCGGCCATGTCCTGGATCTGCCGCTGCCGCTCGGTCCGGCGCGACGACAGAAAACCCTGAAACACGAAACGCCCGTCCCAGCCGACCTCGCCGGCCACGCTCAGCAGCGCGGTCACGGCGCTCGGGCCCGGCAACGGCATGCAGCGCAGGCCGGCCGCCTGCACGGCGGCCACCAGCCGGGCGCCCGGGTCGCTCACGCCGGGCGTGCCGGCATCGCTCACATAGGCCACCCGTTGACCCTGCTGCAGCCGCTGAACCACGGTGCCGGCCGCTTCGGTCTCGTTGTGCTCGTGCACCGCGAGCAGCGGTTTGTGCAGCCCGTAGCCGGCGAGCAGGGTGCTGGTGTGCCGGGTGTCCTCGCAGGCCACCGTATCGACCAGCGACAGCACGTATAAGGCCCGCAGGCCGATGTCGGCCAGGTTGCCGATGGGCGTGGCCACCATGTACAGGGTGCCGGGCGGGTGGTACTGGTGGCGGGCTGCATCGGCGGCAGCGGTCAGCAAGGACGGGGAGGGAGCAGACACATGGACCTCGAAGGAAAAGTGCGCCGGGTCACCACGCGGGAGCGGGGCCTTGCTGCCGAAGACCGGGCACTGCAACACCTGCAGGCGCGGGGGCTGCGCATGGTGGCCCGGAACTTCAAGACCCCGGGCCGGGGCGGCGGCGAGATCGATCTGATTATGCGGGAGCGTGACGGCACGCTGGTCTTCGTCGAGGTGCGTCTGCGCAGCCGCAGCGACCGGGGCGGCGCGGGCGCCAGCATCACCGCCACCAAGCGCCGGCGCATCGTGCTGGCGGCCCGGCACTTTCTGCTGCGCTGCCGGTCCATGCCCCCATGCCGCTTCGACGCGGTGCTGATCGATGGGCCGGAAGGTGAGCTGCAGTGGTTGCGGGCCGCCTTCGACGCGGGCGACGCTGGGTGACGCACCGCCCTGGGGACGGATTCAGCGCAGCGGTCCCTGGCCGCACAGCACCGGCAGGTAGTCCATCAGCCACTTGATCTGGCTGGCGTCCGACCAGTTCGCACCGGCAATGACGGTCGTCTCGGGTGCCGACGCACTGTCTTCCTGCCGCACGCTGACGGTGTGCATTCCGGTTTCGGTGTCTGCTTCGACCTTCATCGTTGCCGACCACCCCGGGCCTGGCTTCGACAACTCGACAGACCGGTTGTCCAGCCCTCTCGACTCGACCCGCAGCCGACAGGTCTCATCGAGCCGGTACTGCCAGCGGTGCTCCAGATAGCGGTGCTCGCCGATCTGGTTCAGGGCCAGGTGCACTTGCGTGCGGTCCATCCCGAAGGCCAGTGCCAGCGGTTCGTCCTGGCTCGGATAACCGTCTGCACAACCCGTCAGGACCATCACCAGGGCGCAGGCTGCCGCTGCGGAAAAAGCCCGGCTCATGTCGGGTGCTGCACCTCGTCGGTGCCTTCAATCGCGTCCTGCGGCAGGCGCGTGGCCAGCACCTTGTCGATGGAGCGGCCGTCCATGTCGACGATCTCCAGTTTCCAGCCTTCCCAGATCACGGTGTCGGTGACTTTGGGCAGGCGCCCGGTCAGCAGCATCATCATGCCGCTGAGGGTGTGGTAGCGCCCGCGCTCTTCATCGGGCACGGCGTCCAGGGCGAGCCTGTCCTTCAGCTCGGGTACCGGGATGTGGCCATCGAGCAGCCAGCTGCCGTCGTCCCGCTGCATGGCCCAGGAGGTTTCCGGATCGCGCGGGCTGAACTCGCCGGTGATGGCCTCGATCAGGTCCTGCAGCGTCACGATGCCCTGCACCTCGCCGTACTCGTCGATCACGAACGCCATGTGCACGTCGGACTGGCGGAAGTTGTCCAGCAACTCCATGCCGGTGATGGTCTCGGGCACGTACAGCGGTTCCTGCAGCGGCTGCCGGGTCAGCTCCCGCGACTCGCCCCTCAGCGCCTGGGTCATCCACTTGCGGGCGTTCACCACACCCACCACATCGCTCATGCTGCCGCGCACCACCGGGAAACGGGCGTGGTCGGAAGCCTCGACACGGGCCATGTTCACCTCGAAGTCCTGCTCCAGGTCGAGCACCACCACGGCGCTGCGCGGCACCATCAGGGAGCCGATCTGGCGGTCGTCCAGGCGGAACACATTGCGCACCATGGTGTGCTCGTGCGACTCGATCACGCCGGCCGTGGTGCCTTCCGCGAGCATGGCGTGGATCTCTTCCTCGGTCACTGCATTGGCGCCCGAGTCCTTCACGCCCAGCAGCTTGAGCAGCGCCTGGGTGGAGACCGACAGCAGCAGCACGAACGGCTTGGTGGCAATGGCCAGCATGTCGATCGGTCGGGCCACCAGCCTTGCCAGGGTTTCCGGGTGCGACTGGCCGATGCGCTTGGGCACCAGCTCGCCCACCACGATCGAGAAGTAGGTGATCAGCACCACCACGAGGCCAGTGGCCAAGTACTGGTGATAGGGGTCGGGGACGCCCATGCTGGTCAGCCAGAGGGCCAGCGGTGCGGCCAGGGCCGCCTCGCCCACGATGCCGTTGAGCACGCCGATGGAGGTGATGCCGATCTGGATGGTGGAGAGAAACCGCGTCGGGTCCTCCCCGAGCTTGATGGCGGCGGCCGCCGACCGGTCTCCTTCATCAACCCGTTTCTGGAGCCGGGCCTTGCGGGCCGAGACCAGGGCCAGTTCCGACATGGCGAACAGGCCGTTGAGGAGGATGAGTGCAAAAAGTATGGCTATTTCCATAGGGGGTAAGTGCAGTGATGATGCAGAAGACGGCTGTGTCAGAGAGGGCTCAGATACCCGGTCGACAGCAGTCCGAAGACGACGAGGCCGAGCGCCACTCGGTACCAGACGAAGGGCATGTAGCCGCGCGTGGAGACCAGCCGCATGAACCAGACGATGACGGCATAGCCCACCACGAAGGCCACCAGCGTGGCCAGTGCGGTGGGGCCGGCGCCCAGCGGAATGCCCTGGTCGCGGCTGCTCCAGAGCTGGTAGAAGCCGGATGCGGTCACGGCGGGTATGGCGAGCAGGAATGAGAAGCGTGCCGCTGCCTCGCGCGTGTAGCCCAGCAGCAGTCCCGCCGTGATGGTGCCGCCCGAGCGGGACACTCCCGGAATGAGCGCCAGGGCCTGGGCTGCCCCGAACAGCAACCCGTGTGTCCAGGTCAGCTGGTCCAGCTGCCGCGCCCGCCGCCCGAAGCGATCGGCCAGTCCCAGGAACAGCCCGAACACGATCAGCATGAACGCCGTGATGTACAGGTGCCGCAAGTGGCCTTCGATGGCGTCCTGGAACAGCAGGCCCAGCACCGCGATCGGCAGGGTGCCCAGCAGGATCAGCCAGCCCATGCGCGCATCGGGATCGGAGCGTGCCGATGGTTGCAGGATGCTTCGCCACCAGGCCATAAGGATCTGCCGGATCTCTCGGCGGAAGTAGATCAGCACGGCCGCTTCGGTGCCCAGCTGGGTGATGGCCGTGAACGCCGCGCCCGGGTCGCCCCCCGAAGGCAGCAGCGGGCCGATGACCCGCAGGTGCGCACTGGACGACACCGGCAGGAACTCGGTAAGACCCTGGATCAGACCCAGGAAGGCAGCTTCGGCCCAGAGCACTGGGTCAGACATGGCGGACAGTCCTGATGGTTGCGGTCGGATCGAGTTGTTCGGGGGCGCAGTTCATGGCGATGGTCGTGCAGATCGGTCGTGCGCAAAGCCGGTTGGCCGCTGGCGTTGACCGGCGCAATGCTTGGCAAGGGAGTGGTGGCGACGCTGCGAGGCAGGCGTCAGGGCCGGGGCTGATGCCGCCCGGCCGAGGTGTCAGGCCTGTGGCGGGCGCTGAAGTCCCTCGAGCGAAGGCGAGGGCGAATGGGGGTTCAGGTGCGGCGGAGTGCGGCCCCAGGCGCTTCGGGCTGCGAGGCCCAGGGGCCAGGGGTCGAGCCCGTCCGGCAGGTCGGGAATCTCGTCCAGCAGGTCATGTTCGCGATCGAGCACCGACGCGTCCGCCACGGATTCGGCCCATCCATAGGCTGAAGTTGCGCGTGCGTCGTCGGGCATCGGCTCCGACACCACCGCCGTCTGCCCATGGTTCAACGGCTGCTGGAGCGCACCGATCCCCAGACTGCAGAAAAACTGCAGGGCGAGAACGGCAATGATCCAGTGGCGCATCACAGGGCAGGATTATCGGGGTTGCCGTCCGGCACACCGGCTGACCGGGCATTCCACCCTTGGCCAGGACACTATTCGCGCTCGATTTCCAGATACACCCGGCTGGCGTTACCGGGGTGGAGTTCGGCCGCGTTGTGAAGGGTCTCGAAGGGCTTCATGTCGAACGAGCGGACCGCCACCCCGATGTCCTGCATCTGTCCCACGGCATCCTTCATGTGGGCGCGAAGCGATTGCAGATAGTCGCGGGTCTGGCGCTGTGCGGTGGGCAGATCGGTCACCCGCCCGTGCCCCGGGACCAGCCACTTCGGCTTCAGTGTTTCCAGGACGCCGAAGGTTTCCAGCCACTGCCGTGTGTTGCTGACCGGCAGCACCGAGAGCAGGCGGTCGACATAGACGACGTCTCCGGTGAAGACCACATCGCGGTCGGGTATCCAGACCAGCCAGTCGCCCGGCGTGTGTGCCCCGCCTCGGTGGCGCAATTCGAAGCCGAGGCCGCCCAGCTCGAGCCGCGAGTCCGGGGTGGACACCAGCCGGGCTGGATACACCGGCCGAGTTTCTGCAAACCGGGGCCCCAGCAGGCTACCGAGCGCCTGCATCTGGTCACCGGACCGGGCCTGCATGTCCGGCACCGCGCTGGCGTGAGCGATCAGTTCGGCCCCGCCGGCCCGGAAGAAGCCGTTGCCCAGCCACCGGTGGTCCTGTCCGCCGGTGTTGATCACCCAGCGGACGGGTTGATCGGTGACCCGTCGCGCGGCTGCGGCGATGTCCCGAGCACTCAGGAAGGTGGCGCCGCTGTCGATCAGCACCGCCCCGCCCGGGGTGACGACCAGGCCGATGTTGGCGTTGAGGCCTTCATTCGCCTGGGTGCGTCCACCCAGTTCGCCGGTGTGGACATAAACGCCGTCGGTCACCTTCTCGAACTGGACCTCTGCAGCACTCACGGCAGAGGCCAGCAGGCCAATGAGGAAGAGGGCCAGAAACCTTGAAGTCATGCGTATCCCTTGTTGATCAGCCCAAGCCGAGCGTGATGGCGGCGAGTATCAGGTAGCGCCCGACCTTGGCCAGGGTCACCAGCACCAGAAATACCGGAAAGGGCTCGCGCATCACGCCAGCCACGACCGTCAGGGGATCGCCGATGACGGGCGCCCAGCTCAGCAGCAGACTCCACTTCCCGTACCGGCTGTACCAAGCCTGCGCATGCGCCAGCGAAGCAGCCTTGACCGGGAACCAAGGCTTCTCCTTGAAATGTTCGATCCACCGTCCCAGCACCCAGTTGACGACGGATCCCAGCACGTTGCCGACACTGGCGACCAGAATCAGCATCTCCGCCGGCTGATTTCCGGTCAGCAAGAGCGCGACCAGAACCGCCTCGGAGGCGGTGGGCAGCAGCGTTGCCGCCACGAAGGCACTCAGGAACAGACCGCTGTACGCGCCCAGATCTGTCATGTCCACAAGGCTCAATGGACATGCCTGTGGTGGACATCAGGGAAATGGGGGTGCCTGTGTGTGATCGGCTGGTGCTTGTGCACATGCGCATGAGGCTCCTGGCCATCCCATTCGCCGTCATGCTCGTGTTGATGGTGCTCATCATGGACGTGGGCGTGGCTGTGTTCCAGAGGTTCATGGGTGTGTTCATGCTCATGGCGCTCGGTCAGATGCAGCCAGACGCCCCAAGCCATCAGACCGCATGCCAGCCAGAAGCCAGACCCGACAGGCTCCTCCAGCCAGATCACTGAAACAAACGCACCCATGAAAGGAGCGACGGAGAAATATGCTCCGGTCCTTGCGGTCCCCAGCCCGCGCAGAGCGAGTACAAAAAGCACCAGGCTGATGCCATAGCCCAGAAAGCCCACGGCCATGGCCCCCAGCGTGACCGACATTGAGAAGTGATGTTGGCCCATCGCCAGGCCCAACGCCACATTCACATATCCAGCCACCAGGCCTTTGGTTCCCGCAATGAACAATGCATCCGACGCGGAGACTTTGCGCGTCAGGTTGTTGTCCAGTGCCCAGCAGAGGCAGGCCAGCACGATCAGCAGTGAAGCCCAGTTGAGGCCACCCTGGGCGGACCCTGCGCTCTGCCAGGACAGGATGACGCCGCCTGCCACGATCGCCAGCATGCCGAGCACGATGCGGCGATCGGCGTTTTCCTTGAAAGCCACCCAGGCCAGTACCGCCGTCAGCACCCCCTCCAGATTGAGAAGCAGCGATGCAGTTGATGCGGTCGTCTGTTGCAGACCCAGCAGCAAGGCGACCGGGCCCAGGATGCCCCCGAAGGCGATCGCGCCAGCCAGCCAGGGCCACTCGCTGCGGGTCAAGCCCGAGGGCTCCCAGCCGCGATCCCGCACGATCCTGAGGGTCAAGAGGCCGATGCCGCTGCCGAGGTAGAGCAGGCCCCCGAGCATGACCGGCGACACCGATCCCAGCAGCATCTTGGCCAGGGGCGTGCTCAGCCCGAAGAGAGCCGCAGCACCGAGAGCGAATCCGACACTGGCGTTCATAGGTACTTGGTGATTTCGCGGAACTCTTCCAGCGAACCTGGCTGCGGTTGGCCCTTGGTGGCCACCATGTGACTCAGGCAATGGTCGAGATGGTCCTGAATCAGCGTTCGTTTTGCCTGGGTGATGGCCTTCTCCACCGCTTGCAGCTGCTGCACCACGTCCATGCAGGGCTTGCCTTGTTCGAGCATCGCCAGCACGCTGCTCAGGTGGCCCCCGGCTCGACGCAGCCGTTTGATCACGGCGGGATGTGTTTCGTGAACGTGCATGTTGATCAATCTGGTTACCGGAATGGATCCTCCCCCGGAGGTTACAATGAAAGCGCTCTTGCAACCCACTGAAGATGACAGCCATCGATCGCCATCACCCGTTTCTTGCTCCTGCTGCCACGGCCGGGAAATGGATGGCCATCGTGGTCGCATTGATCTTGTTGGCGGGAGCCATGATCACGCCATGGGGGCTGGCCAAGTCGCACGGATCGGCTGCGATGTCGGCCTTGCACCACGGCGAGTCCTTGGACTCGATTGAGGGGCACGGGCACAGCCACGAGGATGACCTGCCGGCATCGGTCGGCATCCATGTCCATCATGTGGGCGATCATTCGCACGACCACGCCCACGCGCTGCCCCTGGGCTTGCCAGGGTTGACCGAAGCCGCAGCCGAGTGGCCCTCGGGCCCCGATCACGCCGGTCCCTTGCCAGCGCTTGCGCGCCTGGAACGTCCGCCGCAAACCTGACCGCTGGTCATCACCATCGGTTCGGGCTGCCACGGCGGCCCTGGGCTTTCACTTTCCTGTACGGAGTTTTCATGCTCAGCTTTTCTCACGAGCGGCTTCAGGCTGCGCCCTGGGCGCGACCTGGTCCCGCTGCCACCACCTTGCTGGTCCTGGCGTTCCTTCTGTTCTTCTCCGCCGAGGCCTTTGCCCACGCCGTCACGCAGGGTGACAAGGGGTACATCCAGGAGATATCCGGTGTGCATCTGCTGCCCTTCACCTACCTGGGCGCCAAGCACATGGCCACGGGCTACGACCACATCCTGTTCCTCTTCGGGGTGATCTTCTTCCTCTACAAGCTGAAGGACATTGCGGTCTACGTCAGCCTGTTCGCGATCGGTCACTCCACCACCATGGTGCTGGGGGTCTACTACAACATCGGGATCAACAGTTACCTGATCGACGCCGTCATCGGCTTCTCGGTGGTCTACAAGGCCCTGGACAACATCGGTGCTTTCCAGCGCTGGTTCGGCGTTCAGCCGAACACCAAAGTCGCGACCCTGATCTTTGGCCTGATCCACGGCTTCGGTCTGGCCACCAAGATTCAGGAGTACGAGATCTCGCGTGATGGCCTGGTGGCCAACCTGCTGGCGTTCAACGTCGGCGTGGAAATCGGGCAGCTGCTGGCTCTGTCCGTGATCCTGATTGGCATCAGCTTCTGGCGCCGCACCGCAGGCTTTGCGCGTTACGCCTACAGCGCCAACGTGGTCATGATGTCCGCAGGATTCATCCTCGTGGGCATGCAACTGACCGGCTATATCGTCTCCCAATGAATTCGAGAGTGAACACCATGTACAACAGCGACATTCCCTCCCGCGCCGAACTGCCTTCGACCCGGCAGCTCATCCGTTCCACCATCATCGCTGCGGTCTCTGCCGTGGTCCTGCTCTACACCGTAGTTCTCCCGTCCGAGTACGGTGTGGACCCCACCGGTATCGGCCGGGCGCTGGGCCTGACCGACATGGGCGAGATCAAGACCCGCCTGGCGGCCGAAGCGGCGGCGGACGCGGCAGCGTCCTCAGCCGGTCCTGCGCCAACGTCAACGCCAGCCACGCAAGCGACTCCGCAGACCGGTGGCAGCAGTGTTGCAGCCGCTCCTGCCGCGCCGTCGCCAACCGATTCATCGCCGAACAACCAGGGTGCCTCGTGGCGTGACGAGGTCTCGTTCACGCTGACCCCCGGGCAGGGCGTCGAGATCAAGCTGGTGATGAAGGAAGGCGAGAAGGCCGAATACGCCTGGACCGTCCAGGGCGGGGTCGTGAACTTCGACACCCACGCAGACGCCCCTGGACGTTCCATCAGCTACGAGAAAGGTCGGGCGGTGCCGGAGGATGAGGGCGAGCTGGTGGCGGCGTTCACCGGCAACCACGGCTGGTTCTGGCGCAACCGTGGCCAGTCCGACGTCACGGTGGTCCTGAAAACCCGCGGTCAGTACAGCAGCCTCAAACGGGTCATCTGATCGACCGCCGCTATCATCGCCCCCATGCTTTCGCAGCGCATCCAGCAACAGTTCATCGACAGTGCCGACCTCAAGTACCAGTGCGCGCCCGCGCTGGCGCCCATGGTGGAGTCCGCCATCCACGCGGTGCTGGCCTGTGTCACCGGCGGCGGCAAGGTGATGGCTTGCGGCAACGGCCCTTCGGCCGCGGCCGCGCAGCTCTTTGCCGCCAGTTTCATGGGCCGCTTCGAGCGCGAGCGTCCCGAGCTGGCCGCCATGGCGCTGTCGGCCGACTCGGCCGTCATCACGGCCGTGGCCCAGGACTTCGATCCCGGCTGGGTGTACGCCCGCCAGGTGCGGGCCCTGGGCCAGACCGGCGACGTGCTGCTGGTGGTGGGTGGCGTCGGCCAGGCGGCCAACCTGCTGTCCGCCGTGGAGTCCGCGCATGAGCGCGACATGACGGTGGTGGCGCTGACCGGCGCCCGTGGCGGCCGGTTGACCGCCGTCCTGCGCGACACCGATGTGCACATCTGCGTGCCGCACGATCACCCGGCCCGCATCCTGGAAGTCCACCAGCTGGTGCTGCACTGCGTGTGCGACGGCGTGGACGCCCAGCTGCTGGGCCTGCCCGAAGAATCCCTTCCCGACCCGGAGAACCTGACATGAGCTTTCCCCTTGCCCCCTCCCGCCGTCGCGCCGGCCTGCTGCTGGCCGGCGTGGCCCTGTCCGGTCTGATGAGCGCCTGTGCACCGCTGGTGGTCGGCGGTGCCGCCGTGGGCTCGGCGCTGGTGGCGGTCGACCGCCGCACCTCCGGCGCCCAGCTGGACGATCAGGGCATCGAGCTGCGGGCCAGCAACCGCATCAAGGAGCAGTTCGGTGAACGGGCCAACGTCTCGGTCACCAGCTACAACCGTCAGGTGCTGCTGACCGGCGAGGCCGCCAGCGAGGCGGTCAAGGCCGAGGTGGAGCGTGTGGTCGCGGGCGTGGACAACGTGCGCAGCATCGTCAATGAGCTGGGCGTGGTCAATTCCCCCAGCTTCAGCCAGCGCTCGTCGGACACGCTGATCACCGGCAAGGTCAAGGCCGGCATGGTGGACGCCAAGGACCTGTCGGCCGTGGCCTTCAAGGTGGTGACCACCCGCGGTACCGTCTACCTGATGGGCCGGGTGACCCAGCGGGAGGCCACCCGTGCCACCGACATTGCACGCAACACGTCCGGCGTGATGCGTGTGGTGCGCGTGTTCGAGATCCTGACCGAGGAAGAGCTGGCCCGCATCGGCACCCAGGGGCCGACCGAGACGCCGGCCAGCAAGCCGGCGCCGCAGGCCAACTGATCAGCGCAGGCGCTTGATCAGGCTGGAGGTGTCCATGCGCTGGCCACCCATGGCCTGCACATCGGCATAGAACTGGTCGACCAGAGCGGTCACCGGCAGGCGGGCGCCGTTGCGCTTGGCCTCGTCCAGCACCAGACCCAGGTCCTTGCGCATCCAGTCCACGGCAAAACCGAAGTTGAACTGGTCGGCCACCATGGTCTTGCCGCGGTTGTCCATCTGCCAGCTCTGGGCGGCGCCCTTGCCGATGACGTCGAGCACCAGGTTCACGTCCAGGCCGGCCTTCTGGCCGAACGCGATGGCTTCCGACAGGCCCTGCACCAGACCGGCGATCGCGATCTGGTTGACCATCTTGGTGAGCTGACCGGCGCCGCTTTCGCCCATGCGGGTGAATGCCTTGGAGAAGGCCATGCCGACCGGTCGCGCCGTGTCGAACGCGGCCTGATCGCCACCGCACATGACGGTGAGCGCGCCGTTCTCGGCGCCAGCCTGACCGCCGGACACCGGCGCATCGATGAACTGCAGGCCCAGGGTGCGTGCAGCGGCCGACAGCTCGCGGGCCACATCGGCCGAGGCGGTGGTGTGGTCGACGAAGATGGCGCCGGCCTTCATGCCGGCAAAGGCGCCATCGGCACCCAGCACCACGGCGCGCAGGTCGTCGTCGTTGCCGACGCAGGCGAACACGATGTCGGCGCCCTGGGCCGCTTCGCGCGGCGTGGTCTTGAAGCTGCCGCCGTAGGTCTTGGCCCAGGCTTCGGCCTTGGCCGAGGTGCGGTTGTAGACGGTGACGCGGTGGCCGGCGCGGGCCAGGTGGCCGGCCATGGGAGAGCCCATGACACCCAGGCCGATGAAGGCGACCTGGCGGGGTTCGATGGCGTCGTAGGTGCGGGGAGCGGCGGTCATGCGGGGGCCTTGTCTCGGGTTGTTGTGAGGCCCCGGACTGTAAATCAATCGCGCATCAGATGATGGTCAGGTGCTCGGTACCGGCCGCCAGGTCCTGGGTTTTGGCGCGCTGGCTGTTGAGCTTGATCTGCAGGCGCAGGTCATTGAGCGAATCGGCGTTGCGCAGGGCGTCTTCCAGCGTGATGAGGTTGGCCTCGAAGGCGTTGAACAGCGCCTGGTCGAAGGTCTGCATGCCGATGTTGGTGCTCTTCTTCATGATCTCCTTGATCTCGGCCACATCGCCCTTGAAGATCAGGTCGGAGATGAGCGGGGAGTTCAGCATGATCTCCACCACCGCGTGGCGGCCCTTGTTGTCCTGGCGCGGGATCAGCCGCTGCGAGATGAGGGCCCGCAGGTTGAGCGACAGGTCCATGAGCAGCTGGGCGCGGCGCTCTTCGGGGAAGAAGTTGATGATGCGGTCCAGCGCCTGGTTGGCGCTGTTGGCGTGCAGGGTGGCCAGGCAGAGGTGGCCGGTTTCCGCAAACTGGATGGCGTGCTCCATGGTCTCGCGGTCGCGGATCTCGCCCATGAGGATGACGTCGGGCGCCTGGCGCAGCGTGTTCTTCAGTGCGGCTTCCCAGCTGTCGGTGTCGAGCCCGACCTCGCGCTGGGTCACCACACAGTTCTTGTGCGGGTGCACGAACTCGATCGGGTCCTCGATGGTGATGATGTGGCCCTGCGTGTTCTCGTTGCGCCAGTCCACCATGGCGGCCAGCGAGGTCGACTTGCCCGAGCCGGTGGCGCCCACCAGGATGCACAGCCCACGCTTGCTCAGCACCACGTCCTTGAGCACCTGCGGCAGACCCATCTTGTCGATGCTGGGCAGCGTCATGGGGATGGTCCGCATGACCATGCCGACCTTGCCCTGCTGCACGAAGGCACTCACCCGGAAGCGACCGATGGAGGGGGGCGAGATCGCGAAATTGCACTCCTTGGTGCGCTCGAACTCGGCCGCCTGCTTGTCGTTCATGATGGCCCGCGCCAGCGCCAGCGTGTGGTTGCCGGTCAGGGGCTGCGGCGACACCTTGACCACCGAGCCATCGACCTTGATGGCGGGGGGGAAGTCGGCCGTGATGAACAGGTCGCTGCCGCCCCGGCTCAGCATGAGCTTGAGCAGGTCGTTGATGAACTTGGATGCCTGGTCGCGTTCCATGGTGCTTTATCCGGGGAAGTTCTCGGGGATCTTCGCCTTGCTGCGGGCCTCTGCGGCGCTGATCACGTTGCGTTTGACCAGCTCGGCCAGGTTCTGGTCGAGCGTCTGCATGCCGACGTTGTTGCCGGTCTGGATGGCCGAGTACATCTGGGCCACTTTTGCTTCGCGGATCAGGTTGCGGATGGCGCTGGTGCCCAGCATGATCTCGTGCGCCGCGACCCGGCCGCTGCCGTCCTTGAGCTTGCACAGCGTCTGCGAAATGACCGCCACCAGCGATTCGGACAGCATCGCCCGGACCATGTCCTTCTCTTCGGCCGGGAACACGTCGATCACGCGGTCGATGGTCTTGGCGGCGCTGCTGGTGTGCAGGGTGCCGAACACCAGGTGGCCGGTTTCGGCGGCGGTCATGGCCAGGCGGATGGTTTCCAGGTCGCGCAGTTCGCCCACCAGGATGGCGTCCGGGTCCTCGCGCAGGGCCGAACGCAGTGCGTTGGCGAAGCTCAGGGTGTGCGGGCCGACCTCGCGCTGATTGACCAGACACTTCTTGGATTCGTGCACGAATTCAACCGGGTCCTCGATGGTCAGGATGTGACCGTACTCGGATTCGTTGAGGTGGTTGACCATACCGGCCAGCGTGGTGGACTTGCCCGAACCGGTCGGGCCGGTCACCAGCACCAGGCCCCGCGGCTTGAGGGCCAGGTCGCCGAAGATCTTGGGCGCGTTGAGCTGCTCCAGGGTCAGGATCTTGCTCGGAATGGTCCGGAACACCGCACCGGCACCCCGGTTCTGGTTGAAGGCATTGACCCGGAAACGCGACAGTCCCTCGATCTCGAACGAGAAGTCGACCTCCAGGAATTCCTCGAAGTGCTTGCGCTGGCTGTCGTTCATGATGTCGTACACCATGGCGTGGACAGCCTTGTGGTCCAGCGGCTCGACGTTGATGCGGCGGACGTCTCCGTGCACCCGTATCATGGGTGGCAGCCCGGCCGAGAGATGAAGATCGGATGCTTTGTTCTTGACGCTGAAGGCGAGCAACTGGGTGATATCCATCCGGGATCCGTGCAGTAAATGATTGTTCGAACCGATTATGACGACGATTGGCGACAACCTGTATAGCGTTTCCACACGCCTGCAACAGGCGTGCGCGCAGGCAGGTCGCCCGCGGGCCGAGGTCCGTCTGCTGGCGGTTTCCAAGACCTTCGATGCCGACGCCGTTCGCCAGGCCTGGCGGGCCGGCCAGCGTGCCTTTGGCGAAAACTATGTGCAGGAAGGGGTGGCCAAGATCGAGGCGCTGGCCACCGCCGGCGACTGCCCCGGCCTGGAATGGCACTGCATCGGTCCGCTGCAGAGCAACAAGACCCGGCCGGTGGCCGAGCACTTCGACTGGGTGCACAGCGTGGACCGGCTCAAGGTGGCCGAGCGGCTGTCGGCCCAGCGCCCGGCCGGGCGGGCACCGCTGCAGGTGTGCCTGCAGGTCGATGTGGATGGTGGCGCCAACAAATCGGGCGTGGCGCCGGCCGATCTGCCGGCGCTGGCCGAAGCGGTGGCCCGGCTGCCCGGGCTGCGGCTGCGCGGGCTGATGTGCATCCCCGAGCCGGCGCCGGACTTCGAGAGCCAGCGGGCCCTGTTTCTTCAGGCCCGCGCCCTGTTCGACGATCTGCGGGCCCGGGGTTTCGATCTCGACACCTTGTCCATGGGCATGAGCGACGATCTGGAGGCGGCGGTGGCGGCCGGCTCCACCCTGGTCCGGGTGGGCCGGGCCATCTTTGGCCACCGGGAGCGCAAACCCGGCCCGCCCGGCCCGTTCGATGCGGCTACAGCGGCAGCCGCGTGAGGTTCTTGACCTCTTCCATCACGGCATAGGTGCGGGTCTCGCGCACGCCCGGCAGTTGCCAGAGCACCTGGCCGGCGAACTGCCGGTAGGCCCCCATGTCGGCCATGCGGGTCTTGAGCAGATAGTCAAAGCCGCCGGCCACCATGTGGCATTCCATGATCTCGTCGTGCACCTGCACCGCGGCCTTGAAGGCGTCGAACACATGGGGTGTGGTGCGGTCGAGCAGCACCTCCACGAAAACCATCATGCCGCGCCCGAGCTTGAACGGATCCAGCCGGGCTTCGTAGCCCAGGATGTAGCCATCGCGCTGCAGGCGCTGGGTGCGGGCCAGCACGGCGGTGGGCGAGAGGCCGATGGCCTCGGCCAGCTTCAGGTTGCTGATGCGCCCGTCGGTCTGCAGCAGGTTGAGGATCCGCAGATCGATCCGGTCCAGTTCAGTCGGATTCATGAATCACCAAAAGCGTTTTGAAATTTGGTGAATTATTCATTTAAATCCAATGCAAAGTGCCGTCATTCACCAGTTTCGGAGTTTGACATGACATCCATCTGCACCGCCCCCGACGACCGCCTGCCCCCGCCTTGCCGACCCGAGCCGGACGTGCTGCGCCGCCATCTGGCCGATCTGCAACAGGCGCTCGACTGGGCCGCCGTGGCCCGCATGGCGTCCCCCTGGGTGCAGGCGGTGCGCGACAACCCGCCGCCCTTCTGGGCCATGGAGAGCCTGCTCAAGGAGTACCCGATCAGCAGTGCCGAGGGGCTGGCGCTCATGCGCCTGGCCGAGGCGCTGCTGCGCGTGCCGGATGCCGAGACCGCCATTGCCCTGACGGCCGACCAGCTGGGGCGGGCCGATTTTGAGGGGGCTGCCGACGCCACCCTGGCCCGCCTCTCGTCCACCGCGATCGCCATGAGCAAAAAATTCCTGCCGCAGGAAGGGCAGGAGGCCGGCCTGATGGCCCGGCTGGGTGCCCGGACCGTCGTGGGCGCCACGGTGCGGGCGGTGCAGCTGCTGGGCCGCCAGTTCGTGCTGGGCCAGACCATTGCCGAAGCGCTGGCCACCTCCGCCAGCCAGCGCCGCCGGCAGGCCGGTCTTCGCTTCAGTTACGACATGCTGGGCGAGGGCGCCCGGACCGACGCCGACGCGCGCCGTTACCTGGAAAGCTACCGGGAGGCGCTGGTCGCCATCGCCGCCCACGAGTCCCGCCAGGCCGATGCCGGCAGTGGTCCGGCCGACCGGGACGGCATCTCCATCAAGCTCAGTGCGCTGCATCCGCGCTACGAACACGCGCAGCACGAACGGGTGATGTCCGAGCTGGTGCCCCGGGTCTGGGGCCTGTGCGAGCTGGCCGCCGCCGCCGGCCTGAACCTGACCATCGATGCCGAAGAGGTCGACCGGCTCGAACTGTCGCTGTCGGTGTTCGAGGCTCTGGCCGAGCGGGTGGCGCAGCACTGCCCCGGCTGGACCGGCCTCGGGCTGGCGCTGCAGGCCTACCAGACCCGTTCGGTGGAACTGATCGCCGAAGTGGCTGCCATCGCGCGCCGGCACCGGCTGCGTTTCATGTGCCGGCTGGTCAAGGGCGCCTACTGGGACGCAGAGATCAAGCGGGCCCAGGAGCTGGGGCTGCCGGGCTACCCGGTCTTCACCCGCAAGCACCACACCGATGTGAGCTACCTGGCCTGCGCCAAGGCATTGCTGGACGCGGCCGATGCGATCCACCCGCAGTTCGCCACCCACAACGCCGCCACCATCGCCGCCATCCTGCAGATGGCACGGGCCCGGGGCGCGCCCTTCGAGCTGCAGCGCCTGCACGGCATGGGCGAGGGCGTGTACCGCGAGGTGCTGCGCGCCCCCGCGGTCACCTGCCGGGTATACGCCCCGGTGGGCGCCCACCGCGACCTGCTGGCTTACCTGGTCCGGCGTCTGCTGGAGAACGGCGCCAACTCCTCTTTTGTGCACCAGCTGGCCGATGTGCAGGTGCCGGTGGCCGAGCTGCTGCAGTCGCCGCTGGAGGCCGCCGATGCCAGCGTGTCGACCCCCTCGCCGTTGCCGGCCCCGATCGATCTGTATGGCACGGCGCGCATGAACAGCGCGGGTGTCGATCTGGCCGTGGCCGCCGAGCGCCGCACGCTCGCGGCGGCATCGGAGCGCTGCCGCGTGCCGCAGGTGCCCGAGTCCCCGGCCGAGGCGGCGCCGGCGGCGGTTGCCCGCGCCGTGGCGGCCTTTGCGGCCTGGAGTCACCGGCCGGTGGGCGAGCGGGCCAGCACCCTGCGCCACGCTGCCGACGCCATGCAGCGGCAGCTGCCCGACCTGTGCGCGCTGCTGGTCCATGAAGCCGGCAAGACCTGGGGCGACGCGGTGGCCGAGGTGCGGGAGGCGATCGATTTCCTGCGCTACTACGCCGCCGAGGCCGAAACCCTGATGGCCCCCGTTCCCTACCGGGCCCCACCGGCGAGAGCAATGTGCTGCGGCTGCACGGGCGGGGCGCCTGGGTCTGCATCAGCCCCTGGAATTTCCCGTTGGCCATCTTTGTGGGCCAGGTGGCGGCCGCGCTGGTCACCGGCAACACGGTGCTGGCCAAGCCGGCCGAACAGACGCCCGGCGTGGCCCGGGTGGCGGTCGATCTGCTGCACGCCGCCGGTGTGCCCGCCGATGCGTTGCAGCTGCTGCACGGTCCGGGCGAGACCATCGGCGCCGCCTTGGTCGCCCAGCCGCAGGTGGCCGGCGTGGTGTTCACCGGTTCCACCCCGGTGGCCAAGCTGATCCAGCGGGCACTGGCCGCCAAGGATGGCCCCATCGTGCCCCTGATCGCCGAAACCGGCGGCATCAATGCCATGCTGGTCGACAGTACCGCCCTGCCCGAACAGGTGGCCGACGCGGTGGTGCAGAGCGCGTTCCGCAGCGCGGGCCAGCGCTGCTCGGCCTTGCGGGTGCTGTGCGTGCACGAGGCCGTGGCCGATGCGGTGGTCGCCATGGTCGAAGGCGCCGCGCGCGAACTGGTGTCGGGTGATCCGTCGCAGCTCGCGACCGATGTCGGCCCGGTGATCGACGATGAAGCGGCCCGCACCATCCGCGGCCACCTGCAACGCCTCCGATTGATCGGGCGGGTGCGGCGCGGCGATGCGGGCGAGGGTCGCTGGATCCCGCCCCAGCTGGTCGAGGTGGACGACCTGGCCGGCATCGCCCACGAGATCTTCGGTCCGGTGCTGCAGGTGGTGCGCTGGTCCGGTGATCCGGCCGAGGTGATCGGGTCGATCAACGCACTGGGCTTCGGCCTCACCCTGGGCATCCAGACCCGTATCGACAGCCGGGCACAGGCGCTCGCCGCGCAGGCCCGGGTGGGCAATGTGTATGTCAACCGCAACATGATCGGGGCGGTGGTCGGTGTGCAGCCCTTCGGTGGCGAGGGCCTCAGCGGCACCGGTCCCAAAGCCGGGGGGCCCCATTACCTGCCCCGTTTCTGCGCCGAGCAGACCCTGACCATCAACACCACGGCGGCGGGCGGCAACGTGCAGCTGTTCGCAGGTTGAGTGCGTCCCGGAGGCCCAGATGTAACAAAACAATTGCAAATTGTTGCTTTTGGATTAACATCCGCCCACGACATCCGCGTGTGCGGCATGCACCGACCGCCCGCCTTCGGGGGACCCTCCATGAGCACTCTGGCCAGACTCCAACAGCACGCCGATGTGGCCAGCCTGAAATCGGCCCTGCACCAGCTGTGCAGCGAGTTCGGACGGATCACCCGGCTCGACGTGCTGGCCGCTACCCAACAAGGCGTGCGTCAGGCGGTCTGTTTCCTGCGGATGGACCGGCCCGAGCAGGAGCAGCAACTCATGAAGACCCTGGGTGTGGGCCGTTACGGCGGCGAGGTGGTGTTCGTGATCCGGCTCGGCGAGCCGGAGCCGGATCCGGCCGACAACGACACCCCGGCCTGGGCCGACTCCAACATCTACGGCAGCTGATTCAAGGCAGCTGACCTACAGCGGCCGCCCCGGCTGCAGCGCAGGGCAGGCCGGTGCAGATCAGTGGAGATCAGTGCAGGTCGCCGAAGCCGGTGTTCCGGGTGCCGGCGCCCGGGCGGTTGGGCGCGGTCTGGTTGATGTTCACCCAGAACTCGCACACATGTTTCATGGCGCTCAGGAACTGGGAGAACTCGGTCGGCTTGGCGATGTAGGCGTTGGTGCCTGCATCGTAGGCGCGCAGCAGGTCGCTCGGCTCGGTGGAGGAGGTCAGGATCACCACCGGAATGTTGTGCAGCGCATCCGACCCCTTGATTTCCTGCAGCACACCGATGCCGTCCAGCAGCGGCATCTTCAGGTCGAGCAGCACCAGCGCCGGGTTGACGCCGTTGCGCTGGTTGAACTCGTTGCGGCAGTACAGGTAGTCCAGCGCCTGCATGCCGTCCGAGACATGGGTCACGCGGCCGTCCAGACCGTGGCGCGAGAGCGCCAGCTTGGTCAGTTCGGCATCGTCCGGGTTGTCCTCCACCAGGAGGATGCATTCATTGATGTGGTTCATGGCTCCAGGGGTACCGGCATGGAAAGCGGGTTCGCTTCGTTGGGGTGCAGTCCTTCGATGGGCAGCGAGAAATGGAACACGCTGCCCTCACCCAGGCGACTCTCAGCCCAGATGGTGCCGCCATGCCGTTCCACGATGCGCCGGGTCAGCGCCAGACCGATGCCGGTTCCTTCGAACTCGGTCGCCCGGTGCAGCCGCTGAAAAACCCCGAAGAGCTTCTGGGAATATTTTGAATCAAACCCCACGCCGTTGTCACGCACCGCGAAGGTGTAGCCCAGCAAAGGATCGATCTGCCACGACACATCGATGATGGCGCGCTCGCGCGGGCGGGTGTACTTGAAGGCGTTGCCCAGCAGGTTGGTCCAGACCTCGCGCAGCAGCAACGCGTCGCCCTGCACCACGGGCAGGTCGGGGGCCACCAGCCAGTCGACCACCCGACCCTCGGTGTCGTGGGCGATCTGGTTCACCACCGTCGCCACCAGGCCGTTCATGTCCACCGGCACCGGGTTCATGGCGGCCCGGCCCAGGCGCGAAAAAGCCAGCAGGCCGTCGATGAGCTGGCTCATGTGCCGGGCCGAGTTGCCAATCGTGTTGAGGTAGCGCACGCCCACCTCGTCGATGCGGTCGGCCATGTGTTCGTGCAGCAGGCTGACGAAGCTGGAGATGTGGCGCAGCGGTGCCCGCAGGTCGTGCGACACCGAGTAGGAGAAGGATTCCAGATCGCGGTTGGCCGCCACCAGCTGCTCGGTGCGTTCCACCACGCGCTGCTCCAGCTCGTCGTTGATGTTGCGCATCATGTCGTCCAGCCGCTTGCCATCGGTCATGTCGCGGTTGACGTTGGCGTAGCCCAGCAGCTCGCCCTGGTTGTCGCGCAGCGCGATCAGCACCGAATGCGACCAGTAGCGGCTGCCGTCGCGCCGCTCCTGCCAGGTCTGCATGTCGTGCTGCCCGCGGGAGGCCGCCAGCCGCAGCATGCGGCGGGCTTCCTCGATGCCGGCGTCCGGATCGTTCGGGTTGAGCAGCAGGCCGTAGTGCCGGCCCATCATCTGCACCGGGTTGTAGCCGTTCATGCGCTGGGCGCTGTCGGTCCAGTCGGTGATGCGGCCGGCGGTGTCCATGAAGAAGATGGAATAGTCGCGCAGGTTGTCCACCATCAGGCGGAACCGCTGTTCGCTGGCCATCAGTTCGGCCGAGCGGACCCGGATGCGGGTCTCCAGCTCCTCGTTCATGTCGTGGATGCGTTCCTCGATGCGCTTGCGCTCGGTGATGTCCACCATCTGCAGGAACACGCCACGGGTGATGCCGTCCACCGTGTCCGGTCGGTAGTGCACCTGAACAAAGACCGCCCGCCCGGCGGCATCCCGCCGCCAGGCCTCCAGCTGCCGGGCCTCGCCGTTCAGCGCAGCCGCCAGCAAAGGCTCGATTTCCTGCCAGACCGGGGTGGCAAACACCTCGCTCATGTGTTTGCCGATCAACTGATCCGGCTCGATGCCGTACATCTGCCGGTGTCCGGCGTTGGCGAAACGGTACCGGCCACTGCGGTCGACGTAAGCGATCAGGACCGGGACATGGTCGGTGATGTTGCGCAGGAAATGCTGGTGTTCGCGCAGCGCCTCTTCGGCGGCCTTGCGCTCGCTGATGTCCACCAGCGTGTTGTTGGTCCGCACGAAGCGACCCTGTTCGTCGTACACCGCCGTGGTGTTCAGCAGGCCATGGAAGCGCTGTCCGTTGCGGCGCAGGATGGTGAACTCGGCCGGCTCCAGCTTCTCGCCGGCGATGATCCGTGACAGCCGCTGGCGGGCCAGCGGTATCTGTTCGGGAAGGATGATGTCGCGGAAGTGCAGCAGCCCGATCACCTCGTCGCGCCGGTAACCCAGCCACTGCAGTTCGGTGCGGTTCATGAGCACGAAGGTGCCGTCGGCGTCGACCGAGTGGTAGCCGCACGGGGCCTCGTTGTAGAGCTCCTGCGCCTCCCGTAGCGCCTGGGTGATGCGGTCCTTGGCCTCGGCCAGTTCGTCGGTTCGCTGGCGGACCCGGTTCTCGAGCTCGGTGTTGAACTCCAGGATGGCGGTCTGCTGCCGTTGCAGTTCGCTGATGTCGCGCGAGACCACCAGCAGCATCATGGCCCGGCCCTCGCTGCTGCGGATCGGCGAGATCATGGTGTCCCACCACTTGGGCGTGCCCTTTAAGGTGGGGCATTCGGCCACGAAACGGGCGCTTCGGCCCTCCCGGGCCTGATGCAGCGCATCGGCCGCCAGCGGTTCGCCGTCGCGCAGCCACCAGTCGGTCCAGGGCGGCAGCGCGGCGGCATCGAAGCGCTCGATCTCCATCAGGCGGCAGCCCTGGGCGGTCATCTGGACCACGCGCCCGTCGAGGTCCAGCACCATGGTGCAGTCGGGGCTGGTGGCAATGATCTGGCGGTTCAGCTCGTCCTTGATGCGGGCTTCCGCTTCCAGCGTGCGCAGCGCGGTGATGTCCTGAACGAAGCCGAGCTGGGAGGTGACGGTGCCCTGCGCATCCCGCAGCGGCGCATTGCGCACCATGACGTGGGTGATGTCGGCGTCCGGCCGGACGATGCGGAATTCGACGCTGATGCCCTCGCCGCGGGAGATCGCCTGGATCCAGCCCTGGCGGACCCGCTCCAGATCGTCCGGGTGCACCCGGTCGAGCCAGCCAAAGTTCGGGAACGCGGATTTCGGCAGGCCGAAAATCTGTTCCAGCTGCGGGTCCACATGGGTCAGCACGCCGGTGTGGTCGGTGCGGAACACGCCCATCGGGAAGACGCTGGCCAGGGCGGCGAACAGCTCCCGGTACTCCAGCTGGGCGGCCGGCATCGCGCCGGTCTGTCCGGGGATGAGCGCCGAGTCCAGTGCGAGCGGCAGGTCCGCATCGAGCTGCACATGCCCTTCGCCTAGCCGGCTGGCCTGCTCGCCGGCCAGCTGCCGGGCATAAATCTGCCGGAGGTGGTTGTTCTCTGCCTGCAGGGTCTCTATCTGCAGCAACAGGGCCCGTTCGCGTGCGCTTGCCGCTGGATCACCGTCCGGCGAAGCCGGTGACGTTCCTTGCACGGATGGAAGCGCATTCATGCCCGCCAATGTACCCCAGGGGGGTTACCGCGCTGTTGTCAGACCTGTCAGAAGCGTGGGAGATCGGGGTGGGCCAGTTTTCCGCCGCGCACCAGCATGCGGCCGTACTCGGCACAACGCTGCAGGGTGGGAATGACCTTGCCCGGGTTGAGCAGGCCACGGGCGTCGAAGGCCCGCTTCACCGCGAACATCTGCTCGTTCTCTTCGGCCGAGAACTGCACGCACATGCTGTTGAGCTTCTCCACGCCCACGCCGTGTTCGCCGGTGACCGTGCCACCCATGGCCACGCTGGTTTCCAGGATGTCGGCACCGAACTGCTCGCAGCGGTGCAGCTGGTCGGCGTCGTTGGCATCGAACAGGATCAGCGGGTGCAGGTTGCCGTCACCGGCATGGAACACGTTGAGGCAGCGCAGGCCGTATTTCACTTCCATGTCCGCGATGGCTTCCAGGATGTCGGCCAGCCGTTTGCGCGGGATGGTGGAGTCCATGCACATGTAGTCCGGGCTGATGCGGCCGGAGGCCGGAAACGCATTCTTGCGGCCGCTCCAGAAGCGCAGGCGCTGGGCTTCGTCGCGGCTGACCGTGATGGCGATGGCGCCGGCGGCCCGCAGCACCTCGCTCATCCGACCGATTTCCTCTTCCACCTCTTCGGGGGTGCCGTCGCTCTCGCACAGCAGGATGGCGGCGGCGTCCAGGTCGTAGCCGGCGTGCACGAAGTCTTCCACGGCCGCGGTCATGGGCTTGTCCATCATTTCCAGACCGGCCGGGATGATGCCGGCCGCGATCACGGCTGCCACCGCGTCGCCGGCTTTGCGCACATCGGCGAAGCTGGCCATGATGCAGCGGGCCAGCTGGGGCTTGGGCACCAGCTTGACGGTGACCTCGGTGGTCACGGCCAGCATGCCCTCGCTGCCGATGATCAGGGGCAGCAGATCGATGCCGGGGCTGTCGAGCGCGGTGCTGCCGAAGCTGACCGGCTCGCCCTCGACGGTGAAGCCGCGCACCTGCAGCACGTTGTGCACCGTCAGACCGTACTTGAGGCAGTGGACCCCGCCGGAGTTTTCGGCCACGTTGCCACCGATGGTGCAGGCGATCTGGCTGCTGGGGTCGGGTGCGTAATACAGGCCGTGCGGGGCGGCGGCCTCGCTGATGGCCAGGTTGCGCACACCCGCCTGCACCACCGCCGTGCGGGAGCGCGGGTCGATGCGGATGATGCGGTTGAACTTGGCCAGCGACAGCGTCACGCCCATTGCGTTGGGCATCGCGCCGCCGGACAGGCCGGTGCCGGCGCCCCGGGCCACCACCGGAACCTGCAGGGCATGGCAGGCCTTGAGCACAGCGGCCACCTGGTCTTCGGTTTCGGGCAGCACCACCACCAGCGGGCGCTCGCGGTAGGCGGTCAGGCCGTCGCATTCGTAGGGCACCGTGTCCTCCGCCTGCCAGAGCAGCGCATGGGCGGGCACGGTCTTCTGCAGCGCTGACACCACCTCGGCCTGGCGGGCGGCGCGTTGCATCTGGCTGACCTGGGCGGTGGAGGCGGGAGCGTTCATGGCGGGCGGCAAGGAGGGGGTCAAGGATCGCGGGCCAGTTTAGGCCAAGGCCGGCGCCGCGGCGTGAATTTCCTTGCAAGCCCTTGTGAGGCGGACGCTCGCGGGTGGAATGCGGTCAGGCCACGGCGTTGCGGATCCATTCCGCAAAGGCGGCGCATTCCCAGCGCTCCATGGTGCCGGTGCGCCAGCACAGGTAGTGCGCGTGCGGGCTGGGCACCCGGCTTTCGTAGAGCGGTAGCAGCGTGCCTTGCTCCAGCCACGGGGCGGCCAGCTTGTAGCGCAGCAGGCCCACACCCATGCCCACCGCAGCGGCGTCACACAGCAGGCCGATGTCGTTGAACTGCGAGCCTTCCACCGGTTCCGGCCAGTCCAGGTGGTGGGCTGCAAACCAGGTGCGCCAGGGCTCCAGCGGGCTGCGCAGCAGCGGCACGCCAGCCAGGTCTTCGGGCGTGTCGAACGGTCCGTATTCCCGGATGAAGGCGGCCGAGGCCATGGGCGAAATTTCGTCCTTGGACAGGCACACATGTTCCACGTCGGCGTAACGGCCGGTGCCGAAGCGCACGGTGAGGTCGGCGTCTTCGGCCACCACGTCCAGCAGCGGGATGCTGACCTGCAGCGTCAGGTCGACCTCGGGGTAGGCCTCGCTGAACTGCTTCAGGCGGGGCAGCAGGACCGAGCGGGCAAAGGTGGGCGTGACCGCCACCCGCAGCTTGCGCCGCCCGGGCGAGGCCACCTGGCTCGGAAACTTCTGCAGCGTGGCCAGGCCGTCGCGCACATGGGCCAGGTATTCGCTGCCTTCGGTGGTGAGGGAAAAATCGGCCCGCCCGAACAGCTTGGTGCCCAGGATCTGCTCCAGCTGGCGGATGCGGTGGCTCACCGCGCTGGGGGTGACGCACAGCTCCTCGCTGGCCTGCGTGACGCTGCGCAGGCGTGCCAGCGCCTCGAACGTCAGCAGGCACTGGATGGGCGGGATGCGAAGGGTCATGTCATTTGAAGACCACGGTCTTGTGGCCGTTGAGCAGCACCCGGTGCTCGCTGTGCCACTTCACCGCGCGGGCCAGCACCTGGCTTTCGGTGTCGCGGCCGAGTGCCGTGAGGTCGTCCACCGTGTCGGTGTGGTCGACCCGGGCCACATCCTGCTCGATGATGGGGCCCTCGTCGAGGTCGGCGGTGACGTAGTGGGCGGTGGCGCCGATCAGCTTCACGCCCCGGTCGTGGGCCTGGTAATAAGGCTTGGCGCCCTTGAAGCTGGGCAGGAAGCTGTGGTGGATGTTGATCGCCTTGCCCGAGAGCTCGGTGCACAGGTGGTCCGACAGGATCTGCATGTAGCGGGCCAGCACCACCAGTTCGGCGCCTTCGCTGCGGATGATCTCCAGCTGCTTCGCCTCGGCCTGCGCCTTGGTGGCCGCCGTGACCGGGATGTGGTGGAACGGCACGTTGTAGCTGGCGGCCAGCTGGTAGAAGTCGCGGTGGTTGCTGATGATGGCCCGGATGTCCAGCGGCAGCAGACCGCTTTTCCAGCGGAACAGCAGGTCGTTGAGGCAGTGGCCTTCGCGGCTGACGAACAGCACCGTCTTCACCGGCTGGGCCAGCGGATGCAGGCTGAAGGTCATCGACAGCGGGGCGGCCAGGCCGTCCAGGCGCTGGCGCAGCTCCGCCTCGCTCAGGCCGGCGCAGGCGAACTGCACCCGCATGAAGAACAGGCCGGTGTCGTGGTCGTTGTACTGGGCGGCTTCCTCGATGTTGCCGCCGTTCTCGAACAGGAATCCGGAGACGGCGTGCACGATGCCCGGGCGGTCGGGGCAGGAGAGGTTCAAGACGTAGGTGTTTTCCATGGCCTGCGGATTGTCGCAGCCCCGTCGGAGTGGTGCCATCGGACCGGCCGGCGTGGTGCCAGAATCCGGTGATCGACGCCCTTCAGGAGATGGCCATGGCCTACAACGATTTCCGCATGGACAACCAGTGGTTGCCCTTCACGCCCAACCGCAGCTTCCAGAAAGACCCGCGCGTGTTCGTGGCCGCCGACGGCATGCACTTCACCACGCACGACGGCCGCCAGGTCATCGACGGCATCTCCAGCCTCTGGTGCGTGGGCGCGGGCCACAACCGCAAGCCGATCAACGAGGCCATCAAGAAGCAGCTCGACACGCTGGACTACAGCACCGCCTTCAGCGTGAGCAACGACAAGGCCTTCCTGGCCGCCGAAGCGATCGCGGCCATGGCGCCCGGCGACCTGAACAAGGTGCTGTTCTGCAATTCCGGCTCCGAGGCGGCCGACACTTCCATGAAGGTGGCGCTGGCCTACCACCGCGCCCGGGGCGAGGGCCACCGCAACATCTTCATCGGCCGTGAGCGGGGCTACCACGGCGTGGGCTTCGGCGGCATGTCGGTCGGCGGCATTCCGGCCAACCGCAAGGTCTACGGCACGGCGCTGCTGCCGCGCGTGGACCACCTGCGCTTCATCCACGACCCGGTCAACCATGCCTACATCCACCACCAGGAGCCGGCCTGGCAGGAAGACATCCTGCTCGAGCTGGAGAACCGCATCCTGCCGCTGCACGACCCGAGCAACGTGGCGGCGGTCATCGTCGAGCCGGTGGCCGGCAGCGCGGGCTGGTACATCCCGCCGCAGGGCTACCTCAAGCGCCTGCGCGAGATCTGCGACAAGCACGGCATACTGCTGATCTTCGACGAGGTCATCACCGGCTTCGGCCGTCTGGGCACCGGCTTCGGCGCCGATTTCTACGGCGTGCAACCCGACATGCTGAACTTCGCCAAGTGCGTCACCAACGGCGTCATGCCCATGGGCGGCGTCATCTGCACCGACCGCATCTACGACGCCATGATGGGCGCACACGGCAACGCGCCCGATCACGCCATCGAGTTCTTCCACGGCTACACCTACTCCGGCCACCCGGTGGCCTGTGCCGCCGCCCTGGCCACGCTGGACCTGTACAAGCAGGAGAACCTGTTCGAGCGCGCCGGGCAGATGGGGCAAGTGCTGGGCGACGCCATGCACTCGGCCATCAAGGGGCTGCCGCACGTCATCGGCATCCGCAGCCTGGGGCTGGCCTGCGCCGTCGAACTCGCACCGATGCCGGGCATGCCCGGCAAGCGCGCCTTCGACGTCTTCATGGACTGCTTCCACAAGGGCGTTCTGGTGCGCAATGCCGGCGAGAACCTGGTGTTTGCACCGCCCTACATCGTGGAGCGCGAACACATCGAGACCATGGTCTCGACCCTGGCCGACGCGATCCGCCGTCTTCCGGCTTGATACCCGCCTGATACAGGCTTGATGCCGGCCTGATCCTGGCCCGCGTCAGCGCCCGAAGCGCTGGCGCAGTTCGGCGCAATGGTCGGTCGGGGGCAGGGCCGGCGTCGGCCACACCGCATCGGCCGGCAGCCCGGCGCCGGCGTCACCCGCCCGGGCCACCAGCACGCGGTGGTCGAAACCCGCGGGCAGGTGGCGTGGCACGCCGATGTCCTGCCGCACATGGCCGTTGCCGGCGATCAGCAGCACCGTCATGCCGGGCCGGGCCCGCTGCTGCAGCGTGGCGGCCAGGGCCCGGTCGCGGGCCAGCTGGATGCGGGTCATGGGGCCGATCTGGCCCTCCGGCAGCAGGCCGCAGTGACCTTCCCGGATGCCCTGCTTCTGCGCGTTCAGCCCGGTCGGGTCCAGCGTTGCATCGAGTGCGGCGTCCTGCATGGCGCCGCGCATGGCGTTGCGCGGCAGGTTGCCGCCGGCCACCGGCACACCGGCCCGCACGGCGGCCATGACCACCGGCCCGTAGGTGGGCCAGGGCCAGCCGGTGTCGTCGCTCCAGCCGAGCGCGTCGCGGACCTGGGCTTCGGTGGCGCCGGGTGCCAGGCCATCGGTCTGCCGGCCTTGATCGGCCATCTCCAGCACCACGGCAGCCAGCGCGCCCCGCTGTGCCAGGTGCTCCACCGCCAGCTTCTGCAGCGCCTGGTGTTCCGGGGCGTCGTGCTGCTCGCCCAGCAACAGGGCCTGGGTGGGCAGCAGCCGGTCCAGCAACGCGGTGGCGCCGGGCGGCTGGGGCGCTGCACAGGCGACCAGACCCGTGGCCAGGCAGACGGTCAGGCTGGCGGTCAGCAGCAGGCGTGCCAGGCGGGCGCAAGGGTGGGGTGAGGTCATGGCCGCATGCTACGCAGCCGGCGCCGGTGTCGGGTCCGGGCATGAAAAAGCCCGGGCAGGCCGGGCTGGTTCTGGGGAGGCTGTGCGCTTCAGTGCATCACGACCGGCATCTGGGCCAGGCCGGCGTAGCCTTCCAGCGTGGTTTCCACCTCTTCCTGCGAGGGCATGGTGCGCTGCCAGGCCGAGATCTGCTGCTGGAACATTTCGGCCCAGGAGCCGTCGAGGTAGACCTCCTTCCCGGAGCGTTTGTCCACGATCTCGAAACCGTGCCGGGCAATCTGCGGTCCGTCGGCCACCTGCAGCTCTCCTTCGGCCGGAGCGTCTGCCAGGATGTGCACCACCGCAAAGGCTTCCGAGTCGTACAGCATGTTCATGTGCAATGTCCTTGTGATCAACCAGAGGGCCTTCGGTCTTTATATCGGCAAACCGGGCCCGTACTTCAGCGATGGACCTTTATCTGGGTCGGAAGTCGGCTTTTTTCAAGGGAAGAGGTCTTTTTTCGCACCGCCAGCCCGGTTCCCGGCGCTCAGGGGCGCCGGCTCAGCTGCTGGTCGGCCGTGTCGCCGGAACCCTGGGTGATCTGCAGGCGCACCGGCAGGTGCCCCAGCTCCGGCGCCAGCCACAGCTCGACCCGGCTGTCGCGGGGGTCGACCGGTTCGCGGACCAGCCGGCGTGCCTGCAGGGTGCCGGCCGGCAGATCCAGGGGTTCCAGCTCGTCCACCCGGAAGCGCCAGCGTTCCGACCCGCCCGCGCTGGCCACCGGCAGCTCGATCGTCTCGCCCGCGGCGTGGCTGCCCGCCTGCAGCAGACCGGCCAACTGCAGGAACACGCTGAGCCGGTCTTGGGCGCCGGGCAGCAGTTCGGCGTCGGGGGCGTTGCTGCTGAAACGGATCCGCTGCCCGGCGTGGTCGAAATGGGCAGCCCGTTCGGAGCGGGTGCGGTCGCTGAACCGGTCCGGCAGCAGCCCGGTGGCGTCGATCCGCCCCACGCTGGTCTGGCTGCGGCTGCCGATCAGGAAGGCCGAGAGCTGCATCGACAGCTCGTAGGTGTCGCTCGTCTGCCGCCAGCGCAGCTCGCCGCTGGCCCGGTAGTTCAGGCCCCGGGCGCGCCCTTTCACCTGGTATTGCAGGTCCACATCCGGCGGCAGCATCACCGGTGGCCGGCTCGTCGGGGGTGTGGGCGCCGGATCGCTGCCGGCTGATTCAGGCGCTTGCGCCACCGGTGCCTCGTCGGCCTGCGCAATCGGCACGGTTGGCTCTTCCGTCGCGTCCGTCCCTTCCGTCGGTGAAGGCGCCACCACTTCCGGAGCCACCACCTCCGGCACGGTGGCGGCGGGTGGCGGTGTCGATGGCCGTTCTTTCGGTGGTGGTCTGGGTCGGGCGGGGCGCTGCGCCGGCGTTGCGGTCGCCGTTGCCGCTGCCGTCACCTTTTCAGTGGTCGCGGTGGGTCGGGGTGTCGGGGGTGGCGGCTCGACCAGCCGGACCCGGCTCGTCACCGGTGGGCGCGGTTGCGCCGCTGCCGTGGACGCCGCGCGTGAATCCACCACCGAATCGGCGACCGATTCCACCAGCAGCCCATGGGCCAGCAGCACGGCGGCGGTCAGGACCAGCAGGCCCGCGCGTCCGGTGCCTGCCGGCCGTTTCATGCCGGGGCACTGGCCGCGCGGTGTCCCAGGTCGGCGCTGAGCTGGCGCGCGGTCTGCAGCAGCGCCTGTGCGGCCGGCGATGCCCAGCCGGTGTCGAGCGTGACCACCGAACCCAGCACCACCAGGCCGAGCACCAGCCGGCCCTGGGCATCGAACACCGGCGCGCAGAAGCCGCCCACGCCCGGCAGCAGGCTGTGCACCACCCGGGCCATGCCGTGGCGTCGGGTCTCGGCCAGCATGTCCTGCACCTCGGTCCAGGTGCGGGGCACATCCGGCAGGGGCAATCCGTTGTCGGGCAGCTTCTTGAGCCGGGCCAGCTCGGCCCGCAGCATCGGCTCCAGTTGCCGGGCGTCCTGGGTCGACTCGCCCATGAAGGCCGCGAAGCAGCGGCCGGTGGCCGAGGTCAGCAGCGGCATGACGTCGCCCAGGCGCAAGGTCACCGGCACGGTTTGCGGCGCCTCGGTCCAGTGCACCATGGTGGGCCCCTGGTTGCCCCAGACGGCAATGGCCAGGGTGTGACCGGTGTCGGGCAGCAGGGCGTCGATGCGCTGGCGCGCCAGCTTCACGCCATCGAGCCGTGCCAGGCTGGCCAGGCCCAGCCGCAGGGCCGAGGGGCCGAGGTCGTACCTTGTGTTCACCGGGTCCTGCACCACCAGCCCCAGCCGCTGGAAGCTCACCAGGTAGCGGTGGGCCTTGGCGGCACTCATGCCGGCGGCGGCGGCGAGATCGCGCAGCATCAGGGCCCCGTCGGCCCGCGACAATGCGTCCAGCAGCTCGAAGCCCACCTCGACCGACTGGATGCCGGCGCGCTGAGGCCCGTCCACGGAACCGTCGGGTTCGGCGTCCAGGGGTTCGGGGGTGTGCGGATCACCGCTTTGGTCTAGAATCTCGCGCTTACGCATGGGTGAATGGATTTTACTATCCGTAATTTCTGCCCCAGCACGCACCCCACTGGAGAACGGCATGAAACTCGCCACGTACAAAGACGGAACGCGCGACGGGCAACTGGTCGTGGTGTCCCGCGACCTGACCACAGCCCATTATGCGACCGGCATCGCGCACCGCCTGCAGCAGGTCCTGGACGACTGGAACTTCATCAGCCCCCAGCTGCACGACCTGTATGTGACGCTCAACCAGGGCAAGGCGCGGCATGCGTTTCCGTTCGATCCGGCCATGTGCATGGCCCCGCTGCCCCGCGCCTACCAGTGGGCCGACGGCTCGGCCTACATCAACCATGTGGAGCTGGTGCGCGCGGCGCGCAACAGCGAGGTGCCGGCATCGTTCTACTCCGACCCGCTCATGTACCAGGGCGGCAGCGACGATTTCATCGGGCCGACCGACGATGTGGTGGTGCCCAGCGAGGACTTCGGCATCGACTTCGAGGCCGAGATCGCGGTCATCACCGGCGATGTGCCGATGCAGGCCACCCCCGATCAGGCCCTGGACGGCATTCGCCTGCTGATGCTGGCCAACGATGTGTCCCTGCGCAACCTGATTCCGGCCGAGCTGGCCAAGGGCTTCGGCTTCTTCCAGAGCAAGCCGGCCACCGCCTTCAGCCCGGTGGCCATCACCCCGGACGAGCTGGGCGACGCCTGGCAGGGCGGCCGGGTGCACCTGACGCTGCAGAGCACCTGGAACGGCCGCAAGGTCGGCATGTGCGAAGCCGGCCCCGAGATGACCTTCCACTTCGGCCAGCTCATTGCCCACATCTGCAAGACCCGCAACGTGCGGGCCGGCTCCATCGTCGGCAGCGGCACGGTCAGCAACAAGGCGATCGAGGTCGACGGCCGCAAGGAATGGCCCAAGGGCTACAGCTGCATCGCCGAGAAACGGGCGATCGAGACCATCCTCGACGGCCAGCCCTCGACCGCCTTCATGAAGTTCGGCGACACCATCCGCATCGAGATGAAGGGCCGCGACGGCCAGAGCCTCTTCGGTGCCATCGACCAGAAGATCGTCGAGCCGCAGTGACCCGGCTCAGACCGCGTAGACCTGATCGAGCGAGGCGAAGCCCTTGACCTCGATCGGGTTGCCGAACGGGTCGCAGAAAAACATCGTCCATTGTTCGCCGGGCTGGCCTTCGAAGCGCACCTGCGGCGGCATCACGAACGCCACGCCGGCTTGCTCCAGCCGGTGGGCCAGCGCCCGCCAGTGCGGCAGCAGCATCACCAGACCGAAGTGGGGCATGGGCACCATATGGTCGCCCACCCGGCCGGTGCGACCGGTGGCAAAGGGTTGCCCGAGGTGCAGCGAAATCTGGTGGCTGAAGAAGTCGAAGTCGACCCAGGTGTCGGTGCTGCGCCCCTCACGGCAGCCGAGCACGCCGCCGTAGAAGCGGCGCGCCTCGTCCAGATCGGTCACATGGAAGGCGAAGTGGAACAGGCTGCGGGTCTGCAGGGGCGTGGGGTCGTTGCTCATGCCGGCAGCATAGCGGCCTGCCGGCTCTGCCTTCAGCCGGTGGGGTGTTCTTCCTGGGTCTGGCAGTTCACGCAGCGTTCGGCGGTGGGCCGTGCGTGCAGCCGCGCGGCGGGCAGCGAAGCGCCACACTGCAGGCACAGACCGTAGCTCCCGTCGGCGATGCGCTGCAGGGCCGCGTCGATCGCGACCAGCTCGGCGGAGTCACGCTCCTCCAGTCCGATCAGCAGATCACGTTCCTCCGTGGCCTTGGCCCAGTCGTCGCTCTCCTGACCTCTGGCTTCGGCGGCGGCCTCGGCCCGGCTGATGGCCCCCCCGCGCTGCTGGCGCACGCGGGCGAGCAGGGCGCCGCGCTGTTCCTTGAGCTGACGAGCAAAGGTGTCGGAAATGGGTGTGTTCATGGGACCTCCTGGAAACGCATGATGTCGCCCCGGTGTCGGTCGTCCCTTGATGCAGGTCAAGCACAATCGCCCGACATCCGAAGCCCTCAGGAGACCGCACATGACCCCCGTCGACTACAGCCGTTACCAGACCCTGGCCATCACCCGCCGCGGCCCCATGGTCAACGGCGTTCCCAGCGTGCTGGACATCCGCATGCGGGCCGATGGCCCGGGCGGCAACGGCAAGCTGCCCACCGCCGGCCATGAAGGCCACTGGGAGCTGAGCGAGATCTGGCGCGATGTCGGCCGCGACGACTCGGTGCGGGCCGCCGTGCTGCGCGGCGACGGGCTGGGATTTTCCGGTGGCGGCGATCTGGCCCTGGTGCAGGACATGGCCAGCGATTTCGAGGTCCGCACCCGGGTCTGGAAAGAGGCGCGCGATCTGGTCTACAACGTCATCAACTGCGACAAGCCCATCGTGAGCGCCATGCACGGCCCGGCGGTGGGCGCCGGGCTGGTGGCCGGCCTGCTGGCCGACATCTCGATTGCCGCCCGCAGCGCGAAGATCGTCGACGGCCATACCCGCCTGGGCGTGGCGGCCGGCGACCATGCGGCCATCGTGTGGCCGCTCCTGTGCGGCATGGCCAAAGCCAAGTACTACCTCATGTTGTGCGAGCCGGTCAGTGGCGAGGAGGCCGAGCGCATCGGTCTGGTGTCGCTGGCCGTGGACGACGCGCTGCTGCTGGACAAAGCCTACGAGGTGGCCGACCGGCTGGCCAGCGGCAGCACCAGCGCCATCCGCTGGACCAAGTACTCGCTGAACAACTGGCTGCGCCAGGCCGGGCCGAGTTTCGACACCTCGCTGGCGCTCGAATTCATGGGCTTTGCCGGGCCCGACGTGCGGGAAGGTGTGGCATCCTTGCGCGAGAAGCGGCCGCCGCGCTACGGCGCCGACAGCTGACCAGCGAGCAGCCCGCCAAGGGCAGGAGACCGGCATGAGCGAGAACACGGGTGGATTCGGCAAATTCGTGCCGGGGTTCGACTTCCTCCAGAGCCTGGCCGGCCAGGCCGCCGGCGGCATTGCCCAGGGCATCGGGCAGAACATCCCGCAACTGCCCAACCTGAGCCATTGGGTCGCCCCCACCTTCAACGTGGAGGAGCTGGAGAAGCGCATCGAGGAGCTCAAGGCGGTGCACTTCTGGCTCGACCAGAACGCCAAGGCGCTGGGTGCGACCATCCAGGCGCTCGAGGTCCAGAAGATGACGCTGTCGACCCTCAAGACCATGAACTTCAGCATGGGCGACGTGGCCAATGCGTTCAAGCTCAAGGCGGCGGATTCGCTGGCCGGCATGGCGGCGCCCGCGCCGGAGCCTGCCGCAGCGAAGCGCGTGTACGAAGGCCTGCAGGCCCGGCCCGTCACGAAGACGCCCGACACGCCGACGCGCAAGTCGCCCGCCCGCAAGCCCGCCACCCGCCGCAAGGCCACCGCCACCGCACCGGCCGCCGGCGTGGTCGACCCGATGCAGTGGTGGGGCGCCCTGAGCCAGCAGTTCCAGCAGATCGCCACCAACGCCGTCAAGGACGCGGCGCGCCAGGGTGCCTTGCAGACCACCCGCGACGTGGCCGCCGGCCTGACCGATCAGGCCGTCAAGACGGCGGTGGGTGCCGGCAAGGCGGCCGGTCGCGCGGCCTTGAAGGCGGTCAAACCGCCGGCCCCGGCCACCCGGACCGCCAGCCGTTCCGGCACTTCCACGCGGCGCCGTTGACCCTGGCTTGCCCGCGCCCCCACACCGTCGACGCTCACCCGGATGAAACTGTTTCCCTACGCCCACGCCACGCATCCCCAGTGGCGCATGGCCGCTGCCCTGGTGCTGGCGCAGCTGCGCGCACGCATGGCGTTGCCCGATCACGCTGCCAGCCCGTCGCTCGGGCTGATCTACATCACCGACCACTATGCCGAGGAAGCCCAGGCCATCCTGGAGCACCTGTGCGCCGAGCTGCCGGAGGTCACCGACTGGGCGGGTACGGTGGGGGTGGGTGTCGCTTCCAACAATGTGGAGTACTTCGACGAGCCGGCCATGGCGGTCATGCTTTGCGACCTGGATCCCGCCCGTTACCGCGTGTTCAGCGGCGTGGCGCCCCTGTCCGTGTCCGGCCGCAGCGGCGACGGTGAAGGTTTCCTGGCCCACACGGCGCTGGTCCATGCCGACGGCCAGACGCCCGATCTGACCGACCTGATCAGCGAAGTGGCCGAACGCACCGCCAGCGGCTACCTGTTCGGCGGTCTGGCCAGCAGCCGCGGCGCCACGGTGCAGTTTGCCCTCGGCAGCAGCGGCAACCTGCGGGGCCAGGGGGCCAGCGCAGGCGTGTTCCACGGCGGTCTCAGCGGCGTGGCGTTTGCTGCCGAGGTGGGCATGTTGTCGCGCGTCACGCAGGGCGCCCAGCCGGTGGGCGCGGAGCGGACCATCACCGCCGCCGAGGGCAACCTGGTGCTGACCCTCGACGGTCAGCCCGCGCTCGACATCCTGCTGCAGGAGCGCGGCATCTCGCTGGAGCAGCCGGCCGAGGCGATGCCCCGCCTGCGCGCCACCCTGGCCGGCCTGCGCCACGGGCTGCCTTCGGAGGCGTCCGCGGGTTCGGCGCCCCTGCGCCGGGGCCAGTTCGGCGCCGATGTGACGGTCCGGCACCTGATCGGGGTCGACCCGCAACGGCGCGGGGTGGCCATCGGCGATCACGCGCCGGTCGGATCGCGTCTGGCCTTCTGCGAACGCCACACCGCTGCGGCCCGCGCGGACCTGACCCGCATCTGCGCCGAGCTGCGCGAAGAGCTGGAACCCGAAGCGCGGGACCATGCGCTGGCCCATGCCTTGTCGGACAACGAGGCCGAATCGGCCCCGCACCCGGCGCGGCGCATCGCGGGTGCGGTGTATGTGAGCTGTGCGGGCCGCGGCGGGCCGCATTTCGGCAGCCCGAGTGCCGAGCTGCAGGTGGTTCGCCGTGCGCTGGGCGATGTGCCGCTGGTGGGCTTCTTTGCCGGTGGCGAGATCGCCTACCACCGGCTGTATGGCTACACCGGCGTGCTGACGGTGTTCACCACGCCGGTCGCCTGAGTTCAGCGGCGGGCGCGTGCCCGGTCCAGCATGCGTCGCGCATCGGCCACCGCCAGGCCGTACCCCGAGGCGAAGGCTTCCAGATCCTGCGCGCCCTGCTCGAACGCCCGCAACAGGGCCGACTCGCGGGCCTGCTGCTGCACGGCGGTGGCCAGCGCCTCACGCGTCAATGCGTTGATGGCTTCGTCCCGGCCTTGCACCAGGGTGGCGTAGGCCTCCTGGCCCAGCCCTGAGGCCTCGAAGGCCTGGACGATGCGCTGGCGCAGCTGGGGCCGCATGTCCTGCGGCGAGCGGGCCTGACGCCGGCGGAACACCTCGATCACGGCGTGGTGCCGTTGCTCCGGCGCCACCGGCTCGACCACGTTGCCCTCCAGGTCGTGCCGGGGCTGCCCGCCGGCCACGGCGTTGAGGTAGCGCGTGGACCGGGTGTGCAGCGCCAGCGCCGCCTTGATGCCGTCGACCGTCAGTTCCTCGCCGTGGCGGGCCAGCAGGTCTTCATAGACGCCCCGCTTCAGCGGCCTGGGCGATTCGCCGAACAGCCCCGGGTAGAGCGCGGTCAGGCGATCCAGCGCCGGATGGCTGCGCGCGGCCGGTTGCGACGGGGCCGCCTTCTTGTGCTGGGCGGTGTGCGGACGGCGCGGGCCGGCAGGGCGACGGGCCTCCGGCGTCGGCGTGGGCGTCGGTGTTGGCTTCGGATCGGATTCGTTGCGGGACATGTAGGCGTGTAATGGACGACAGCCCGACATCATGCCAGCGGCGCCGACCCGCCTTCAGTTCCTGGGCAGTTCACCGGCCAGCAGGTGGGGCGAGCGGAACCACAGCCCTCCGAAGTGGCTGTACTGCAGCAACCCGGTCTGGCGCAGCCGCCGTTCGATGCGGCGCTCGACCCAGGGCATCTGCACCACCAGCGCCCTGACCGGTGGCGTCCAGCGGAGCACCTTGATGAAACCGGCGTAGACGTCCATGCCGGAAGGCGATGCGCCCACGGTGCGGACGCTCACGCGCAGCTCGTCGTGTTCGACGCCCTGCTGGGTCAGGCAGGCATGGATGGTCAGGGCGTATTCGTCGGACAGGGGGCAGGGCAGGAACTCCGACTCGACATCCGCCCGGGGATCCAGGGCGGGAAGGCTGTCGGAACGGATGTCCGGCGTCTGGCGCTCGCGACGGGAAAGCAGCTTCATGGGGACCTCCTGAGCAACGGGGTGCTGCCGGTGAGCCGCCCGGCCGATGGCCAGACGTGCAGGCATGAACGGCAGTATTCGGCGCTTTGGCGGCCCTAAAAATACAACTTGCGTACTATTTTTCGACCGTCCGGGCCTGAATGCCCGATCTCAGCCGGTGGGCAGCTGCGGTGCCCGGGTCAGACCGGACTGCATTGCGTAGGCCGCGATCTCGGCGCCGTTGTGCAGGCCCAGCTTGAGCATGATGTTCTGCCGGTGCTTGCGGGCCGTCAGGACACTGATGTGCAGCTGATCGGCGATCGACTGGTTGCTGGAGCCGCCCGCGATCATGCGGACGATCTGCTGTTCCCGCTGGGTCAGGCTGGGCGACAGGCCGGTTGCGTGGGGCGCCCGACGCGGGTCCGGCATGTGCAGCGAGCGCACCGCGTGCGGGCTGACATAGGTCTTGCCGGACATCACCGTGCGGATCGCGTCCAGCAGTTCGCCGCCCTGGTCGTGCTTCAGCAGGAAGCCGTCGGCACCGGCCTGCAACGACTGATCGACCGAGCCCGGATACACATTGCCGGTCACCACCAGGATGCGCACATGCGGGTGCGCCCGCCGTACCTTGCGCGCCACCTCGATGCCGGACGAATCGCTCAATGCCAGGTCGAGCAGCAGGAGGTCCGGCGATCGGGCGGCGACCAGACCCAGCACCTCGGCCCCGGAGGCGGTTTCCCCGGTGAGCTCGAATCCGCCGGCCGCTTCCAGCAGCAGCTGTATGCCCTGGCGAACCAGCGCGTGGTCTTCGGCCACCAGGACACGGACAGGTTTGTGCATGACAGCGCGGGTTGGGGAGGGTTGTTCGGAGGGACGCAAGCCGCCTGTCGCCCGAACGGATTCCAACGAAACTACTACAAATGCAGGGAATGCATGGCTTCAGTGCGAAAAAAAACCGCCCGGACGGGCGGTTGCGGCGACGAGTGGCGCTGCTTCAGAACGGAATGTCGTCGTCCATGTCGTCGAACCCGCTCGACTGTCGGGTGGGTGCCGGCGCGGGTGCGGGTGCCGGGCGGGCGGCGGCCGGGCGGGGTGCTGCGGCCGGCGGGCGGCTGTATCCACCACCGCCGGTGCTGCCGCCGTCGTCGCTGCCGCCCATGCCTTCGCGGCCACCCAGCAGCTGGAGTTCGGTGGCAATGATGTCGACCGTGTTCTTCTCCACGCCGCTCTGGTCGGTGTACTTGCCGTACTTGAGGCGGCCTTCGACGTAGATCGGGCGCCCCTTCTTGACGTATTCGCCGGCGATCTCGGCCAGGCGGTCGTAGAAGGTGACGCGGTGCCACTGGGTGTCCTCGACCATTTCACCGCTGTTGCGGTCCTTGCGCCGGCTGGAGGTGGCGATGCTCACATTGGCCACGGCCTGACCGGAGGGGAGGTAGCGGATTTCGGGGTCGCGTCCGCAGTTGCCGACGAGGATGACTTTGTTGACGGATGCCATGGTGATGTCCTGAGGAGCGGGCCGGCGCGGCACGCAAAATCGATCCGGCATTGTGCCGCATATGACCCGGCGGACACCGGAGCGGCTCTACACTCGTCGCCCATGAAAGGGCAGCCCGACTTCCTGCAGAACCTGCGCCGCGAGATGGGCGCCGGACGTCAGTGGCTCGATCGGGTGGTGGTGCTGACCTATGCCGTGCTCGCCGGTCTGGCGGTGGTGCTGTTCACGCTGCTGGCCGACAAGGCGGTGGAGCTGCACCAGGGCCTGGCCCAGGCGGTGTGGTGGGCACCGCTGGTGTGGACGCCGGCACTCACCGCGCTGGTGGTCTGGTCGTTGCGCCGCTGGGCCCCGGGCGCGGCCGGCTCCGGCGTGCCGCAGGTGCTGACCGCACTCGACACCGGCACGCCGCTGGCCGCGCGGTCCCGCTTCGTCTCGCTGCGCCTGAGCGTGGCCAAGATCATCGGCGTGACCGGGGGCCTGCTGGCGGGGCTGTCGATTGGCCGTCAGGGCCCTTCGGTGCAGGTGGCGGCCGGCGTGATGCTGCATGCCCGCCGCTGGTTGTCGCCGGCCTCGGGCATCAGCGACCGCGAGCTGCTGGTGGCCGGTGGTGCCGCCGGCATTGCTGCGGCCTTCAACACCCCGCTGGGGGGCATCGTGTTCGCCATCGAGGAGCTGTCGCGCCGCATCACCGAGCGCAGCAGCGGCCTGATGCTGGCGGCCATCGTGATTGCCGGCCTGGTGTCGGTCTCGGCCTTCGGCAACCTGTCGTATTTCGGTCGCATCCGGGCCGACGAGGTGTCCTGGTGGGCGCTGCTGCTGCCGGGGGCGCTGGTGGCGGTGGTCTGCGGCCTGATGGGCGGCCTGATGGCGCGGTTGCTGCTGGCCTCGTTCACCGGGTTGCCCGACCGTTTTTGCGCGTACCGCCGCAAGAAGCCGGTGATCTTCGCGGCCTTGTGCGGCTTCCTGGTGGCGGTCATTTCGCTGATCAGCGGCGGCGAGACCGTCGGTGTGGGCCACGAGCACACCCGCACGCTGCTGGAGCTGTCCGCCATGGACACCACCGAGCGCGATCCGTTCGTTTTCACCGGCCTGAAGTTCGTGGCCTCGTGGCTGTCGGCGTGGTCGGGCGTGCCCGGCGGCATCTTTGGTCCGAGCCTGTCGCTGGGGGCCAGCGTGGGGGCCGACCTCGCCTGGCTGCTCGACTCGCCCCACGGCGCGGCCTTGATCGCGCTGGGCATGTGCGGCTTTCTGGCGGCCGTCACCCAGACCCCCATCACCGCCATGATCATCGTCATGGAGATGACCGACGGTCACAGCATGGTGCTCAGCCTGATGGCGTGCGCGCTGGTGGCCAGCCTGGTGTCCCGCATGATCAGCCGGCCGCTGTACAGCAGCATGTCGGCGCTGATGATGCGTTCGCTGCGGGACGGCCCGTCGACCGGTCCCGATTCAGTCCCGGACCGCGCTGCTGCGCCCCGGCCGCATGGGCCAGGCGAGCAGCAGCCATGACGCCATGAGGACGGTGCTGGCCACAAAGATGCCGCTGCCGCCCCACTGCTGAACCACCAGGCCACCCAGGCTTCCGCCGGCAAAGATGCCGAGCGACATCAGCGTGTTGTAGACCCCCAGCGCGGCTCCTCGCTGGTGTGGCGCGGCCAGGCGCGAGGCCAGGCTGGGCTGGCTGGCTTCCTGGGTGTTGAAGCCGACAAAGTACAGGGTCAGCAGGATGCCCGACAGCCAGAGTGACGGCGCCGAGTCCTGCAAGGTGAACAGGAAGCCGAGCTGCACCAGCACGATCAGCAGGATGGAACCCAGGTAGACGGCGCGGAAGTAACCCTTGCGTTCCAGCCGGAACAGCAGGCCGCCGATCACCAGCAGCGAGCCGATGACGGCCGGCAGGTACACCTGCCAGTGGTGCTGGGCATCCAGCCCGGCCTGCACCAGCAGCGCGGGCACCGCCATCCACATGGCGATCTGCACCGCGTGCAGCACGAACACCCCCAGATCGACCCGCAGCAGCTCCGGGTCGCGCAGCACCTCGCGCAGGCTGCCCCGCCCGGCCACCCCGGGCAGCGGCGGCTCGGGGGGCACCACCCAGGCCACCACCGCCATGCCGGTCAGGGCCAGCCCGGCAGTCAGCAGGAACAGGCCGCTCAGTCCGATGTGTTCCGCCAGCACCGGGGCCGCCACGAGCGAGAGCGCAAACATCAGCGCGATGCTGATGCCCACCAGCGCCATGGACTTGGTCCGCACGCTGTCGCGGGTGAGGTCGGCCAGCAGCGCGGTGACGGCGGCCGATATGGCGCCACCGCCTTGCAGCGCACGGCCGATGGCGAGCCAGGTCAGCGAAGGCGCCCACGCCGCCACCGCGCTGCCGATGGCAAACAGGGCCAGACCGCCGAGGATGACCGGCTTGCGGCCGATGCGGTCCGAGGCCATGCCCAGCGGCACCTGCAGCAGCGCCTGGGTCAGTCCGTAGATGCCCATGGCCAGCCCCACCAGGGCCGCGTTGTCGCCACCGGGGTAGTGGCGGGCCTGCAGGGCGAACACCGGCAGCACCAGGAACAGGCCCAGCATGCGCAGCGCGTAGATGGAGGCCAGCGCTCCGCTCGCCCGGCGTTCGGCGGGGGTCATGCGGTGCGAGGACGGGAGGGGGGATGCGGACAAGGAAGCGGCGGGCAAAAAAACCACGGGGTGGCCGGCTTCGGCCATGCAAAACCCGCCTATTGTCGGCCAAACCGGTGGGGTCGACGGGTGGCACCTCGGCGACACGGGGCCGTCATGCGGGCTGGCGAGGCTGGCCAGCTTTGTCGTCCAGATCCGCCATGCTGATTGCGCTGTGCCATTCCGTTGTTCCTGTTCCGGCCGCCGGCCGCGACCCCGTCGCCCGACCTGCCGGCCAGGCCGGCGTCTTGCTTGAGGCCCGTCGCCCGCCACGCCAGCACCCACCCCGCCTGACACGGCAGATCCGGCCGGCCCAGGCGCTGGCCGGCTACGCCGCCCATGCGGTCACCTCCAGCCTGGCGGCCGCGGCCCATGGGCTGGAGCAGGCCGTGGCCCATGCGGGCGCTGCAGCCCTGGCGATGGGCGCCGGTGTGGCCGGTGCGGGGGCCTGCGTGACGGCGCCGGTCGAGTCGGTCAAGGCGGCGCTGGAAGTGGGGGCTGCCCGCCGCAAGGCCCGATCCGCCTGGGGGCGGGCGGTCCTTGCCCGTCAGCGTATGCAGGTCGATGTGCAGGCCGATGCCTCGGTCCCTGCCGGCGCGGCACGGTCAGGCCACTGGCTGGAATACCGCCATGCACTGGAGTCCTGGGCCGCGACGCGGCGCTGTTTTCGCGGCAATGCGTCGCAGATACAGCAGCGCGCCGACCGGTGGGTCCGCGAACGTGACGCGCTGAAGGCAGCCGGCACCCATTCAGCCTCGGTCCGCCGCCGCCGCCAGCGGCTGGACCGGCGGCTGGAGGCGCTGGACTTTCTGGGGGCGCAGCGCGTGTCGCAGCTGCGTTCGGGGGCGGTCACCACCGAAAAACGACTCAAAGAGGGCATCACCGTGACCCGGGCCGGCACCGGCCTGCTCACGCAGCTGGCCCAGGTCGGGCTGCAGGCCGCCGGGCAGGCCGCCGCGCTGGTGGTCGGGGCAGCCAGCGCGGTGGTGCTGCCGGTGCTGCTGCTGGCCGAGGGGCTGTTCGGATCGGTGGAGGCCACGCAGCTCATCGACCGCGCGCTGGCGGGGCAGCGGCAGCTGTGCGACCGCCAGCAGCGGACCCGTCTGGCCGCATCGGCCGCGCCCCTGGCCAACGCACCGGGTGCCTCGCCGGCCGGGTTGTTCCGCCTCGGGCTGGGCGGGTTGCAGGCTGCGTTTGAGGGGCAGCAGCGGGCCCTGCGGCATGAACGGCTGCATGCCGGGCGCAAGCGCCTGCGCAGCGCGGCCTACACCGTGCTGGCGCCGGTGGCGCTCGGGGTCGGTTTGGCGGCGCTGATGGCCGCCAGCTTCACACCGGCGGGCATCGCGGTGGTGGCGCTGGTGGGCGGCGTGGCGCTGGCGTATGCCATCAGTCAGGCCGTTTTCGCCCGCCAGCAGCAGGTGCACGACCGCCGGGTGCGCAGCCACCAGCAAGACCACGCCGACCTCTGCCGGCGCGAGCCCGCCGGGGCCCGCCGGGGTGCGCTGCTGAAGTCGGATCGCCTCTGGGCCGGCAACGAATACCTGGCGGTCGATGTGCTGGTGCAGGCCCTGGTGCTGGCGGCGCACCGCCCCGGTGCAGACCGGGCGCTGCTGGCCGACGTGCTGGCCCACCGGCTCGGCTTCGGCGCCGACTGGGCCGATCGCGTGCTGGCCCTGGCGGGTGCCACCGCACCGGACGCCGGGCCGTCCGACCCCGGTTTCCGCCTGCTGTGCGAAGCCCTGCAGCGCCAGTTCGGACTGCCGATTCCCAAAGCCCGCCGCCTGGGCGCCGCCGGCTGAGGGGGTTCGGCCGACCCCCGGCACGGCAGGGGCTGCCGACTTATCATGTCGGGTTGCCCTGACGGGGCCGGATGCCGGCCCGGACTGCCTTGAACCAGAACCTGCCTCCCGACCTGAAACTGCCCGAATCCTCCGTCGGCCCGGCTGCGCGCCGGGCGGCCGGCCTCGAGGCGGCGGCCCTGCGCTCGGCCGTTCTGTCGGTGCGCGGTGCGCGCACCCACAACCTCAAGAACATCGATCTCGACATCCCCAAGCATTCGCTGGTGGTCATCACCGGGCTGTCCGGGTCGGGCAAGTCCAGCCTGGCCTTCGACACCCTGTATGCCGAGGGCCAGCGCCGCTATGTGGAGAGCCTCTCCGCCTACGCACGGCAGTTCCTGCAGCTGATGGACAAGCCCGATGTCGACCTGATCGAAGGCCTGTCGCCGGCCATTGCCATCGAGCAGAAGGCCACCAGCCACAACCCGCGCTCCACCGTGGGCACCGTCACCGAGATCCACGACTACCTGCGCCTGCTGTTTGCCCGCGCCGGCACGCCGCATTGCCCGGAGCACGACCTGCCGCTGGCCGCGCAGAGCGTGGCCCAGATGGTCGATACCGTCCTGGCCCTGCCTGAAGGCACCCGGCTGATGGTGCTGGCCCCGGTGGCGCAGGAACGCAAGGGCGAATTCGCCGACCTGTTTGCCGACATGCAGGCGCGCGGCTATGTGCGCTTCCGCATCGATGGTCAGGTGGTCGAGGCCGATGCCCTGCCCGCCCTCAAGAAGAACGAGAAGCACAGCATCGACGTCGTCATCGACCGCATCAAGGTGCGCGCGGCCGAGGCCGATGACGGCCCCAACCCGCTGCGCCAGCGGCTGGCCGAAAGTTTCGAGGCGGCGCTGCGGCTGGCCGACGGTCGCGCCTTGACGGTCGACATGGACACCGCCGCCGAGCAGCGCTTCTCGGCCCGCTTCGCCTGCCCGCTGTGCAGCTACACCGTGGGTGAACTCGAACCCCGGCTGTTCTCGTTCAACTCCCCGGTGGGCGCCTGCCCCAGCTGCGACGGCCTGGGCCACACCGAGTTCTTCGACCCGGCCCGCGTGGTGGCCTTTCCGTCGCTCAGCCTGGCCAGCGGCGCCATCAAGGGCTGGGACCGGCGCAACGGCTATTACTTCGCGCTGATCGAGAGCCTGGCCGCGCACTACGGCTTCGACGCAGAAGCGCCCTGGGAGTCCCTGCCCGAACGGGTGCGCCAGGTGCTGCTGCATGGCTCGGGCGACGAGCTGATCAAGTTCGGTTACGTGCTGGAGAGCGGCGAGAAGGCCGGCAAGCGGGTGGTCAAGCAGCACGCTTTCGAGGGCATCGTCACCAACTTCGCCCGGCGCTGGCGCGAAACCGACAGCCCGGCGGTGCGGGAAGAACTGGCCCGCTACCGCGCCATCCAGCCTTGCCCCGAGTGCAGCGGCACCCGCCTGCGGCGCGAGGCGCGGCACGTGTTCGTCGGCGACGGCGTGCAGCGGCGGGCCATCTTCGACATCGGCCGCATCACCCTGGGCGACGCCCTGGCCTATTTCGAGCGGCTGCACCTGCCGGGCGCGCGGGGCGACATCGCGGCCCGCGTCATCAACGAGATCCGCCAGCGGCTGAGCTTCCTCAACGATGTCGGCCTGAACTACCTCAGCCTGGACCGCAGCGCGGACACCCTGTCCGGCGGCGAGGCGCAGCGCATCCGGCTGGCCAGCCAGATCGGCAGCGGCCTGACCGGCGTGATGTACGTGCTCGACGAGCCCAGCATCGGCCTGCACCAGCGCGACAACGACCGGCTGATCGCCACCCTGCAGCACCTGCGCGACCTCGGCAACACGGTGCTGGTGGTGGAGCACGACGAAGACATGATCCGTGTGGCCGACCACGTCATCGACATGGGCCCCGGCGCCGGTGTGCACGGGGGCCGCGTGATGGCCCAGGGCACCTGCGAACAGGTCATGGCGCACCCCGGCTCGCTCACCGGGCAGTACCTCAGCGGCACGCGAGCCATTGCAGTTCCCGCGCGCCGCACGCCCTGGCTGCCGGTGGTCAAGGCCGCGGCGGCCGAGCCCGTGCCGGTCTTCAAGCCCCGTTTCCCGCCCAGCCCGGCCGCCGAACGCCGTGCCGCCCGCCAGGCGGCCCACGAGGCCACCTTGGGAGACCTGCAGGCCATCCGCGTGGTCAATGCCACCGGGCACAGCCTGAAGGGCGTGAGCGTGGCGTTCCCGGTCGGCCTGCTGACCTGCGTGACCGGCGTCTCCGGGTCGGGCAAGTCGACCCTGGTGAACGACACGCTGTACGCGGCCGTGGCCCGCACCCTGTACCGCTCGCACGACGAGCCGGCCCCGCACGAGGCGGTGGAAGGCATCGAGCATTTCGACAAGGTCATCAATGTCGACCAGAGCCCCATCGGCCGAACGCCGCGCAGCAACCCGGCCACCTACACCGGCCTGTTCACCGGCATCCGCGAGCTGCTGGCCGAGGTGCCCACCGCCCGCGAGCGCGGCTACGGCCCTGGGCGTTTCAGCTTCAACGTGGGGTCCTCGGGCGGTGGGGGCCGCTGCGAGGCCTGCCAGGGCGACGGTGTGGTCAAGGTCGAAATGCACTTCCTGCCCGACGTCTACGTGCCCTGCGAGGTCTGCGGCGGCGCCCGCTACAACCGCGAGACCCTGGAGGTGCTCTACAAGGGGCTGAACATCGCCCAGATCCTGGCCCTGACGGTCGAGCAGGCGCACGACTTCTTCAGCGCCGTGCCCACCCTGCGGCGCAAGCTGCAGACGCTGCTGGATGTCGGCCTGAGCTACATCCAGCTCGGGCAGGCGGCCACCACACTGTCGGGCGGCGAAGCCCAGCGGGTCAAGCTGGCCCTGGAGCTGTCCAAGCGCGACACCGGCCGCACCCTCTACATCCTGGACGAGCCCACCACCGGCCTGCACTTTGCCGACATCGAACTGCTGCTCAAGGTACTGCACCAGCTGCGCGACGCCGGCAACACCATCGTCGTCATCGAGCACAACCTGGACGTCATCAAGACCGCCGACTGGGTGATCGACATGGGGCCGGAAGGCGGCTCCGGCGGTGGCAGCGTGGTCGCGCAAGGCACGCCGGAAGAGGTGGCGGCCTGCCCGGCCAGCCACACCGGGCGTTATCTGGCGCGGTTGTTGAAGTCCTCGCGCCAGGACTGAGCCACCTCAGAGGTTGCCCAGGTCCTCGATGGCATCGATCACCATGCTGGTGCCCACGGCGATCAGCAGGATGTCGGCGGCCACCCGCACGTACTTGTGGCCGGCCGGCGGTGTGCCCAGGCGCACCGACACGCTGGACGGGACCGGGTAATACACCACGTCGGGCGGCAGCGCGTAGCCCCGGCGCCAGGCCTTGGCCTGCCCCGGTGGCAGGCAGCCATTCCCTTTTTTGGCCAGGCCCGGCGGGCATTTGCCGGCGCGGAACTGGGGCTGGTAGTAGTCCACCGCGACCCGTCGCTGGCTGTCGTTGAAATAGCCGCCGATCTGGATGTTGACCGACACGCCGGAGCTGGAACGTTCGCCGGAGCGGTAGACCTCACGTCGGTCGTCGCGGCGGTCATCGTCCCGATCGCCACGGTGTTTGCCGCCTTTGTCCTTGTCGCGTTTTTCATGGCGGTCGTCGTCGCGTCCGCCGCCCGCGTGGTCCGGTTTGCCGGCCCAGCCGGCGGTGGAGGTCAGCGCCATGACCAGCGCCAGGGCGCCGATCCGCAGCAAAGAGAGCTTCATGAGTTACCCCTGAGAAATGATTTGGAGAGAATTGTGGCCCGACCGACACCCCCCAGCGTAACCGGACGTACCCTGACCGACATGCCCACCGAGACCGAACTCAAGCTGGCCCTGCACCCCGACGACCTGCCCGCGCTGCTGTCCCACCCGGTGCTGGCCGGTGCCACCTGGGAGCGGCAGCCGATGGCGGCGGTGTATTTCGACACCCCGTCGCTGGATCTGCGGCGCTCCCGCATGGCGGTGCGCAGCCGGCGGGTGGGGCGCCGCACCTGGCTCACCGTCAAGACCGCCGGCAGCTCGGTGGGTGGCCTGTCGCGGCGAGGTGAATGGGAGGCGCCGGCCCCGCCGGGCGAGCCGGACTTTGCGGCCATCGTCGACGACCCGGCCCTGGCCGCCCACCTGCGCGCGCTGGCGCCCGCGCTGCAACCGGCCTTCCGGACCGATTTCCTGCGCCGCCGGGTGGTGCTGCTGCATGGCGATGCCCGCATCGAGGTGGCGCTGGACCAGGGGCAGATCGTCGCCGGCGCGCCGCCGCGCCAGGAGCCGATCCTGGAGCTGGAGCTCGAACTGTTCGACGGCCCGGTGGACGCGCTGCTCGATCTGGCCCACACGCTGGCCCTGGGGCCGGGTGGCCGCCGCGAGTCCGCGCTGCGGCTGTGGCCGGTGCAGCGCAGCAAGGCCGAGCGGGGTCATGCGCTGCAGGCGGGCGAGTCCCCGGCGCCGGCACGGGCCGAGGCCCTGTCGCTGGACCCGGGCCTGTCGCCGGTGGGTGCCTGGCGGCAGACCATGCTGGCGGCCCTGACGCACCTGCAGGCCAACGAGGCCGGCATCCGGGCGGCGGCCGATCAGGGCCGGTTGCCGGATGCCGAGTGCATCCACCAGGCCCGGGTGGCCCTGCGCCGCCTGCGCAGTGCCCTGCGGCTGTTTGCGCCGGTGCTGCCGGGTCGGTTCACGGCCCACTGGCTGTCGGTGTGGGGCGACCTGGCCCGCGCCCTGGGGCCTGCCCGCGAGGCCGATGTGCGGATGGTCTGGCTGCTGCCGGCGATGACCGGGCTGGGGCTGGGCGAGGAGGAGCAGGCGCCGCTGCTGGCCCATGCGCGGGCCGAGCAGCGGGCGGCCCATGCCGGGGCGGTGGCTGCGCTGACGAAGCCGACCTTCGGTGCGGACCTGCTGGCCTTCCTGCGCGCCGTGCTGGCCATGCCCGAACGCCCATCCGATGCCGCCCGGCTGCCGCGCTGGGCCCGCCAGCGCCTGTGGCGCTCGCACCGCCGGCTTCAGGCCGCTGCCCGCGAGGCGCTGGATGCCGGGCCCGAGGGCCGGCACCGGCTGCGGCTGGCGGTCAAGCGCCAGCGCTATGCCATGGAGTTCCTGGCCGATCTGCTGCCGTCGCGCCGGGGCCGACGCAGCATGGCGGCGCTGTCCGATGCCCAGTCGGTGCTGGGCGACCTGAACGACATGGACGTGGCACGGCAATGGCTCTCCGGCCTGCCGCCCGACCTGGCGCCACAGGCCGTGGCACAGCTGGCCGGCTGGGTCGACGCCGAGACCGCCCGCCGGCTGCAGGGTCTGGAGGCGGTCGAGCGCGCGCTGGTCGTCACGCCCTGGCGCGACGACGCCTGAATCAAGCCCGGGCCGACGGCCGCTCGGCCACCCGGTCGTGCCAGGCCTGCAGCGCGTGCAGGCCTTCATCGGCCGGCTTGAAGCGGGCCAGCCGCGCGAATTCCACCGTGCAGAAGGCGGTGATGTCGGCGATGGTGAAGCGCTCACCCGCCACCCAGGGCTGGCGCTGCAGCTCGGCGTCCAGCCAGCGGGCGGTGTCGAGCGCCTTGTCGCGCTGCGAGGCGCCGAAGTCGGGGAACTGCGGTTGTTCCAGCGGCGCCAGCCCGGGGTGGGTGTGGCGGATGCACTGGGCCATGGGCAGCATGAAGTACCACTCGACGCGTCGGTCGGCCATCTCGATGAAGGCGCGCTCGTCGCTGTTGCGGCCCATCAGGTCGGGCTCGGGCCAGCGGCCTTCGAGCCAGCTGCAGATGGCTCGGGTCTCGGTCAGCACGCGGCCGTCGGGCAGCTCCAGGGCGGGCACTTTCGCCAGCGGGCTGCGGGCGCGGAAGGCGTCGCTGCGGTGCTCCTGCGCATTCAGGTCGACCGCCACCTCCGGGATGCCGGTGATGCCTTTCTCGGCGATGAACATCTGCACCCGGCGCGGGTTCGGGGCGCGCGGGGCGATGTACAGGCGCAGGTCGGCTGGATTCATGGTGTGTCCTTGCGGCGGCCGGCGCCGGTCTCGACCATGCGGCGGGCTTCTTCGGAAAAACGCCGGGCGGCCTCGTCGCCGTCGCGGGTCAGGTCCACCTTCGACGGTGGCTGCTCGATGCCGCGCTGCACCGCCGGCCGGGCCCGGATGGCATCGCGCCAGCGCTTGAGGTGCGGCAGGTCATCGATCTCCACGCCGGACCACCGGTGGGTGCGCACCCAGGCCCAGTTCGCGATGTCGGCGATGGAGTAGTCGCCGGCCAGCCATTCGTGCTGCGCCAGGTGCGAATCGAGCACGCCGAACAGGCGCCGCGTCTCGCCCTGGTAGCGGTCGATGGCGGCGGGGATCTTCTCGGGGAAGTAGCGGAAGAACACATTGGCCTGGCCCATCATCGGACCGACGCCCCCCATCTGGAACATCAGCCACTGCAGCACCTGCGAACGGCCCCGCGCATCGGCCGGCATCAGGCGGCCGGTCTTCTCGGCCAGGTAGATCAGGATGGCGCCGGACTCGAACACGGTGAAGTCGCCGCCGCCGGGGCCTTCGTGGTCGACGATCACCGGAATGCGCCCGTTCGGGTTCAGCGCCAGGAAGGCAGGCTGCTTCTGCTCGCCCGCCGCCAGGTCGATGACCTTCACCGTGTAAGGCAGGCCCAGCTCTTCCAGCGCCATCGAGATCTTGTGCCCGTTGGGCGTGGCGGCGGTGTGCAGGGTGATCATGGGCAGGCGGCCTCCAGTTCGTCGCGGGTGCGTTGCGCCACGCTGCGCGCGGCGGCGGCGAAGTCGTCACCGGCGGAGGCGTACAGGATCGCACGGGATGAATTGACCGCGATCAGGCCGGCCGGCGAATCGGTCTGCTCGCGCAGCCCGGCGCGCACCGTGGCCTTGGCATCGCCACCTTGCGCGCCCACGCCCGGAATCAGCAGCGGCAGCGACGGCGCCAGTTCGCGCACCCGCTGGATTTCAGCCGGGTAGGTGGCGCCCACCACCAGCCCGAGCTGGCCATTCAGGTTCCACGGCCCCTGAGCGAGCTGCGCGATGTGTTCGTACACCCGGGGCTGACCCTCCACCGAGGCCAGGCGCTGGTTCTGCAGGTCGTCGCCGCCGGGGTTGGAGGTGCGGCAGAGCAGGAAGGCGCCCTTGCCATGGCGTTTCAGGTAGGGCTCGACCGAGTCGAAGCCCATGAAGGGCGAGAGTGTCACCGCGTCGGCGCCGAAGCGCTCGAAGGCCTCGATCGCGTATTGCTCGGCGGTGCTGCCGATGTCGCCGCGCTTGGCGTCCAGGAGCACAGGCACCTGCGGTGCCACCTGGCGGATGTGGGCGATCAGGCGCTCGAGCTGGTCTTCGGCCCGGTGCGCCGCGAAATACGCGATCTGCGGCTTGAACGCCATGGCGAGGTCGGCGGTGGCCTCCACGATGGCGGCGCAGAACGAAAAGATGTCGGCCGGGCGGCCCCGGTGGGCGGCCGGGAAGCGCGAGGGTTCGGGGTCCAGGCCCACGCACAGCAGGGACCGGTTCTGGCGCCGCGCGCCGTGCAGCATGTCGAGGAAGGTCATGCAATCGATTCTAGGGGGCCACTACACTGCGCCCCCATGTCCGTGCTCAGCCGACGCCAGCTGGTGCTGCTGGTCCTCATCACCGTGGTCTGGGGCTTCAACTGGCCCATCATGAAATACGGCGTCACCGGCTACGCGCCGCTGACCTTCCGCACCCTGTCCATGTGGCTGGGGCTGCCGGTGCTGGCCGCCTTCGTGGTGTGGCGCGGTGTGCCGCTGCGGGTGGGGCGCGAGCACTGGCGCGATCTGGCCTGGCTCACCGTGTTCAACATGCTGGTGTGGCATGTGCTGGCCATCCTGGCGGTGCAGTCGCTCTCCAGCGGGCGGGCCGCCATCCTGGGCTACACCATGCCGGTGTTTTCGGCGGTGCTGGGGGCGGTGTGGTTCGGGCAGCGCCTTCCGTTGCGGGCCTGGGGCGGCGTGGCCGCTGCGGCACTGGGCGTGGTGCTGCTGCTGTGGCACGAATTCACCACCCTGAGCGGCCGGCCGCTGGGCGTGGCCCTGATGCTGGTGGCCGCCGCCACCTGGGCCGTCGGCACCCAGATGATGCGACGCACCACCATCCCCGCGCCGACCCTGGCGCTGTCGTTCTGGATGACGCTGATCACCACGCTGTGGATGACGCTGCTCTCGATCCTGTTCGAGCGCGCGCAGTGGGCCTGGCCCACGCCGGGCGTGTGGGGTGCGGTGGTCTACAACGCGCTGGGCGTGTTCGCCTTCGCGCAGGTGGCCTGGCTGATGCTGGCCCGCGACCTGCCGCCCATTGCCTCCACCCTGTCGGTGATGTTCATTCCGGTGCTGGGCGTGATGGCCGGCGCGGTGCTGCTGAATGAAGCCCTGCACTGGCAGGACTGGGCGGCGGTGGCCCTGATCATGCTGGCCATCGCGACCGTCTTGTGGCCCGCGCGGCCGGTGGCTCAGTCCAGCGGCTGATCCAGCGCCAGGCAGAGGTCGGCCCAGGCCTTGGCCTTGTCGGCCGGGTTGCGCAGCAGGTAGGCCGGGTGGTAGGTGACGATCACCGGCACGCCTTCGTAGCGGTGCACCCGGCCGCGCAACTTGCCGATGGGTTCGGTGGTGCGCAGCAGCGACTGCACCGCAAAACGCCCCATGGCAATGATGAGTTTCGGCTGCACCAGCGCCACCTGACGGGCCAGGAAGGGTTCGCAGCGCTGCACCTCTTCCGGCGCCGGATTGCGGTTGGCCGGCGGGCGGCACTTCAGCACATTCGCAATGAAGACGCCACCGGCCAGGTCGGTACTGCGGTCGCGGCCGGTGGCCCGCAGCATGGCGTCCAGCAACTGGCCGGCCGGACCCACGAAGGGTTCGCCCTGCCGGTCTTCCTGTTCGCCGGGCGCCTCGCCGACGATCATCCAGCGCGCCTGTTCATGGCCGGTACCGAACACCGTCTGGCGGCGGCTGGCGCACAGGCCGCAGGCTTCGCACGCGGCCACGGCCTGGCGCAGGCCGGCCCAGTCGAGGCCGGCCACGGCGGTGGTGTCCACCGGCAGGGGCATCGCTGGTGCGGGTGTCGGTGTCGGTGTCGGTGTCAGTGCCGGGGCCAGTGTTGGCGCCGGTGCGGGCACAGCGGGGGCGGGCGCTGTGGGTTCGGGTGCGGAAACGGTCAGCGGCGCGGGTTCGGGTGCGGGCGCGGCTGCCGGAGCAGACGCCGGTGTCCAGACCTTGACGCCCATCTCGTCGAGCATGGCGCGCTGGCGCGCATCGAGTTCGCGCACCCAGCTCATGGCGCCTCCGTGGCGCGCCGGGCCACCAGGTTCAGGCTCATCACCACCGCATCCTCGCGCTTCTGGTGGGCCAACGGGTAGTAGCCGCGCCGCAGGCCGACCTCGGCAAAACCGTAACGGCCATACAGGCTGCGCGCTGCCGCGTTGCTCTGGCGCACCTCCAGCCAGAGCCACTGCGCGCCTTGCCCGCGCGACCACAGCGCCAGCGCGTCGAGCATGAAGCGGGCCCAGCCCTGCCGCTGGTGGGCCGGTGCCACGGTGATGTTGAGCAGGTGCACCTCGTCCACGCCCGACATGGCCACCAGGTAGCCCAGCAGCAGCCGGCCATCGTGCCGCACCGGCAGGTGCCGGTCCTGTGGCAGCGGTTCGGCCAGCAGCATCACCGAGGGGTGGCCGGACTGGAGCGAGTCGAGAAAGTTGCGCCGCGTCCAGGGGTGGGCATAGGCGCTGGTCTCGACCGCGTGAACCGCGTCCAGATCGGCGGCCGTCATGGGGGCGAAGGTGAGTCGGCGCTGGGCCTGGCCGGTACCGGCGGACACCACCACACCCTCGGGCGCCGGCCACAGGCCGGTGGCCCAGCCGGGCAGGCCAGAGGCGGCTGTGTCTGCGCTGGCCGCCGCCGTCGCGACCCCGGTTTCGGGCGCCGAGGTGTTCATGGTGTCGCCCCGCTGGCCAGTTCTCGTTCGGCGGTGGTGCGGGCGACCTTGTCCCGCACATACATCGGCACCGCGGCGTGAGCGGGAATGGCCTCGCCGCGCAGCCAGGCGCCCGGCGCCAGCCGCAGCAGCGCTGCCGCCGACGGCACCGCCGACAGCCACCGGTGGGTCTGCTGCAGCGCGGCCAGCGGCGGGCTGGCCGAGCCGAACACATTGCCGGCGAGCAGAGGCGTTTCGCCGGGGAGCGAATCGGCCAGCCAGTCGGCCAGCTGCGCCGGCGCACACAGCCGTGGGGGCTGGCGCTCGGTCCAGCCGCCGTCCAGGCGCTGCCAGGCCGCCACATACACCTCGTCCATGCGGGCATCGAGCACGGTGGCCACCGGGCCGTGGTGGTCGGTCGGCGTGGCGGTCTCGGCCAGGGCGAGCAGGGTGTCGATGGCCAGCACCGGCAGGCCGTCCGGGTGGGCGCTGCTGCGGGTGCCGTAGGCCAGGCCCTGGGCCACCGCGCAGGCGGTGCGCAGCCCGGTGAAGGAGCCCGGTCCGCGCGCGAAGGCGATGGCGGCCAGGTCGGCCAGCGTGCAGCCCGCCTGGGTCAGCAGCCGGCGCACCGCCGGCAGCAGGCTGGTGGAAGATTGCGGCCCTCCCGGCCCGGTGTGCTCGGCCACGGCATCGCCCGGCCGGCCGCTGCCCAGCGCCACCGACAGGGTGTCGGTGCTGCATTCGATGGCCAGGAATCGGGGGGGTGATGCGGCGGGCATCGGGGAATTATCGGCCACGCCCGCTGATCGTCGGCCGATAATCCCCCGGTGACCCGAGCCTCCCGCCCCTCCCCCGCCCTTGCCGGTTTTCCCCGCGCTGCGGCCCTCCTGCTGGCGCTGGCCGCCCTCAGCCTGCCGGCCTGCGCCCAGCGGGTGGCGCCCGCCGATCCCTTGCCCCCGACCGTGAGCCGCGCGCTGCAGCGGGCCCAGGTGCCGGCCTCGGCCCTGTCGGCCTATGTGGTGGCCCTGGACGACCGAGGCGATGTGCGGCTGCGCCACCAGGCCGGCGAACCGGTGAACCCGGCCTCGGTCATGAAGCTGGTCACCTCGTATGCGGCGCTTGACCTGCTGGGCAGCACCCACACCTGGACCACCCGTTTCCTCACCGACGGCGTGATCGACAACGGTGCCCTGCGCGGCAACCTGTATGTGCGCGGTGGCGGCGATCCCAAGCTGGTCATCGAGCGGCTGCAGGAGGCCTATGCCGCGCTGCAGGCCCAGGGGGTGAACGTCATCCTGGGCGACCTGGTGCTGGACCACAGCGCCTTCGACCTGCCCGAGATCGATCCCGGCGCCTTCGACGGCGAGGCCCTGCGGCCGTACAACGCCAGCCCGGACGCGCTGCTGTTCAACTTCAAGTCGGTCATCCTGAAGTTCCAGCCCGACCCGGCGGCCGGCGTGGCCCGGGTGGTCAGCGAGCCGCCGATGGCCGGACTCGCCATCGACCCCACCGTGCCGCTGGCGCCCGGACGCTGCAGCGACTGGCGCGGCGGCCTCGGTGCCCGGTTCGACGACCCCGACAGCATCCGCTTCACCGGCCGTTACCCCGCCGCCTGCGGCGAGCTGGCCTGGCCGGTGGCCTACCAGCAACCGGGAACGTACGCCGTGCGTGCCTTCGAGGGCGCGTGGCGGGCCATGGGCGGGCTGCTCACCGGTCAGGCCCGCAGCGGCCTCACGCCGCCGCAGGCCCGCCTGCTGCACGAGGCGCGCTCGCTGCCGCTGGCCGACATCCTGATCGACGTCAACCAGTGGAGCAACAACGTCATGGCCCAGCAGGTGTTCCTGTCGCTGGGCGACGTGCCGCTGGCGCCCGAAGCCGGCGCGCCGGCCGGCCGGCGCAGCAGTTTCGAGCGGGCCCGTGCGGTGGTGGGCCAGTGGTGGCAGCGCACCTTCGGGCCGAAGGTGGCGGCGCCGGTGATGGAGAACGGTTCCGGCCTGTCGCGGGTGGAACGCATCACGCCCGAGGCGCTGGCGGTGCTGCTGCGCCATGCGGCCCGCCATGCCCAGGCGCAGCCCTTCGTGCAGTCGCTGGCGGTGGCCGGCGTGAGCGGCACCGCAGCGCGCATCGCACGCGACCCGCGCAGCCCGGCCTACGGCAATGCCTTCCTCAAGACCGGCACGCTGCGCGACGTGACCGGCCTGGCCGGCTATGTGAACGCGGCCAACGGCTCGCGCTACGCCGTGGTCGGTTTCGTCAACCACCCCAATGCCGGCGCAGCGCGGCCGGCGCTGGAAGCCCTGGTGGAGTGGGTGGCCGCCCAGCCCGACTGAGCGCGGGCGGTGGCTGGCCGATCACAGATGTGATCCGGCCTGGGACCGGACAAACCCGGGTGACATACCCCCATAGGTTTACCTAGCATGGGATTTTTCGCACGGGCGTGCGGAAATCTTCAACTTCCTTCCTATCTGCGGGAGATCCCATGTTCCAGCGTTCCGGTGTCGTGGCGGCCCTCATGGCTGCATTCGTGTTGACCGCCTGCGGCGGCGGCGGTCCCTCGGTGTCGGCGGTCAAGGTGGCGGGCGACAGCCTGGCCGACAGCGGTACCTTCGGCATCAAGTTCACGGTGCAGGGCAATCCGATCTGGACCGAACTGGTGGCCGATGCGGTCGGCGCGCCCGACCTCTGTGCGCGCCATGCGGCCACCTCGGCCACCACGGTCGTCCTCAATCCGAACGCCACCGGCTGCACCAGTTACGCCGTGGGCGGGGCGCGCATCAACCCGCCGGGCGGGGTGGCGGCCGACACCTCGCCGCTCTCGGTGGTGCAGCAGCTCAAGACCCTGGCGTCCGAGCAGCCGCTCAAGGCCGATGAAATGCTGCTGGTGGATGGCGGTGGCAACGACGTGGCCGATCTGGTCACGGCTTACCTGACGGCGGGTGCGCCGCCTGCCGGCGACGGCGGCGTCGCCTACGCTGGATTGCTGGGCGAGCTGCTCACGCCGGCCGAGGTGGGCGCCAACCTGGCCAACCCGCTGGCCGCCGGCACGCTCTACATGACCCGTCTGGCCGATCTGCTGGCCGACACGCTGGACCAGCATGCCCTGCAGCGGGGTGCCCGTCGCGTGGTGGTGGTGAATGTGCCGGACGTCACCGTGACGCCGCGCTTCCTGGGCACGCTGCAGTTCATCGCAGCGCAGGGACCAACCGGCCCGGCCACGGCCGCCGCCGTCAAAGGGCTGGCCGGCGCCTGGGTGAAGGCCTTCAACGATCGGATCCATGCCCGCCTGGGCAAGAAGCCGCAGGTGGTCATCGTGGACTTCAACCGCCTGCTGACCCAGTGGGTCACGACCCCGGCCGCCTTCGGCCTGACCAACGTGACCACGCCCGCCTGCCCCGGCCCGATCGCCACCTGCACCACCGCGAGCCTGAATGCCTTCTACGGCAACGAGAGCTGGCGCAGCTACGTGTTCTCCGACAACTTCCACGGCACGCCCAAAACCAACGAACTGGTGGCCGACGCGGTGCTGGACGCCGTCATGGCCAAAGGGCCGCGCGGCTGGAAGTGAGGCGGGAGGCCTTGGGCCTCAGGCGGCGGCGCGGCTGAGCCGGTCGCGCACGCCGTCCCATTCGGTCAGGGGCGGCGGGGTCTCGACCCAGATCAGCCGCACGCCGGTGGCGTCGAGCTCGCGCAGCACCGCGAACAGTTCGTGCGCGCAGGCGGCGGCATCGGCCGGCATGGTCTGCAGCTTCACGCCCGGCCCGGCGCGCAGGCGGGTGCGGGCATAGACCGCGATGTGCCGGGCATCCTTGCCCAGTACGTCCAGCGCGGTCTGCAGCATCTTCCCGTCCATCAGCCGCACCTTGGCGTTCGGGGCGTAGTGCGAGGCCAGCGTGCCGGAGGCGCGCGGGGCGGCTTCGTCACGCGGGCGCACCGGCTGGCCGCAGGCGGCCTGCAACTGCTCCGGCGTGATCATCCCGGGCCGCATCAGCACCGGGTGGCCGCGCGAAGCATCGACGATGGTCGACTCGATGCCCACCGGGCAGGCGCCGCCGTCCAGGATGAGCAGGGCGTCGTCACCCAGGGCGGCGAATTCATCTGCCACATGGGCTGCCGTGGTCGGGCTGACCCGGCCAAAACGGTTGGCACTCGGCGCCGCCACGCCGCGCACGCCGCGCTGCCCGGCTTCCCTCAGCAGGGCCTGGGCCACCGGGTGCGACGGGCAGCGCAGGCCGATCGAGTCCTGACCGCCGGCCGCCACGGCAGCCACATCGGGCCGGCGCGGCAGGATCAGGGTCAGCGGCCCGGGCCAGAAGGCCTCCATGAGCCGCAGCGCAAAGGCCGGTATGTCGCGGGCATAGTGGTCGACCGCGCTGCGCCAGCCACCCGGCGTGTCGCCCGGCGCCAGATGCACGATGAGCGGGTGGTCGGCCGGCCGGCCCTTGGCGGCGAAGATGGCCCGGACCGCGCTGGCGTTGTCGGCGTCGGCACCCAGGCCGTACACGGTTTCGGTCGGCAGGCCCACCAGCGAACCCTCGGCCAGCCGTTGTGCGGCCTGTCCGATGGCCGACGGGTCGCGGGCGTCGAGCAGCAGCGGCATGTCGGCAGGTGCGGGCTTCAGCCGTCCAGGCCGGGCAGGCCCAGCAGGGCCAGCACCTTCGCGGCGGTCTCGCGCACCTCGGCCACCGTGGTGCCGGTGATGTTGAGGTGACCCATCTTGCGGCCATGCCGCGCACTCAGCTTGCCGTACAGGTGCAGGTGGGTGCCGGGCAGGGCCAGCACCTGCGCCCACGGGGGCGACACCGGCTGTTCGCTGCGCTGGGCGCGCACGCCATTCGGTTCGAACCAGAGGTCGCCCAGCAGGTTGACCATGATGGCCGGGCTGTGCTGGCGGGGGGCCGGCAGCGGCAGGCCGGCCAGGGCCCGCACCTGCGCCTCGAACTGCGACAGGTCGCAGGCGTCCTGGGTGTAGTGGCCGCTGTTGTGCGGGCGCGGCGCCATCTCGTTGACCACCAGGGTCGGTGCGCCGTCCGGGCCGTCGACGATGAAGAATTCCACGCACAGCACGCCCACATAGCCCAGCTCGTGGGCGATGGCCATGGTGGCCTGCTGGGCGCGCTGCGCCAGTGCGGCGTCGAGCGCACCTTCGTGCACTTCGGTCAGGGCCAGGATGCCGTCGCGGTGGGTGTTCTTCTGCACCGGGAAGCTCACGCACTGGCCGTCGGCGCCGCGCGCCACGATGACCGAGCACTCGGCCTTCAGCGGCAGCAGCTTCTCCAGCACGCAGGGCACGCGGCCGAGCTGGTCCCAGGCGGCGGCCAGGGCCGCGCGGTCGGCTACACGGATCTGACCCTTGCCGTCGTAACCCATGCGCGAGGTCTTGAGGATGCCCGGCAGCAGGTCGGCCGGCGCCGCGGCCAGCAGTTCGGGCGTCTCGATGGCGGCATACGGCGCGGGCTGCACGCCGCTGGTGGGCGCGCTGCGCACGAAGTGGGCCTTCTCGCGCACCCGGTCCTGGGCGGTGGCGACGCACTGCGACGACGGCGCCACCGGCCGGTGCGCGCCCAGCGTGAACAGGGCGCCGGCCGGCACGTTCTCGAATTCGGTGGTGATGGCCTCGCAGCGCTGCATCAGCTGGGCCAGACCCTGCTCGTCGTCGTAGGGCGTCTGGATGTGGAAGTGGCTGATCAGGCCGGCCGGGCTGGCCGGGTCCGGGTCGAGCACGGCGGTGAAGTAGCCCATGGCCTGCGCGGCCTGCACGAACATGCGGCCGAGCTGGCCGCCCCCCATGACGCCCAGCGTGATCTGCTGGCCGGTGCCCGACATCGAGCCGGGGAGCAAGGTTTTCATCATGGCGTGTTCAGAGCGGAAGGGTCATGGCGCGGGCGTCGGCCGTCTGGCGCGCCCGGAAGGCCAGCAGCTGCTCGCGCAGCGCCTGATCGTGGCTGGCCAGCAGCGATACCGCGAACAGCGCGGCGTTGGCGGCGCCGGCCGCGCCGATGGCAAAGGTGGCCACCGGAACGCCCTTGGGCATCTGCACGATGCTGTGCAGCGAATCCACGCCCTGCAGATGCCGGCTGGCCACTGGCACGCCGAGCACCGGCACCACGGTCTTGGCGGCGATCATGCCGGGCAGGTGGGCAGCACCACCGGCCCCGGCAATGATGGCCTTCAGGCCCCGGCCGACCGCAGCGTCCGCATAGGCGAACATGTCGTCGGGCATACGGTGGGCCGACACCACGCGGGCTTCGTGGGCCACGCCGAAGTCCTTCAAGATCTGCACGGCGTGCTGCATGGTGTCCCAGTCGCTGCTGGAACCCATGACCACGCCCACCTGGATGGGGTTCATGTTGGGGCTTTCGTGACGGGCGGCGGGCGGGGCGTCCGCTCCGGTAAAGTGGCGATTTTACGTTTCACCCCGCCACTCGGCGGCTGCGCCCATGATCGACGTCACCATCGCCAACTTTGAATCCGAGGTCATCGAAGCCTCCATGCACACCCCGGTGCTGGTCGATTTCTGGGCCCCGTGGTGCGGTCCGTGCAAGGTCATCGGCCCGCTGCTGGAGAAGCTGGAGACGGCCTATGGCGGCCGCTTCAAGCTGGTGAAGATCGATTCCGACCAGGAGCAGCAGCTGGCCGGCGCCTTCGGCATCCGCAGCATCCCGACCTGCGTGCTGCTCAAGAACGGTCAGCCGGTGGATGGCTTCATGGGGGCCCTGCCCGAGGGGCAGATCCGGGCCTTCCTGGACAAGCATGTGCCCACCGAGGGCGAGCTGGAGGCCGAAGCCGACGAAGCCGAGGCCATGGACGCCCTGGCCGAGGGCGATGTGGGCGCCGCGCTGGAGAAGCTGCAGCAGGCCGTGGCCGCCGACCCGGCCAACGACGACGCGCGCTTCGATCTGGTCAAGCTGCTGCTGGAACTGGGCCAGGACGACGACGCCAAGGTGGCCTTTGCCCCGGTCATTGCCAAGGCGGCCGGCGTGCGCCGGCTGGATGCCCTGCAGCGCTGGATGCAGGCCCGCGACGCGCAGGACGGGGTGGCCAACCCGCAGGCCCACGCCGAAGCACTGCAGGCCCGCATTGCCGCCAACCGGCGCGATTTCGAGGCCCGCTTTGCACTCGCCCAGCTGCTGTGGGCACACGGTCAGGCGACCGCTGCCATGGACGAACTGCTGGAGATCCTGATGCGCGACAAGGCCTGGAACGAAGACCTGGCCCGCAAGACTTGTATCGCCATCCTGGAGGTCATCGAGCCGCCCAAGCCCAAGGTGGCCGAAGGCCAGGTGCCGCCGGAGGACCCGACGGTGGCCACCTACCGCCGTCGCCTGTCGTCGGTGGTGCTGAGCTGACCCGCGAGGTCAGCCCGTTCAGCCCATCAGCCGCGTCAGGGCTTCCTGGTACTTGGCGGCGGTCTTTTCGATCACCTCGCGCGGCAGGCGGGGTGCCGGCGCGGTCTTGTCCCAGGGCTTGCCGTTGACCTGGGCGGTCTCCAGCCAGTCGCGCAGGAACTGCTTGTCGTAGCTGGGCGGGTTCTGGCCCACCACATAACCTTCCACCGGCCAGTAGCGCGAGCTGTCCGGGGTGAGCACCTCGTCCATCAGCACCACGCGGCCCTGGGCATCGAGGCCGAATTCGAACTTGGTGTCGGCAATGATGATGCCCTTCTTCAGGGCGATCTCGGCCGCAGCCTTGTACAGGCGCAGGGCGATGTCACGGATCTGCGTGGCCACGTCCAGGCCGACCATGGCCACCGTCTGCTCGAAGGTGATGTTTTCGTCGTGCTCGCCCATTTCGGCCTTGGCCGCCGGGGTGTAGATGGGTTCGGGCAGGCGCGAGGCGTTCTGCAGACCTTCGGGCAGCGGCACGCCGCACACCGAGCGGCTGTCCTGGTATTCCTTCCAGCCGCTGCCGGCCAGGTAGCCGCGCACCACCGCCTCCACCGGAATCGGCTTCAGGCGCTGCACCAGCATCGAACGGTCCGCCACCTGCGGCACCTCGGCCGCCGAGACCACGCTCTCGGGCGCATCGCCGGTGAGGTGGATCGGGCAGATGGCCAAGCCCTTCGGGCCGAGCTGGTCGAACCAGAACAGCGAGAGCCGGGTGAGCAGCGCCCCCTTGCCCGGGATCGGCTCGCCCATGATCACGTCGAAAGCGCTGATGCGGTCGGACGCGACCATCAGGATGCGGTCGTTGCCCACGGCGTAGTTGTCGCGGACCTTGCCGCGGGCCAGCAGGGGCAGGGAGGTGAGGGCGGAGGTGTGCAGGGCAGCGGTCATGTTCAGTTGACCACCTGGGCCAGTTCGCCGCGCGCGTACTTCTCGGCCATGACGGTCAGGTTCATGCCCTTGATCTTGCCGGCCTGGCCTTCGCAGCCGAACTGCAGGTAACGGGCCTTGCAGACCAGCTTGGCCGCCTCGCGGGCGGGCTTGAGCCATTCACGGGCGTCGAACTTGTCCGGGTTTTCGGCCAGGAACTTGCGCACCGCGCCGGTCATGGCCAGGCGGATGTCGGTGTCGATGTTGATCTTGCGCACGCCATGCTTGATGGCTTCCTGGATTTCCTCGATGGGCACACCGTAGGTCTGCTTCATCTGGCCGCCGTACTGGTTGATCACGTCCAGCAGTTCCTGCGGCACGCTGGAAGAACCGTGCATGACCAGGTGGGTGTTGGGGATGCGGGCGTGGATTTCCTTGACGCGCGAGATGGCCAGGATGTCGCCGGTGGGCTTGCGGCTGAACTTGTAGGCGCCGTGGCTGGTGCCGATGGCGATGGCCAGGGCATCGAGCTGCGTGGCCTTGACGAAGGTGGCGGCTTCCTCGGGGTCGGTCAGCATCTGGCTGTGGTCGAGCTTGCCGACCGCGCCGATGCCGTCTTCCTCGCCGGCGTCACCGGTTTCCAGGTTGCCCAGGCAGCCCAGTTCGCCCTCGACCGTGACGCCCACCTGGTGGGCCATCTCGACCACCTTGCGGGTCACGTCGACGTTGTAGTCGAAGCTGGCCGGGGTCTTGCCGTCGTCCATGAGCGATCCGTCCATCATGACCGAGCCGAAGCCCAGGTCGATGGCGCCCTGGCAGACCTTGGGGCTGGTGCCGTGGTCCTGGTGCATCACCAGCGGGATGTGCGGATACGCCTCGACGGCGGCCTGGATCAGGTGCTTGATGAAGGGTTCGCCAGCGTATTTGCGGGCACCGGCACTCGCCTGCAGGATGACCGGGGCGCCCACCTCGTCGGCCGCAGCCATGACGGCCTGCACCTGTTCGAGGTTGTTGACGTTGAAGGCCGGAATGCCGTAGCCGTTGGCGGCGGCGTGGTCGAGCAGTTCGCGCATGGAAACGAGTGCCATGGGGGTGTCCTCTGGAGCGGGTTGGTAACCGGTGTGTAACCCGCGATTTTAGCCGCCAGGGGCCTGCAAAAAGCCGCTCAGGCGGTCCAGCACCGGCGCCAGGCCGCGCAGGGGCCGGGCCATGGCCCCGATCAGGGTGGTGTGGCTGACCCGCTCGAACAGCTCGACCTCGACCGGCGCGCCCCGGGCCTGCAGGGCCTGTGCCATGGCCACCGTGTTGCGCTCCGGGTTGACCAGGATGTCGCTGCGGGCGGCCAGCAGCAGCACCCGCTGCGACGGCGCCGGCGGGCCGGCCTTGACATGAAACAGCGGCTGCGTGTCGGGCGGCGTGTCGGGCCAGTTGAAGGCCCGTTTCACGTCCGACAGGCCGATCGGCAGGAAGTCGTACGGCCCGGCCAGCCCGGCCCAGCCGGCCAGCGCCTGCGGCTGCAGGCCCACGCCGGTCAGCCAGCGGGGGTCCAGCGCCATCATGGCGGCGTTGTAGGCGCCGGCGCTGTGGCCCACCGTGTAGAGCCGCCGGCGCGACGCCCCGAGCCGGGCCGCGTTGTCGTGCGCCCACTTCACCGCCAGGGCGCAGTCCTCCAGGAAGGCCGGGTAGCTCACTTCGGGGCTGAGCCGGTAGTCGGCCACCACGGTGACGATGCCGCGCGATGCCAGGGCCTCGCCCACGAAGCGGTAGTCGCGCCGGTCGCCGCTGCTCCAGCTGCCGCCATAGAAGAACACGGCCAGCGGGGCATCGGCTGTCGCCTGTGCCGGTTGGTAGACGTCGAGCTGCTGGCGCGGCAGCGGGCCGTAGGCCTGGTCCGGCTGCACCTTGTGGGTATCGGTCGCCACGGTGGCATTGATCACCCGCAACGGCGAGCAGGCCTGCAGCAGGGGTGTCACGCCCAGCAGGCCGAGCAGGCCCAGCCAGCGGCGGCGGGGGGTGGGGTCGGTGTTTCGCATGGTGTCCTGGGGAGGGGTTTGACGGGTTCTCCGATGCCTACGCACCAGCCCCGGTTCCGGATGCGGACCGGCCAGCCACCGGCTCAGGCAGCGCGGCAGATCTTGAGCGTGTTGGTGCCGCCCGGCTGGCCCATCGGCTCGCCCACGGTGATGGCGTACACATCGCCGCTCTTGACGATGCCGCGCGCCCGGAGGTGCGATTCGGCATCGGCCAGCGCGGTGTCGCGGTCGGCGCTGGTGTCCATCAGCAGCGGCCGCACGTTGCGGTAGAGCGTCATGCGGCGCTGGGTCGAGAGGTTGGGCGTCATGGCATAGATGGGCATGCGCACGTTGTGGCGGCTCATCCAGAGCGCGGTCGAGCCGGAATCGGTCAGGGCCACGATGGCGTTGGCACCCAGGTGGTGCGCGGTCAGCAGCGCACCCATGGCAATCGACTGGTCGATGCGCTGGAAGGTCTTGCCCTTGAAGTCCGCGCTGAGCTCGTGGTAGTCGGCCTTCTCGGCTTCGGAGCAGATGTTGGCCATCTCCTTGACCGTTTCCAGCGGGTACTTGCCGGCGGCGGTCTCGGCACTCAGCATGACCGCGTCGGTGCCGTCGAGCACGGCGTTGGCCACATCGCTGACCTCGGCGCGGGTGGGCACCGGGTTCTGGATCATGCTTTCCATCATCTGGGTGGCGGTGATGACCACCTTGTCCATCTCGCGGGCCAGCTTGATCATGTGCTTCTGCAACGCCGGCACGGCGGCGTTGCCCACCTCCACCGCCAGATCGCCGCGCGCCACCATGATGCCGTCCGACACCTTGAGGATGCTGGCCAGTTCCGGGATGGCCTCGGCCCGTTCGATCTTGGCGATCAGGCCCGGCTTGTGCCCGGTGCTGGCGCCGGCCACGTTGCACAGCTGGCGGGCCAGCTCCATGTCGGTGGCGTTCTTGGGGAAGCTCACCGCCACATAGTCGGCCTTCAGGCCCATGGCGGTCTTGATGTCGTCCATGTCCTTGGCGGTCAGGGCCGGCGCGGTCAGGCCGCCGCCCTGCTTGTTGATGCCCTTGTTGTTGGACAGCTCGCCGCCCATGGTCACCGAGGTGTGCACCGCCGGCCCCACCACCTTCTCGACCTTCATCACGATCAGGCCGTCGTTGAGCAGCAGCGTGTCGCCGGGACGCACGTCGCGCGGCAGTTCCTTGTAGTCCAGGCCGACGCCGTTGTCGTCACCGGGTTCGGTGCGCGAGGCGTCCAGCACGAAGGGCTGGCCGGCCTGCAGCATCACCTTGCCCTCGGCGAACTTGCCGACCCGGATCTTCGGGCCCTGCAGGTCGGCCATGATGCCGACCTCGCGCCCGGCGCGCTGCGCCGCTTCGCGCACCAGCCGGGCCCGCTCGATGTGGTCCTCGGCCTTGCCGTGCGAGAAGTTGAGACGCACCACGTTCACGCCAGCGCGGATCATGGCTTCGAGCAGGGCGGGGTCGCTGGACGCAGGGCCGAGGGTGGCAACGATCTTGGTGGCGCGCAAAGGCATCGGGCTTGTCTCCTGAGGGGTGTTCATGTAACCGGGTTTCCAATTATCGGGGCTGGTGGGTACCGCCTAGTTACCAACGGGGAACGTCTCAGGCCGCCGGCAGCACCGCCTCCACCCGCGTGCCGCGCCCCGGGCTGCTGTGGATGCGCAGCTCGCCGCCATGCGACTCCACCCGCACCCGCATGCCCAGCAGGCCGTGGTGACCGGGCGGCACGGTGTCGGGGTCGAAGCCCTGGCCGTCGTCCTGCACCGCCACCCGGACCTGGCCGTTATCGGGCAGCACGCTGACCCAGACCTCGCGGGCCCGGGCGTACTTGCGCACATTGGTCAGCGACTCCTGCACCAGCCGGTACACGGTGAGCTCGGCCTCGGGGCCCAGGGTCACCGGCTGCAGCCGCGCCCGCACCGGCACCCCCAGGCTGGCCGATGCGTCGTCGCACAGGCCCTCCAGGGCCGGCACCAGGCCCAGCTGGTCGAGCGCCGAGGGGCGCAGGTTCTCGACGATGCGGCGCTTGACCGCAATGCCCTCGTTGAGGCGGTCCTCGATGCCTTCGATGCGTTCCAGGCCGGTCGCCGGCAGCTCGGGCACGCGGCGCAGGCGGGCGATTTCCAGTTTCATCGCGGTCAGCAGGCCGCCCATCTCGTCGTGCAGTTCGCGGGCCACATGGGCGCGCTCGTCTTCGCGGGTGCGCACCACATGGCCGGCGAGCGCGCGCAGCGCGGTGGTGCGCTGCCCCACCTGGTGTTCCAGCGAATCGCGTTCGGTCTGCAGCTGTTCGGCATGGCGCACCTGGCTGCGCTGCAGGGCCGAGTTCTTGCGCAGGAAAAACGCATAGGCCAGCAGGCTCAGCAGGGCCAGGGCGTGCACTGTCCAGCGGCCGATCTCCAGCGTGCGGTAGACGGCGGCGCGTTCCCCGGCGATGCGGCGTTCTTCGGTACCGATCAGCACGTCGGTGGCGCGGCGCACCGCTTCCATCTTTTCGCGGCCGATATCGGTCAGCATCAGGCCTTGCCAGCTGCCGTGGGCGCCGGCGTCATACAGGCCCACCGTCTCGGCGATTTCGGACACTTTTTCCAGCGCCCGTTCATTGAGGCGTTCCACCAGGGCCAGCAGTTCGGGGTCGTGGCGGTGGTGTTCCCGCAGGCGGCGCACCGCGTTGTCGAGTTCCTGGCCGGCGGCCTTGTAGGGGTCGAGGTACTGCGGGCGGCCGGTGAGCAGGTAGCCGCGCTGCGCCGATTCCATGTCGAGCAGGCTGCGCACCACGGTCTGTGCGGCGTTGCGCGCCGAGTCCCGTCCGCCCAGGCTGACCAGCGAATCGAGTGCGCGGCGGTAGGTCAGTTCGGTGCCGGCCAGCATGGCCAGGCCCAGCAGCAGGGCCAGCGCGATGGCCAGCGGCGTGCGCCACGGGCCGGCCCGGCGCAGCACCGGGCGGCGCGGGGTGGGCGGGGTTGCAGAGGTCATGGGGCGCGAGTGTGGCCCAGTTCGCCGCACCAGGCGATCAGGGCTTCGAGTTCGCAGGATTTGTCGAACACCTGCCGCGCGCCGAGCGCCAGGCAACGCTGGCGCAGGGCCGGGGTGGCATGGTTGGTCAGCACCACCCGGTGCATCGGGCTGGCCGCATCCTGCGCGGCCTGCAGCACGCCGAGGCCGGAGCCGCTGGCCAGCACGATGTCGATGATCATCAGGTCGCAGGGCGGTGGCTGCATCAGCCAGGCCACCGCCTGCGATTCGCTGCGCGCCTGCCCGATCACCTGCACCGGACCCAGCTCCTCCAGGGTGGAGATCAGGTGCCGGCTGATGACCGGGTTGTCCTCGACCAGGAAGGTGCGCAGCGGTTTCACGGCGGGCCGGTCAGCGCACCACGATGTCGTTGCGCACCGCCGTCACGCCGGGCACGCTGGCGGCCAGTTTTTCAGCCGCGCCGCGTTCGGTGCTGTTCTTTGCAAAGCCCGACAGCTGCACCGTGCCCTTGAGCGTCTCGACCTGGATCGACATGGCGCTCACCGCCGGGTCTTCGGCCATGCGGGCCTTGACCCGGGTGGTGATGGTGGTGTCGTCGATGTACGAGCCGACGCTCTGCTGGTCACGCGCCACCGCACAACCGGCGGTCTGCACGATCAGCACGGCGGCCGCAGCCGCCATCAGGAAATGGCTGGGTTTCATCAGGGGCTCCTTGTGGCGGACTGCGGCGGTGTTCAGCTCTGGCTGCGCACGGTCAGGCGGTTCTCGACCTCGACCACGCCTTCGACGGCCTGGGCCAGGGTGGTGGCGCGGTCACGCGAGGCGGCGTCCGGTGCGGTGCCCGACAGTTCGACCCGGCCGTTGCTGGTGTCCACATTGATGCCCAGCGCGCTGAGGCGGTCGTCGGCGGCCAGTGCGGCATTCACCTTGGCGGTGATGGCGGCGTCGGTGGCGCCCTGCGCCATCACGTCGGCCGCCTGCTGGCCGGCGGCCTGCACTTCCTTGGCGGCCTCGCGGGCGTCCTGGCCCACCTGGTTGGCGGCCTGGCCCATCTGGTTGACCGTGTTGTCCACGCGCTGGCCCAGGGTGGGTTCGCTGGCTTCGCCGCAGGCCGCCAGCAGGGCGGTGGCGAGCAGGGCGGCGGTGAGGGCGGGGATGCGGATGGAGCGTTGCATGTCAGGTTCCTTTCGTTGATGACGTTGCGGTGAAGTCACTGTAGGTAGCGCCACCCGATGCCGCTGTCGGACACCGCCGCGACCGGCTGTAGGACCTGTCCTACACCGCGGGGGCTGCTACATTGGCCGCGCCACGCATACCCCCACCCGTGCCAGCCCCCATGATCCAGATCGCCATCGTCGACGACCACGCCATCGTGCGCACCGGCCTGCGCCAGTTCCTGGGCGAGCAGGTCGATCTGCGCGTGACCGGCGAGGCCGCCAACGGGCGCGAGGCGCTGGAACTGGTGCGCCAGGTGCCGGTGGACGTACTGCTGATGGACCTGTCCATGCCGGGGCAGGGCGGGGTGGAGGCCTTGCAGGCCATCAAGGCCCGCCATCCGGATCTGCCGGTGCTCATCCTGAGCGGCTTTCCGGCCAGCCAGTACGCACCGGCCCTGCTGTCCCAGGGGGCCAGTGGTTACCTGAACAAGGAATGCGACCCGCAGGAGATCGTCGACGCCATCCGGGTGGTGGCGCGCGGTCGCCGCTACCTGGGCCCCGAGGTGGCGGAGCTGCTGGCCGGCCGTGCCCTCGGCGATGCCGGACAACCGCCGCACGAGGCCTTGTCGGAGCGCGAGCTGCAGGTATTCCTGCGGCTGGCCCGGGGCGAGACGGTGGGCGGCATCGCCGAATCCATGTATCTGAGCGTCAAGACGGTCAGCACCTACCGGACCCGGGTGCTGACCAAGCTGGGCCTGGGCGGCAACAGCGAGCTGACCTATTACGCGGTCAGGAACGGCCTGATCGACTGAGGCCTGGGGCCGGCTTCATAATATGAAAAAGAAGGTTATTCCTGACTTCTTATGCTCATAAAGATATGATGAACGCCCAACCCCATCATCAACCCCGTGCGCGGACCCCGCGCCGGCCGATCAACGTTCCCCTTCCGTTGCTGTTCTGAGCGGTCCGGCGCTGCCCGGTCCGCCCGCTTTTGCAGTTGTGCTTCCGACGCTGGTCGGCCATCCGTACAGGAGGGCAGATCGGCCATGTGTGGCATAGCAGGAGAAATCAGATTCGACGGTGCACCCGTCGACACCGCAGCGCTGGTGCGCATGAACCGGCGCCAGGCCGCCCGCGGCCCCGACGGCCAGGGCTTGATGGCATTCGACCGGTGGGGCTTCGCCCACCGCCGGCTGCGCATCATGGACCTCAGCGATGCAGCGCAGCAGCCCATGTTCGACCCGGCACTGGGCATGGGCGTGGTCTTCAACGGCGCCATCTACAACCACAACGAACTCCGCCGCGACTTGGTCGGACGCGGTTACCGCTTCCATTCCAGCGGCGACACCGAGGTGCTGCTGAAGGCGTATCACGCCTGGGGGCCGGCGTTCGTCAAGCGGCTCAACGGCATGTTCGCCTTTGCCCTCTGGGAGCGCGACAGCGGTCGGGTCGTGCTGGGCCGCGACCGGCTGGGCATCAAGCCGCTGTACCTGGCCGACATGACCGGGGGCCTGCGCTTCGCGTCGAGCGTGCCGGCCCTGCTGGAGGCTGGCGGGGTGGACACCGGCATCGACCCGGCCGGTCTGCACCATTACCTGTCGCTGCACGCCATCGTGCCGGCGCCGGCCACCTTGCTGCGGGGCGTGCGCAAGCTGCCCCCGGCGACGCTGCTGACCATCGAGCCCGATGGCCGCCGGCACGAAGAGCGTTACTGGCACCTGGACTACGCGCGCAGCGCCGCTGACGAAAGCCGCAGCTTCGAGGCCTGGCGCGAGATCCTGCTGGCCGCACTGCGCACTTCGGTGCGCCGCCAGCTGATGTCCGACGTGCCGGTCGGTGCGCTGCTGTCGGGCGGGGTGGACTCCAGCCTCATCGTCGGGCTGATGGCCGAACAGGGCGTGCGGGACCTGCGCACCTACAACGTCGGCTTCGAGGATGTGGCGGGCGAGGCCGGCAACGAGTTCGAGCATGCCGAGACGGTGGCGCGCCACTTCGGCACGGTGCACGAACGCATCTTTGTGCCGGAGCAGGAGCTGATCGAACGGCTGCCGCAGGCCATTGCGGCCATGAGCGAACCGATGGTCAGCCACGACTGCATCGGCTTCTACCTGCTCAGCCAGGCCGTGTCGCGGCACAGCAAGGTGGTGCAGAGCGGCCAGGGCGCCGACGAGGTGTTCGGCGGCTACCACTGGTACCCGCGTCTGGCCGGCAGCAGCGATCCGGTGGGCGACTACTGTGCCGCTTTCCTGGACCGCGACCATGCCGACATGGCGGCCCTGCTCCAGCCGCCCTGGCTGGGCGCCGATGTGACCCGGGCCTTCGTCGCCCGCGAACTCGGCGCACCGGGCGCGGTTGATCCGGTCGACCAGGCGCTGCGCCTGGACACCACGGTGATGCTGGTCGAAGACCCGGTCAAGCGGGTCGACAACATGACCATGGCCTTCGGTCTGGAAGCGCGGGTGCCGTTCCTGGACCACGAGCTGGTCGAGCTGGCGGCCCGCATTCCCGCCCGCCACAAGCTGGCCCACGGCGGCAAGGGCATCCTGAAAGAAGCGGCCCGGCAGGTGATTCCGTCGTCGGTGATCGACCGGCCCAAGGGCTACTTTCCGGTCCCGGCCCTCAAGCATGTCAAGGGTCGGGTGCTGGAGATGGTCCGCGATGCGCTGAACAGCCGCGCCGCCCGCGAGCGCGACCTGTTCCGCCCCGAGGTGCTGCAGCGCTGGCTGGCGGCGCCCTCGGAGCACATCACGCCGTTGCGCGGATCGATGCTCTGGCAGGCCGGACTGCTGGAGCTGTGGCTGCAGGCCCATGTCCGCTGAAGGAGCCGCCATGAACCAGAACCCCTCTTCCGCCAACGCCGCAGCGGCCAGTCCGCGCAACGCTGCCGTGTCGGCCCGCGACCATGCCCAGCGGGCACTGCGCCTGAGCCGCTCGCCCCTGCCGCACGCCCCCGGCCCGCTGCGCGATGTCGCCTTCGAATGCGGCTGGGGCCGCCTGATCGCCGGCCACACCTTCGACAGCACGGCCGAGGTGGCCCGGGCCTTGTTGCAGGAGCAGGCCGGACGGCGCGACATCGCCTTCTTCGTCGACAAGCCGCACGTGGTGGTGTCTCACGCGCCGCAGCACCTGTTCGTCGATCCGTCGGAGGCCTTGCGCCTGCCGCTGTTCACCTATGTGCCGCAGCGGGCCCGCCGCCAGGGCTTCACCGTCCGGCGGCTGCGCGCCCGGTCGGACGTGGCGGCCATCAATGCCATCTACCGCGCACGCCGCATGGTGCCGGTCGACCCGGCAGTGGTCTGGGGCCGGCGTGCCGATCCGGCGCTGGTCTATGTGCTGGCGGAAGACCGGCAGAGCGGCGAAGTGATTGGCGTGGCCATGGGCGTCGACCATGCACGGGCCTTCGGTGACGCGGTGGTCGGCGCCAGCATGTGGGCGCTGGCGGTGGCGCCGCAGGCCAGCCACCCCGGGGTCGGCGAAGCCCTGACCCGGCATCTGGCAGAGCATTTCCTGGCGCGGGGCCATGCCAGCCTCGATGTGTCGGTGCTGCACGACAACCACCAGGCGCTGGCGCTCTACAGCAAGCTGGGCTTCCAGCCGCTGCCGGTGTTTGCCGTCAAACGCCGCAACGCCATCAACCAGCCGCTGTTCAGCGAGACCGATGCGGCCGATGGCCTGAACCCCTATGCGCGGATCATCGTGGACGAAGCGCAGCGCAGGGGCATCCGGGTCGAGGTGGTGGACCCGCAGGGGGGCTACTTCCGGCTGGAACACGGTGGCCGTTCGGTGGTGTGCCGCGAGTCCTTGAGCGAACTGACCAGCGCCGTGGCCATGAGCCGCTGTGCCGACAAGCGGGTCACGGCGCGGCTGCTGGCCGGGGCGGGCCTGCGGGTGCCGGCCCAGATGCCGGCCGGCACCAGCGCCGACCACGAAGCCTTCCTGCGCCGCCATGGCGCGGTGGTGGTCAAGCCGGTCGACGGCGAGCAGGGCCGCGGCGTGTCGGTGAACCTGCGCTCCCTCGAAGAGGTCGAGACCGCCATCGAGCACGCCAGCCAGGCCGGCAGCGGTGTTTTGCTGGAGGCGTTCTGCGAGGGGCAGGACCTGCGCATCGTGGTCATCGGACACCAGGTGGTGGCTGCGGCGCTGCGCCGGCCGGCCACCATCGTGGGCGATGGCCAGACCACGGTGGCCAGCCTGATCGACAAGCAGAGCCGCCGCCGGGCAGCGGCCACCGGTGGCGAGTCGCGGATTCCGGTCGACGACGAAACCCGTCGCTGCCTGGCGGCCCAGGGCCTGGGCCTGCAGGACGTGCTGCCTCCCGGCGTGACGGTGGCGGTGCGCCGCACCGCCAACCTGCACACCGGCGGCACCATCCACGACGTCACCGACCGCCTGCACCCCACGCTGCGCGCCGTGGCGGAGCAGGCCAGCCGGGTGCTCGACATACCGGTCACCGGCCTCGACCTGCTGGTGCCGGACGTCGAGGGCCCGGACCATGTGTTCATCGAAGCCAACGAGCGCCCCGGGCTGGCCAACCACGAGCCCCAGCCCACCGCCGAACGCTTCATCGACCTGCTGTTCCCCTCGACGGCGCGCCAGGCCGCCACTGCCTTTGCGCCGTCCCACCCGGAGACCCCATGACAAACAACCCCCCCATGCCCCTGCTGCCCCCGCTGGACGAGTCCTACCTCGAGGAGACGCTGCTGCAGCTGCTGGCCATTCCGAGCCCGGTCGGCCTCACCGACGCCGTGGTGCGGTACACGGCCGGCCGGCTGGATGCCCTCGGCATCCCTTACGAAATCACCCGGCGCGGAGCCATCCGGGCCACGCTGCGCGGGCGCGAGCGGCGTCCCGCGCGGGCCATCGTGGCCCACCTCGACACGCTCGGCGCCATGGTGCGGGAGCTCAAGGGCAATGGCCGGGTCGGCGTGGTGCCGATCGGCAGCTGGTCTTCGCGTTTTGCCGAAGGTGCACGCCTGACCCTGTTCACCGACCAGGGCCAGATGCGCGGCACCTGCCTGCCGCTGAAGACGTCGGGCCATGCCTTCGGTGATGCCATCGACACCCAGCCCAGCAGCTGGGATCACGTCGAGGTCCGGCTCGACCATCCCCTGGCCTGCGAGGCCGACCTGCAGGCAGCCGGCGTGCGCGTGGGCGACTGGATGGCGTTCGATCCGCAGCCCGAGCTGCAGCCGGGCGGGTACATCAATGCCCGTTACCTGGACGACAAGGCCGCCGTCGCGGTGCTGCTGACCGCCTGCAAGGCGCTGCGCGACAGCGGTGCCGAACTGCCGGTGGACGCCCACCCGCTGTTCACCATCACCGAGGAGGTCGGCTCCGGGTCTTCGGCCGCGCTGCACGGCGACATTGCCGAAATGGTCAGCCTGGACATCGCCATCGCAGCGCCCGGGCAGGCCACCGACGAGCGCGCCGTGACGATCTGCCTGCAGGACCAGTCCGGCCCGTTCGACTACCACCTGTCCCACAAGCTGATCGGGCTGGCGCAGTCATTCGGCATCGAGCACCGGCGCGACGTGTTCCGCTTCTACCGCAGCGACTCGGCTGCTGCGGTGGAGGCCGGCAACGACATCCGGACCGCGCTCATCGGCTTCGGCGCCGACGCCTCCCACGCCCAGGAGCGCACCCACTTCGATTCGCTGCGGGCCCTGGGGCAACTCTCGATGGCCTACCTGATGTCCGAGCCCGTGGCGGCCAGAGACCGCAAGTCGATGGGCTCGCTCGAAGGCTTCACCGAGCAGCTCAAGCCGGTGGACATGCAGGTGGCCACCACGCCGCTGCCCGATCCTCAGGACTTCCTGGAGCCCGGCTGATCCGCCCCGCGTCACCGTTCCGACTGCACCAGCGGCCACAGCGCCCACAGGCCCAGGGCCGGCCCGATGGCCAGCCAGGGCACCAGCTGCTGCAGCGGCACCGTCTCGGCCAGGAACACGAACAGCAGGATGCTGACGATGGAAATGGCAAAGCCGATGCTGTTGGTCAGCGTCAGCACGCTGCCCACCGCCTGGGGCGGTGCGTTGCGCGCGGTCAGCGTGCTGAACTGGGGTGAGTCGCCGGCCACGGTGATGCCCCACAGCACCAGCCAGGCGTAGAACAGGGCGTCGGGGGCGTCCATCAGCCAGGGCGCTGCCAGGCAGCACAGGCCGCTGGTGGCCAGCAGGCTGCCGGCCACCCGGGCGCTGCCCCAGCGCTGCGACACCAGGCCGCCGGCCACGCAGCCCAGCGCACCGGCTCCCAGCACGAAGAACGCTGCCCACGACAGGCCGGTGCCCTGGAGCCGGCTGGCCAGGATCAGCGGCACCAGCACCCACATGGTGTAGAGCTCCCACATGTGGCCAAAGTAGCCCAGCACCGAACTGCGCACCTTGGGGTCGGTCCAGACCGTGCCCAGGGCGCGCCACTGCAGCGTGGTGACCCGGGCCACCGCCCCCGGCGGGTCGCCGGTGCACAGGAACAGCAGCACGCCGCCCAGTGCAGCCAGCGCGGCCACCCCCAGCATCAGGGTGGGCCAGGGCAGGGCATCGCCCAGCGCGCGCAGCGCATGCGGGCTGGCCGAGCCCAGCACCAGCGCGCCGATCAGGAAACCCAGCGCACCCCCCAGGCCCTTGCTGTACCACTGGGCAGCGATCTTCATGCCCACCGGGTAGATGCCGGCCAGGAAGAAGCCGGTGGCAAAGCGCCAGAGCATCAGCGCATCCTGGTCGCGCACCATGGCCCAGGCGCCCACGGTGCAGCCGGCGCCGGCCAGCGCACACACCAGAAACACCTGGCGCGGCGCAAACCGGTCGGCCAGGGCCAGCAGCGCGAACACCAGCGTGCCCAGGATGAAGCCGAACTGCAGCGCCGAGGTCAGCGTGCCCACGGTGCTGGTGGGCCAGCCCAGCTCGCGCTGCAGGTCGGGCATGACCGCATTCACCGCGAACCACAACGAAGTGCCCAGCAGCTGGGCCAGCACGATGACGGGCAGGATGTGGCGGGGGACGGTGCGTTCGGACATCGGCAGTTTCAGCGTCAGGTTCAGCGGCGGAGGTGGGTGAAGGCCTCGAATTCCCAGCTGCGCATGGCCAGCACCAGGGTGTAGCCCTCGCGGTCTTTCTCGGCGAGTTTCTGGTCGGTCTGGTGCTGCTGGGCAAAGTCGGTCGCCAGGCGCTGCAGCCGTTCCGCGAAATGCGGCGCCAGGGCCTTGCTCACCGAGCCGTGCACCAGCAGCATGCCCTCGCCGGGGCCGTCGAAGCCGCCGGCAAAGTAGTCCAGCAGCGCATGTTCCCGGAAGTAATTCATCACCGCGCCGTGCGGCCGCCAGCGGAAGGTCTTGGCCAGCTTGAGCCGGTAGCGGTTGAGCGGGCGCAGCTCGATGATGCCCAGCCGGTCGAGCTGGGCCAGGTACTTCACGCCCTCGGCCGGAGTCATCCGGTAGGCCGCGGTGATCTGCTCCAGCGTCCACTGGCTGAGCACACAGATGGCCACCAGCAGCAGCTTCTTGTCGGCCACCACCGCGCGCTCCTGTTCGGCGCTGAGCTCGCGCAGCAGAGGCTGCGCGTCGGCCACGCGCCGGGCCAGGTCGCTGAAGTCCAGCTTGAGGTGGCGGCAGATCTCGTCCACCCGCGACAGCGGCATGTCGGCCCGCGAGAGCATGCGCTTCACGCTGGACTCGGCCATGCCCAGCCCGCGGGCCAGATCGGCATAGGTCATGCCGGCGGCTTTGAGTTCTGCCTTGATGGCAGCCACCAGGTCGAGCGAGGTGCCCATGGCGTCGTCGGTTGATGTGGTGAAGGAAGGCCGGATGGCGGGTACCGTTTCAAGATACCGCAAGGCCCTGCAGAGCGCACCCGGGTCATCCACCCGGGGTGTCGCGTGCGTGTCGCGGGCATGCTGCGGCGCGCAACGCCCCCCGTGTTTCAATTCGCCGCCAGCGGCCCCGAGCAAGGAAACCTGCATGTCCTCCCCCGAAGTCACCCGCCACCCCGGTGGTCACCCCGACGGCCACAGCAACCAGTTTGCCCTGCTGGGCCAGCGCCGATTCGGCCCCTTTTTCGGGGTGCAGATGCTGGGCGCCGGCAACGACAACGTCTTCAAGTTCGCGCTGACCGTGCTGGTGACCTACCAGCTGCAGCTGGAGTGGCTGCCGGCTTCGCTGGCCGGGCTGGTCATCGGCGCGCTGTTCATCCTGCCGTTCCTGCTGTTCTCGGCCACCAGCGGCCAGCTGGCCGACAAGTACCCCAAGCAGCTGCTGACGCGCCGGGTCAAGGACCTGGAGATCGCCATCATGCTGCTGGCCGGCTGGGGCTTCATGGTCCAGCAGATACCGCTGCTGCTGGGCTGCGTCTTCCTGATGGGGCTGCACAGCACCGTGTTCGGCCCGGTGAAATTCGCCTACCTGCCCCAGCACCTGAACGAACGCGAGATCACCGGCGGCAACGGCATGTTCGAGATGGGCACCTTCGTGGCCATCCTGCTGGGCAATGTGGCGGGCGGTCTGCTGATCGGGCTGCCCGGCACCGGCCCGCAGGCGGTGGCTGCCACCTGCCTGGTGCTGGCGGTGGCGGGTCGCCTGCTGGCCCAGGTGGTGCCGGACTCGCCGGCCACCGATCCGCAGCTGCGCATCAACTGGAACCCGGTGACCGAAACCTGGCGCAACCTGAAGCTGGCCTACGGCAACGTGGTGGTGTTCCGTTCGCTGCTGGGCATCAGCTGGATGTGGTTCTTCGGCGCCGTGTTCCTGAGCAGCTTCCCCGCCTTTGCCCGCGACGTGCTGCACGGCAACGAGCAGGTGGCGTCGCTGCTGATGGTGGCTTTCTCCATCGGCATCGGCGTGGGCGCGCTGCTGTGCGAAGTGCTCAGCCGCCGCCATGTGGAGATCGGCCTGGTGCCGCTGGGCGCCATCGGCATGACCGTGTTCTCGGTCGACCTCTACTTCGCCGCCACCGGCCTGCCGCCGGCCGATGCGCTGCCGCTGGGGGCGTTCCTGGCGCAGCCGGCCCACTGGCGCGTGCTGGCCGACCTGCTGCTGCTGTCCTTGTTTGCCGGCATCTACAGCGTGCCCATGTACGCCCTGGTCCAGATGCGCAGCCAGCCCACCCACCGGGCCCGGATCATCGCGGCTAACAACATCCTGAATGCGCTGTTCATGATCGGCAGCGCCCTGCTGGCCGGACTGCTGTTGCACCTCGGCTTCTCCATCGCCGAGCTGTTCCTGTTCGTCGGTCTGGCCAATGCGGTGGTGGCCGGCTACATCTTCCTGCTGGTGCCCGAGTACCTGCTGCGCTTCGTGGCCTGGATGGCATCGCACCTGATCTACCGCTTCCGCATCAGCGGCGACGAACACATTCCCACCGAAGGCCCGGCGGTGCTGGTCTGCAACCATGTGAGCTTCGTCGATGCGGTGCTGCTGATGGGTGCCAGCCCGCGCCCGATCCGCTTCCTGATGGACCACCGCATCTTCCGCGTGCCGGTGTTGGGCTGGCTGTTCCGGCTGGCCAAGGCCATTCCGGTGGCACCGCAGAAGGAAGACCCCGAGGCCTATGCCCGTGCGTTCGAGGCCGCCGCTGCGGTGCTGCGCGAGGGCGATCTGCTGGCCATCTTTCCGGAAGGCGGCATCACCCGCGACGGCTCCCTGCAGCCTTTCAAGGGCGGTGTGCTGAAGGTGCTGGAGCAGGCCCGCGCCGACGGCCTGACGGTGCCGGTGGTGCCCATGGGCCTGAGCCACCTGTGGGGCTCCTTCTTCAGCCGCATCGAGCTGCGTGGCGGCGAGCCCACCGCCATGGTGCGGCCGTTCCGGCGCGGCGTGTGGAGCCCGGTCGAGCTGCAGGTGGGGCCGGCGCTGGCACCGCAGGGGCTGACCACCGACAGCCTGCGGGAACGGGTGGCAGGGCTGATCTCCGGGATTTGAAAGAATATATATGTTGTTATTTCTGATGTTTCGGTAACATATATGCATGTCGAAAAACACCGAAGCCTTGCGTTCATTGCCACCGGCGGTGCAGGCCCATCTGCGCGAGCTGGGCGCCCATCTGGCCGTCGCACGCAAGCGACGGCGTGAGTCCCGGCGGGCTTGGGCCCAGCGCATCGGGGTGTCCGAGCCCACCCTGACCCGCATGGAGCAGGGCGATCCGTCGGTGTCCATGGCGGTCTGGGCCACGGCCTTGTGGCTCATGGGACGGGCCCAGGCCCTGCCCGCGCTGGCCGCGCCGGAACACGACCGGGGCGCTCTGGAGGACGCGGTGCGCGCCGCCCGCCTGCGCGCCGTGCGGGCCAGGTCGACCGACGCTCCGACAAGGACCGAGCCCGACGGTCTGTCGCAGGATCGGGTGTTGCCATGAGTGCACTGCGATGAGCGCGCTGCCATTGGGCGACAGCTTGTGGCTCTGGTGGCTCGGCCAGCCACAGCAGCCCCGCCTGGTCGGCGAGCTGTCGATGATGCGGACGCTGCGCGGCGTGTCCCTCCGCTATGCACCAGGCTGGCTGCGGTCGGGATTTGCCCTCAGCGAAGACCTGCCGCTGGCCGACCAGACCTTCCTGCCGCTGCTGCCCGATACCGCCGCCGGGGCGGTGGACGACGCCCGACCGGACCGCTGGGGCGAGCGCGTGATCCGCTGGCTCGACCAGCCGGCCCGGCTGGCGGTGCTGGACTACCTGTTCCATGCTGGCGATGACCGATTCGGTGCGCTCGGCGTCTCGCGCTCGCCCGACCAGTACCAGCCCCATGCCCGCGCAGCCCTGCCGCACCTGGGCGATCTGGACGAACTGCACCGGCTGGTCCAGCAGGTGCAGGCCGGCGAGCCGGTGGACGACCCGGTGCGCCGCCGCCTGCTGGCACCCGGCGCCACCATGGGCGGCGCCCGGCCCAAGGGCTTGATCGACATCGATGGCCACCCCTGGGTGATCAAGTTCAACGAGCGCGGCGAGACGCTCGACTGGCCGCTGATCGAGCATGCAACGCTCACCCTGGCGGCCCGGGCCGGTATCCGGGTGGCGCCCTCGCGCGCCCTGCCGCTGCAGGACGGACGCCACGCCGTGGCCGTGCGGCGTTTCGATCGCGAGCCCGGCGGAAGGCGGCGGCACGCCCTCTCTGCGCAGGTGGCGCTGCGCGCGGCGGGCGAGGTGTCGGGCTACCCCGAACTGGCCCAGCTGCTGCGCCGGCGCGGCATCGTGGCCGACGGCGTGCTGCGGCAGCAGATGCGGGAGCTGTTCCGGCGCATGGTGTTCAACATCCTGATCGACAACACCGACGACCACGACCGCAACCATGTGTTGCTGACCGCCCGCAGCGGCGAACTGGAACTCTCGCCGGCTTTCGATGTGTTGCCGGCGGGCCAGAACCTGGGCTACCAGCAGATGCGTGTGGGCTCGCAGCAGGCCGATGCCACGCTGGACAACGCCTTGAGCGAGTCAGCGCAGTTCGGCCTCACGTCGGCCGAAGCCGGTGACGAGCTGCGGACCGTGGTGCAGGTGGTGGCGGGCTGGGCCGACCACCTGCGCCGCTCGGGTGTTGCGGCGCGCGACCTGGAGGTGCTGGCCACCAGCATCGACCGGCCGTTCCTGCGCGAACAGCGTGCGGCCTGGCAGGGACGCTGAAGGTTCGGCGAGCCGGTATCGCGCCACGCCACCGCCGGTGCTGCGGCATCGGACAGCGGCAGACACCCGGGGGTTGAAGGCGGGGCGGCCGGTCAGCATCCGCACCGTGTTCAACCACCCATCGAGGTTTTTCATGTTCCGCACCCGCTTTCTGCACCACACCCTGCTCGCCGCAGGCCTGTCCCTGTCCTTGTTGACCACCCCCGCCGCCCATGCCCGGAGCGAGGCATCGGTGGCCGTCTCGGCACTGCCGGTGGCGTCGCTCGTCGGCGCCTCGGCCGCCGTATCGGCCGTGACCACCGTGCCGCTGGCCCTGTCGGCGGGTGGTGCGGTGCTGGTGGTCAAGACCGTTGAACTCTCGGCCCAGGGCACCGTGTGGGTGCTGGAGCGGCTGTCCGATGGCGCGCGGGCCAGCGTGCGCCTGTCCAGCCGGGCGGCCGGGGCAACGTCGGTCGGTGTCGGCACGCTGGTCACGGTCAGCCTGACCGGTGCCGGCGTGCTGCTGTCGGCTGCCGGCCAGGTGCTGGCCTTCATCCCCAACGCCATGGGCGAAGCCCTGCTGGCCAACGAGCAGGTGACCCGATGAAGCTCCGTCCGATCGTTGTCGCGCTGATGCTGGCCGCGTCGGCCGGGGCCGCCCAGGCCGGCCAGTCCTGCGAGCAGAAGCCGCTCACGCCGCAGGCGCTGCAGCGGGGCCTGGAGCTGGCCCTGCAGACGCAGGCCGCGCTGGATGCCGCCCACCAGCGCGACGGCACCCGCGTGGTGGTGCTGGCCCGGGCCGGCCAGGACCTCAGCGCCCACGGCCTGCGCCATTCGCACCTGGGCTGGGCCTACCGGTGGCCCGACGGCACCTGGCGTGTGCTGCACAAGCTCAACGACTGCGGCACGGCCCAGGGCCAGTTGTACCGGCAGGGCCTGGGGGTGTTCTTTCTGGACGATCTCTGGCGGCACGAGGCGGCCTGGGTGGTGCCCGCTGCCGAACTGCAGGCACCGCTGCACGCTGCGCTGTCCGCCGGTGAGCGCCCGCTGCGGGTGCACCAGCCGGCCTACAGCATGGTGAGTTACGCCTGGGGCACGCGTTTCCAGCAGTCCAACCAGTGGGCGCTGGAGGCTCTGGCGGCCATGCTGGAGCCAGGCGTGACGGCCACCACGAACGCCCGCGAGCCGGCCCAGGCCTGGCTGCGGTTCAAGGGCTACCAGCCGACGCGGCTGACGGTGCGCCCGCTGCAACGGCTGGGTGCCCGGGTGGGCACGGCGCACATCGCTTTCGACGATCATCCGAACGAACTGCGGTTTTCCGACCGCATCGACACGGTGACGGTGGATTCGGTGTTCGCCTGGATGGCGGCGTCCGGCCTGTCCGGCCCCGTGCAGACGCTGGCCCTGCCGGCAACGAACTGATCGTCATTCCCCCAAGGAGCATCCGATGAGCAAAGCCTTGCGCTGGTCCGAAAAATGGTTCCGTCGTGGCCTGTGGCTGCTGGCGTTCGTGTTCGCCTGGTTCCTGATCGGGCTGGGCAGCACCATCGTCGGTGACCTGCCCCAGGTCGAGCAGCAGCGCACGCTGGACGACTTTCTGGACCCGCAGCGTGCACCGGCGCTCAAGGCCGCCATCCGCGAGGCCGACCGCAGCGAGCGCGACCTGCAGGCCGAGCTGGAGCAGCTGCAGCTGCAGCAGCAGGCGGCCCAGGCCAACCACCGCGCCGCGCGCGACAGCTTCCAGCAGTGGCTGGCCACCCGCACCGCCACCCAGCGGCCGGATCAGGACGACGAACTGGTGGAACGCACCCGCACTCTGGATGGCCTGCGCAAGGCCGAACGCGAGGCGCTGGCGGCGGTCGAGGCGCGGCAGCAGTCGCTGCTGGACACCCGGCAGGGCCGGGACCGCGCCCAGACCGAGCTGCAGCAGATGACCGAAGACGCCCGCCAGCAATTCGACAGCGCCCGCCGCGCCCAGGAGCTGCGCGTGTTCGCCTACCGGCTGGCCCTGACCCTGCCGCTGCTGGCCCTGGCCGGCTGGCTGTTCGTGCGCAAGCGCCACACCAGCGCCTGGCCGTTCGTGTGGGGCTTCATCATCTTTGCCGGCTTTGCCTTCTTCGTGGAGCTGGTGCCCTACCTGCCGAGCTACGGCGGTTATGTGCACTACCTGGTGGGCATCGTCATCACGGTGCTGGGCGGGCGGCATGCCATCGCGGCCCTGCAGCGCTACCAGGAGCGCCAGCGCCAGGCCGAGACCCTGCCCGACACCGAGCGGCGCCAGGCGCTCGACTACGACCTGGCCCTGACCCGGCTGGCCAAGGGCGTGTGCCCGGGCTGTGAACGCACCGTCGACCTGAAGGAACCGGCCAACGATTTCTGTCCGCATTGCGGCATCTGCCTGCACAACCGCTGCACCGCCTGCCAGACGCGCAAGAACGCCTTCGCCCGTTACTGCCACGGGTGCGGCGAGGCCGCCGCCGTGCAGGGCTAGACGCCGCGCGCCCGGTCGGCCGCGAACTGCGCCCGGAAGGCGCTGAACCGGCCGGCCTCCAGCGCCTCGCGCACCTCGCGCATGAGGTTCAGGTAGTAGTGCAGGTTGTGGATGGTGGCCAGCATGGGGCCCAGCATCTCGCCGCAGCGGTCGAGGTGGTGCAGGTAGGCGCGGCTGAAGCCCTCGCGGCCGCCGTCGTCCCAGCTCACGCCCGAACGCCCGGCGCAGGCGTGGCAGGTGCAGGTGGTGTCGAGCGGGCGGTGGTCGGTCTTGTGGCGGGCGTTGCGGATCTTCAGGTCGCCGAAACGGGTGAACAGCGTGCCGTTGCGGGCATTGCGGGTGGGCATGACGCAGTCGAACATGTCCACCCCGTCGGCCACGCCCTGCACCAGGTCTTCCGGCGTGCCCACGCCCATCAGGTAGCGCGGCTTGTGCGCCGGCAGCCGGTGCGGCGTGTGGGCCATGATGCGGCGCATCAGGTCCTTCGGTTCGCCCACGCTGACACCGCCCACGGCATAACCGGGGAAGTCCATGGCCACCAGCGCGTCCAGCGACTCTTCGCGCAGCGACTCGAACATGCCGCCCTGCACGATGCCGAACAGCGCGTTCGGGTTGCCCAGGCGCGCAAATTCGTCCTGCGAGCGCTTCGCCCAGCGCAGGCTCATCTCCATGCTGCGGCGGGCCTCGTCGACCGTGGTGATGTGGCCCTCGGTCTCGTAGGGCGTGCACTCGTCGAGCTGCATGACGATGTCGCTGTTGAGCCAGGTCTGGATCTGCATGCTCACCTCGGGTGACATGAACAGCTTGTCGCCGTTGACCGGGCTGGCGAAGTGCACGCCTTCTTCGGTGATCTTGCGCATGTTGCCCAGCGACCAGACCTGGAAGCCGCCCGAATCGGTCAGGATGGGTTTGCTCCAGCGCTCGAAGCCATGCAGGCCGCCGAAGCTCTGCATCACCTCCTGGCCGGGGCGCATCCAGAGGTGGAAGGTGTTGCCCAGGATGATCTGTGCGCCCATGTCTTCCAGGCTGGCCGGCATCACGCCCTTGACCGTGCCATAGGTGCCCACCGGCATGAAGATGGGGGTCTGCACCACGCCGTGGTTGAGCGTGAGGCGGGCACGCCGGGCGTGGCTGTCGGGGTCGGTGTGGAGCAGGTCAAACTGCAGCATGCGGATTCCTTGAAAGCAGCATGGCGTCGCCATAGCTGAAGAAGCGGTAGCGCTGCGCAATGGCGTGCGCATACAGGTCCATCACCCGCTGGTGACCGGCCAGGGCACTGACCAGCATCATCAGGGTGGACTTGGGCAGGTGGAAGTTGGTGATCAGCACATCGACCACCTGAAAGGCAAAGCCCGGCGTGATGAAGATGCTGGTGTCGCCTTCGGTCTGGCCGCTGCGGGCCCAGCTCTCCAGGGTGCGCACGCTGGTGGTGCCCACGGCCACCACCCGGCCGCCGCGCGCGCGGCAGGCCTCGATGGCGGCGATGGTGGACGCCGGCACCCGGTACCACTCGGCGTGCATGGTGTGTTCGGCGATGTTCTCGGTCTTGACCGGCTGGAAGGTGCCGGCGCCGACATGCAGCGTGACCTCGGCGGTGTGCACGCCGCGCTCGCGCAGGGCGTCCAGCACGGCCGCGTCGAAGTGCAGCGAGGCGGTGGGGGCGGCCACCGCGCCGGGGTTTCTGGCGAACACCGTCTGGTAGCGGCGTTCGTCTTCGGCGGTGTCTTCGTGCGTGATGTACGGCGGCAGCGGCACATGGCCGTGGGCCTGCATCACCGCGTGCGGCTCCTGGCTGAAGCACAAGCGGAACAGTGCGCCGTTGTCGTCCGGCCAGCGGCCGGTCAGGGTGGCGGTGCAGCCGCCGGCCAGATGGATGATGCCACCCACCGCCGGCTTCTTGCTGACCTTCATGTGGGCCACCACCTCGTGGTCGGCCAACACCCGTTCGACCAGCAGCTCGACCTTGCCGCCGGTGGATTTTTCGCCGAACAGGCGGGCCTTGATCACCTGTGTGTCGTTGAACACCAGCAGGTCGCCCGGCTGCAGCAGGCCGGGCAGGTCGCGGAACACGCGGTCCACCGGGGCAGGGCCGGTGCCGTCGAGCAGGCGCGAGGCGCTGCGTTCGGCGGCGGGGTGCTGGGCGATCAGTTCGGGGGGCAGGGTGAAGTCGAAATCACCCAGGGTGAAGGCGCGGGGCGCCGCAGGAGAAGTGCTCATGCTGCTTGAGGGCCGGACGGACCCGTTCCAAGTGGTGGGGGAAAAAGAGGGGGAAGCGCGAAGGGCACAATTATCCGATGCCCGCCACGCCCACCGCCCCGGCCGACAAAAAGCCGCTGTCCGCGCCCCAGAAGGCGCTGCAGCGCCTGGGCCTGGTGCGCGACATCGACCTGGCGCTGCACCTGCCGCTGCGCTACGAGGACGAGACCCGCATCACCCCGCTGAACGAAGCCCGCGAGGGCCTGCCGGTGCAGATCGAGGGCACCGTGACCCACAGCGAGGTGCAATACCGGCCGCGCAAGCAGCTGGTGGTCACGCTGGACGACGGCACCGACACCTGCACCCTGCGCTTCTTCAGCTTCTACCCGGCACACCTCAAGACGCTGGCGGTGGGCCAGCGCGTTCGCGCCCGGGGCGAGCTGCGCGGCGGGTTTCTCGGCTGGACCCTGCTGCACCCGGCCTTCCGTGGCGCCGAGGGCGAGCTGCCGCAGGCACTCACCCCCGTCTACCCGACCAGTGCCCAGCTGCCGCAGGCGTATCTGCGCAAGGTGGTGGCCAGCGGCTTGAAACGTGCCGACCTGAGCGAGACCCTGCCGGCCGAACTGCTGGACAGCCTGCAGGCCGTGGTGCGCGGTGCCTGGACGCTGCGCCAGGCGCTGCAGTTCCTGCACCAGCCGGGGCCGGACGTGGCCCTGGCCGCACTGGAGGACCGCAGCCACCCCGCCTGGCAGCGCCTGAAGGCGGAAGAACTGCTGGCCCAGCAGCTCTCGCAGGCCATGGCCAAGCGCGAGCGCGACGCCCTGAACGCGCCGGTGCTGCCGCTGCGCCGGGGTGGCCTGCAGGAACAGTTGCTGGGCGCGTTGCCGTTCGATCTGACGGCGGCGCAGCGCCGCGTGGTCGGGGAGATCGTGACCGACCTCGGCCGCCCGGTGCCCATGCACCGCCTGCTGCAGGGCGATGTGGGATCGGGCAAGACGGTGGTGGCCGCACTGGCCGCCATGGTGGCCATCGACGCCGGTCGCCAGTGCGCCCTGATGGCGCCCACCGAGATCCTGGCCGAGCAGCATTTCGGCAAGCTGGTGGGCTGGCTGGAGCCGCTGCTGCAGCCCCTGGGCAAAAAGGTGGCCTGGCTCACCGGCAGCCAGAAGAAGGCCCAGCGCCAGGCCATGCTGGCGCTGATCGCCAGCGGCGAGGCCGCGCTGGTGGTCGGCACCCACGCGGTCATCCAGGACCAGGTGCAGTTCGCCGACCTCGCGCTGGCCATCATCGATGAACAGCACCGCTTCGGCGTGGCACAACGGCTGGCGCTGCGCGCCAAGACCACCGCCGAACCGCACCTGCTGATGATGAGTGCCACCCCGATACCGCGCACCCTGGCCATGAGCTATTACGCCGACCTGGACGTGTCCACCATCGATGAGCTGCCACCCGGGCGCACCCCGATCGTCACCAAGGTGGTGAGCGACAGCCGCCGCGCCGAGGTGGTGGAGCGCATCCGTGCCCAGCTCGACCAGGGCCGGCAGGTGTACTGGGTCTGCCCCCTGATCGAGGAGAGCGAGGCGCTGGACCTGTCCAACGCCACCGCCACCCATGCCGAGCTGAGCCAGGCCCTGCCCGGCGTCATGGTGGGCCTGCTGCACTCGCGCATGCCGGTGGGCGAGAAGAAGGCGGTCATGTCGCTGTTTGTCGGCGGGCAGATGGGCGTGCTGGTGTCGACCACGGTGATCGAGGTGGGCGTGGACGTGCCCAACGCCTCGCTGATGGTCATCGAGCATGCCGAGCGCTTCGGCCTGAGCCAGCTGCACCAGCTGCGGGGCCGGGTGGGCCGGGGCGCTGCGGCATCCGCCTGCGTGTTGATGTACACCCCGCCCGATGGCGGCCGGCTGGGCGAGACCGCCCGCGAACGGCTGCGGGCCATGGCCGAGACCAACGACGGCTTCCAAATCGCCCGGCGCGACCTCGACATCCGCGGCCCCGGCGAGTTTCTGGGGGCTCGCCAGTCGGGTGCGCCGCTGCTGCGTTTTGCCGACCTGGCCACCGACACCCACCTGCTGGACTGGGCCCGCGAGGCCGCTGCCCGCATGCTGCAACAGCACCCCGCCGCCGCCGACCGCCACGTGGCCCGCTGGCTGGGCAGCAAGGCCGAATACCTGAAGGCTTGATCCCTGAAAGCCTGATCGGGCGGCGCAGGGCGGCACAATAGCCTTATGACGCTGACCGAACTCAAGTACATCGTCGCGGTGGCCCGCGAAAAGCACTTCGGCAAGGCCGCCGAAGCCTGCTTCGTGTCGCAGCCCACGCTGTCGGTGGCCATCAAGAAGCTGGAAGAAGAGCTGGAGCTCAAGATCTTCGAGCGCAACGCCACCGAGATCGCGGTCACTCCGCTGGGCGAAGAAATCGTGCGCCAGGCCCAGACGGTGCTGGAGCAGGCGGCGGCCATCAAGGAGATCGCCAAGCGCGGCAAGGATCCGCTGGCCGGGCCGCTGAAGCTGGGTGTCATCTACACCATCGGCCCCTACCTGCTGCCCGACCTGGTGCGCCACGTGATCGACCGCACGCCGCAGATGCCCCTCATGCTGCAGGAGAACTTCACCTCGCGTCTGCTGGAGCAGCTGCGCCTGGGCGAGATCGACTGCGCCATCCTGGCCGAGCCCTTCCCCGACACCAACCTGGCACTGGCCCCCCTGTACGACGAGCCCTTCCTGGCCGCTGTGCCGCACACCCATCCGCTGGCCTCGCAGGACCACATCACCAGCGAGCAGCTCAAGCGCGAGACCATGCTGCTGCTGGGCACCGGCCACTGCTTCCGTGACCATGTGCTGGAGGTCTGCCCCGAATTCGCCCGCTTCTCCAACGACACCGAAGGCATCCGCAAGAGCTTCGAGGGCTCGTCGCTGGAGACCATCAAGCACATGGTGGCCGCCGGCATGGGCGTGACCCTGGTGCCGCGGCTGTCGGTGCCGACCTCCGCGCTCGAAGGTGCGCCCAACCCGGGGCAGGACTTCGGCGACTCGGCCTATGTGCGTTACCTGCCATTCCAGGGCGAGGCGCCGACCCGCCGCGTGGTGCTGGCCTGGCGGCGCAGCTTCACCCGGTACGAGGCGATTGCCGAGCTGCGCAACGCCATCTACGCCTGCGAACTGCCGGGCGTCAAACGGCTTTCCTGATGGCCACGGTACCGATGGGCCAGCCCTCCCGCCTGGCGCTCTACCTCGACCTGATCCGCTGGAGCCGGCCGGCGGGATGGCTGCTGCTGCTGTGGCCCACGCTGGCGGCGCTGTGGCTGGCCGCCGGCGGCTTCCCGGGCTGGCACCTGCTGGCGGTGTTCACCCTGGGCACGGTGCTGATGCGCAGCGCCGGCTGCTGCATCAACGATGTGGCCGACCGCGACTTCGACCGCCACGTCAAGCGCACCGCACAGCGTCCGGTCACCAGCGGCCGCATCGGCGTGCGCGAGGCGCTGGCCGTGGGCGCGGTGCTGGCGCTGGCGGCCTTCTGCCTGGTGCTCACCACCAACACGGTGACGGTGCTGTGGTCGTTCGCGGCGCTGGCCGTGACGCTGGCTTACCCGTACGCCAAACGCTTCGTCTCGATGCCGCAGGCGGTGCTGGGCGTGGCCTTCAGCTTCGGCATCCCCATGGCGTTTGCCGCCGTGCAGCAGCAGGTGCCGCCGCTGGCCTGGGGGCTGCTGCTGGCCAACCTGTTCTGGGTGCTGGCTTACGACACCGAATACGCCATGGTCGACCGCGACGACGACCTGAAGATCGGCATGAAGACCTCGGCCATCACCCTGGGCCGCGCCGATGTGCCGGCGATTGCGGCGTTCTACCTGGTCTGGCTGGCGGCCTGGACGGCTCTGATCTGGCCGCAGGCCCAGATCCGGCCGTGGGTCTGGGGCCTGACCCTGCTGGTGGCCCTGGCCCAGGTGGCCTGGCATGTGTGGCTGATCTCCGATCGCAGCCGCGAGGGCTGCTTCCGGGCCTTCCGCACCAACCACTGGCTGGGCTTCACCGTGTTCGCCGGCACCGCGCTGGTGCTGGCCTGAAGCGCCGCCCTCAGGCGCCGTATTCGCGGCCCAGCTCTTCGGCCCGGCGGCGGGCTGCTTCCAGCGCCATCTCGAACGACTCCTTCACCTTGGCCGCCTGCAGCGTGGTGACGGCAGCGTGGGTGGTTCCACCCTTGGAGGTGACCCGCTCGCGCAGGATCTGCGGCGGATCGTCGGAGCGTTGCGCCAGGGTTGCAGCGCCGATGAAGGTGCCGGTGGCCAGCTGCAGCGCCAGTTCCGGCGACAGGCCCATGTTCTCGCCCGCGTCGCGCATGGCCTCCAGGAAGTAGAAGACATAGGCCGGGCCCGAGCCGGACAGGGCGGTCACGGCGTCCAGGTCCTGCTCGACCGGCACCCAGGCCAGCTCGCCGGTGGTGCGCACCACCTGCTCGACCAGGGTGCGGTCTTCGTCACCGGCGTCGTCGCGGGCGAACAGGCCGGTCATGCCCAGTCCGACCAGTGCCGGCGTGTTGGGCATGGCCCGCACGATGCGGCCGGTGCCGAGCCAGCTGGCCATGCTGTCGGTGGTGATGCCGGCGGCCACGCTCAGGTGCAGGGCATCCGGCAGGTAGGCTGCGCTGGCCAGGGCCGCTTCGCGGAAGGATTGGGGCTTGACCGCCCATATCACCATGTCGGAGGGCAGCATGTCCGGCCCTGCCTCGACATGCAGGGTCACGCCGGGGAACTGCCGGGCGAGGCGGGCGCGCTGTTCGTCCCAGGGTTCGACCACCTGCAGTGCAGAGGCGGGGTGGCCCTGGTGCAGCAGGCCGCCGATGATGGCGCTGGCCATGTTGCCGCCGCCAACGAAAGTGATGAGGGGGGTGTCGGTGGGTGGGGTGCGGGTGTTCATGCCCGCATTGTGGCTTGCACGCAGGCCGCTCAAGCGCGTTCAGGCGGCCACGGTCTGCCGCACGGCGTGTTCCCAGGCCGCCATGCGGGCTGCGGCGTCGTTTCGGGACAGCGTCGGATGAAAGGTCCGCTCGGCGCGCCACTGGGCCGACAGCTCTTCCAGCCCCCCATACAGGCCGCAGTGCAGGCCGGCCAGGTACGCGGCGCCCAGGGCCGTGGTCTCGACGACCGCCGGTCGCACCACCGGTATGCCCAGCAGGTCGGCCTGGATCTGCATCAGCAGGTCGTTGACGCAGGCACCGCCGTCCACCCGCAGCTCGCTGACCGGCACACCGCCGGCGGCCACCGCATCGCGGCTCATGGCGTCCAGCAGCGCCGCGCTCTGGAAGGCGATGCTCTCCAGCGCCGCGCGCGCAATGTGGGCCATGGTGGTGCCGCGCGTCAGGCCGGTGATGCTGCCGCGCGCCTCGGGCTGCCAGTACGGCGCGCCCAGGCCGGTGAAGGCCGGCACCAGCATCACGCCGCCGGCATCCGGCACGCTCTCGGCCAGCGCCTGCACCTCGCTGCTGGACTCGATGGCCCGCAGCCCGTCGCGCAGCCACTGGACCACGGCGCCGCCAATGAACACGCTGCCCTCCAGCGCGTACTGCGCCGGCCCGGGCGGCTGGGCGCAGGCGGTCGTGATCAGGCCGTTCTGGCTGGTCTGGAACTGCTGGCCGGTGTGCATCAGCATGAAGCAGCCGGTGCCGTAGGTGTTCTTGGCCATGCCGGCCTGGAAGCAGGCCTGGCCGAAGAGGGCGCTCTGCTGGTCGCCGGCCACACCGCCGATCGGCAGTTCGCCGCCCAGCCACTGCGCGTCCACCGTGCCGAAATCGGCGCTCGACGGCAGCGATTCGGGCATCAGCGAGCGCGGGATGTTCAGCAGGCCCAGCAACTCGTCGTCCCAGCGCCGGGTGTTGATGTTGAACAGCAGCGTGCGGGCGGCGTTGCTGTGGTCGGTGACATGCCGCCGTCCGCCGGTGAGTTGCCAGATGAGCCAGCTGTCGACCGTGCCGAAGGCCAGGTCGCCGCGTTCGGCCGCAGCGCGGGCGCCGGGCACCCGGTCCAGGATCCATTGCAGCTTGGTGCCGGAGAAGTAGGCGTCGATGCGCAGCCCGGTGAGGGCCTGCACGCGGGCCTCGTGGCCGGCTTCCCGCAGTCGGGCGCAGGCGTCCTCGGCGCGGCGGTCCTGCCAGACGATGGCGTTGTAGACCGGCTCGCCGGTGTGCCGGTTCCACACCACCGTGGTCTCGCGCTGGTTGGTGATGCCGACCGCCCGGATGTCGCGCGCCGTCAGGCCGGCCTGGTCCAGCGCTTCACGGGCGGTGTCCAACTGGGTGGTCCAGAGGTCGCGCGGGTCGTGCTCCACCCAGCCGGGCTGCGGGTAGATCTGGCGGAACTCGCGCTGCGCCATGCTGACCACGCGCCCGTCGCGGTCGAAGACGATGCTGCGCGAACTGGAGGTGCCCTGGTCGAGGGCAAGCAGGTGGCTCATGCGGGAATCCGTGTGCAGGGTAGGGGGTGTCAGGAGGCGTCGGTGTCGGCCACCACGCACTCCACATGGCTCTGGGCCAGCAGGTGGTCGAACGGGGCCGGCGGGGCCCGATCGGTGAAGAACAGGTCGAGCTCGTCCAGGCGCGCCAGCTCCACCATGGCGGGCCGGTTGAACTTGGAGTGGTCGGCGGCCAGCCACACCTCGCGGGACTGGGCCACGATGGTGCGGGCCACCTTGACCTCGCGGTAGTCGTAATCGCGCAGGGTGCCGTCGGCCTCGATGCCGCTGATGCCGATCAGGCCGATGTCGACCTTGAACTGCCGCATGAAGTCGACCGTGGCCTCGCCCACGATGCCCTGGTCGGCGCCGCGCACCTGGCCGCCGGCCACGATCACCTCGCAGTCCGGGTTGGCGCTCAGCAGCGACGCGATGTGCAGGTTGTTGGTGATGACCCGCAGGCCCCGGTGCCGCAGCAGGCCGCGCGCCACCGCCTCGATGGTGGTGCCGATGTTGAGGATCAGCGAGCAGCCGTTGGGCACCCGCGCCGCCACCGCACGCGCGATGGCCTGCTTGGCGTCGGCCTGCATGGCCTGGCGCTGGCGGTAGGCGATGTTTTCGGTGGTGGAGCTGGGCAGCCGCACGCCGCCATGAAAGCGCGCCAGCAGGCCGGCCTCGGCCAGCCGCTGCACGTCGCGCCGGACCGTCTGCAGGGTGACGCCGAAGCGCTCGGACAGGGCTTCGATGGTCTGCGGCCCATGGGCGCGAACCTCGTCGAGCAGGGCGGTGTGGCGGGGGTTGAGGTTCATGGCGGGCGCGGCGACTGGGTCCGGGCCACGAACATATCGGAAAACGCAAAAGCCGGTTTCAGGGTAAATACCGAATAAAAAGGAACATAAACGAACAATAGAATCCACGAATCGAAAGCGGACCCGTTTCGCTCGGGTGCTTTTTTTTCGTTTCATTCCCATGCAACTTTCCCTGGAACACGTCGGCAAGACGGTCGGACCCGAGGTCCACCTCTACCCGCTGAGCCTGTCGCTGGTGCCCGGCGCGGTCACGGTGTTGCTGGGTGCCACCCAGGCCGGCAAGACCAGTCTGATGCGCATCATGGCCGGGCTGGACAGCGCCAGCAGTGGCCGCGTCAGCGTCGACGGCCGCGACGTCACCCGGGCCTCGGTCCGGGAGCGCAACGTGGCCATGGTCTACCAGCAGTTCGTCAACTACCCGTCCATGACGGTGGCGCAGAACATCGCCTCCCCGCTGAAGCTGCGGGGCGAAAAAGACATCGACCGCCGCGTGCGTGAACTGGCCGAGCGGCTGCACATCGACCCCTTCCTCGACCGCCTGCCGGCCGAACTCTCCGGTGGCCAGCAACAGCGTGTGGCGCTGGCCCGTGCGCTGGCCAAGCGGGCGCCGCTGATGCTGCTCGACGAGCCCCTGGTGAACCTGGACTACAAGCTGCGCGAAGAGCTGCGGGACGAGCTGACGGCGCTGTTTGCCAGCGGCGACTCCACCGTCGTCTATGCCACCACCGAACCCGGCGAGGCTTTGCTGCTGGGCGGCCACACCGCGGTGATGGACGCCGGCGAACTGCTGCAGTACGGCCCCACCGCCGAGGTGTTCCATGCCCCGCAGAGCATCCGCGTGGCGCGCGCCTTCAGCGACCCGCCCATGAACCTGCTGCCCGCCGAGGTGGTGGAGGGCGGCGTGCAGCTGCCCGGCGGCGCCCTGTGGGCGGTCGACCTGCCGCCGGCCGCGCCGCGCCAGCTGGTGCTCGGCGTGCGGGCCGGCGCGTTGCGCCCGCAGCGGCGCGATGGCGACCTGGCGCTGGCGGGCCAGGTGGAGCTGGCCGAAATCGCCGGCTCCGACACCTATGTGCACCTGCACAGCCCGGTGGGCGAGCTGGTGGCCCAGCTCACCGGCGTGCACAACCTGGACCTCGGCACCGCGCTCACCCTGCACCTGGACCCGCGTCAGGTGTTCGTGTTCGACGCCGCCGGACCGCTGCTGCGGGCGGCGCAGCGCCACCGCAGCGGAGGGCGTGCCTGATGGCCCTGATCGAACTCGACCTGGCGCACGCCTACCGCGCCGATCCGCAGCGCGACGAAGACTACGCGCTGCTGCCCCTGAAGATGGCCTTCCGCGACGGCGGTGCCTATGCCCTGCTGGGACCGTCCGGCTGCGGCAAGACCACCATGCTCAACATCATGTCGGGCCTGCTGACGCCGTCGCAGGGCACGGTGAAGTTCGACGGCCGCGACGTCACCCGCCAGACGCCGCAGCAGCGCAACATTGCCCAGGTGTTCCAGTTTCCGGTCATCTACGACACCATGACCGTGGCCGAGAACCTGGCCTTCCCGCTGAAGAACCGCAAAGTGCCGGCGACCGAGATCCGTGAGCGCGTCGGCCGCATCGCCGAGATGCTGGAGATGAGCCACCAGCTCGACATGCGGGCCGCCGGCCTCTCGGCCGACCAGAAGCAGAAGATCTCGCTCGGCCGCGGACTGGTGCGGCCGGACGTGTCGGCCGTGCTGTTCGACGAGCCGCTGACCGTGATCGACCCGCACCTCAAGTGGCAGCTGCGGCGCAAGCTCAAGCAGATCCACCACGAGCTCAAGCTCACCCTGATCTATGTCACGCACGACCAGATCGAGGCGCTCACCTTTGCCGACGAGGTGGTGGTGATGTCGCGCGGGCGGGCGGTGCAGGTCGGCACCGCAGAGGCCTTGTTCGAGCGCCCGGAGCACACCTTCGTGGGCCACTTCATCGGCTCGCCGGGCATGAACTTCCTGCCGGCCAGTGGCGAAGGCATGGGCGTTCGCGTGCTGGACCGGCTGCTGCCGGTGCCGGGACGCAGCCTGCCGGCCGGCGCGCTGCGCCTGGGCATCCGCCCGGAGTACCTGGACCTCGGCCTGGACGGCGAGGCCGGCACCCTGCCGGCGCGGGTCAGCCGGGTGCAGGACATCGGCACCAGCACCATGCTGACCTGCGAGGCCGGCGGCCACACCCTCAAGGTGCGCCTGGCCGCCGAACGCCACGCACCCGCCGTGGGCGACACGGTGCACCTGCGCCTGATCGACACCCACACCTGCTTCTACCAGGACGAAAGGCTGATCCCGTGAGCCAGACCCTGAAACCCGTGAACCAGAAAGCCTGGTGGCTGGTGCTGCCGGTGGTGCTGTGCGTGGCCTTCTCGGCCGTGCTGCCGCTCATGACGGTGGTGAACTATTCGGTGCAGGACATCTTCTCGCCCGACCGCCGCGTGTTCGTCGGCACAGAGTGGTTCGTGGCCGTCATGCGCGACGAGGAGCTGCACCTGGCCCTGTGGCGGCAGATCCAGTTCTCGCTGGCGGTGCTGCTGGTCGAGATACCGCTGGGCATCGCGCTGGCGCTGTCCATGCCGTCGCGCGGCTGGCAGTCCTCGGCGGTGCTGGTCATCGTGGCGCTGTCGCTGCTGATTCCCTGGAACGTGGTCGGCACCATCTGGCAGATCTTCGGCCGCGCCGACATCGGCCTGCTGGGCTACTACCTGGAGAAGGCCGGCTTCGACTACAGCTACACCGGCAACCCCGACCACGCCTGGTGGACCGTGCTGGCCATGGATGTGTGGCACTGGACACCGCTGGTGGCGCTGCTGGCCTATGCCGGTCTGCGCAGCATTCCGGACGCCTACTACCAGGCCGCCAGCATCGACGGCGCCAGCAAGTGGGCGGTGTTCCGCTACATCCAGCTGCCCAAGATGCGCGGCGTGCTCATGATCGCGGTGCTGCTGCGCTTCATGGACAGCTTCATGATCTACACCGAGCCCTTCGTGCTCACCGGTGGCGGCCCCGGCAACGCCACCACCTTCCTGTCGCAGTACCTCACCACCAAGGCGGTCGGCCAGTTCGATCTCGGCCCCGCAGCCGCCTTCTCGCTGATCTACTTCCTCATCATCCTGCTGTTCTGCTTCGTGCTCTACAACTGGATGCAGAGCCTGGGCCAGACCCAGAAGGAGCCCGGGCATGAATGAGCGTCGGTTCAAGAAGAGGACGCTGTTCCTCCTGGCCTATCTGGTGTTCGCGCTGCTGCCGATCTACTGGATGCTCAACATGAGCTTCAAGACGAACGAGGAAATCCTGTCCTCGTTCACCCTGTGGCCGGCCGATTTCACCTGGGCCAACTACCGCACCATCTTCACCGACCCGTCCTGGTATTCGGGCTACATCAACAGCCTGATCTATGTCGGCATCAACACCGCCATATCGCTGTCGGTGGCGCTGCCGGCGGCCTATGCCTTCAGCCGCTACCGCTTCCTGGGCGACAAGCATGTGTTCTTCTGGCTGCTGACCAACCGCATGACGCCGCCGGCGGTGTTCCTGCTGCCCTTCTTCCAGCTCTACACCACGCTGGGCCTGATGGACACGCACATCGCGGTGGCCATGGCGCACCTGCTGTTCAACGTGCCGCTGGCGGTCTGGATCCTGGAAGGCTTCATGAGCGGCATTCCGCGCGAGATCGACGAGACCGCCTACATCGACGGCTACAGCTTCCCGCGCTTCTTCTTCACCATCTTCCTGCCCCTCATCAAGGCCGGCGTGGGCGTGGCGGCGTTCTTCTGCTTCATGTTCAGCTGGGTCGAGCTGCTGCTGGCGCGCACGCTGACCAGCGTGAACGCCAAGCCCATCGTGGCCACCATGACCCGGACCGTGAGCGCCAGCGGCATGGACTGGGCCACGCTGGCCGCCGCCGGCGTGCTGACCATCGTGCCGGGTGCCATCGTCATCTGGTTTGTCCGCCACTACATCGCGAAGGGATTCGCGATGGGTCGCGTCTGAAGGAGCCGCCATGTTTGCCTGGATGGTCTGGACCACGCCGGTCGCCGTCTTCTTCACCGTCATCGCGCTCATGCTCATCGGCATGACGGTGTGGGAAATCCGCTCGCCCACCACCGAGCGCAAGGGCTTCCTGCCCATGAAGACCACGCGCGGCGACCGCCTTTTTGTCGGCCTGCTGGGTGCGGCCTACATCAACCTGGCTTTCGTCGGCATGGCCGGCTGGCTGGCCGAGAAGCTCTCGCTGGCCGACGAGCCCAGCGTCTGGGTGAGCCTCGGCATCTCCATCGTGTGGCTGCTGCTGGTCATGCGCAAGGGTTGATCCACCGCCGGCCGCATTCCGTGTTTTCCCGATTCGGCCCGATCGCTGCCCCGGGGCCGAGCCTGCGTTCCCGTCCGGGGCAGCCTACACAGAGGAGACATTCATGAAAGTGCGTCACACCGCCCTGGCGCTGGCATCGCTGCTGGCCCTGGGTTCGCTGCCTGCCTGGGCCGACGAAGCCGCCGCGAAGAAGTGGATCGACAGCGAGTTCCAGCCCTCCACCCTGAACAAGGCCCAGCAGACGGCCGAACTCAAATGGTTCATCGATGCGGCGGCCAAGCTCAAGGCCAAGGGCATCAAGGAAATCTCGGTGGTCTCCGAGACCATCACCACCCACGAATACGAGGCCAAGACCCTGGCCAAGGCCTTCGAGGAAATCACCGGCATCAAGGTCAAGCACGACCTGATCCAGGAAGGCGATGTGGTCGAGAAGCTGCAGACCTCCATGCAGTCCGGCAAGAGCATCTACGACGGCTGGATCTCCGACTCCGACCTGATCGGTACCCACTACCGGTACGGCAAGATCATGAACCTGACCGATTACATGGCCGGTTCGGGCAAGGAGTTCACCAACCCCGGCATCGACATCAAGGACTACATCGGCACCAAGTTCACGACCGGCCCGGACGGCAAGCTCTACCAGCTGCCCGACCAGCAGTTCGCCAACCTGTACTGGTTCCGTGCCGACCTGTTCGACCGCAAGGATCTCAAGGACAAGTTCAAGGCCAAGTACGGCTACGACCTGGGCGTGCCGCTGAACTGGAGCGCCTATGAGGACATCGCCGAGTTCTTCACCAACGACGTGAAGCAGATCGACGGCAAGCCGATCTACGGCCACATGGACTACGGCAAGAAGGACCCGTCGCTGGGCTGGCGCTTCACCGACGCCTGGCTGTCCATGGCCGGCACCGCCGACATCGGCGCACCCAATGGTCTGCCGATCGACGAGTGGGGCATCCGCGTGGCCGCCGACAAGTGCACCCCGGTGGGTGCCAGCGTCTCGCGCGGCGGCGCCACCAACTCGCCGGCTGCCGTCTACGCACTCACCAAGTACGTGGACTGGATGAAGAAGTACGCGCCCAAGGAAGCCACCGGCATGACCTTTGGCGAAGCCGGCCCGGTGCCGGCCCAGGGCCAGATCGCGCAGCAGATCTTCTGGTACACCGCCTTCACCGCCGACATGACCAAGCCGGGCCTGCCGGTGGTCAATGCCGATGGCACCCCGAAGTGGCGCATGGCCCCCGGCCCGAACGGCCCGTACTGGAAGCAGGGCATGCAGAACGGCTACCAGGACGTGGGCAGCTGGACCTTCTTCAAGGACCACGACGCCAACAAGACGGCTGCCGCCTGGCTTTACGCCCAGTTCGTGACCGCCAAGACCGTGTCGCTCAAGAAGACGCTGGTCGGCCTGACCCCGATCCGCGAGTCCGACATCCAGAGCAAGGCCATGACCGACATGGCGCCCAAGCTGGGTGGCCTGGTCGAGTTCTACCGCTCGCCCGCCCGCGTGGCCTGGAGCCCGACCGGCACCAACGTGCCGGACTACCCCAAGCTGGCCCAGCTCTGGTGGCAGAACGTGGCCCAGGCGGTGACCGGCGAGAAGACGCCGCAGGCCGCCATGGACAGCCTGGCCGATCAGATGGATCAGGTCATGGGCCGTCTGGAGCGGGCCGGCATGGAGCGTTGCGCGCCCAAGCTCAACAAGAAGGAAAGCCCGGACAAGTGGCTGAGCGACAAGGCGGCGCCCTGGAAGAAGCTGGCCAACGAGAAGCCGAAGGGCGAGACCATTGCCTACGAGCAGCTGCTGAACGCCTGGAAAGCCGGCAAGGCCCGCTGACCTGGACGCCCCCCGCATGATCCGCGAAGAGCGCCTCGCCTCCCTGTCGCCCGACCAGCCTGTCGACCTGCTGGTCGTCGGCGGCGGTGCGACCGGGCTGGGCGTGGCGCTTGACGCGGTGCTGCGGGGTTTTTCGGTCGTGCTGGCCGAGTCGCACGACTTTGCGGGGGGCACGTCCTCCCGCTCCACCAAATTGCTGCACGGCGGCGTGCGCTACCTGGCCCAGGGCAATCTCTCGCTGGTGCGGGAAGCCCTGGCCGAACGCGCCACCGTGCTCAGCGTCGCGCCCCATCTGGCGCAGCCGCTGCCCTTCGTCATGCCGTCGTACCACTGGTGGCAGACGCCCTTTTACGGCCTGGGCCTGAAGCTGTACGACCTGCTGGCTGGCAAGGCCGGCATCGGACGCACCGAACTGCTGTCCCGCGCCGAGGCCATGCAGGCGTTGCCCGGTGTCCAGGAGCGTGGCCTGCGCGGCGGCGTCCAGTACTGGGACGGCCAGTTCGATGACGCCCGTCTGGCCTTGGCTCTGGCCCGGACCGCCGAGGCGGCGGGTGGACGCCTGTTCAATTACCTGGAGGTCACCGGACTGCAGGCCGAGGGCGACCTCACCCGGGTGACCCTGCGCGACCGCCTCGGTGCAGACACCCGTGTCGTGCGGGCCCGCTGTGTGGTCAATGCCACCGGTGTGTGGGTCGACACCCTGCGCAGTGCCGGCGGCACGCCTTCGCGCATGGTCAGCCCGAGCCAGGGCGTGCATGTGGTGGTCGACCGGGACTTCCTGGCGGGCCATCACGCGCTCCTGGTGCCGCGCACCCGGGACGGCCGGGTGCTGTTTGCGGTGCCCTGGCTGGGCAAGCTGATCCTGGGCACCACGGACACCCCCAGAGTCGACCTGCCTCGCGAACCCGACGCCTTTGCGGAAGAGCTCGAATTCATCCTCACCGAAGCCGGCCAGGCGCTGAGCCGGCCGGTGCGGCGACGGGACATCCGCAGCCTGTGGGTCGGCCTGCGACCGCTGGTGGCCCCGCCGGCATCGTCCGATGGCGAAACCCGGAGCCTGTCGCGCGAGCACACCATCGTCATCGACGGCCGCCTGGTCACCGTCACCGGCGGCAAATGGACCACCTACCGGGCCATGGCGGACGACGTCATGGCGCGCTGCTTTGCCGCCGGACTGCTGCCGGCCCGGGCCAGCGGCCACACCGAACGCCAACCGCTGGTCGGTTCGCCGGGCCCCGGGGCGGTTGCCACACCGCTGCACCAGGCGCCCGGCATGCATCTGTTCGGCGCCGAATCGACCGAAGTGAGCGCCAGCGGATCTGCAGACCCCGTCGGCATGGGCCTGACCGATGCCATGGTCCGCCACGCCTTCCGGCGCGAGCATGCCCGGACCGTCGAAGATGTGCTGGCCCGCCGCTGGCGCTCACTCTTCCTCGACGCCACGGAGGCGGCCCGCATGGCGCCTTTGGTGGCCGCCATCCTGGCCGACGAAGCGGCACGGGCCGGCCTGCCGCCCCGTCCCCCGGCCGACCTCGACGACTTTCTGGCGTTGTGCCGGCGCTACCTGCCGATCGCTTGACACAGTATTGCGGCCATGCCATACTGCGCGGCTTCGCTGTAAAAAGCGGATAGCTTTCTGCCCACCGAAGGGTGGTGAGCGGCCTCAAAGCCGTTTGCTGCCTGTACGACGGGACCAAGACTGATCACCTCAGGCCACGGTGGCTCGAGGGATTCAAGTTGGGACTTAAATCAAATGATCCAAACGCAATCTCGACTCGATGTTGCTGACAACACGGGCGCCAAGTCCGTGATGTGCATCAAGGTGCTCGGCGGCTCCAAGCGCCGTTACGCCAGTGTGGGCGATGTCATCAAAGTCAGCATCAAGGAAGCAGCGCCCCGTGGCCGCGTCAAAAAAGGCGAGGTTTACAACGCTGTGGTGGTCCGTACCGCCAAGGGCATCCGTCGCCAGGACGGTGCGCTGATCAAATTCGACGGCAACGCTGCGGTGTTGCTCAACGCCAAGCTGGAGCCGATCGGCACCCGCATCTTCGGCCCGGTGACGCGCGAACTGCGTACCGAGAAGTTCATGAAGATCGTGTCCCTGGCACCTGAGGTTCTCTGAGGAATCAACATGAACAAGATCCGTAGTGGCGATGAAGTCATCGTGATCGCCGGTCGCGACAAGGGCAAGCGGGGCAAGGTCCTGCAACGTGCCGACGAAGAGCGCGTGGTTGTCGAGGGTGTGAACATCGTCAAGAAGCATGCCAAGCCGAACCCGATGAAGGGTGTGGCCGGCGGCATCATCGAGAAGACCATGCCGATCCACCAGTCCAACATCGCCATCTTCAATGGCGCCACGGGCAAGGCCGATCGCGTGGGTGTGAAGGTCCTGGCTGACGGCAAGAAAGTGCGCGTCTTCAAGTCCAGCGGCGAAGAGATCAAGGTGGCATGACCATGGCACGCTTTCAAGACATCTACCGCGACAAGGTCGCCCCCGAACTGATCACCAAGTTCGGCTACAAGTCCCCGATGCAGGTGCCCCGCATCACCAAGATCACCCTGAACATGGGTGTGAGCGAGGCCGTGGCCGACAAGAAGGTCATGGACAACGCCGTGGGCGACCTGACCAAGATCTCCGGCCAGAAGCCGGTGGTCACCAAGGCCAAGAAAGCCATTGCCGGCTTCAAGATCCGCGAGCAGCAGCCGATCGGCTGCATGGTCACCCTGCGCGGCGCCCGCATGTACGAATTCCTGGACCGTTTCGTCACCGTGGCACTGCCCCGTGTGCGCGACTTCCGGGGCATCTCGGGTCGTTCCTTCGATGGCCGTGGCAACTACAACATCGGCGTCAAGGAACAGATCATCTTCCCCGAGATCGAGTACGACAAGGTCGATGCCCTGCGCGGCCTGAACATCAGCATCACGACAACCGCCAAGACCGACGAAGAGTGCAAGGCACTGCTGGCTGGTTTCCGTTTCCCGTTCAAGAACTGAGGTGGCGCGTGGCTAAACAAGCACTACTCCAACGTGAACTCAAGCGCGAGAAACTCGCCGCCAAGTTCGCCAACAAATACAACGAGCTGAAGGCCATCGCCGGCGACGCCAAGCGTTCCGACGACGAGCGCGACGCCGCTCGCCTGGCTCTGCAGAAACTGCCCCGCAACGCCAACCCGACCCGCCAGCGCAACCGCTGCGAGATCACCGGTCGTCCGCGTGGCACCTTCAATTACTTCGGCCTGGCCCGTGCCAAGGTCCGTGAGATGGCTTTCGCCGGCGAGATCCCCGGCGTGACCAAAGCCAGCTGGTAAGCCTTAGGAGAACCCCACATGAGCATGAGTGATCCTATCGCCGACATGTTGACCCGCATCCGGAATGCGCAGGCCGTCGAAAAGGCCTCCGTTTCGATGCCGTCGTCCAAAGTGAAGGCAGCGATTGCCCAGGTCCTGAAGGACGAGGGCTACATCGACGGCTTCCAGGTCAAGAACGACGGTGGCAAGAGCGAACTCGAGATTTCCCTCAAGTACTACGCCGGCCGCCCTGTCATCGAACGCATCGAGCGCGTCAGCCGTCCTGGCCTGCGCATCTACCGCGGCCGTGACGCCATCCCCCAGGTCATGAACGGTCTGGGTGTCGCCATCGTCACCACCCCGAAAGGCGTGATGACCGATCGCAAGGCTCGCGCCACGGGCGTGGGCGGCGAAGTCCTGTGTTACGTCGCCTGACGCGGGCATTGAGGAGAGACTGAATGTCACGTATTGGAAAACTGCCGGTCGCCGTCCCCGCTGGGGTCGACGTGTCGGTGAACGACACGCAGGTGAACGTCAAGGGTGCCCTTGGCGCCCTCACCCTGAATCTGCACCCGCTGGTCAAGGTCGAGAACAAGGCCGGCTCGCTGACCTTCGTCCCTGTGGACGAGTCGCGTGAAGCCAATGCCATGTCCGGCACCCTGCGCCAGCTGGTCAACAACATGGTCAACGGCGTCAGCAAGGGCTTCGAGAAGAAGCTCAGCCTGATCGGCGTGGGCTACAAGGCCGCTGCCCAGGGCAGCGCACTGACGCTGACGGTCGGCTATTCGCACCCGGTGGTCATCGAAATGCCCGCAGGCATCGAGGTGAAGACCGCGACGCCCACCGAAATCGTCATCAAGGGTGCCGACCGCCAGCGCGTGGGTCAGGTGGCTTCCGAGGTCCGTGCGGTCCGTCCTCCCGAGCCCTACAAGGGCAAGGGCATCCGTTATGCGGATGAAAAGGTCGCGATCAAGGAAACCAAGAAGAAATAAGGACGCCGATCATGCTGACCAAAAAAGAGCAACGCCTGCGCCGCGCCCGCCAGACCCGCATCCGCATCGCCCAGCAGGGCGCTGTGCGTCTGACGGTCAACCGCACCAACCTGCACATCTATGCCAACGTCATTTCCGACGATGGTTCCCGTGTGCTGGCTTCCGCCTCGACGGCCGAAGCCGAAGTCCGCGCCCAGCTCGGTGCATCGGGCAAGGGCGGCAACGCCGCTGCCGCTGCACTGATCGGCAAGCGCATTGCCGAGAAGGCCAAGGCCGCCGGCATCGAGAAGGTCGCCTTCGACCGCTCCGGTTTCGCCTACCACGGTCGCGTCAAGGCTCTGGCCGACGCAGCCCGTGAAGCCGGCCTGCAGTTCTGATCGGACGGGATACCAAAATGGCTAAATTTCAGGCAAACATCAAGAACGAAGCGAACGACGACGGTCTGCGCGAGAAGATGATCGCGATCAACCGCGTGACCAAAGTGGTCAAGGGCGGTCGCATTCTCGGTTTCGCAGCACTGACCGTGGTCGGCGACGGCGACGGCCGCGTCGGCATGGGCAAGGGCAAGGCCCGCGAAGTGCCGGTGGCCGTGCAGAAGGCCATGGAGCAGGCCCGTCGCAACATGATCAAGGTCTCGCTGCGCAACGGCTCGCTGCACCACAGCGTGACCGGTGAGCACGGCGCAGCCAGCGTCATGATGCTTCCCGCCGTCAAGGGCACCGGCATCATCGCCGGCGGTCCGATGCGCGCCGTGTTCGAGGTGCTGGGTGTGACCGACGTCGTGGCCAAGAGCCACGGTTCGAGCAACCCCTACAACCTCGTTCGCGCCACCCTGGACGCCCTGACGAATTCGACCACCCCCTCCGAAGTCGCTGCCAAGCGCGGCAAGTCGGTGGAAGACATCCTGGGTTGATAGGAACGACCATGACCACCCAAACCACTGTCAAAGTCCAGCTGGTCCGCAGCCCGATCGGCTGCAAGCAGGACCACCGCGCCACCGTGCGTGGCCTGGGTCTGCGCAAGCTCAACAGCGTGAGCGAGCTGCAGGACACCCCGGCCGTGCGCGGCATGATCAACAAGATCAGCTACCTGGTCAAAGTCCTCTGATCGGAGCCACTGACATGCAACTCAACACCATCAAGCCCGCCTCTGGGGCCAAGCACGCCAAGCGTCGCGTGGGTCGCGGCATCGGCTCCGGCCTGGGCAAGACCGCCGGTCGCGGCCACAAAGGCCAGAAGTCCCGTTCGGGCGGTTACCACAAGGTCGGCTTTGAAGGCGGTCAGATGCCGCTGCAGCGTCGTCTGCCCAAGCGCGGCTTCAAGTCGGCGCTGCTGCAGTTCAACGCGGAAGTGACCCTGACCGACATCAACGCCCTGGACGTGGCCGATGTCGATGTGCTCGTGCTCAAGCAGGCCGGCCTTGTGGCCAACCTGGCCAAGCGCGTGAAGGTCATCAAGACGGGTGAAATCACCCGTGCCGTGAACCTCAAGGACATCGTCGCCACCGCTGGTGCCAAGGCTGCCATCGAAGCAGCCGGTGGCAGCGTGGCCTGATCCTGACCTGACGGAACCCATCTGTGGCTACTGGCAACCCCTCTCTCGCCAAGACCGGAAAGTTCGGTGACCTGCGTCGCCGACTTGTTTTCCTGTTGCTGGCGCTGGTGGTGTACCGCATTGGCGCCCACATCCCGGTGCCGGGCATCGACCCGGCACAGCTGGAGCAGTTGTTCCAGGGGCAACAGGGCGGCATCCTGAGTCTGTTCAACATGTTCTCGGGCGGCGCACTGTCCCGGTTCACGGTGTTCGCGCTCGGGATCATGCCGTACATCTCGGCCTCGATCATCATGCAGCTGATGACCTACGTGGTCCCGGCGTTCGAGCAGCTGAAGAAAGAGGGCGAAGCCGGTCGCCGCAAGATCACCCAATACACCCGTTTCGGCACGTTGGGGCTGGCCATCTTCCAGGCCATGGGGATCGCTCTGGCCCTCGAAGGTCAGGCCGGTCTGGTGATCGATCCGGGCATGGGCTTCCGCCTGACGGCAGTGGTCAGTCTGGTGGCGGGCACCATGTTCCTGATGTGGCTGGGTGAACAGATCACCGAGCGTGGTCTGGGCAACGGCATCTCCATCCTGATCTTCGCTGGTATCGCTGCGGGTCTGCCCAGCGCCATTGGCGGTCTTCTGGAGCTGGTGCGTACCGGTGCCATGAGCATCCTCGCGTCCCTGTTCATCATTGCCCTGGTTGTCCTGGTCACCTACTTTGTGGTGTTCGTGGAGCGCGGCCAGCGCAAGATTCTGGTGAACTATGCGCGGCGTCAGGTGGGCAACAAGGTTTACGGTGGTCAGTCGTCCCACCTGCCGCTGAAGCTGAACATGGCTGGCGTGATCCCGCCGATCTTCGCTTCGTCGATCATCCTTCTGCCGACCACCATCGTGAGCTGGGTCAGCACAGGCGAATCGACCCGGTGGCTGCGCGACATCGCTTCGGCGCTGTCGCCGGGGCAACCGATCTACGTGGCCCTGTATGCCGCTGCCATCGTGTTCTTCTGCTTCTTCTACACCGCGCTGGTGTTCAACAGCCGCGAGACGGCTGACAACCTGAAGAAGAGCGGTGCGTTCATTCCGGGCATTCGCCCAGGTGACCAGACGGCCCGCTACATCGACAAGATCCTGCTGCGCCTGACGTTGGCCGGTGCGGTCTACATCACAGCGGTCTGTCTGCTGCCCGAGTTCCTGATTCTTGAATACAACGTGCCTTTCTATTTTGGCGGTACGTCCTTGCTGATCATCGTGGTGGTGACCATGGACTTCATGGCCCAGGTACAGAACTACCTGATGTCCCAGCAATACGAATCCCTGTTGAAGAAGGCCAATTTCAAAACCTCCCTCGGCAATTGATTTTTTATGGCCAAGGACGATGTGATCGAGATGCAGGGAGAGGTCGTCGAAAACCTCCCCAATGCAACTTTTCGGGTGAAGCTCGAAAACGGACACGTGGTTCTGGGACACATATCCGGCAAGATGCGAATGCACTACATCCGCATCCTGCCGGGGGACAAGGTGAAGGTCGAGCTCACGCCCTATGACCTGACCCGGGCAAGAATCGTATTCCGCTCGAAATGAGCGCAACGGCAACGAATGTTTTTGAATTTCTAGGAGAAGACAATGAGAGTTTCGGCTTCGGTCAAGAAAATGTGCCGCAACTGTAAGATCATCAAGCGCCACGGCATCGTGCGTGTGATTTGCACCGACCCGCGTCACAAGCAGCGTCAAGGCTGACAGGTTTAGTTAGAGGACCATCATGGCTCGTATTGCAGGTATCAACATTCCGCCGCACAAGCACGCCGAAATCGGCTTGACGGCCATTTTCGGCATCGGTCGCACCCGCGCTCGCAAGATCTGCGAAGCCTGCGGCATTGCCTACGACAAGAAGATCAAGGACCTGTCCGACGCTGAACTTGAAAAGGTTCGCGAACAGGTCGGCACCTTCACGATCGAAGGTGACCTGCGTCGCGAGACCACCATGAACATCAAGCGTCTGATGGACATCGGCTGCTACCGCGGCTTCCGTCACCGCCGTGGTCTGCCGCTGCGTGGTCAGCGCACCAAGACCAACGCCCGTACGCGCAAGGGTCCGCGCAAAGCCGCCCAGTCGCTGAAGAAATAATTGGATTGAAGGATCCCCATGGCCAAGTCTCCCTCCAGCAGCGCCGCCGCCCGCGTCCGTAAGAAAGTTCGCAAGAACATTGCTGACGGCATCGCTCACGTTCACGCCTCGTTCAACAACACCATCATCACCATCACCGACCGCCAGGGCAATGCCTTGTCGTGGGCTTCGTCGGGTGGTCAGGGCTTCAAGGGTTCGCGCAAGTCGACCCCATTTGCTGCCCAGGTGGCGTCCGAAGTGGCTGGCCGTGCCGCACAGGAACAGGGCATCAAGAACCTGGACGTCGAGATCAAGGGCCCCGGTCCTGGTCGTGAGTCCTCGGTTCGCGCCCTCGGCGCGCTGGGCATCCGGATCACGTCCATTTCCGACGTGACCCCGGTGCCGCACAACGGCTGCCGCCCCCAGAAGCGCCGCCGCATCTGATCCCCGCCCAGGGTTGGCGTGCTTCGGCGCGCTATACTCGCGGGTTCTCCCGATCACCACCGCAGTTCCCTGCGGTGGTGTTGTTGTTAAGCCCACTGCCCCCGCGTTCAGCGGAAGGCTCCCGTGATGACCCTCTGACGTTGCGTCGGGTCGGTTGCGGCAGATCAAACCAAGGATATCCACGTGGCACGTTACCTCGGCCCCAAGGCCAAACTTTCCCGCCGTGAAGGCTCCGACCTGCTGCTCAAGAGCGCGCGCCGCTCGATCAGCGACAAGGCCAAATTCGACTCCAAGCCGGGTCAGCATGGCCGCACCTCTGGCCAGCGCACCTCTGACTTCGGTCTGCAGCTGCGCGAGAAGCAGAAGGTCAAGCGCACCTATGGCGTGCTGGAGCGTCAGTTCCGCCGCTACTTCGCCGAAGCCGACCGCCGTCGCGGCAACACCGGCTCCAACCTGCTGGAGCTGCTGGAGTCCCGCCTGGACAACGTCGTGTTCCGCATGGGTTTTGCCTCCACCCGGGCCGAAGCCCGCCAGATGGTGTCGCACAAGGCGATCACCGTGAACGGCAAGTCGGTGAACATCCCCTCGTACAGCGTCAAGGCTGGTGACGTCATTGCCGTCCGCGAGAAGTCCAAGAAGCAGGCCCGCGTGGTCGAAGCCCTGGAGCTGGCAAAGCAGATCGGTTTCCCGGCCTGGGTGGAAGTGTCTGCCGACAAGGCCGAAGGCGTGTTCAAGAAGTCGCCTGACCGTGACGAGTTCGGTTCGGACATCAACGAATCGCTGATCGTCGAACTGTATTCGCGTTAATCCCGTTCCCGGCGGAAGTCCCAGTGGCTGCCGTCGGGCCATGCTCCGTCTGCCTTATCGGTGTAACGAGCCGAGGGTCCTGAAGGAAGTCTGAATGCTGAACAATCTGCTCAAGCCCAAAACCATCAACGTCGAGCAAATCTCGGCCAATCGCGCCAAGGTGACCCTGGAGCCGTTCGAGCGTGGCTACGGCCATACGCTGGGCAACGCACTGCGTCGCGTGCTGCTCTCGTCGATGGTGGGCCACGCGCCGACCGAAGTGACCATTGCCGGCGTGGTGCACGAGTATTCGTCGATCGATGGCGTCCAGGAAGACGTCGTCAACATGCTGCTCAACCTCAAGGGTGTGGTGTTCAAGCTCCACAACCGCGACGAGGTCACGCTGAGCCTGCGCAAGGATGGCGAAGGTGTGGTCACGGCCGCCGACATCCAGACGCCCCACGACGTCGAGATCGTCAACCCGGACCATGTCATTGCCACGCTGTCGGCCGGCGCCAAGCTGGACATGCAGATCAAGGTGGAAAAGGGCCGTGGCTACGTGCCGGGCAGCCTGCGCCGCGGCGACGAGCAGTCGCGCTCCATCGGCCGCATCATCCTTGACGCCTCGTTCTCCCCGGTCAAGCGCGTGAGCTACACCGTGGAAAGCGCCCGCGTCGAGCAGCGCACCGACCTGGACAAGCTGGTTCTCGAGATCGAGACCAATGGTTCCATCGGCCCGGAAGAGGCTGTCCGTGCCTCGGCCAAGATCCTGGTTGAACAACTGGCGGTCTTCGCGCACCTCGAAGGCGCCGAAATCTTCCCGACCTCCGAGCCGGCACGCAACTCGCAGCAGTTCGATCCGATCCTGCTGCGCCCGGTCGACGAGCTGGAACTCACGGTACGTTCGGCCAACTGCCTCAAGGCCGAGAACATCTACTACATCGGTGACCTGATCCAGCGCACCGAGAACGAGCTGCTGAAGACCCCCAACCTGGGTCGCAAGTCGCTCAACGAGATCAAGGAAGTGCTCGCTTCTCGCGGCCTGACCTTGGGCATGAAGCTCGAAAACTGGCCGCCGGCCGGTCTCGACAAACACTGAAAGACGGGGGCATCCGCTCCCACCTGACGTCCCTCCAGTACCTGATCCGGCTGGGGGCAAAACATTGAAAGGACATCACCATGCGTCACGGACACGGACTTCGCAAACTCAACCGTACCAGCGAGCACCGCCAGGCGATGCTGCGCAACATGATGAACTCGCTGCTGACGCACGAAGCCATCAAGACCACCGTGCCCAAAGCCAAGGAGCTGCGCCGCGTGGTCGAGCGCATGATCACCCTGGCCAAGGTGCCGACCGTTGCCAACCGCCGCCTGGCTTTCGACCGCCTGCGCGACCGCGACGTGGTGGTCAAGCTGTTCAACGAGCTGGGCCCGCGCTTCAAGGCCCGCCCGGGCGGTTACACCCGCATCCTCAAGATGGGCTTCCGCGTGGGCGACAACGCTCCGATGGCTCTGATCGAACTGGTGGATCGCGCTGAAGAAAAAGCAGAAGCCGACGGCGAAGCCGCCAAGGCGTGATATACTAGAAGGCTTGACGCGCGGTGGAGCAGCCTGGTAGCTCGTTGGGCTCATAACCCAAAGGTCGCAAGTTCAAATCTTGCCCGCGCAACCAATCCAGACAGTCCGGACCTGTGGTCCGAACTGAACAAAGCCCTCCCAGTGAGGGCTTTGTTGTTTCTGACGCCGACGCCCGTCATGCTGCGGGCAGTGCGACCAAGCGTATCAAGCGATGCGCGAACCGGTCTCCCGCAAACGAAACACCGCAACCGCCTCCACCATCTGGTGCGCCTGGGTGCGAAGGCTCGAGGCGGCGGCGGCCATTTCTTCCACCAGGGCTGCGTTCTGCTGGGTCGCCTGGTCCATCTGGGTGATGGCTTCGCCGACCTGTGCCACGCCGGCGCTCTGTTCGGCACTCGCGGAGCTGATCTCTCCCACGATGTCCGACACCCGCTGGATGCTGGCGACGATGTCGTGCATGGTGGTGCCGGCGCGATCGGCCAGCGCGGTGCCTTTTTCAACCCGGTCCACGCTGTCGACGATCAGGCGTCGCACTTCCTTGGCGGCCTCTGCGCTGCGCTGGGCAAGGTTGCGGACCTCGGCCGCCACCACCGCGAAGCCTCGGCCCTGTTCGCCGGCCCGGGCGGCTTCGACGGCGGCGTTGAGTGCCAGGATGTTGGTCTGGAACGCGATGCCGTCGATGACGCCGATGATTTCTCCGATCCGGCGCGCGCTCTGCTCGATGTCGCGCATGGTGCTCACGACCTCCTGGACCACGCGCCCGCCATCGTTCGTGATGCCGGAGGCGCTCATGGCGAGCTGGTTGGCGGTCTGGGCGTTGTCCGCATTCTGGCGAACGGTGCTGCCCACCTGCTCCATCGACGCCGAGGTTTCTTCCAGGGCACTGGCCTGGCTCTCGGTGCGCTGGGAGAGGTCGGTGTTGCCGCTGGCGATTTCGCCGCTGCCGAGCGAGACGGCATCGGCGCATTGCCGCACCGTGCGGACCGAGGTCTCGAGCCGGGTCACCATGGCCTTGAGGTTGGCCAGCGTGCTGTCCTGGTCGCCCGGCTGCAAAGGAATGTCGATCGACAGATCACCACCAGCCACCGACTGGACGACGCGCTTGAGCACCGCCGGATCGGCCCCGAGGTCCTGCGTGACCCGCCGCAGGTACAGCGCCAGGCCGGCGAGCACCAGAATCGACACCGACACCGCGCCGACGACGATGGCGCGGTCCATGCTGGCGAGTTCGTCAATGTCGCGTACGCCGTCGGTCAGCAGTTGTCCCTGACGGGCCTTTTCCTGGGCCAGCGGGGCCAGCAGTGCGTTGCGTGCGGGGATGGTCTGGTCCACCAGGAAGGCGAACGCGGCGGCGCTGTTGCCTTCCTGGATCAGTGCGATGTTGCGTTCTCCGGTCTGCCAGAAAGCCTTGGCGAGTCCGGGCAGCGGTGCGAAGGCTTGTCGGCCGGCTTCGTCCTGCATGGCGGCACCGAAGGCCGCGAGTTCGCGGTCCAGCAGCTGGCGTCTGGTGCCGATGTCGGCCAGGGCAGCCGCCCGTTCGGCCGCGTCGCGGGCCAGGATGGCGTGGCGGAGCTGCAGGGACACCCGTGTGACGTTGAGTTCCAGCTCGGCAATCCGTTGCAGCTGCGGCACGTTGACCGTGTTGATGCGGTCCGCAGAAACGCTGAGGCCGCCCATCATGGTCCACACCGCGATGGCTGTCGCCACGAGTGCCGCCATCAGGAAGCCGTTGATGGCCAGCAGCCGCTGGGCGAGACTCAGATTGCCAAACATGGGACACCTCCGCAACGCGTGATGTCTGTATGTCGGACGAAGATGTCCCCACTTGAGGGGATGTGCCCGAAAGGCCGCCGCGGCGTGACCGGCGTCGCGGTTCAGAGGGCCAGCAGCACGGTACCCGTCGATCGACCCTGTTCCACGCAGAGGTGGGCGTCCGCCACCGAGGCGAGCGGAAAGCGGGCCCCTGGGCTGAACTGCAGTGCCCCGCTCTCCAGGCAGGCGGAGAGTTCGGCGATGCAGGCCTGGCGATCGGCCGGGGTGAGCTCGTAAACGACAAAAAACTGCAGGCAGAGCGACTGGAACAGCAGGGTTCGAAAGTCCACCGGCAGCTCGCCCGGCACGTTCGAGCCGTAGCAGACCACGCGACCGTGGGGGCGGAGCACGCCCGAGGGCAGCAGGGGAGCGGTGCTGGCGAAGTCCATGTCGATCACGCCATCGGCCCCCTGGCCGCCGGTCAGGTCTCGAATCTGGCGGGCCAGATCGGGATCGCGGTAATCGAGCACCTGGTCGGCGCCGCTGGCACGGGCCAGCTCGTGGCGGGTGGCCGACCCGGCCGTCCCGATCACCCGGGCACCGCAGCGCCGCACCAGCTGCACCACCAGATGCCCCACCGCGTTGCCGGCGCCGGTCACCAGGAAGGTCTGGCCGGGCAGGGGTTGCGCCAGCCGCACCGCCTGCACCGCGGTCAGACCGGGGATGCCCAGGCAGGCACCCACCTGAAGCGACACCTGCGGCGGCAGGGCCACTGCCTGCGCGGACGGCAGGACGACCGCCTCGGCTGCCGTGCCCATGGGGCGCTGCCATTGGGCATTCCAGGTCCAGACCCGCTCGCCGATACGGGAGGCGGGCACGCCCGGACCGACCGCATCGATGGTGCCGCTGCCATCGTTGTGGGGCACGATGCGGGGTGCGATCAGCGGGCGCCGTGCCCGCGACTTGACGTCGGAGGGGTTCACCCCGGACCAGGCCAGCCGGACCCTCACTTCGCCGGGACCGGGCTCCGGCAGGGGCATCTCGCCCACCACCAGCACCTCGGCGGCGGACCCGTTGCGTTCGTACCAGGCAGCCAGCATGTTTGTCTCCTGTGCCGGGCTGTGGACGCCCGATCAAAGCCGCATACCATACCGGAGTTGAGCAACCCGCTATGTCCCGGATGGAGATCCCATGAAGTGTCGCGTGATGATGGTCGATGACAACGACAACGACCTCCTGTTCACCCGCCTCATGCTGGAACGCTCGGGCGCCGGTTTCGAGGTGATCGGCTTCGAGCGGGCGGCCGAGGCGCTGGACCACCTGCGCAACACGCCCGATCACGGTGTGGCCATCATCCTGCTGGACATCAACATGCCGGTGATGAACGGATTCGACTTCCTGGAGGCGTTCGACGCGCTGGCGCCCGCCGTCCGGGGCGATGCGGTGGTGGTGATGCTGTCGTCGTCGTCGGACCCGGCGGACCGGGACCGCGCCGCCCGGCACGCCTCGGTGAAGGGCTACCTCACCAAGCCGCTGGACCGCCAGATGGCGGCCGCCTTGCCGACCCTCGTCGGACTGGCCGGGCGGCCAGGCGCACCGGTCTGACGACAGGCCGCGACAACCACCGGAAATAGGCCACGAAACGCCCATTCTTCCGGCTTGGGCACTCCGATACGGGTGCTAGCATGGGTGTTCAAAGGCGCCCAGTCCGGATGCGCCCCTGCTGGATCGTGGCTGGAGGCCCGGAGGATGTCGAAATCGATGTGGGCGCTGGATGCACCGAAGCGCATCGCGCTGCTGGTGTGGGCTCTGGGAATCCTGGTCTCGCTGGGCCTGGGCTGGTCGACGTCGAGTGACAACCGGCAGGCCGCTGACCGGCGCCTGGCCGAAGCGGCCACGAGCGTGGCCCAGCATGTGCGTGAACGCCTGACCCTCTACGAGAACGGTCTGCGGGGCACGCGCGGTGCCGTCATGGCCGCCGGTGCGGACGATGTGACCCGCAGCGAATTCGAGGCCTATGTGGCCAGCCGCGACATGCGCAGCGAGTTCCCGGGCGCGCGCGGCTTCGGCTTCATCCGGCGTGTGCCCCGTGCGGCCGAAAGCGGCTTCCTGGCCACGGCCCGGGCCGAAGGGCCGGCCGGGTTCAGCATCCGCGAACTGGCGCCCCACGACGGCGACCGATTCGTCATCCAGTACATCTATCCCCTGGCCGACAACACCGGTGCCACCGGGCTGGACATCGCCTCGGAGCCGAACCGCCGCGAGGCGGCCGTCTCTGCCATGGACAGCGGGGAGCCCCGCCTGACCGCTCCCATCACGCTGGTGCAGGCCTCCGGCCGGTCCGGCAGCGGCTTCCTGATGTTGCTGCCGGTCTACCGCAGCGGTCTGGTGCCGGTCGAGACGCCGGTGCGCCGTGCAGAAACCGTCGGCTGGGCCTACGCGCCGTTGGTGGCGGAGGAAATGCTGGTCGATCTCGGCCCGATGGCCGACGAGGTGCTGGTGAAGCTGAGCGATGTGGCCACCAGCCAGCCCTTCCTGCAACGGGGTGCGCCGCCCGGCGCTACCGAGGTCGATCTGCCGGCCCAGCGCCTTGAATTCACCGTGGCGGGTCGCCAGTGGGTGCTGGAGGTGCGCGCGCTCACGCCGCTGCTGGAGGCGGTTCAGGTGTCGTCACCTTCTGCCCGCCTGCTCCAGGGCGGGGTGGTCAGCTCGCTGCTGGCCGCCCTCATCTGGCTGGTGCTGCGACAGCGCCAGCAACGCGCCACGGCCGTCCCGGGGGGGCTCGATCTGCAGCCCGCCCGGTCCGAGACCGGGCGGCTGGGGCTGGCCGGATTCTTCTCCCAGCGCCTGACGCAGGTGGCCTTGCTCGGCTATGCGGTGGCGGTGGTCCTGCTGGTCATGTTCGACCAGAGCAGCCGGTTCAATGCCGGCCAGCGCCAGGCCCGGACCCAGCTGGAATCGATCGTCAAAACCCAGGTCGAGGGGGTATCGGCACGGCGCGCGTTCCGGCGCAAGAGCCTGGTGTTCCTGGCGTCCACCTCGGAGGTCGAGGCCATCGCCAGGACCTCCCGGACCGGCGCAGCTTCGGCGTCGGGCGATGACCTGCGTGCGCTGGAGCGCCTGTTCAGCGCGTACCTCAAGGCCAATCCGGAGCTGCAGTCGCTGCGCCTGACCGGCTTGCGTCAGGGCGCCCGCGAGCTGTTCCGCGTCGAACGGCGGGGCGAGGCGGTGGCGGTGGTGCCCCCCCAGGAACTGCGCGCCGAGCCGGATTCGACCGAGGTGGTGCAGGCCGCCCGGCTGGGCCAGGGCGAGGTGTTCGTGTCGGACGTGACCCTGCTGCGCGAACACGGCGAGGTGCGCCGCCCGTTGCGGCCGATGGTGCAGTTTTCCACCCCGGTGCTGGACGCGGCCGGTCTGCCGGTGGCGGTGCTGGTCATGGCGGTCAACAGCATGTCGTTCCTGCCGGACGCCCAGTTGCCCGACAACGCCCAGCTGGACGAAGACCTGGGCGGCGCGGTCATGTCGATGCTGGTGAACAGCCAGGGCGATTACCTGGAACACCCCGACGCCACCCGCCGGTACGCCCACGAGTTCGGGCCGGCACCGCGCTGGACCGACGACTACCAGGTCGAGGTGCTGGATGGCCAGACCGGCAAGACCCGCTGGAACAGCCCGACCGGCCCGGTGGTGCTGGCCATGCAGGTGCTGCAGAGCAACCCGGACACCGACATCGGCAGCCTGCGGTACATCGCCACCTTGCCGCTGGCGCGGTTGCAGGCCCTGGCCTGGCGGGAGGCCATGGGTCGCATGCCGCTGTATGTGGCGTTTGGCGGTGTGGGCGGCTGCATGCTGTACCTGTACTGGATCGGTGTGCGGCGGCGCCTGGATGCCCGCAGCCAGCGGCTGCGCCTGGCCGACCTGGTGGACCAGACCTCCGACGCCATCATCGGCATGGATGTGCAGGGTCGGGTCACCTCCTGGAACCGCGGTGCACGCGAGCTGTTCGGCTACCCGGCCGAGCTGGCCGTGGGGCGCCTGCTGGAGGCGCTGATCGCCCCCGACGGACAGATCGGCAACGGGTATCTGCCGCTGGAAGGGCTGGGCGAGCCGTCCGGTTCGCGGGTGCTGGAGCTGCTCTGCCGCACCCGCAGCGGGCAGGCGCTGCAGGTGTCCATGTCGCTGTCGGTGCTGCGCGAACTCGACGGCACGGTGGCCGGCCTGTCGGCCATGGTCAGGGACATCACGGCCGAGCGCCAGGCCCAGCAGGCGCTGGCCGAGCTCAACGCCAATCTGGAGGAAACGGTGCGTGAGCGCACCGCCTCGCTCATGGACGAACGACGGATGCTGCGCGACGTGCTGCGTGGCACCAACGCCGGCACCTGGGCCTGGAACGTGCAGACCGGTGAAACCCGCTTCAATGAACGCTGGGCCGACATCGTCGGTTACCGGCTGGAGGAGCTGGAGCCGGTCAGCATCGAGACCTGGCAACGCCTCACCCACCCCGACGACCTGAAGCAGTCCGGCGCCGCCCTGCAGCGCCACTTTGCCGGCGAGGCCCCCGATTACGAGATCGAGGTGCGCATGCGCCACAAGGACGGCCACTGGGTCTGGGTGCTGGACCGGGGCCGGGTCACCAGCTGGACCGCCGATGGCCAGCCCGAGTGGATGCACGGCACCCACCAGGACGTCACCCGCACCCGCGAGGCCCAGATGCGGCTCGCGGAAAGCGAATCCCTGCTGCGCCGCACCGGCCGGGTGGCCGGCGTGGGCGGCTGGCAATACGACCCGGCTGATGGCCTGGTGGTCTGGACCCGCCAGACCCGCGAGATCCATGAGGTCGACGACAGCTACCCGCCCGATCCCGAAAAACTGCTGGCCTTCTACCCGGAAGGCGAAGCGCGCGACCGCATCCGGGCGGCCATTGCCCGGGCCATGCGCGAGGCCGAACCGTTCGACCTGGAGCTGCCCTTCATCACCGCGCGCGGCCGGCAGATCCGGGTGCGCGCCGTCGGTGAGCCGGTGCTCGACGACAACGGCCGGCCGGTCCGGATCGTGGGCGCCCTGCAGGACATCACCGCCCGCTACCTCATGGAGGCCGAGCTGCGGCGCGTCAACGAGCTGCAGCAGAGCATTCTGGACAACCTGCCTTGCGGCCTGAGCGCCTTCGATGCGCAGCTCAACCTGGTGGCCTGCAACAAGGAATTCGTGACGCTGCTCGGGCTGGAGCCCTTGTTCGAGAACGGCGTGCCGACCTTCGAGGACATCATCCGGTTCAACGCCGAGCGCGGCGAGTACGGCAATGTCGATCTGGAAGAGGCGGTCGAGCAGATCCTGGCCCGCGCCCGCGCGCCGGTGCCCCACCGCTTCGAGCGGACCCGCCCCGACGGCACCCCGATCGAGGTGCGCGGCACCCCCATGCCGGGCGGCGGCTTCGTGACCACCTACACCGACCTGGCCGACCGCAAGCAGGCCGAGCGGCGCAGCGAGCGCAACGAGGCCCTGCTGCGCGGCGCCATTGCCGCCATCGACGAAGCCTTCGTGCTGTTCGACGCCCAGGAGCGGCTGGTCCTGTGCAACGACAAGTTCCGCGCCCTGTACGACACGGTGGCCGACCTGATCGTCCCGGGCACCCGGTTCGAGGACATCCTGCGGGTCGGCGTGGGTCGTGAGCAGTTCCCGGAGGCCCAGGTCGACCCGAAGGGCTGGATCAGCAGCCGCCTGGCCGACTTCCGGGCCGGCGAACACACCAGCGTCTACCGGCTGGACAACGGACGGGTGGTGCGGGTGATCGACCGTCGCATGCCCGACGGCCACACCGTGGGCTTCCGGCTCGACATCACCGACCTGGTGCGGGCCACCGAGGCCGCGCAGGAGGCGTCGCGCGCCAAAGGCGAGTTCCTGGCCAACATGAGCCACGAGATCCGCACCCCGCTGCACGCCGTCATCGGCCTGACCCACCTGCTGGCCGACACGCCGCTGACCGTGCGCCAGCAGCAGCTGGTGGGCAAGTCGCAGATGGCCAGCCAGTCGCTGCTGGCCATCGTCAACAACGTGCTGGACCTGGCCAAGATCGAGGCCGGTGAAATGCCGCTGGAGGCCGAGCCGTTCCGGGTGCGCGAACTCATCAACGAGATGGAGGCGGTGTTCGTCCAGCAGGCCGACGCCAAGGGCGTGGGGCTGCACTTCGAGGTCGATCGGTCGCTGCCGGCGGTCCTGCTGGGCGATGTGCTGCGGCTGCGCCAGGTCATGACCAACCTGGTCGGCAATGCCCTGAAGTTCACCGAACAGGGCTCGGTGACGGCGCGTCTGGAGCGGCTGCCCTCGCCGCAGGGCGCGGACCGCGACCAGGTCATGCTGGGCGTGCGGGTGATCGACACCGGCGTGGGCATTCCGGCCGAGGTGCAGGAGCGGCTGTTCTCGCCCTTCTCGCAGGCCGATGCCTCCACCACCCGCCGCTTCGGCGGCACCGGCCTGGGCCTGTCCATCGTGCGGCGGCTGGTCGAGCTGATGGGGGGCACCGTCGGGCTGGAAAGCACGCCCGGCACCGGCAGCGAGTTCCGCTTCGAGCTGCCGCTGCGCCAGGTGAGCGACACCGACGACCGCGGCACCCTGGAGTTGCTGGTGGTCGACGATGTGCCGGCCGAGCGCAAGGCGCTGGTGGACATGGCCCGCGCCTTCGGCTGGCGGACCGAAACCTGCGAGTCCGGCGAGGCGCTGGTCGACTGGATGGCGCGCCGCCAGGCCCAGGGCCTGCCGATGCCCGACGCCATGCTGGTCGACTGGATGCTGCCCGGCATCGACGGCCTCACCGCCCTGCAGCAGATCACCGACCAGATGGGGGCGCGCAACCTGCCTGCCACGCTGATGGTGTCCTCCAGCGACCGCGACCGGGTGGCCGGCCTGGACACCGGGCGGCTGGCCGATGCCATCCTCACCAAACCGGTCAATGCTTCGGTGCTGTTCAACGCCGTCAACCACAGCGTGGTGCGCCGGCAGGGCAACAGCACGCGCGTGGTGCCGGCGCCGATGCTGGCCGGCAGCACCCAGCTGCAGTCGCTGCCCGGCGTGCGGCTGCTGCTGGTCGACGACAGCGACATCAACCTGGAGATCGGCACCCACCTGCTGTCGCGCGAGGGCGCCTCGGTGACCACCGCCAGCAACGGGCGCGAAGCGCTGGCCATCCTGCGCCAGGACCCGAGCGAATTCGACGCGGTGCTCATGGATGTGCAGATGCCCGAGATGGACGGTCTGGAGGCCACCCGTGCCATGCGGCGCGAATCCGAACTGTCGGCTCTGCCGGTGATCGCGTTGACCGCCGGCGCGCTGGCGCAGGAGCGGCGGCGGGCCATGGAGGCCGGCATGAACGAATTCCTCACCAAACCGCTGGAGCCGGCCACCATGGTCCGCACGGTGCGCCAGGCCATCGAGCGGGCCACCGGTCTGCAGGTGCCGGTGCTCAACCTGGAGGGCGCGGCGCCCACCCGCGCGCCCACGCAGGCCTGGCCCGAGATCGACGGCATCGACGGTCCCAAGGCTGCTGCCCGGCTGGGGAACGATGTGTCGCTGCTCAGGCTGTCGCTGTCGCGCCTGTCCGACGGCTTCGGCGACATCGTGGTGCAGCCCTGGCCGGCCCCGGCCAGCGAGCCGGACCGCTCGGCGCTGGTAGCCCGCCTGCACAAGCTGCGCGGTGCGGCCAGCATGATCGATGCGGTGGAGGTGTCGCGTGCGGCGGACGCCGTGGAGTGCGGTCTGCGCGACGGCGTGCCGCAAGCCGCGCTGGCCGATCCGTGGCGCACGCTCCAGCAGGCGCTGTCGCGGCTGCTGGGTTCCGCCGGCGTCTGGCTGGGGCAGCAGCAGGGCCAGAAGGCACCGGCCCGGGCCGTACCGCCCGCCAGCGACCTCACCCTGTCCCGCCTGGTGGGGCTGCTCTCGACCAACGACATGGACGCTCTGGCCCTGTTCGAAACCGAGGCCGACGGGCTGCGCGCCCGCCTGGGCGATGCCGCGATGGATCAGGTCGGTCGCCTCATGGACACCCTGGATTTCGCTGCCGCCGCCCGGCTTTTGCAGGGAGAATCCGCGGCATGAATCAAGCGGAGCCGGCGCAGGACGCCAGCAGCGGGGGGCCATCGGCGCCGGACATCCTGATCGTCGACGACGATCCGGGCATGATCCGCGCGCTGGGCAAGGCCCTGCGCGATCTCGGCCATCTGCGGTTCTCCACCAACGGCGCCGACGCGCTGCGCCTGATCAACGACAGCCCGCCGGACCTGCTGCTGCTGGACGCCCAGATGCCCGGTCTCAACGGCTTCGAGGTGCTGGAGACGCTGAAGGCGTCGCCCGCCCTGGCCGACCTGCCGGTGATCATGGTCACCAGCCTCACCGACGACGGTTTCGAGCAGGCGGGCCTGGAAAAGGGCGCCGCCGACTTCATTGCCAAGCCGGTTCGCCCGGCCATCGTTCAGGCCCGGGTGCGGACCCAGCTGCGGCTGAAGCAGGCCAACGATGTGCTGCGGCAGTCCTCGGTGACCGACCGCCAGAACCTTGCCGTGGCCCTGCGCGAGCTGCAGCAGAGCCACCGCGAACTCCTGCGCACCGCCGACGAGCTCCGGGTGGCCAACGAGAGCCTGCTCCAGTTCGTGCGGATCGCATCCCACGACCTGCGGGAGCCGCTCAACACCATCGCGCAGTTTGTCGGGCTGGTCGAGGAAGACCATGGTCCGGTGCTGCCCGAAGAGGCCCGCCACTTCCTGCGCCTGGCCACCCGCGCCGGCGCCCGCATGCGCACCCTGCTGGACGATGTGGTGCGTTATGCACGGCTGCAGAACGCCGAGGGTGATCCGCCCACGCCGGTGCCGCTGGACCGCACGCTGGCCGAACTGCGCGATGCGCTGGCCGCACGGCTGGCCGCCACCGGCGCCCGGCTGGACCTGTCGCCCCTGCCGGTGGTCAGCGGCCATGCCAGCCTGCTGTCGCTGCTGTTCCAGAACCTGCTCTCCAACGCCCTGAAGTTCGTGCCGCCGGGGCGGGTGCCGCATGTGCGGGTCGATGCCCGGCTGAGCGGCAACTGGGTGCTGGTGCGCGTGGTCGACAACGGCATCGGCATCGAGCCGCGCCACATCGAGCGGCTGTTCCAGCCGTTCCAGCGCCTGCACCTGCGCAGCGAGTTCGAGGGGTCCGGCCTGGGCCTGTCCATTTCCCGGCAGATTGCCGAAGCCCACGGCGGCCACATCGAGGTCGACTCCACTCCAGGGGAGGGCTCGGTGTTCACCGTGCGGCTGCCGCTGGGAGTGGCAGCGTGATCGGCCGCCGCGGCGCGCTGCTATCGCTGGCCGGCCTGCTGGGCGGCTGCCTGGAGGTGCCGGTGCCGCCGGCACGGCTGGGCTTCAATGCCTGGGTCGGCTTCGACCCGCTGGTGCTGGCGCGCGACCGGCGCCTGTTCGACAACGGGCAGCTGCAGGTGGTGGAGCTGGCCACCGGCGCAGAAACCCAGCGCCACCTGCGCAACAACCTGCTCGACGCCGCAGCCATGACGCTGGACGAGGTGCTGCGCATGCGCGATGGCGGGCTCGACCTCAAGGTGGTGGCCCTGCTCGATGCGTCGCGCGGCGGCGATGTGGTGATGGCGGCGCCCACCATCCGCGGGCTGGCCGATCTGCGCGGCAAGGCGATTGCGGTCGAGGATTCGTCGGTGGGCACCCTCATGTTCCACCGCCTGCTGGAAGCCGCCGGTCTGCGGCTGGACGATGTGCGGCAGGTGAATCTGGAGGCCACGCTGCACCTCCAGGCGCTGCGCGCCGGCCAGGTGGCGGCAGCGGTGTCCTACCAGCCGCTGGCCGGGCCCATGGCCGCCGCCGGATTCCGGTCCGTGTTCGACTCCCGGCAGATCCCCGGTCAGGTGCTGGACGTGCTCGCGGTGCGCCACGACGTCCTGCTGGCACGGCCGGCCGCGGTCGACGCCATGCTCCAGGCCTGGCAGGGCGGGCTGGCCCTGCTCCAGCTGGACCCGGCCGGCGCGGCCGAGTCGTTGAGCGTGGGAACCGACCTCGATCCGGCGCAGTACCGGGCCGTCATGGGCGGTCTGCAGTTCTTCGCCCCCGACGAGTCGCTGGCCGCGCTGTCGGACCCGACCGGGCCGGTGCTGCAGGGCGGCCGCGAGGTGGCCCGGCTGATGCGCGGCCTGGGGCTGCTGCGGTCGGAGCCGGACTGGGCCCGGATGATCGACACCGGGCCGGCCCGCCGCGTGCTCACCGGAGACCGTGGATGAGCCGCCGCCTCTCGCTGGTCAGCCTGCCCGGGCGCTGGCTGGCACCGCTGATCATGGTGCTGTTCGCGGTGATGGCCTCCGGCGTCAACTACCTGACGCAGCTGCGCACCTTGCAGGCCGAGGTGGTGGAGCAGGAAACCCGCCGCCTGCGCGAGCGCCTGAGCGTGGAGCAGAGCCGCCTGAGCTTCCTCTCGTCCCTGGACGATGCCCAGCAGGTGCGCCGCATCATCGGCGGGCTGGGTCTGTACACCGGCATGCAGTCGGCCTATCTGCTGGCTTCCGACGGTCGCATCGATGCATCGCTGATCCGCTCCGACATCGGCCGGGGCTTCGACCAGGTGCTGGAGCGGCTGCCGCCCACCGCGCAGCGCGCCGAGCTCTTCGAGGCCGACCGCATGGGCATCCAGGTGCGGATGCTGGAAGACCGCACCACCCTGGTGGGCGTGGCGCCCTTTGCTGGCGAACGGCGGCTGGTGACGCTGGTCGACCTGACCCTGCCCAAAGCCCGCCTGAGGACCACGTTGATGGGCGAGGTGGTGCGGGAAGGCGGCCTGCTGCTGGCCCTGGCCGCCCTGCTGGCGCTGCTGATGCACCGGCTGTGGTTCAAGCGGGCCGGCCGGCTGGTCGACACCCTGGCCCGCGTGGGCGATGGTCAGCTCCAGGCGCGGGCGGCGCTGGCGGGGCGGGACGAACTGGCCAGCATCGGCAGCGAGGTCGACCGCATGGCCCAGCGCCTGCAGGCCCAGCAGGCCGAGCTGCGGCACCTGGGCTCGCTGGTGGCCCGCTCGCCGGTGGTGTTCCTGGAGTGGGCGCCGGACGCCGACCGGCCGGTGCGCTTCGTCAGTGCGTCCATCGACCAGTGGGGTTACCGCCCCCAGCACCTGCTGGACCATCCGCGGGCGTTCTGCGGCCTGATCCACCCGGACGACTGGCCTGCGGTGTTCGCCCAGTCGGAACACCACCGCCTGCACGGCCCCGACGAGTACCGGCAGGAATACCGGCTTCGCACCGCCGACGGCCGCTGGATCTGGGTCGAGGACCGCTCCGCCGTCGACCGCGACCAGGGCGGCCAGGTCAGCGGCATCACCGGCATCGTGCTCGACATCACCGCCCAGAAGGAGGCCCAGCTCGCCCAGCGCGAGCAGGCCGAGCAGCTCCGGCTGTTTTACGACCTGCCCTTCATCGGCATGGCCATCTCCTCGCCCGAGAGCAAGCGCTGGCTGCAGGTGAACGACCGGCTGTGCGACATCCTGGGTTACCCGCGCGAGGAGCTCCTGCGCATGACCTGGACCGAAATGACGCCGTCGCCCGATCTGAAGGACAACCTGGCCCTGCTGCAGCAGATGAAGGACGGCCTGCGCGAGAGCTACGGCATGCACAAGCGCTTCGTGCGCAAGGACGGTCAGCTGGTCGATGCGGAGATCGAGGTGCGGGCGGTGCGCGATGCGCAGGGCCGGCTGCTGCGCCTGCTGTCCACCGTGCAGGACGTGACCGAGCGCCGCCGCGCCAGCGAAGCCCTGCGCCGCCAGACCCTGTTGCTGGAGCAGGCCGAGGCGATTGCCGGGCTGGGCAGCTGGTCGTTCGACCCGCTGGCCGGCGAGCCGGTGTGGTGGTCCGGACAGCTCTACCGCAACATCGGCATCGATCCGGCCCAAGGCCCGCCGCCGGACCTGCAGAGCCACCTGGCGCTGGTGCACCCGGACGACCGGCCTGCCGTGGCCGCTTTCGTGCCCGCCCGGCGCGCCACCGGCGACACCCAGAGCCTGGAGTTCCGCCGCCACCCCGACCTGGGTCCGGAAAAATGGTTTCGGGTCAGTGTCCGCAAGGAGCCGGGTGAGCAGGGTGGGCATCGGCTGTCGGGCACGGTGCTGGACATCACGGCGCTCAAGCTGGCCCAGGAAGCGCTGGAGCAGACGAATGCCGATCTGGAACGCCGGGTCGAGCGGCGCACCGAACAGCTGCTGGCGGCCAACCGCGAGCTGGAGGCCTTCTCGTACACCGTCTCGCACGACCTCAAGGCACCGCTGCGCGGCATCGACGGCTACAGCCAGCTGCTGCAGGAAGAACACGCCGGCGGGCTGGACGATGCCGGTCGGGCCTACCTGGAGCGCATCCGCCGGGGCGTGGCGCAGATGGGGCTGCTCATCAGCGACCTGCTGGCCTATTCGCGCATGGAGCGCCGTTCGGTCGAGCAGCAGACCGTCGAGCTGCGGCCGCTGGTGGAGCGGGTGCTGGAAGAGCACAGCGCCGACATCGAGCGGCTGGCCGCGCGGATCGATCTGTCGGCGCTTGAACCGGTGGTCCTGCACACCGACCGCGACGGTCTGGCGGTCATCCTGCGCAACCTGATCGGCAATGCCCTCAAGTTCCACCGGCCCGGCGTCTACCCAGAACTGGTGATGGGCAGCCGGCTCGAAAACGGGCACCATGTCGTCTGGGTCAAAGACAACGGGGTGGGGTTCGACATGAAGTACAGCGACAGGATCTTCGGCATCTTCCAGCGCCTGCAGCGCAGCGACGCCTACCCGGGCACCGGCGTCGGCCTGGCGCTGGTCAGCAAGGCGGCACAACGCATGGGCGGCCGGGTCTGGGCCGAAAGCCAGCCGGGGCAGGGCTCGACCTTCTACCTGGAGCTGCCCGCATGACCGTCGGTGCCGCCACCCAGCTGGCCACGCTGGCCCCGATCCTGGTGGTCGAGGACAACCCGATGGACCTCGACCTCACCTTGCGGGCCTTCAGCCGCCGGGCCTGCGCCCACCCGATCCAGGTGGCGCGGGACGGTGAGGAAGCGCTGGCTTACCTCGAACGCTGGGATGCCGGCGAACCCCAGCCGGCGGTGATCCTGCTGGACATCAACATGCCGCGGGTCAACGGCATCGAGGTGCTGCAGCAGCTCAAGCAGCACCCGCAGTACCGCCGCATTCCGGTGGTCATGCTCACCTCGTCGCGCGAGTCCCGCGACCTGCAGGCCACCTACGACCTGGGGGTCAATTCGTACATCGAGAAGCCGGTCAGCTTTTCGCGCTTCCTGGAAATTGCGGCGCAGATCGAGGCCTACTGGTGCAGCGCCAACGAACGCGCCTACTGAACGCGGTGGCCTGAACACCGAAAAAGCGCTCAAGTTCCGGCGCTTTTTGTCGAATCAAGGGTCAGACAGCCGGGAAAGCCCCCGGCGCGTCGCCTTCGGGGGACCCGACCATGATCCAGATTTCCACCACCGCCCCGGCCAACTGGCCCGGTGCCACCACGCCGCTCAACGCTCCGGTGCGACCGGTGTCTGCCGTCACGCCGGTGCTGCCGGTGGGCGCGGCCACCTCGACCCAGACCGACGAAGACCCGGCGCGGACCCTTCGCCGGGGGGCTGGCGATGCGCGGACCACCACCGACGCCGGCGAGATCCCCCGCGAGAAGGTCGATGCCGCCGCCCGGCAGGCCGATGTCCAGGCCCTGGCCGAGCAGCGCCGGGCCGAGCAGGAAGCCCGGGAAGCCCAGGAACAGGCCGACCGGGAAGCCATCGAGCGCCTGCGCCAGGTGCTGGTGGACACCTGGGACGCCAGCGCGGCCGTGGTGGATCAGGCCTTGAACGAAAAAGAGGGCGCCGCCGCCGGGAACAGCAATGGCAACGGCAATGCCAACGGCAGTCGGGCGGTCAGCCTGTACGACGAGGCCGCCCTCAACGGCACATCCGCTCAGGCCGGCCAGGCCGGGCAGATCATCAGCCGCCGGGTCTGAGCCGCAGCGGCGTCACTCGGTCTGGGCCAGCGGCTCGAGCCGGTCGATGGCTTCGCGGGTTTTCCGCACATCCTCTTCCAGCTGGGCCCGCAGGGCGATGGCCTCGGCCGCCAGTCCGTCCTGGGCCAGGCGCTCCATCCAGGCGGCCGTGGCCACGATGGCGCGGAACCCCATCAGCATGGACGTGCCCTTGAGCTTGTGGGCCTGGTAGCCAATCTCGCCCGCTTCGCCCTGGTCCAGCGCCGCCAGCAGCACCGGCACGGTGCCGGTGGGCGGGTCGAACAGCGTGCCCAGCAGCTCGTCCAGGGTGTCGGCCGGCATCATCGAACGGATCTCGGCGTAGGAGTCGCGGTCGAACAGTTCCTCGGGCAATTCGTCCATGCGCAGCACCTCGTTTGATCGGGTCGTGTCTGCCTCCGCCGGGGCGGACGCGGCCGGTTCGCTGGCCGGATCGATCAGCCCGCAGCGGATGAGCGCTCGCCGCAGGTCCGAGGCCTGCAACGGCTTGGTGGTGAACTCGTTGACGCCCGCTTCCTGGGCGCGCCGCCGGGTGTCGTTCACCACATCGGCGGTGACCAGGATGATCTTCACATCGCGGTTCGGGCCGTCGCTGGCGCGCACCGCCTCGGTGGTGGCCAGGCCGTCCAGCACCGGCATGTGGTAGTCCAGCAGCACCACGTCGAACGGCTCGCGCTGCAGCAGTTGCAAGGCTTCCTGGCCGTTCTCGCAGAACACGGCGTCATGCCCCATCTGCTCCAGCAGGATGTGGATGTACTTCAGGTTGATCGGGTGGTCTTCGGCCACCAGCACCCGCAGGCGGCGCGAGGTGAGCACGCTGGTGCGGCTGTCGATCGCATCGACCGGCGCCTCGGCGGGCGGCAGCTGCAGCATCACGGTGAAGACCGAGCCCTGGCCCGGCGTGCTGCTCACATGGATGTCGCCACCCATCAGCCGCGCCAGGTTGCGCGAGATTTCCAGCCCCAGACCGGTGCCGCCGATGCGCCGGCGCAGCGAGTTGTCGGCCTGGTAGAACCGGGTGAACAGCTGGTCCAGCGTCTCCTGGTCCATGCCGACGCCGGTGTCGGTCACCGTCATGCGGACGATGTCGGGGCGGTCGGCCACGGCCTCGATGCACACGTCGACCGATCCGTGCGGCGTGAACTTGATGGCGTTGTTGATCAGGTTGAACAGGATCTGCCGCACCCGGGTGGCGTCCGCCAGGACCCAGGCCGGCACGGCCGGGTCGGTCTCGATGTTCAGTTCCAGGCTCTTTTCGCGGGCGGCCACCCGCATGATGGCCTCGACGTCGTGCAGCATGGAGGCCATCTCGACCGGTGCCGGCGCCAGCCGCAGGGTGCCGGTCTCCATGGAGGACACATCCAGGATGTCGTTGATCACGCCCAGCAGGTGCTGGGCCGAGTCGCGGGCGGTCTGCACATAGTCGCGCTGGCGGCTGTCGAGCGAACTCTCTTCCAGCAGGTTGAGCATGCCCAGCACGCCCTGGAACGGGGTGCGGATCTCGTGGCTCATGTTGGCCAGGAACACGCTCTTGGCCTGGTTGGCCGCCTCGGCCTGGTCGCGGGCCACGGTGAGCTCCCGCCCGAGCTGGCGCAGGTGGTTGTTCTGGGCCTGCTTGCGGCGCACCTCGCGCACCAGCAGCCCCAGGAAGATCAGCAGCAGGGCCGTCTGGGCGGCGGTCAGGCCGATGACCAGCAGGCTTTGCTGGTGCAGCAGCTGGTTGCGTTCGTCGAACAGGCGGGCGGTGGCCCGGCTGGCTTCGCGGGTCAGTTCGCCGAAACCGGGTGCCAGCTGCTCCACCTCGCGGGTGAGCGCCTGCAGGGCGTTGCGGTCACGCAGCAGGGCTTCCGGGTCGGCGAACAGCGGATCGGACCGCTCCACAAACGTGCGCGCCTTGGCGATGGTGTCGGTGTAGACGGCCGACGATTCCAGCAGGTCGCGGCGGGGCAGTTCGGTCAGCAGGCCGATGCGGCTGACGAACACCTCGTAGCGCTCCAGCAGCTCGCCCGCCATGTCGGGCGAGACCCCGGCGTCGGTGGAGGCATGCAGGGTGTAGCCCAGGCGACCGAATTCGCGTTCGAGCTGGTAGGCCTGCCACATCAGGGCGTCGACCTGGTTGCGGTTGGCCGACTCCATGAGCCGGAACTGCTTCCACTGGATCCAGGTGAGGGGTGTCAGCGTGACCAGCAGGACCGCGCCGATGGCCAGCAGCCACTGGCCGGTGCGCCAGCGGCCAAGGCCCGTCGGTTCGCTGTTCATTGGATCTCCACCGCCTTGAGCTGCCAGATGGAGCGTTCGTAGTAGGTGGAGGAGCGCAGCTCGGCGTCGCTGTCGAAGGGGTAGACGATGAACAGCGGGCCTTTGTCCCGCACCGGGATCGGCTTGTCGTCGATCAGCCGGGCCATGACCACCTTGAACTTGCGGGTGTCGTCGGCCGGGATGGTGATCTTGTAGTCGTTGATGGCTACGGCGCTGAGCGTGCTGCCGCTGGCCTTGACGGCCTCCAGCACATCGGAGAGCAGCGGGCCGGTGAACTTGACCGGCCGGTCGTACCAGGGGGTGCGGGTGGTGAAGCTGTGCTGGGGCAGGGCTTCGAGCATGGCCATGTCGAAGGCGGCGGTTTCACCCCGGTTCTTCACGCCGATCTTGCCGCTGACCGTCAGCACTGCCCGTCCCTTGGGCTCGGGCAGCGACTGGCCCAGCACCAGAGCGGGCAGCAGGCCCAGAAGGACGGCAAGGCTGAAGGAGCGGCGCAGCGTGTTCATGAACGGACCCGTGTCGATGGCAAGCAGTGAAATGTATCGGTTCCGACCTCAGATGCGGTGCCGGACACCCGATGGCGAGCTGGAGAGGCGGGCCAGCACGGCGGGGGCAATCTGGGTCAGGGGCAGCACCTCGTGCGCCGCCCCGTGCTGGATGGCCATGCGCGGCATGCCGAACACCACGCAGGAGGCTTCGTCCTGCACATAGTTGTAACTGCCCGCGTCCTTCATCTCGCGCATGGCCACGGCGCCGTCGCCGCCCATGCCGGTGAGCATGATGCCGATCGCGTTCGGACCGAGCACCCGGGCGGCCGAGCGGAACAGCACCTCGACCGAGGGGCGGTGCCGGTTCACCGGCTCTGTGTCTTCCACCACCGCCACGTAGTTCGAGCCGCTGCGGTCGATGCGCAGGTGCCGCCCGCCCGGGGCGATGTAGGCATGGCCCGGCAGGATGCGCTGACCGTCGCGGGCTTCCTGCACACGGATCTTGCACAGGGTGTCCAGGCGGTTGGCGAAGCTGGTGGTGAAGCCGGCGGGCATGTGCTGGGTGATGACGATGGCGGGCGAATCGGCGGGCAGGGGGGTCAGCACCTCGCGGATGGCTTCGGTGCCGCCGGTCGATGCGCCGATGCAGATGATCTTCTCGGTCGACAGCCGTGGCAAGGGTGCGCGCGGCGTTTCGACCGGCGTGGCGGCCGCCGGCGTGGCATTCGGCACACGGGTGTCGGCGCCGGGCGTCGGACCGAGCCGGCGCACATGGGCCGCAGCCGCGACCCGGATCTTGTCGACGATGTCGCCGGCCAGTTCCTGCAGGCCGGCCGAGACGCCGATGCGGGGCTTGGCCACGAAGTCCACCGCGCCCATCTCCAGGGCGCGCAGCGTGATCTCGGCGCCCTGCTCGGTCAGGGTGGAGACCATCACCACCGGCATGGGCCGCAGGCGCATCAGGCGCGAGAGGAACTCCAGGCCGTCCATGCGCGGCATCTCGACATCCAGGGTGATGACGTCCGGGTTGGTCTCGCGGATCATCTCGCGCGCCACCAGCGGGTCGGCGGCTGCGCCGACACAGGTCATGTCGGGCTGGCGGTTGATGATTTCGGTCAGCAGGCTGCGAACCAGCGCCGAATCGTCCACCACCACGACGCGGATCTTGGCCATGGGTTGTCTCCGTCAGAAAAGGTCGATCGAGCCGCCGGCGGTGGTGGACACCACCACAGCAGCGCTGCCCTTGCGTTCCTGGGTCTCCAGGTTTTCGGGGTGCGAATGGGCCAGGCGCTTGACCATGGCCTTGCCGTTGGCGGGGAAGAACACCACCTTGCGCGGGTGGATGTCCAGCACATCCTTGGACACCACCGCAATGCGTTCGGTCTGCAGGTAGTCCAGCACGAACTTGGTGTTGCGCTCGCCCACGTTCATGGTGGTGAAGGTGTGCATCACCTGGCCGCCGCCGAACACCTTGGCCTGCATGGTCTCGCGCCGGGCACCGAGCTTCATCATTTCGTTGATGAGCAGTTCCATGGCGTACGAGCCGTAGCGGCCGCCGGAGTCGGCGCCGCCCTCAGGCAGCATGAAGTGGTTCATGCCGCCCACGCGGGCCCGCGGGTCGTAGATGCAGGCGGCGATGCAGGAACCCAGCACGGTCATGATGACGATGTCGTCGGCGGTGACGTAGTACTCGCCCGGCAGCACCTTGACCGCGTCCTGCTTGAAGTGGTGGTCGCGGTAGAAGAAACTGGCCTCGCCCGGCCTGGGCTTGCGGGCCTTCAGGGCCTCCAGGCGCGAGAGGTCGGGCGCCGGGGGGCGCTTGATCAGACCGGCATCAGATGCGTTCATAGACGGTCTTTCCGCGCAGCACGAACAGGTTGCGTGCGTCGCTGAAGTTTTCGGCATGGCCGACGAACAGCATGCCGCCCGGTTTCATGACCCGGTGGATGCGTTCGAGCACCGCCCGCTGGGTGGCCGCGTCGAAATAGATCATGACGTTGCGGCAGAACACGACGTCGAAGGCGTCGCGCAGCGGCAGCTCCTGGATCAGGTTGACGGTCTGGAAGCGCAGGTGTTTCTGCAGCTCCGGCTTGACCCGCATCAGCCCCGAATTGGCGCCCTTGCCGCGCAGGAAGAAGCGCTGCAGCCGCTCCTGGCTGAGCCCCTTGGCATCGGCCTTGTAGACACCGCGCTGGGCGGTCTGCAGCACCTTGGTGTCGATGTCGCTGTTCAGGATGTCGTAGTGGCCGCTGGTGCCCAGCACCTCGGCGCAGGTCATGGCGATGGAGTAGGGCTCCTCGCCGGTGGAGGCGGCGGAGCACCAGATCTTCCAGTCGTGGGTGCGGCGCTCGGCCAGCAGCCCGGTCAGGATGTCGAAGTGGTGCGCTTCCCGGAAGAAGGCGGTCAGGTTGGTGGTCAGGGCGTTGATGAATTCCTGCCACTCCGGACCGTCGTGGTGTTCCAGCCAGTCCAGGTAGCTTTTGAAGCTGGCATGACCGGTCTCGCGCAGCCGGCGCGAGACCCGGCTGTACACCATGGCGTGCTTGCCGTCGTGCAGGCTGATGCCGGCACGCTGGTAGATCAGGGCCTTGATGCGGGTGAAGTCGCTGTCCGACCAGACGAACTCCCGGCCTTCCGCCAGCGGGCCGTCGCCGGAGACCGGCACGCGGGGGGCAGGCTGGGCCGCTGGGCGCCGGGTGGGGGTGGTCTGCAGCAGCATCGCAAGCTTTCAAAGGTCGGGGCGGCTCGCCCCGGGGTGTTCGGGCGGATCGGTTTCAGTGGCGGGAACGGCGCACCAGGCCCGAGGTGTCCAGGATCAGGGCCACCTTGCCGTCACCCAGGATGGTGGCGCCCGACACGTTGGGCACCTTGCGGTAGTTGGACTCCAGGTTCTTGATCACCACCTGCTGCTGCCCGAGCAGTTCGTCGACCATCAGGGCCACCCGGGAGCCGTCGGCCTCGATCACGACCATGATCGGGCTGTTGCCGTTGTGCTCGAAACGCGGCACCTGGAACACCTGCTCCAGCTCGATCACCGGCATGAATTCCTCGCGCACCTTCACCACCCGCGCGCCCTGCGCGACGGTGTTGATCTCTTTCGGCTTGATCTGGAACGACTCGATCACGCTGGCCAGCGGCAGGATGTAGACCTCGTCGCTGACCCGCACCGACATGCCGTCCATGATGGCCAGGGTGAGCGGCAGGCGCACCGAGACGCGCATGCCGTAGCCCTCGGCCGAGTCGATCTCGACCGTGCCGCCCAGGGCGGTGATGTTCTTCTTGACCACGTCCATGCCCACGCCACGGCCGGAGACATCGGTCACCTCGGCGGCGGTGGAGAAACCCGGGGCAAAGATCAGGCCCCAGACCTCGGCATCGGACATCGAGTCGGGGGCGTCGATGCCCTTCTCCCGGGCCTTGGTCAGCAGCTTCTCGCGGGAGAGGCCCCGGCCGTCGTCGCGCACCTCGATCAGGATGCTGCCGCCCTGGTGGGTGGCCGACAGCGTGATGGTGCCGGTCTCGTTCTTGCCCTTGGCACGCCGGTCGGCTGGCAGTTCGATGCCGTGGTCGCAGCTGTTGCGGATCAGGTGGGTCAGCGGATCGGTGATCTTCTCCACCAGACCCTTGTCGAGCTCGGTGGCTTCGCCGTGGGTGACCAGCTCCACCTTCTTGCCCAGCTTGCTGGCCAGGTCGCGCAGCATGCGGGGGAAGCGGTTGAACACGACCGACATCGGGATCATGCGGATCGACATCACCGCTTCCTGCAGGTCGCGGGTGTTGCGGTCCAGGTCGGCCAGGCCGGCCAGCAGCGCCTGGTTGACGCTGGGCTCCAGGTCGCGGCTTTTCTGGGCCAGCATGGCCTGGGTGATGACCAGTTCGCCGACCAGGTTGATGAGCTGGTCGACCTTGCTCACCGACACCCGCAGCGTGGTCGACTCCAGACCGGCCGAGGCGCCGCCGGCACGCTGGTCGGGCTTGGCGGCGGTGGTGGTGGGGGTGACCGGTGCGGTAGCGCCGGCGGGCGCGGCCTCGCCGGCCGGGCGGGCCTGACCGGGGGCCGATGCCTGTGCCGCAGCGGCCGCGGCTTCGGGCGGAACGCCCGGGGCGCCTTCGAAGAAGCCGAAGTCGGCGCCTTCAGCCGCCGGGGCGGTCTCGCCGCTGACCTGCAGGCGGATCTGGTCCTTGCCCACATGGAAGGTGAACAGGTCCATCAGGTCGGCATCGCTGGCGCTGGTGCGCACATGGAAGATGCGGTGGGTGTCGCCTTCGGTGGACTGGCGTTCGATCTGGCCCAGGCCCGGAATGTCGCGGAACAGCTCGGCAATGCCGTCGGCCATGGACAGGCTGGCCAGCGGGCCGATGTGGATGTCGAGCTGGCGCTCGCCCTGCGACGGCCGGGCCGCCGGCATGCCGCCCGGGGTGGCGGGCGCCACCGGGGCGACCGGTGCGGTGTCCACCACCAGTTCGGCCACGGCCTGCACGATCGGGGCGGCGGTCACGACCGGCGCGCTGGCGGCAGGGACCACCGGCTGGGGCGCGGATGCCGCGTCACCGCCGTTGGCCAGGGCGTAGATGCGGGCCACCAGTTCGTGGTTCGACGGCCCTTCGCCGCCACCGGTCTGGTGCCGGCCGAGCAGGCCGCGCAGCGCATCCGACGACTCCAGCAGCACATCGACCATGGCGGCCGTGGGCTTGAGTTCGTGGCGGCGCAGCTTGTCCAGCAGCGACTCCATCTGGTGGGTCAGTTCGGCCACGTCGGCAAAGCCGAAGGTGGCGGCACCGCCCTTGATGGAGTGGGCGCAGCGGAAGATGGCGTTGAGCTCTTCGTCGTCGGCGGCGTTCACGTCCACCGCCAGCAGCATCTGCTCCATCTGGTCCAGGTTCTCGCCGGCTTCTTCAAAGAAGATGGCGTAGAACTGGGTCAGGTCGAAATCGTTGCCGAGGTTCGTGCCCTCGTTCATCAGTTCACCCATGAGGTACTCCTTGGCCGAGGGTCAGCGGATGACCTTGGCGATCACTTCGATCAGCCGGGCCGGGTCGAAGGGCTTGACCAGCCAGCCCGTGGCACCTGCGCTGCGGCCGGCCTGCTTCATCAGGTCGCTGGACTCGGTCGTCAGCATCAGGATGGGAATGGTCTTGAAGCGCGGGTGCTCACGCAGCTTGCGCGTCAGCGAGAGGCCGTCCATGTTGGGCATGTTCTGGTCGGTCAGCACCAGATCGATGGTGTGGTTCTGCGCCTTTTCATAGGCGTCCTGGCCGTCCACCGCTTCCACCACGTGGTAGCCCGCGCCGGTCAGGGTGAATGACACCATTTTTCGCATGGAGGCCGAATCGTCTACGGCAAGAATGGATCGCATGGGTGGCTCCGTGTTTCGTCTGTTATCGACTGCTGGGGCGGTGGCTTGAATGGCGGATGTCAGAAAAGCTCGATGGAGCCGGCGTCCATCTCGTTCTGGGTCACCGGGCTGGGGCGACCCGGCATCGGGTCGAGCTGGAGGGGCACTTCGTCTTCCTCGGCATCGATCACCTCGGCGCCCAGGCGCCAGGCGCAGCTCTTGAGCACCTGGCCGGTGTGCACCAGCAGCTGGGTGGCCATGTCGTGGAACTGGAGTTCGGTGACGGCCTGGTTGAGGTTCTGGCGGATGCGCAGCAGCTCGGCGGTCTGCGGCGACTCCAGCTGACCGAGCGCGGCGTCGGCGCGGTTGAAGCGGTCCAGCAGGTTGGCGGTGGCGTGGTCCAGCAGGCCTTCCAGGCGCTGGAGGTCGGTCATCACCATCAGCAGGGCGTCCTGCACGTCGGCCACCAGTGCGACCGGCATCGAGACGGACGGTGGCGGGGGCATCGTCTGGGGGGTGTGCATGATCGTCAGGTGGTTCGAAGGGGTGGGGGTATTACAATTTTCGACAGCCTCGAAACCCTTTATCGGCTGAAAACGGGCCGAATTCAGAGCCATTTCCACCCGTGACCACCGACACCCCCCCGGTCCGCATCCTTCATCTCGAGGACTCCCGCGTCGACCACGCGCTGGTGAAGTTCGCGTTGCAGCGCAACAAGCTGCCCACCGAGCTGGTGCTGGTGGACGCCATGGACGACTTCCGGCGTGAGCTCTCCCAGGGCCGGTTCGACATCGTGCTGGCCGACTACCACCTGCCCGGCTTCACCGGCCTGGACGCCTGGGAGGTGGCCCGTGAACTGCGGCCCGACCTGCCGTTCGTGATCCTGTCGGGTGCCATCGGCGAAGCCGCCGCCGTGGAAGCCATGCACAAGGGCGTGAGCGACTACCTGCTCAAGGAAGA
>Ga0208243_1000038_pt1 | contig 175552 bp, 169 predicted proteins | sample Subbio2Aug_QV12A_FD_184826 | JGI IMG/M metagenome (GOLD analysis project Ga0208243, IMG submission 184826) | Serpentinite rock and fluid subsurface biosphere microbial communities from McLaughlin Reserve, California, USA - CR12Aug_QV12A (SPAdes) | ecosystem: Environmental > Terrestrial > Deep... | reverse complement strand
CACCTCTCACCGGTGGGGCAGGCACCGCAGCCGCCCATTGTTCCAGTATCTCTGGGACGTATGTAGACGGCTCAACTGTCCAAACACCTTAAGAATCAATCTATTTTTTCAAATTCCCTGGACACAGACCCCCATGTCCGAGTTATGACTGGAAGTGGGGGAGTCTAGTTATGAAAACCATGTTTGAGAAGATTTGGAATGACCATTTGGTTCACGAGGAAGATGGGACCTGCCTAATCTATATTGATAGACACCTTGTCCACGAGGTAACAAGCCCACAGGCTTTCGAAAGTTTAAAATTAACCAACCGAAAGGTAAGACGTCCCGATGCAACATTTGCAACGATGGACCACAACGTATCCACAAGGACTAGAGATTGGAAATCAGTGGATCCCATTTCTGTTTTGCAAATGCAAACACTAATGGATAATTGTAAGGAAAACGGCATTACTTTATTTGATATCAACCATCCTGATAATGGAATTGTTCACGTAGTAGCACCAGAACTTGGTCTTACCCATCCTGGCATGACAATTGTTTGTGGGGATTCTCACACAGCAACACACGGAGCTTTTGGAGCTCTTGCTTTTGGAATTGGTACTTCAGAAGTAGAACATGTGCTTGCTACACAAACCCTTGTCCAAAAGAAACCGAAAACATTAGAAATCAGAGTGGATGGAAAACTTTCTCCACTTGTGTCCGCAAAAGACATCGTACTTGCGATCATTGGAAAAATTGGAACTGACGGTGCGACTGGGTATGTGATTGAATTTACAGGAGAGGCCATTCGTTCCCTCAGTATGGAAGGTCGTATGACCATTTGTAATATGGCAATTGAAGCTGGTGCAAGAGCAGGTCTCATCTCGCCAGATGAAACAACAATCAACTACATCAAAGGAAGAGACTTTGCTCCTAAAGGAGAACAGTTTGAAATTGCAGTTGCTAAGTGGAAAGCATATGCCACAGACTCTGGGGCTAAATTTGATAAAACCGTTATCCTCAATGCAAATGAAATTGCACCGATGGTGTCTTGGGGAACATCCCCTGGCCAAGTGATTCCAGTCACGGCAACAGTGCCAAGTCCGAATGATTTTACCGACCCAGTCCAACGAAAATCCGCAGAATCTGCGTTAGCGTATATGGATTTAAAACCAGGACAAAAACTTTCCGATGTCAAAGTGAACAAAGTATTTATTGGATCATGTACCAATTCAAGGATCGAAGACCTTCGTGTTGTGGCAAATACCGTCAAAGGGAAAAAAGTAAGTAAAGATGTAGAAGCCATCATCGTTCCAGGTTCTGGTCGTGTGAAACGCCAAGCGGAAAGTGAAGGGCTCGATCAAATTTTCCTCGAAGCTGGTTTCCAATGGCGTAACCCAGGTTGTTCGATGTGCCTTGCTATGAATGATGATGTACTCTCACCGGGGGATCGTTGTGCATCTACTTCGAATAGGAACTTTGAAGGAAGACAAGGGAAAGGTGGAAGGACACATTTAGTCGGACCCGCAATGGCAGCAGCAGTTGCTGTAGAAGGTCATTTTGTAGACATTCGGGAGTGGAAATAAGATGAAAGCATTCACAAAATTAAAAGGCATCGCAGCGTTACTTGATAAAGCAAACGTAGACACAGACCAAATCATCCCCAAACAATTCCTTCGCAAAATCGAAAGGTCCGGATTTGGAAAACATTTGTTTCACGATTGGAGATTTTTAGATGATGCTGGCCAAAAGCCGAATCCTGACTTTGTCCTCAATGCACCTAGATACCAAGGAGCGACCATCCTTGTCACTCGTGACAATTTTGGATGTGGATCATCTCGTGAACACGCACCTTGGGCTTTAGAAGATTATGGATTTCGTTCGATCCTTTCGCCTTCTTACGCGGATATCTTTTACAATAACTGCTTCAAGAACGGAATGTTACCGATTGTTTTACCAGAAACGCAAATCGAAGAAATTTTTCAAACGATCGACAAAAAACCAGGTGCCAATTTGGAAATCGATTTAGAAAACCAAGTTGTGATTACTGAAGAGGGGAAAAGATACCCTTTCGAAGTAGATGCCTTCCGTAAACATTGTCTACTCAATGGTTTGGACGATATTGGTCTTACCCTCCAAAAAGCAGATTTTATTCAAAAATTTGAAGAAAAGAACCAAAAAGATGTTCCCTGGTTGTACAGAAAGAGTGTATAATTAGCTACATGAAACAGTTATTTTTAACTCTCAGTTTATTACTATTCGTGACTGGTCTTTCTGCAGACGAACTTCTCATCCAAGACACCAAACAAGGGTTAGGAAGAGAAGCAATTCGTGGAACGACAGTTGTCGTTCATTATACAGGAAAACTTACCAATGGAAAGGTATTTGATTCTTCTGTCGACAGAGGGGAACCGTTTAGTTTCCAGTTGGGACAAGGCCAAGTGATCCAAGGTTGGGAACGAGGGATTGTCGGTATGAAGGAAGGTGGAAAACGTAAACTAACGATTCCACCAAAGTTTGGATACGGTGACAGAGCTGTTGGGCCAATCCCTGCCAACTCGACACTTGTGTTTGATGTTGAGTTAATTAAAGTTAAATAAATGATAGATCCAATTTCCAAAGGGATAGATGACTTTGGCAACAGTTTGTTGCAAGCGCTTAACAATGTACAAGGTATCTTTGGAAAGGAACTTTCCGTTGCCAAACCGATTAAAGACAATGTCTTACAATTGATAGGCAACACTCCACTGATTCGATTGAATCGAATTGGTTCCGAGTATTCGGGGGTTCAGTTTTATTTAAAAGCCGAATTTTTAAACCCAACAGGTTCTGCGAAAGACCGAACGGCAATTGCTATGGTGTTAGATGCTGAAAAACGCGGAAAATTAAAAAAAGGAATGCCCATTATCCTTTCTGGTGCAGGATCTTCCTCTGTTAGTTTTACTTGGATAGGAAAAGTGAAAGGGTATCCTGTTTATTGTTTGGTCCCTCTCACAACTCCTCCAGAACGAGTCCAACTCCTCAGAAGTTACGGTGCAGAAGTGACCGTGACAAATGAATCGGATCCTTTGAAGTTAGCAGAACTTGCGGAAGAAAAATCTAAAAAGATGGGTGGATACCTTCCAGATGAACAGGAAAATCCAGCCAATCCCAATTTTCATTTTAAAACGACTGGTCCAGAAATTTGGCGTGATTTACAAGGGAAGGTAGGTGCTGTGATCTCTGCACCTGGTTCTGGTGGTGCGATTACGGGAATCGGTCGTTACCTGAAGTCACAAGACAGAAGGGTTAAAGTTATCATCGCTGGAAAACAAAACTCACCTTTTATGGAATATGGAAAAACAGACAATCCAAAAGAACGGGAAAGGATTCGTCTTCCGGCAGTTTATGATCCAAAACTGATTGATCATTATTTCCATGTGACAAAGGATGAAGCCTTACACCTACAAGCTGATTTATATGAAAAAGAAGGGATTTTTGCTGGTCTTACAACTGGTACTGTGATTACGGGTGCCCTTCGTTTCTCTGAAACACTTTCAGAATCAGAAAAAAATGAAAGAAACCCATTTAATATTGTGATTTTATCCCCGGATAGGGATTAGTTTTTTTCGCTAAACAGTTGTTTGATTTCTGTGAGTGAACTTTTTGTCACTGTTTCACCCAGTTCAATAAACTCCTTACTCCTCCAAAATTCAAACCAATTTGAATTGGGGAGGATCGGATTTAAATACACATCTGCTTCCTGAGCGCTGTATTTACCGATACGATATTGCAACGAATACAAACTGTTCACAATGATATCGAGTACATTTAAGTTGAGGAGTTTGTTTGTTTTCATTTCATCTTTGGAACTCGGCATGGAATTAATCGCGATGATTTTTTGGATCCCTTCTTGTGTCAGTGCAGAAACAGGGAGTGGGTTCACAATTCCCCCATCTACATAGGTTTTTCCATTTTCTTGGGGTTGGGGTACGAATACACCAGGGATGGAAATACTTGCCATGACAGCATCCAAAACCTTTCCTTCCGATAAAACAATTTCTTGTCGTGTTGAGATATCACAACTAATGAGCCTTAATTTGATCGGTAAATCATCAAAATACAAATCACCTAAGTATTTTTCGAGAAGTGTTCGAACATGTTTTCCATGGAGTAAACCTTGGCCTGGAAAGGATAAGTCTACTAGTTTGAACATTTTAAAAAGGCTATCAATTTCACCGAGTAAGGGAAGGATTCCTTTGTAACCTAGGCCACTAGCCCAAAATGCACCGATGATAGCGCCAATACTTGTTCCTGCGATCATGTCTGGAATGATACCTTCTTCTTCCATCACCTTCATAATCCCAACTTGTGCAAGGCCAAGGGCAGCTCCTCCACCTAGAGCAATTCCCATCTCTACCCCTGAAAGTTCTCTTGCTTTCCTTCGAATAAAAATATCCCATTTGCCATGTTCAAGAATATCCCTAATATTTGTTTCGTGATAGAGGATTTGATTTTCTTTTGCATCTTTCGTAATCGAATCACAAAGATTTGATTCTACATCCTTGGACACAAAGTTTTCAATATGGTCAGCTTCATCTAGTAACAGTTGTTTGAGTTCAGTTTCTGTGTCAGGAAAAACCTCTAAAAAAATAAAGGAATGGCTCGCATAATGTTTTCCTAAGGTTTCTTTGATGCGGTCAGCATCTTTGAATTTGTAAGATTTAGCATGAGGAATAGGCAAATTGCCATTGTGGCCAAAATGTAGGATGACTGCTTTTTTACCCGATTCCCTTTCAATGCATGTTACCAGTTCATCCGAAAACTTGTCTTTTGCGATTGGATCCGAATGGACAAGGCACACCACCGAATTGCGAAAGTATTCTTTTCCGCCTAACAGTTCCCCACGTAAGGATTTTGTCAGCATTTTGGAAAAGGTGATGGAAAGGTAGGGGATTTTTTGAATTAATTTTTGGAATTCTATTTGGGATAAAACCAAAAATCTTGATTCCGTGACTGTAACAGCCGTATGGTTGTGTTTTTCTCCCGTTAATAGAGCTTGGATTCCAAAATATTCCCCCTTTTTTAAGTATTGAACTTCTTCTTCCCGTTTGCCTTCTCCTTTTTTGGGGAGAAACAATTTAATCCCACCAGAAAGAATTAAAAATAGACTCCGATCACTATCACCAGCTGTGAAAAGGATTTCGTCTCTTTCCCTTTCTACAATGTGAACTGACTCAGCCACCCAAGTTTTTTCTTTTTTCGAAAGACTTCGGAATAGGGGTAAACTTGAAACTAGGTGGATTTTGCCTTCAAGATCTTTCATAGGGTGCCTTTTCCACCAGTGTTTCAAAAAGGAAGGGAAGAGAAATTGAGAATTTTTAAGTTTTTCAAAAAATTTCGTTGACTACTTATATGTTAAGTAGTAACTGTTTGTATAGCAAACAGGAGTCTATATGATCACACATTTGAAAATTAAGGATTTTGCCCTTTTTGAATCTCTTGAACTTTCCCTTTCGGAGGGTTTGTCCGTCTTTACTGGAGAATCTGGTGCTGGAAAATCTTTAATTTTCGATGCATTGGCTTCGTTATTCGGTGGTAGGTGTTCCACTGCCAATATTCGGCAAGGGAAGGATCGTTACTCCTTACAAGCCGTTTTATCCCTCTCCGGCCAAAACCAAACGAAAGATTATTTGATGGAACAGGGGTTTCGTTATACTGGTGATGAAATTGTCATCACCAAAGAACTCATGAAAGATGGAAAGGCAAGAGTGAAAATCGGTGAGAGTCTCGCTTCCACCACTCATTTACGAGAACTCGGTAAAACGATGGCAGAGATCCATTGCCAAAACGAACAACTTTTTCTTTTAGAAAAATCCAACCAATTGGAATTTCTCGACCGATTTGGAAATTTGGAGTCTCTGAAATTTAAGTTCAAATCTGCCTTACAACAATACCGTCATTGGAAACAAAAACTTTCTGATTTCGAAGAAACACGGAAAACCATGTTAAAACGAAAAGAGATCTTAGAATATGAGGTAGAAGAAATAGAGGCAATTGCTCCGAAAGACGGAGAAGAAGAAAGTTTAAGTTCCGAAGAAAGTTTACTCGCGAATGGAGAAAAATTAGCAGAAAACTACCGTTTGGTGTTAGAAGAACTTTCGGAAAAGGAAAATTCCATCCTCAAAGTATTCCCTAGCCTCATCCATGCGATCCAAAAAGTAACCATTCTCATCCCTGAAAAAAAAGATATGTTAGAGGAATGGGAAGAAGTGTATGACAGACTTAAATCTTTGAAGTCTGTGATCCGGGAAGAAGAGGAAGAATTATTCTTCAGTCCGGAAAGGTTAGATATGGTGCAAGCAAGGCTCCAAGACCTTAAAAAATTAAAGAAAAAATACAATGGTAGTATTGGAGAAATCAACCAACTCCTAGAAGAAAAAAAATCAGAACTAGAACGTTGGAAAGAACAGGCTGGTGATGAAGATTTTTTACGAATCAAAAAAGACCAATGTTTGGCGGAACTCAAAGAATTAGGATTCCAACTTTCAAAGTTAAGAAGGAATGCCATTTCGCAATTTGAAGAAGAAGTACAAAAGGAAATGGTGGACTTGGGCCTCGAGGGAGGAAAACTCCAAGTTGTCCTTCGTTGGGAGGAAAATCCTGAAGGTGAAGTTGAGGAAGGATCTAAGTCCTATTTTCTGTCAGAATCAGGGCTTGACCAAATCGAATTCTATTTCAGCGCCAACCCAGGCGAAAAACCGCGACCTCTTCGCAAAGTAGCTTCTGGGGGGGAACTGTCTAGGGTGATGCTTGCACTTCGTAGTGTCCTTGGCAAACAAGCTCCTTCACCTCAAATGCTCGTTCTCGACGAGGTGGATACGGGTCTTGGCGGTGAAGCGGCGGAGGCAATGGCCACAAAGCTTAAAAAACTAGCACGAAATTCACAAATCCTTCTCATCACTCACACCCAACAAGTGGCTGCGGCGGGAGACCACCAAATTAAGATCGAAAAACGGCAAGAAGGTGGTCGTACTGTCTCGGAAGCATCGATTTTGGATTTTGAAGAGAGGAAACGGGAGCTGGCACGGATGATTGGGGGAAAACAGGTGACCTCAGCGGTTCTCAAAGCAGCAACTGACCTTTTGATGAAAAAAGCTGGTTAGTCCTTTAAAAATAGTATTTGGCGAAAAAGGGAAGACTGAAAACTCTATTCGTAATCCTTCAATGGGGTCTCATTCATGTCTTTTCCTTTCGCTAAATCAGATTCAATCATTTCATCGGTTCCTCCACAAACCATTCCCATCCTAATCATTTTTGTATCCATCGTTGGTTTTACGATCATCGTGGAACGACTTGTGTATTATTGGAGATTAAAAAGTATCCCACAAGATCACTTTCGTAGGGTAAGAGAACTTGCCAGGGAAGGTAAGTGGGATGATGCAAAGGATGTCCTCACACAAGACGTACAATCTCCCGCAGCAATCTTACTCCGAATGGCTTTTGACTTAAAACGCCGGGGTGTGTCGTTCTGGGAAGAGGATATCAAACAAGAAGGTTTCCGACAAATTTATTTGATGGAACGTTACCTTACTGGACTTGGGACGATTGCAACGATTGCACCATTGTTAGGGGTTCTTGGAACTGTGATTGGTATTGTAAGGTCCTTTGCAGAAGGTGCGGGAACACAAGGTGCCGAAGTGGGAATCTCGGAAGCACTCATCACGACTGCAATGGGACTTGGAATTGCCATCCCTGCTTATATTTTTTATAATGTTTTTTCTAGAATGAAGGAAGAAAAAATTACGGAAATGGAAAACGTAACAGATTTAGTTCTTCCTCATTTGAACAAACGATAACAAAAAATGAAATTTCGTAAAACGACAAAGTCATTTAATAATATCGAACTTGCACCGCTAATCGATGTGATTTCGTTTATTGTAATTTACTTTCTAATGAATGCAACATTGGAAAAAAATACTGCTTTAAAAGTGGAATTGCCAAGATCTTCAAGTGTTGCAAAAGAAAAACAAAAAGATGAACTAGTTATCACTGTAGATAAACAGGGCAAAATTTATTTGGATCAAAATTCCGAACCAGTTCCCCTAGAAGGACTGACGGAAAAAATAAATGGTTTTTTAGGACCAGAAAAAGAAAGAGATCCCAAAAAAAACAAAGTGATCATTCGCGGAGATGGTGGTGCTTCCTACCAAGTTGTTGTTAAAGTGATTGATGCAGTGAATGCTGCAGGTGTTAGTCGCTTTAACCTTGCAATGGTAAAAGGTACTACTAAGTAATTTTTGAAACTTCGTAAAAATTTAAAATACCTTAGTCTATTTGTATTGTCTTTGCTTTTGATAACATCAGCAGAGTGGGTATCATTATGGTCAAATCGATCTGTATTTATCGATAAAGTCATTACAAAAATAGAATTTAAAGGAAACATCAATACATCTTCGGATGATATTTTAGAATTAATGGATATGAGGCCTGGGATCCAACTTTCCCAGGGTTTACTCAATGCTGACATGCGAGCATTGTTTGTTTCTGGTTTTTTTTATCACATCGACATCCAAGGGGAAGCCGATGGTGACGGAGTCAAAATCTTAGTCCTTGTAAAAGAACGACCAAGAGTAAAAGATATTGATTTTATAGGTGCTGATGAAGTTTTCCCTTCTGACTTAAGAGATAAAATTCCACTGAAGGAAAACGAAGTCATTACTCCCAAGAAAGTGACTCTTTCAAAGGAAGTGATATTGAAAAAATACCGAGATGAAGGATTTTTTCTAGCCTATGTCCGTTTTGAAACGGAACCAGTGAATCCAGAAACAAATACGGTTAAGGTAAAGTTTATCATTGATGAGGGTGAAGAAATTCCTGTCAGTAAAATCAATATCTTTGGTAATAATGAAATCGATACATACGATATCCAAGGTATCATGGATTTGAAGGAAAGTGGTATCATTGAATCGGGTGTATTTAAAGAGTCTGCTTTTGAATCAGACAAACAAAAAATTGCTGCTTATCTAAAATCTAGGGGATATGTAGACGCAGAAATTAGTAATGAAGGTACAAACTGGGAAATCCGTTGGGAAAATCCCAAGAAAAAAGATAAACGCGTTGTCATTGTTAATTTTAAGATTATAGAAGGGGAACAATACTTTTATAACGGTTATACAACGAATCACGACTTAACCATTGCTCCTAATGGGATGCCACAGTTTTTAAATAAAGAAAACAATCCAATTGGAACTCCAAAAGAGGAGTGGTCTCCTGTTTACCCTGTTAAATTTTTAGAAGACCAGTTTGAATTTGCTCCTGCCGATGTTGGAGAAGTTTTTGATGAGACAAAATTTCAAAAGGATAGATCCTCGATTAACGAAGCTTATTCGGCTAAAGGATACTTATTTGCTCAGGTAATTCCAAGAAGAAAAGTCATAGAACTTAGTGATGGATCCTTGTCACGTTATGAAAATTGTGATAAAAGAGGAAATCCCGATGCAATCGCTGATTGTAATGAAGAATACAGCCGACTAAACGTTGCAAAACTCAGAAAAATTTATGAAGAAGATCCGAAGTTACGTGGTAAAAAATTCATCCACGTTGATTTTACGATCCGTGAAAATAACTTAGCATTCATCGAAAATATCATCATTAAAGGAAATAAAAAAACCCAAGACCGAGTCATTCGACGCGAATTATTATTCAAACCAGGTGATTTATTTAACTCCACTCTAGTAAACAGGTCCAGGGAAAGGATCTTTAACTTGGGTTACTTTAAAGAAGTAAACTTCAATATGAGACCAGGTTCAGATGAGACAAAAATGAACCTAATCATCGAACTTGTTGAACAACCAACAGGAACTGTTTCGATGGGGGGTGGATACGGAACCATCACTGGATTTTCCATTTTCACGCAGTTAGGGGAAAATAACTTAAACGGATCTGGGCAACAAATTACAGGTAGGGTGGAATTTGGTCCCATTCGAAGGTACTTACAAATCTCTTGGACAGAACCATGGTTTATGGACAAACCTTGGTCCTTAACTCTTTCTGCTTTTTATTCCTCACGTACTTTGTTTGTGGGAGCCACTTCCATTACAGAAAATAACAACCAAGGGATTAAAGAAGTTGCTTCCTATGAAAGATCAGGAGTGGGAGTCAGTGCTGGAATTGGACACAGGTTTCTCATTAACTGGACACATTTCCATCGTTATTCTCCATCCTTTTTTGCCTCAACAAGGCCTACTTCCCTTGTATCAGACCAAGTACTTGCCGAAGTGGATCGCGGATGGCAATTTCGTTCACAGTTGACGAATGGTCTAGCCTACGATAGCCGTGACAACATATTTAACTCAACACAAGGTTTTCACTTAATTTTTTCAGTTGATAATGTGGGTCAATTTTTAGGTGGAGAAAGCCATTTTGACCAATTTAGTCCTATATTAGAATATTATCATACATGGTTCGATTATACCTTCTTTGGTTTAATCCGAAAAAATGCTCTGCGAAGATGGAGAGTTGTCCAACAATTTAGAACTTCCTCTGTTTTTACTTTTGAAAGGACTCCAAAGTATAGAAACCAAGATAAAGAAAGGATTCCATATATCCAAGTACAAGACAGATTATTTCTCGGTGGTTATGAGTCCTTACGAGGGTGGTTTTTTGATGATAAATACTATCCTGATGAATGGAAAGACGGCGCATCCAGTAGGGTTCTATTTACATCTGAATTAAGGTTTCCAATTGAGCCTTCCTTATTATGGTTTGTCATCTTTTTTGATGCAGGTTCGATGTATGAGCAGATCAATCGTGCCGTCGGAGAACGAAAGGAATTTTTTAAGAACTATGATAGTTTGGTTGCATCTCAAAGATCAACAGAACCAGTCGAAACATACCTATTTGAAAACTATAATTCTTTTGGTAAAAAAATCTACGATTCTCCACTTGTAGTGAACGACCCGGGGAATTTGGTGCTTTCAAGTAAAAACCTATCCATGTCTAATTTTCGATTTTCTTGGGGTTTCGGTTTAAGGATCCAAATTCCAGTATTACCTCTTCGTTTGTATTTTGCACAAAAGATACGTTATACGGGTGTAGAAGATAGACCTTTTGGATTGTATCCCGATAATAATAGTTTCCAGTTTGTATTTGGAATTGGGGACATGCGTTTTTAAGTGGAGTTAGTTGGTCTAAATGCAGAACAAAAATTAGCTGTTGAAACGGTCGATGGACCACTTCTGATTTTAGCTGGTGCGGGTTCTGGCAAAACTAGGGTGATCACCTACAGAATTGCAAATTTAATACTCAATCACAAAATTTATCCAAACCAAATCTTGGCAGTTACTTTTACAAATAAGGCTGCGGAGGAAATGCGCTCCAGATGCAGAAGTTTACTGCCGGATGGAACCTATGAACCCTTTGTCCGAACCTTTCATTCACTTTGTTTGTATTTATTGAGGAGAGAAGGTAAGGTTTTAGGACTTGGGAGTAATTTCACAGTGTATGACAGTGATATGCAAGAGTCACTGATCAAAGAAATTTTAAAGTCAAAGGAAATGGACACAAAAGAATTTCGTCCCTCAAGTCTTGCGAACCAATTTTCACAAGCCAAAGATTCCTTTTTAACAGCTGAAGAATTTGCTAAAAAAAAGGCTGATGATGCTTATACAAAATCTATTGCTTCCGTATTTTTGGAATATGAAAAAAGGAAACAATTACGTAATGCATTGGACTTTGGTGATTTGATTCTAAAGACAGTGATTTTATTTCGTGATTTCCCCGTAATTTTGGAGAAATACCAGAGATTATGGAAATATATCATGGTAGATGAATACCAAGATACCAATAAAATTCAATACCATTTGGTGCAGTCACTTTCATCCTTCCATAAAAATTTATGTGTTGTTGGAGATGATGATCAGTCCATTTATTCCTGGCGTGGTGCAGATATTTCGAATATTCTAAATTTCAAGAAAGACTATCCTGAAGCAGTTGTTGTTAAATTAGAAGAGAACTATCGGTCTACAAAAACCATCATTGAATCCGCGGCTGCCTTAATTGCGAATAACAAACAAAGAACGAACAAAACCTTGCGTACTGAAAACCCGTTAGGTGATAAAATTAAACTTACTGCCTATCAAAATGAAATGGAAGAATCGGAAGGAATCGTTCAAAAAATTTTGTCTGGTTCCCGGAGAGGAAAAAAGTATTCCAATTTTGCTATTTTTTACAGAACCAATTCACAATCCAGATACTTTGAAGAGGCACTTCGAAAAAGAGCAATTCCTTATAAAATTTTTGGAGGGTTTCGTTTTTTTGACAGAAAAGAAGTTAAAGACCTAATTGCTTATTTGTCAGTTGTCGTGAATCCAGTTGATTCAACATCCTTACTCCGTATCATAAACTCTCCTCCTAGAGGAATTGGCGATACGACTGTCAATCGACTTCTGACACATTCTGTAAAAGAGGGATTATCTTTATTTGAGTGTTTAGGCCAACCGATTCCTGAAATAAAAAAGGGTACCTCACAAAAATTACATTCATTGTATCGTATGTTTGAATCAGCAATGGAAGATTTAAGAAAAAAAACTCCTTCCGAAATTGCTTATGATGTTTTGGAACATTCTGGTTATCGTGAATTTTTGGAAAATGAAGGTACTGAGGATTCGTTTTCGAGACTTTCCAATTTAAATGAATTTGTGAATGCACTTAAAGAATTTGAAGAAACTAACTCGGAAGCAACCTTAGAAGAATACTTAAGTAATATCTCTCTTATCACTAGTGAAGAAAATTCAAAAGATCTTCCCGATTACGTGATACTTATGACAGTTCACAATGCGAAAGGATTAGAATTTCCTCATGTTTTTATGGCCGGAATGGAAGAAGGAACTTTTCCTCATTTTCTTTCCATTGATTCGCCTGAGGGAATTGAAGAAGAGAGAAGACTTGCATACGTTGCAATCACACGAGCGAGAGAACATTTAGAAATTAGTTTTAGTCGATTTACTCGAAAATTTGGAGAAGTGGATGCGAGGTTACCATCCCAATTTTTGGAGGAGATTCCAAAAGAATATTTGGAAGGGGAATTTACCGAAAATCGTTATGGTGTTAGAAGGCCCGATACCACTCCAATTGCGGAAAGGTTCCAAAAATCCGAAGAAAAATTTGAATCGGTCCTTGCGAAATCAGGAGACAGTGATTTCCAAATCGGAATGAAAGTTAGACATAAAGTATACGGAGAAGGACGTATATTGAATTTGTCTGGTTCTGGGGACAATAGAAAGGTAGAAGTGAGATTTGGATCCCATTTGGATAAAAAATTCTTATTGGCATATACACCATTAGAGATAATATCATGAGGAATCAGGGGTAAACTTATGAAGTTTTTGATTAAAGTATTGGTAATCTTGAGTTGCAGTGTTACACTTTTATTTTCGCAACAAAGCACTGGTTTGGCGGAAGAGTTTACCAAATTAGAGGACCATTTAAGAAACCCAAAACTAACTGAAGAACAAAAGAAAAAAAACTTTGAAGCAAATATGGTAAGTTCCGTTCGTAGTACATTATCAAAACGATTTGCAAATCCTAAAAAAGAATTAAAAGATTTAAAATTCCAAGACCTGCAAACAGAACGTCCAGAAGGTACAAATACTTTTTATGTGAAGTATAAAAATTATTATTTTCAATACCAATTCCCAGTGGATCCAGAAACGTATGTGACTTCACCTGTAGAAGAAATTGTATTAGAGAAACCAGAAGGATTGGATTTAAGTTCTGGTGCACATAAAGAAGAAAAAAAGAATTAATTAGGTCCAGAAAAAAGGACGGAATGGAAGAACAAGAGTTTCAGGAAGTATGGAGGTGGGTTCTATCCGTTGGGGATTCCATCTTAGGCATTTATAAAACCGATTTTCAAATTCGTGATAAGGGTGGTAACGATCCTGTTACGGAAGCAGATTTGTATGCGAGTGAATTTTTGTATGAAAAAATATCCAATCGATTTCCTGGACATGGATTTTTATCAGAGGAAAGAGCGGATACGGTTTCTCGTTTAGATAAGGAATGGGTTTGGATTTTAGATCCAATTGACGGGACGCGCGAATTTGTTAAAAAAAATGATCAATTTGCACTCAGTTTGGGACTCGTTCGGAATGGAGAGGCAATTTGGGGGATTATTTTTAACCCAGCAACTGGTGAATTTTTTTCGAAAGGAAAAAATAGTTTTTTTGCAAAACTCCAAGCACCATATGCAACAGACGAAAATTTTAGAACCTTACTTGTTGAAAGTGGTTCCGTATTACATCCGTTACAAGAATCAGATTCGCAAAGTAAAAAACCTGTATTAATTGTTTCCGCTTCAGAAATGCGCGAAGGTCTTTTTGACGATTCGTTTTGGCATGAAGATTTTGAAATTCGATCTATGGGTAGCATTGCTTACAAACTTGGATTATTATCTGCTGGTTTTATCGATTTAATCGTTTCCTTAAAACCTAAAAATGAATGGGATATCTGTGGTGGGATTGCATTATTAGATGAGGAAAATTTTACATTTTTCCCATTAAAAGATAAACCTTATTCATTTAACCAAAAAACAACTTTATCTTTTGGACTTGTTGCAGGAAAAAGAAAAGCTGTTGAATATTTGGAAAGCAAAATTGATTTCCATCAACTTTCACTTAAGGTGAAGGAACGATGGTGAAAACTTATAAAATTGGATTGGATGCTCGTCCTTTATCCACTAGAGTTTCAGGTGTAGGACGTCTCATTGCAGAAACCTTAAAAGCTTTCCCCAACCAGGAAAAATATGAGTTTTTATTGTTTTCACATTTGCCAATACATCCTGACCATAAAGCAGTCCTTGGGTTAAAAAATGTTAAGTGGGTAGAAGGTGGAGGTTTTTTGAAATGGAAAGGTGGATTGTATTTTAATCTCTACATACCTTTTTATCTCTTAACCCATCGATTGGATTTGTTTTGGGGTTCACAACAAGTACTGCCGCCATTTTTGCCAAGGGAACTCAAGGCAGTTCTTACCTATTGTGATTTGGTATTATATTTATATCCAAATACGATGCGTTGGATTGCAAGGTTACAACAAAGATTGTTCCAACGTTATTCCGTTATGCGATCTAGTTTTATTTTATCCATATCCAAACAAACAAGTGATGATATGTGTAAAAAATTTGATTACCCAGTTCAAAAAACTGGAGTTGCGTATCCAGGTGTGAATCCAGTGGAAATGACAAAGTTATTAGACACACCTATGTCAAACCGAGTGAAAGACTTAGGGACTGGTTATCTTTTGTCTGTTTCCACAATCGAACCTAGGAAAAATTATCCTTTTTTATTAGAAGTATATCGAGAATACAGAAAAAAAAATCCGCACCACTACAGACCATGGGTGATTGTTGGAAAAATCGGATGGGAATCTCCCGAATTCATTGAAGAGTTAATCCAAGAAAGAACACTTTATAAGGATATTTTTATTTTGGATTCAGTTTCCGATTCGGAATTACAACATGTTTACAAACGAGCTGGACTATTTGTTTTTGCGAGTAAATATGAAGGATTTGGAATTCCGATGGTGGAAGCTTTATTTCATAAGGTCCCATGTATTGTTTCCGATATTCCTACCTTTCATGAAATTGGTAAAGACGATGTTTGTTATTTACCCATTCACTCGAAAGAGGATACAAAACGATGGGCAGAGACAATTGATCTTTTATTTCAAAACCCATCTCCAGTGAATGTTTCGATTGATGAATTTCGTTGGGAAAATGCAGCTAAAATCACAGAATCTGTGTTTCGATCCGTTTTAGAAGAAGGATAAAATCCCCTTCTTTTTTGTCACTACACCTGAAAATAGAATTTTAGTTTTGTCTTGTTTGGGGACCACATGTAAATGAAATCGTTCCTTGGTCATGGCCTGGATTTCACATTCCCAATCTTCATCATTGGCGAATAGTTTGATCCGGTCACAAAGGATGTCACCTTCCACTGACCAATGGAAGTGGAATTTGGATTTTCCTCGAGAAAAAACGGATTTGATTTGATTTTCTTGAAACTTCCATATAACAAGGGTTTCATCACCAGATTCATAAGGTTCTGTGAATGAAGGGATCATCGAAATTCCTTTTCCTTTCCAGTTTCCCTTTACGTAAAGATTCCATTCGTCTAAGTTGGAGAAGTAGTTATAAATCAATGATTCCAAAAAGTAAAACCGTATTCTCCCAATTGATATCTTCCAGATTTTATCTTCTTGTTTTCCTTTCTTTCTTTTTTTGTAAACCAGAAGTAGTAAAAGTAGATTTTTATCCAGACCCACTTCCAACAATTATGGGAACCACTGAGACTTTGTCAGATTGGAAAGGCAAAGTGATTGTTTTGGATTTTTGGGCCACCTGGTGTGAACCATGCGCAAAAGCAGTACCCACGATCAACGAATGGAAACACTCGGTTTCCGAGACGGATTTTATTTTTCGAGGGATCAACACAGACACTACAGAACCACTAGACAAAATTAAAAAGGATATGATTCGATTGAAGATGAGTTATCCCACCTTACTTGATAAAGACTGGAAAATGACAGATTTTTACAAAGTGGAAGGGATACCTTGTGTTCTTGTTTTTGATCGTTCTGGAAAAATTGTGTACCGTCAGTACGGCTTGGAAAAAGAAGACCTAACAGGGCTCGTCATCCGTTCTCATGTTTGGGCAAAGTCTGATCTGCCATAATTGTGCAATGCCAAACAAAGTTTTGCGGGTTCCTTGATTTCAATGGCAAGAATGAAAATGTCTTGACTCATGTTCGTTAAAAAAGTCCCTTAAAGATACCTTTTACCGTTTTCTTTTCAGAAAGGAGTCAGAATCATGCCAGCCAATTTGCCCGAACTCTTCCAGCAGAGTGCTGAAAAATTTGGGAACCGCCCCGCGTTCGTTAGTAAAGACGAATCGAAGTCTTATAAACCAGTCACCTTCAAAGAAGTGTATGATCTTGGTATCAACTTAGCAGAAGCTCTAATTGATTTAGGTGTGAATGCGAAAGAAAATGTAGCATTACTTGCCGATAACCGATTGGAATGGATTGTTTCCGATTATGGAATTTTGATGGCAGGTGCTGCTGATGTTCCACGCGGAACCGATATTACCGATTCCGAAATTGTTTATATTCTCAATCATTGTGAAGCAAAAGTTGTTTTCTTAGAAAATGATAAAATGTTGGAAAAGTTCCAAAAGAACCGTTCCCAACTAGAATTTGCAAAAACACTCATTGTGATGGATAAAAAATCCACTGCAACTGGTGTCTTAAAAATGTATGACCTGATTGAAAAAGGGAAAGAACTGAGAGCAAAAGGTTCCAAAAAAGCAGAAGAAAGAATGAAATCCATTCTTCCTGATGACCTTTTTACCATCATTTATACTTCAGGAACAACTGGTATGCCAAAAGGGGTTATGTTAAAACACAGTAACATGCTCCACCAAACAAGAGTCATTCTTGGTAGTATGATTGAAATCAAGGCCGACGAACGAATGTTATCTATTCTGCCAGTATGGCACGTATTTGAACGAGTTTTCGAATACCTTGCGATTGCTGCGGGATGTGCTACGTATTATACGAATGTTCGTGACCTTCGTGATGATATGAAAAAAGCAAAACCCACGTTTATGGCATCTGCTCCTAGACTTTGGGAAAGTATCTATAATGGTATTTATACAAGAATCAATGATCCAAAACAAACACCTGCAATCCGCAGAGGTCTTTTCAATTTGGCATATTTTTTCTCAAAACACTTCAATGCAGCGACTCGGTTTTTAAAAGGAAACCAAGTTGATTACGTTGGGCGAAATCCGATTGTTTCCCTTTTTAAAGGTGTATACTATCTAACGGTTGCTATCGTTTTAGCAATTCCTTACTTTTTACTCGATTTGGTTGTCCTTTCGAAAATTCGTGAGGCAACTGGTGGTGAGTTAAAGGCTTCTGTTTCTGGTGGTGGTGCTTTACAAAGACACGTTGATGCATTCTTCAATGATATTGGAATCAATGTATTGGAAGGATACGGAATGACAGAAACTTCTCCTGTGATTTCAGTTCGAACTTTCAAACGATTGGTACAAGGTTCCGTTGGAGTGATCACTCCTGAGACTGAATTACAAATCCGAGATGATTTGGGAAAGGTTCTCACACACATTGATGCAAACCAAAAATTGGTTTCAGGAGCCTATGGCAAACGTGGTGTCATCCACATCCGTGGACCTCAAGTGATGAAAGGGTACTACAAAAACCCAGAAACCACAGCAAAAGTTCTGAAAGATGGTTGGATGGACACTGGTGATATTGGAATGTTCAATTTCAAAAAAACCCTTACCATTACAGGCCGTGCGAAAGACACAGTGGTTCTTCTTGGTGGTGAAAACGTTGAGCCAGTTCCGATTGAAGACAAACTCACTGAGTCACCTTTTATTTCACAGTGTATGGTGATTGGCCAAGACCAAAAGAATTTAGGTGCCATCGTTGTCCCTGATTTTGAACAGTTAACGGCATGGGCTAAGGAAAATGGTATCGGAGAAACTGATAAACAGAAACTCATTGAAAACCCAAAAGTCCTCGATTTCTACAAAAAAGAAATCAAAGCACTGAACAATACCAAAACTGGATTTAAGTCTTTTGAACAAGTGACTCCTTTCATCCTGATCACAAAACCATTTGAAGTGGGTGATGAATTGACTAACCTGTTTAAAATGAAACGCCATTTGATCACTGAGAAATACAAAGATAAAATTACTGCACTTTACGCTGGTGATTAATTTCTCGCCTTGCAAGTAAAGATTTCCGCCTCGAATGAAGGGGCGGAATTTACTCTTCTCTTTTCCAAAGTCCGTCGATACTTCTATTGTGAATCGTTTAGATGGATCAGTCGTTTCTTCCCAATCTGGGGTATTTTACCCATACCAACACCAAGATTTTTATGCCATGGATTCCTTGTTTTTATCCCCTCTGAAAGAGGAAGAAATTTGGGATTTCCAATCCATTTCACAGGTCCAGTTGGGTTTTCTTGGATTTTTGACCCTTCGCGGTTTCATTCGGGAAGATTTAGAGTTACCAAAACTCCAAGTGAGAGGCCTTTCGAAACAGTGGCGTTCTTTCCTTGCTAAAGAAAATTTTTTAGGGAAACAAGTTCCTTGGGAAACTTTGGATTTTATTCCTAACTTGGTAGGGGATACACCTTCTCCTGAATCTGGTTTTGGGAAAAAAGGCCATTGGGCTAACGAGTTTCATTACGAGAAAAAAGAGGGTAATTCCACTTCTTTGTTTTTTATCGCGACCAAAAAACAAAGTGAAACTGATGTTGCCATTAGTGATTTAATGAAAGATTTTTTGTTATATTCCCAAACGAACCATTATCTGGAAAGAGCATACATACGAAAAGAGAACTCTAGTTATTTCTATCTAAACGCAAAGGAAACAAATCCAAGGGTGTTTTATCGAGAGAATACTTCTGAGTTTCCGTCCTTTTTGTTTTTAGTGGCAGAGTTAAAAAATAAAACGGTTATTCTCCCAAATTAAGACCCATTAACACTTGTTTTAGTAAATTTGCTTTGATTTCTAAATTGGTTGTTTCCAGGATGGTTTGTTTTGTTTTAAAATCAAAATAAATGAGCGAAGCAATAAAATCCACAGGAAATGGGTGAACCAAAATTTGGTTCATTTTTAGAATTAGGTCTTCTTCAGCTCCTTCAGCAAGTAAGATTCGTTTGGTGAGAACTAACAATTCTTCAATTTTTTCTTTTAATTCCTCCGAAACATTTTTATTTCTTTGGTGTTCTCGTTTTGATACTTGTGCGATATAAAAGGGTTCGGTGGATGTTAAGCTGACAATCTCTGCAGTTCCTAATCCCTCTAAAATGATATTGGATCTTCCATCAGGTAAAGATTCCTTTTGGATGATATGTCCAAAACCTACAACCTCAGGAATAGGAGGTAATCCATTTCCCAAATAACCTTTCGGATAAGGTGCCATACCCATTTCTCCTCCGTTTTCCAAACAAAAATCCAGTAACATTCGGTATCTCGGCTCAAAGATATGTAAGGGTAAAAACATCCCAGGAAACAGAAATACATCTGGTAAGGGAAATAGAGGTAAGGGGAAGGTTGACACAGAGAAAGGTTTTAGATTCCATGTTTAGTTGTAAACCAATTCAAGGATTCGGCTTTGTTGAAAATCAAAAAATCTTTGCTCCACCAAACCTTTGCCAAACTTTCCCAAATCAAAGTTCTCGTCATAGGAGATTTGATTTTAGATGAATATTTAATTGGTTCAGTGGAAAGGATCTCTCCCGAAGCACCTGTCCCAGTTGTTTGGGTTAGAAGCGAAAAACAAACTTTAGGTGGATCAGGTAATGTTGTTCAAAACTTATCATCCATTGGAGTTAGAGGTATTGTTTTTGGAAGGATCGGGGAAGACAAAGCTGGTGAAAATTTAGAATCAATTTTACTTTCTAATTCGGTAGCAAAAGAAGACTTAGCCTTACTAAAATCCAAAAAAATTCCCACAATTCTAAAAACAAGAATCATCGCTTCGCACCAACAAGTTTGCCGTGTGGACAGAGAAGAAATTGTTCCACTGACAAATGACGAAGAAAAACAAATTTTGGAACGATTAAAAGAGAAAATCAAAGAAGCTTCTGCCGTAATCCTCTCTGATTACGATAAGGGTTATTTAAACCCTTCTTTGATCCAAGCTGTGATTTCTCTATGTAATGTAGAAAAAAAAATTGTGACTGTTGATCCTCAAGTAAGCCATTTTTTCTTATACAAAAACATCCATATCATGACGCCAAACCATCATGAGGCGGGAAAGGCATTAGGTAAAAAACTATCCAGTGATTCTGAAATCGAACTCGCTTGTCGCGAAATTTCTGAGAAAATTACCCCTGATGCGATGATGATTACCAGAGGGGAAAAAGGTATGTCAATTTATGAAAGGACATCCAATCGTTTTTACCATATCCCAACCGTTGCAAAGGAAGTATTTGATGTAACAGGGGCAGGGGATACGGTAATCACCACCTATACTGCGTTTGTTGCAAGTGGGATGAACATTGGGGAAGCAGCTCTAGTCTCCAATGTAAGTGCTGGAATCGTCGTTGGGAAATTGGGTGCGGCAACGGTGACACAATCTGAGATCGAAGAGGCTCTTCGGACTTTGGGATATCTTGAGGAATCAAAATGAATTTTTACGAGTCAATACAAAGTAAAATCATCTCAAAAGAAGAGATTGAACCAAAACGTAAGACTCTCGAAGGGAAAAAAATCGTATTTACGAATGGATGTTTTGATATTTTACACCCAGGTCATGTGAGTTATTTAGCGCAGGCTCGTGATTTAGGAGATTACCTTTGGATTGGTGTGAATTCTGATGAGAGTGTCAGAAGGTTAAAAGGTGAATCTAGACCTATTAATTCCTGTGAAGATCGAATGATGGTGCTTGCCGCTTTATCTTCCGTGGATTTTGTTTCCAGTTTTTCAGAAGATACTCCCTTAGAAATTTTAAAAAAGGTAAGACCTTCTATCCATTCCAAAGGTGGGGACTACCAAATTGAAACCCTCCCAGAATACAAAATTTTAAAGGAGATGGGTGCGGATATTCAAATTTTGCCATTTGTTTCTGGAAAATCCACTACCAAGATTTTAGAAAAAGCGAAATCCCCTTCCTAAACGTATTGATTTTGGACCCAAATCCCAACAGTCTGTAAAAAACATTCTTTTTTGAGGTCCAGTTTGTCCAAGACCAGATATATATTCATTACCGGTGGTGTTTCCTCTTCTTTGGGAAAAGGGGTCACTGTCGCCGCTCTCGGTTGTTTGTTAGAAGCCAGAGGTTATACCGTCTCTTTACAAAAAATGGATCCTTATATCAATATTGACCCAGGTACAATGAGTCCCTACCAACATGGGGAAGTTTATGTGACCGAAGATGGAGCAGAGACGGATTTAGATTTAGGTTATTATGAACGTTTCACCAAATCAAAATTTTCCCGTAAAAATTCTGTTTCCACGGGTCAAATTTACCACGCAGTCATCGAACGGGAACGGAAAGGGGATTACCTTGGAAGAACCGTACAAGTTGTACCCCATATCACCAATGAAATTCGAAATCGTATTTATAATCTAACGCGTGATCAAGAAACAGACTTTGTGATTGTAGAAATTGGAGGGACTGTCGGAGATATTGAGTCCATTCCATTTTTGGAAGCAATTCGCCAAATGCGATATGAACATGGAAGTAACCAGGTTTTATTCCTTCACCTAACACTTGTCCCTACGATTACTGCAGCTGGTGAAGCTAAAACAAAACCTACCCAACACTCAGTAAAAGAATTACTCGCACTAGGAATACAACCAGACGTATTAATCTGTAGGATCAATAAACCAATGTCAAAAGAGATGAAAAATAAAATCTCTCTCTTTTGTAATGTGAAAGAACAAAATGTAATCTCTGCTGTTGATATCACAACTTCCATTTATGAAATTCCTCTGATGTATAGAGAAGATAAATTGGATGAAGTTGTTCTCAATGCACTCGGTATGGATTTACGAAAACTTAATTTTTCCCAATGGGAAAATATGGTTAAAAAAATTCGTAATACAAAAAAGACCGTAAAAGTAGCATTAATTGGGAAATACATTTCCTTACAAGATGCATATCGATCCGTTTACGAATCTTTGGCTCATGGTGGAATCGCCAATGATGTAGAAGTGGAAGTTGTCAAAATTAATCCGGAAGACATTGATTCCAAAAATACCAAAGAACTGCTTAAGGGTGTTCACGGGGTTCTTGTTCCTGGTGGGTTTGGGGAACGTGGGATCGAAGGAAAAATTGCAGCCATCCAATATGCAAGAACCAAACAGATACCATTTTTTGGGATTTGTTTAGGAATGCAATGTGCAGTGATTGAATTTGCACGCCATGTTTTAGGTTTCAAAGACGCCAATTCAACGGAATTCAAACCAAATGTTGAATACCCTGTGATTTCTATGATTGAAGAACAAAAAGAAATCGAACGTATGGGTGGAACAATGCGCCTTGGTGCTTATCCATGTGTGGTTAAAAAAGGAACACTTGCTTATAGTGAATATAAAGCTGATCGAATTTCAGAACGTCACAGACACCGTTTTGAATTTACACTTCGATTTAAGGATGATTTTGAGAAAAAAGGAATGAATTTATCTGGTTTTTCACCTGATGGTAGTTTGGTGGAGATAGTTGAAATTCCAAACCATCCTTGGTTCATAGGAGTTCAATTCCATCCAGAATTCCAATCAAAACCAACTGATCCACATCCACTCTTTGCAGGTTTTATCAAGGCTGCATCGAAATTAGCGAAAAAATCGGAGGATTAAGATGTACGATTTAATTGAAGAAAGAGAATTTTTTGGAAAAAAAATCGGAGGTCGTCAGCCGTTTTTTCTAATCTCTGGGCCTTGTGTCATGGAGAACAAAGACTTACTGGATCGTGTTTGTGGTGAAATGAAGGCCATCTGTGATGAGTTAGGCATTGTTTATATTTTTAAATCTTCTTTTGACAAAGCGAATCGTTCGTCTATCAATTCCTATCGTGGTCCAGGTTTGGATGAAGGACGGAAACTTCTTGATTTTATCAAAAATAAATACAATGTTCCCGTACTGACAGACATCCATGAAACCATTCAAGTGGATCCATTAAAAGACACAGTGGACATTTTTCAAATTCCAGCTTTCTTAAGCCGACAAACGGATCTTATTGCAAAAGCAGCAGAAACGGGAAAATGGGTAAATGTAAAAAAAGGCCAGTTTATGGCCCCTGATGACACAAGGCATATCAAAACAAAAATCCAAGAGTCTGGTTCTGAAAAGTACATGGTCACCGAACGGGGTGCGAGTTTCGGATATGGAAACCTTGTGTTTGATTTGAGAGGGATTCCTATGATGCATAAACATGGAATTCCCATTGTATTTGATGGAACACATTCAGCGCAGTTACCTGGTGCTGCTGGTAACATAACAGGTGGTTTGAGAGAGTTCATTCCACATATGATGCGTGGTGCAGTTTCTGTAGGTGTGGAGGGACTTTTTATGGAAGTTCACCCTGATCCTGAAAAGGCTTTATCGGATGCAACAACACAATTCCCTTTAGCAAAGGCAAAGGAATTACTCACTCAACTTTTAGAATTGGATCGTTTGGTAAAAACGAAGTTTTTAGAGGACTAGTCCGTCTCCAATGAAAACGAAGGTATGGACATTATGTTTCCTCTTAGTTTTTACAACATGTAAAGACAAGGAATACCTTCGCATCGAAGTCGAAAAAGAATCTGGATCCATGGTTTCAATGAGAAACTTTAGCCGTGCTTCTTACAAAGAATCTGGTGAATTAGAATGGAAACTAAAGGGAGCAGAATCTTATATTTTTCCTAAAGAAAACAAAACCATTGTGTATGGATTTGAGTTCAATCAGTTTGAAAAAGGTAAGGTTACCTCTCTCATGACAGGGAATCGAGGTGAGATTAACCACCAAACCAAAACAGTAGTATTAGAAGGAAAAGTTCGCCTAAGAACCAATGACGGAAAATTTATCGAATCAGAATCTCTTACTTATAATTTAGAAGAAAAAACTCTCGCTTCTGAAGCGGATGTCCTTGTTTATTCTGATGGAACCACCATTCGTGGGAAAGGATTACGAGCTGATAAAAGTTTAAATAAATTCACAATCATCCAACCAAAAGCAGTCACAGTTGGTGGATCCAATCCACTGAAGGAAAAACCATGAGACAATTGGTGGTTGTATCTCTATTCTTAGGATTTGTTTTGCAATTAAATACTTCGCCGATTCCTATTTTGTATGGGAACGATGATTTTTTTAAATCGGATGATCCAATTCTAAAGAACGAAGATAAAAAATCGAAAAAAGATAAAATCCCAATCATTTGGGGCGGAAGTAGTCTCACACAAGAAGAAAGAGTGGTGAATGGATTTCCAGTAAAAGTTTTTATCTTAGGTGGTGGGGCTTATATTATGCATAAGTCCATTAAACTTAGTGCCAAGGAAATTGAAATCATTGGTGAAGAAGCTCTCATCGGAAACCTAAAAGGCCAAGTGATTGTTGAAGACATTCAGAATGGAGTGACACTCACCGCAACAAAAGGTGTTTATGATAAAGTTGCTGGCACTGTTAGTTTGGAAAATCATCCCATCTTAACTCAAAAAAAAGATGGAAAAATGGTTAGGATTAAATGCCAATCCATCCTTCGGAATTTGGAAGAAGCAAAAACAACTCTCGCAGGAAAAGTAGTTGTTACCTCTGAAGAATTCCAAGTCTTCGGTGAGGATGCAGTTTTTTCCGAAAAGGAAGATCGTATCGATTTAAAAGGAGAACCGTTTTTGTTCTCAGAAAATCGATTTCTCATAGGACAAACTCTTTCTTATTTTGTGAAAGAAGGAAGTATTCAACTGGATGGTGACGCAACCATCTACCAAGTGAGTTACGAAAATAAAAAAGATAAAGAAAAAGATACAGTCACAAAAGAAAGAGTCCTAACATTGTTTTCAGGCAAAACCTTGACTCACTTAAATAAAGGCAAAGAAACCGTTACTTCTATGAATGGTGATGCGTTTATGTACAGAAAAAATTCTGAATTTAAAGCTGATTTATTGGAAAGTAGAAAAAGTAATAAAGAAATAAAAGCTACGGGTAACGTGAGTTATTTGGATAAAGAAAATGGTTATAGAATGGAAGGTGGAATCCTATTTTATGATAAAGAAAAGGGTTATTCTTATTTAACCGAATCTCCCAGAATTGTTTTTTTAAATAAAAAAGATTTAGTAGAACGTGGACAATTAACATCGGTCTTTATTGAAAGATTTGATGAAAAAAATGAAACAGTTGCTCGGGGTGATGTGCAGGTAGAAACACAATCAGCGAAAGCCACTGGTGAGTTTGCCACTTATTATGAAAAAAAAGATGAACTAGTATTGGAAGGAAACCCAACCCTTGTGAGAGACTCTACAAAAGTATCTGCTGGGAAAATCATCTTGTTTCCAAAATCGGACAAAGCCTTGTTAACTGATGGGCTAAAGGTAATCCCGAATGGTGAAAAAAAGTAAAGTAGCGGATAAAAAGAAGGAAATCGATCCAAATGTAAAAACATTTAGGATGGAGAATCTGGTAAAGATCTATAACAAACGTAAAGTTGTGGATGGAGTCAGCTTTTATATCCGAAAAGGTGAAATTGTAGGTCTTCTTGGACCCAATGGTGCCGGAAAAACGACAAGTTTTTATATGAGTGTTGGATTCGTGACTCCCGATGAAGGCCATGTATTTATCGATAATGAGGACTTAACGAAAGCACCAATGCACATTCGTGCTCGTATGGGTGTTGGTTATCTTGCCCAAGAGGCCAGTATCTTTCGTAAACTCACAGTTGCGGAAAATCTGGAAGCTATTTTGGAAACAATGAATTTACCTGGTGATGAAATTATCCGTCGTCGGGATGAACTTCTTTTGGAACTACAAATCATGCGAGTGGCAAATCAAAAAGGTTATACACTTTCTGGTGGAGAAAGGCGAAGATGTGAAATTGCGAGAGCACTAGTTACAAATCCCGACTTCATTTTGTTAGATGAACCGTTTGCGGGTGTTGACCCAATCGCAGTGAAAGATATTCAAAATGTGATACAATCTTTGAAAGAAAGAGGACTTGGGATTTTAATTACAGACCATAATGTTAGGGAAACTTTAAAGATTACAGACCGAGCTTATATCATGTATAGTGGTAGAATTTTGATATCGGGAACTGCGGATGATCTCATCAACGATCCAGAAACAAGGCGAATTTATTTAGGTGAGGATTTTAAACTTTAGATGAAACTCGGGGCTTCACTTTCACAACGCCAAACGCAAAAACTGGTGATGACCCAGGACTTACGTCAGTCCATTGAACTCTTATCTTTATCAACATTAGAATTATCAGATAAAATACAAAACGAATTATTGGAAAACCCATTACTTGATGAAGTGGGAGTTGATGAAAAATCCAAAATGCCCGAACTTTTTTCCATCGACGAAGTGAAACGGTTGGAAAAACTCAATCACGAAAAAAGTACAGATGTTAATTGGCAAGATAGTTATTCGTTAGAAGGTCCAAGAACCTATGATACAGAAGCAAGTGATCGAAACCAAAAGTACATCGAATCTTCTACTCGAGGGGAAACGTTAGAAGAACATTTACTTAACCAACTACGTCTCATCAAACTTACGAAATTAGAATTTGAAATTGGCGAAGTGCTCATCAGTATGATCGATGAAAAAGGATTCATCACAGATGATTTGTCACTGGTATCCAAAGAGATGGGGTATCCAGAAACCAAAGTTCGTAGGGTATTGCAAGTGATCAATGAATTGGACCCAATCGGAATTGGTGCCAAAGATATGCAAGAAACCCTTCTCATCCAAGGAAGGATTTTGTTTCCTGATAACATCGTTTTGCACCAGCTGATAGGGGAATTCCTTTCTGATTTAGAAAAGGTTGATTATAAAAAAATCGCAAAAAATTTAAAAATCACAGAAGAAGAAATTCTCAATTTAGCTAGATTAATTAAAAAATTAGAACCATACCCTGCGACAACTTACCAAGGTAGAAAAATTGATTATGTTGTTGCCGATGTTGTTGTGAAACAAGTGGGAAATGAATTTAATATATTTATCAATGACGAATGGTTACCAAAACTCACGATCCAAGAGGAATACAAAGAATTATTAAATCATAAACTTCCACCAAAAGAGAAGGAATACTTTCAGACAAAGTATAGTTCCGCGCAGTGGCTCATCAGGTCCATCCAACAGAGAAGGCAGACCTTACAGAGAGTTGTCAGTTGTATCATCGATTTCCAAGTTGATTTTTTTAGAGGTGGGATTGGTTTTATCAAACCTCTCACTCTCAAAGAGGTTGCTGAAAAACTGAACTTACATGAATCAACAATCTCTCGTATCACCACCAATAAATACATCCAAACCACTTGGGGAATTTTTGAATTGAAGTGGTTTTTTTCCTCTGGTGTTAAATCTGCTGAGGGTGGAAAAGAAAGTTCCAAAAAAATACATGAGATCATTCGAAATTTGGTCAAAGAAGAAGATGAAAACAATCCTCTCTCTGACCAAGACATCGTAGAACTGATGGAGAAAAAAGGTATTGAAATTGCAAGAAGGACTGTGGCAAAATACCGTAAGGTTTTACGCATCCTTCCATCCAACGAAAGAAAGCGAATCAGTTCACTCAAGGGGTAAACGATGCCAGTTCCAGGAATTACAGTGGAAACCATTCTTCGAGACCATGAAGATTTACAACTTGTACTGGTTACTGGTGAAGTTGGACTTTCGAATCGAATTAATAGTGCTGAGATCAATCGACCTGGTCTTTCCCTTACAGGTTTTTTTGATTTTTTTGCCAACGATCGTATTCAAATTTTAGGCAAAGGGGAATGGGCTTATCTCAATTCTTTGTCTAGGGAAAAACTAAACGAAATCACAGATAAGTTTTTTGAATTCCATCTCAATTGTATCATCTACACACATGGGAATGAACCACAAATTCCTTTTGTGGAAAGAGCAAAAGAAAAAGGAATTCCATTATTCAAAACAGAAATTGCCACCCATCGATTCATTACATTGATTTCGCAGATATTGGACAGAGCCCTCGCACCAAGGACCATGCGACATGGTGTCCTCATTGAAGTATTTGGGATTGGAACTTTACTGACGGGCCGGTCTGGAGTAGGTAAAAGTGAAACCGCTCTCGAACTCATTGAAAGAGGCCACCGTTTAGTTGCCGATGATATGGTTGAGATCAGGCGTCTCAGTGAAAGTTATTTGATAGGATCGTGTTCCGATTTACTCCGTCACCATATGGAAATTAGGGGACTAGGTATCCTTAACATCAAAGATCTGTTTGGTGTTGGATCGGTTAGGGATCATAAACTGATAGAACTCATCATCAATTTAAAAGAATGGGAAGAACAAACTTCTGGAGATTACGAAAGAACAGGAATTGAACAAAGTATGGAAGAAATATTAGGAGTTTCCGTTCCTTATATCGAAATCCCAGTCAAACCTGGCCGAAATATTCCTATCATTGTTGAAACAGCCGCTATGAACCAAAGGTTACGTAAGATGGGAAAAAATAGCGCAAAAGAATTTTCGAATAAACTCAATACCTATATCCAGCAGAGCACCATTGAAACAAATCCAATTAAAGATTAGAGAAGATAGTACGGGACTTCATGCAAGGCCAGCATCTTTATTCGTAAAGGTTGCCGCTAGTTTTCCTTGTGAAATTTTTGTCATGAAAGATGACATTGAAGTGAATGGGAAATCAATTATGGGCCTTATGATGCTTGCTTTAGGACCAGGAACCGTATTTTCCGTAAAGGCTGATGGAAACAAGGAAGAGGAGGCATTACAAGCTTTAGAAACTCTTGTGACTCAAAATTTTGAAACAAATGCCAAGTAAATACTTTCGTTTTTTGCCATCCCTGTCTGACGAAAATCGTTATTATATACGTGATATTTTTATCTTTTTTTTAACATTAGCCATCTCCGTAGGTTTTTCTGAACTTGTTTTCTTCAGAGAAGAGGAAGATATATCCTTTTACTCAAAATTAGATACTTACGTCTTCATTCTCATTCCGTTTTTTATCCTATCACTCATTTTGAGTTATATCTATAGGAATCGTAGGAATCGTGAAACAGGTAAAATTCGGAGTTCCATTCGGTACAGGCTCACACTTGCCTTTTTATTTGTAGCCCTTGTGCCTTCTTTGCCTATCTTTATTTTGTCATCGAATCTGACGGGAAGGCTCATTGAAGGTTTTTATCGAGTTGATATATCGAATGCTTTACGTTCTGCAAATTTACTTGTCCACCAAGTAGAGAGGGAAAATCAAAAATCTTTTTTGGAACTAGTCTCTCGGTTTCGTTCAGGATTACTTCGTGAAAAATCGGATGGGTTTATGATTTTTCAAAATGGCATCAAAGATGGACTGATTGAAAAAAATGAATACTATTTGGGTTACCGTGAAAAAAATAAAGTTCAGTTTGAATCCAAAAATTTATTCCGTCAATTTTCTGCTCTAGAGTATACCGAATCAAGTAAAAGCGGAATCTACTTAAGTCGCTATTATGATCCAGAAAAATCTTATTTGGTGGCAAAATTTGATCTAGAAGGTGATCGAACAGTCATTATTGCAGAGAGAATCCACAAAGGGATGGAAGCGGATGTATTGAATATCATTAATGCAACATCTACATATGAAAAAGTAAGTTTGTGGAAAGAAAAAATTCCATTTAGTGTTCGCATTACGATTGCTAGTTTTTCATTCTCTATGTTTTTAATTGCAATATTGTTTTCCTTTTTATTTGCAAGGCGAATTTCTAAACCCATTATCGATTTGGCGAATGCGACAAAAAAGGTTTCTCTCGGTGAATCTGATGTTCGATTAGAAAAAACTGAAGAAGGTGAAATGGGGATTTTGATTGATAGTTTCAATCAAATGGTAAGCGATTTAAAAGCAAAGTCTGATGAACTCATGCATACACAACGGATTGCCGCTTGGAAAGAAGTGGCCCAACGTATGGCGCACGAAATCAAAAATCCACTCACTCCCATTCAACTTTCAGCTCAAAGAATCCAGCGAAAATTCCAAAATCCAAAAAAGGAAAATTTGGAATCAGTGATCTTTGATGCAACAGAGACCATCATTGGGCAAGTGCGCGTTCTCGAACATTTGGTTAAGGAGTTTAGTGAATTTGCAAGGATGCCAGTTCCTGTCCTCATCAACCAACACATCAATCCTATTTTGGAAGAAGCGGTAGCCCTTTTTCGAGATACCTCTGATATAGAATTTGAACTAAAATTAGCGGAAAATTTACCAGAGGTATTCCTCGATAAACGTTTGTTTCTTGGTGTGATCAATAATCTTATCAAAAATGCAGTGGAAGCAATATTGTCATTTGACAATTCAAAAGAAGATATGGACATTTTAGAAACAAAACGTAAAAAAATTCGTGTCATGTCGAAACTGCAAAAAAAAGCACTGAGGAAAAGTGTCATTGTTGAGATTGATGATTCTGGCCCTGGTCTCAAAGAAGAATGGAAGGAAAAAATATTTGAACCCTATTTTTCAACAAAGGAAAAACATGGATCAGGAATCGGTCTGACCATTGTACAAAAAACAATCATCGATCACCATGGTCATATCTCGGTTGAAAACTCAAAGTTAGGTGGGTGTAAGTTTCGAATTGAACTTCCCTTGGAACTTTCCTGATGCAAAAAATTATTTATATATTAGATGATGAGAAAGAAATTCGTAAGACATTACGAGTCATTTTGGAAGATGAAGATTATCTTGTTGAGGATTTTTCAAATGGCAAAATGTTAATGAAAGCTTTATCAAAGGAAAGACCTTCCTTATTGTTATTAGATGTTTGGGTTGGAAAGGAAGATGGTTTAGTCATTTTAGATGAGTGTAAAAAACTTTACCCAAGTCTTCCTGTTGTGATGATTTCTGGACATGGAACGATTGAACTGGCAGTGAATGCTACAAAAAAAGGAGCAATTGATTTTTTGGAGAAACCATTGTCCATCGAAAAGGTGATTCAAACAATCGAAACTTCTATTGAAAAAACAAAAGATTCAGAATTACCTGATTTTCAACTCGAGGTAGACCAAATTTTAGGTGAGTCTCCTTCCATCACTCGTGTTAAATTTTCTGTTTTCCAAGCAGCTGAAACCAATGCGCGTGTATTTATTTTTGGTGAAAATGGAACTGGAAAAGAATTAACTGCCAGATCAATCCATCAAAATTCGAAACGCAAAAATGAAGCTTACATTGAATTTAATTGTGCATCCTTGCCAGAAGATACAATAGAACAGGAGTTATTTGGATCTGAGAATGTCCAAGGGGAACCAAACGAAATCAAAATCGGAAAATGGGAACTGGCACAACATGGCACACTTTTTTTGGATGAAGTTTGTGATTTGAGTTTATCCCTACAGTCGAAGGTGTTAAAAGTCATTCTCGATCAAAAATTGGAAAGAGTGGGGGGGAAGGAATCTATTCCTGTAGATGTCAGGATCATAGCTGCTACTAATTCTAATGTAGAAGAAGCAATCCGTGAAGGTAAATTTCGAGAAGATTTGTATTATGCATTGAATGTGATTCCAATCGAATTACCTCCGTTACGAGAAAGAAATCAAGACATTCCCCTGCTTGCAGAATTTTATTTAAATAAATCAATCTCGAAAAACAATTTATCCCCTAAAACAATTGATCGAGATGGTCTCGATGCTCTTTCCTCCCATTTTTGGCCAGGCAATGTCAGAGAACTAACCAATATCATTGAGCGATTGAGTATCCTTGTTCCTGGAGATACAATCCGTGCAAAAGATGTGAAAGAGGCACTTCATGGTTTCAAAAAAGCGAATGAAATGGTGGCAAGGGGGGACTTAAAACATGCAAAAGAAGAGTTTGAACGCCAGTACATCATCAAAACTCTACAAATTTGTGAAGGAAATGTGACCCGAACTTCAAAAGCACTTGGGATCGAACGAACACATTTATACAGAAAATTACGTTCCCTCAATATTTCAGTGGAACAATTGATAGAGGGATAATATGAACCAAAAAACGATCTTAGAAACATTCTCCGATATTTTAAAAGAAACCAAATTTCTTATTGAAAACCAATCTGTATCAGTATTTCGTTTTCAAAATGAAAAAGATCCTAATGATTATGTATTTCCTTGGAAATCCAAGGTCCCGGAATCCTTGGAAATTCAGAAAAAACAACAGAAGGAAAGCCAAAGGAAAAACAGAGAACTTATCAATTTTTCTTGCACATTATGCCAAGGAAAACTAAGCGGAGTTAGGCAGTTTTTACACAAAGGACGTAAACCCATATTGGTATTACATTATTCTGGTGCAACCACTGCCAAAGAAAAACCATTCACAAAAACTAGACCCAATCAGATCTTCAAAGACAAACTAACAGAAGTCAGTTGGGGTGGGATTGTGAAAAAAGTATTTGGATTTTCATATGAAGAGTTTTATTATGAAGAGTATCCTGCCTGTACATTTTCTCATACAGATTCAAAAGATTCTGATTGGAACACTAGATTGGAAAACTGTAAGGTTCATGTGAAAGAGACAGTTGAGGAATTTGGAATTAAAGGAATTGTAATCTTAGGATCTTCTGCTAGGTTACTTTTTGGTGCAGAAAAAGCAAAGGATCAATTGGGAAAAGTGATGGAATGGGAGTTAGGTGGGATAAAAATTCCATTACTCACAACTAGGTCACCGGAAGCACTTGTTTTCCTTGGAGAAAAAGCTAAAAAAGCAGATTCCGAAACCAATCTTTTCCAATATGGCAAAGAAAAACAAGACTTAGAAGATAGTTTTGTCTCCCATTTATCCATATTAAAACCATATTTATAAAATGATTCAATATGCGGAAATTGCTCTTAACTTATCTTGGGAAAGTAAAACCTTAACTTATGTAGTCCCAAATGAGATGACTGGTTTAAAACCAGGCATAAGAGTAGTTGTTCCACTCAATGGAAAAGAATGGGATGGTGTTGTCATCGAACTCCACCACAACGAACCAAATTACGAAACATTAACCATTCTCAAACAAATAGACACAGAACCCGTTCTTACAAGGGAACAACTAGAATTAGCCACTTGGATGGCAGACCATTATCTTTCTTCTCTTGGAGAAGCATTTTTCCTTATGGTACCAAAAGGTAAAAAGCGGAAAATTGATACGGTAAAAGATTTTACCATCCAATCGGAACGTTTACACCCGTTAAATGACGCACAAAAAATAGCATTCCAAGAGATTAAAAACAGTAAGGATTCCAACACGCATTTGTTATACGGAATTACAGGGAGTGGAAAAACAGAAGTATACCTTCATTTGATGTTGGAGATTTTGAAAGAACCAAAAGGGACAGTCATTTTCCTTGTGCCTGAAATTTCTCTTACCTATCCTACTATTTCTAGAATCGAAACTATTTTTCCAGGCCAAGTTGCCGTTTTACACTCACACTTACGTATCTCCGAAAAATTCCAAAACTATTTGGATTTAAAGGAAGGGAAAAAACGTATTTGTATTGGTACAAGGTCTGCCATCTTTGCCCCTGTTTCTGACCTAAGGCTTGTCATTATGGATGAGGAACATGACGGGTCTTATAAAGAGAACGGTTCCCCTCGTTACCATGCTCGCCAAGTGGCATTACAAAGAATCCAAAAATCAGGTGGTAAACTTTTACTCGGATCTGCAACACCAAGTGTCGAATTGTATTACCTTGCCAAATCAAGGCAAATTGGCTTTTCACAATTGGAAAAACGTGCCAATCCTTTGGCAAAACTGCCAACGGTTGAGATGGCTGAAAAACAAGAAGACAAAAATCTCATCGTAGGTGATTTACAGTTTAAAATCGCAGACCGTCTGAAAAAAAAAGAACAAATCATTTTACTTTTGAATCGGCGGGGTTATAATCCTTTTATTTTTTCACCTAACACGAAAGAGTTTGTTCATTGTCCCAAATGTACTGCTACTTTATGTTACCATTCCGACCAAACCGTACGTTGTCATTTATGTGGTTATAAATCTAGTTTTCGCAATTTAAAACAAATGATGGGTGAAGATTTGGAACTTTTTGGTGCAGGGACACAAAAGTTAGAAGAGTATTTACTTTCATTATACCCACAAGCAAGGATTGAACGCCTTGATCAGGACAGTTCTAAAAACAAAGATGTAACTAGATCCGTATTAGAAAAATTGGGGGAAGGGGAACTCGATATTTTGACAGGTACCCAAATGATAGCAAAAGGCCTAGATTATGCCAATGTGACCTTAGTTGGAATCCTTAACGCCAATCATGGGTTAGGTGTCCCAGATTTTCGTAGTAGCGAACGAACCTATGCTCTTGTCTCCCAAGTTGCCGGTCGTGCCGGACGAGGGGAAAAACCGGGTGAGGTGATCATCCAATCGAACGATCCCGAACACCCTGTACTCAAAATGGCAAAGGATCAAAATTACCCTGCTTTTTTTGAATGGGAGCTACAATTTAGAAAGGATTTGTTTTATCCACCTTTTTCTAGGCTTGCAAGGCTTGTATTTCGTTCCAAATACGAAGAGGTAGCAAACAAACAATCAGTGCTTTATAGCGAACTCATCAAAGATAAAAAAGATGATTCCATTATCATGTTAGGACCAAGCCAATGTCCATTTTATAAAATTGATAATAACTTCCGGTATCATATTTTACTCAAAAGCAAATCGATTTTATCACTCCGTAATTTATTAAAAGAAACGAAACAAAACTTCAAAGTGGATTCAAAATGTTATATAGAATATGATTTGGATCCTTTGGAACTTGTATAAGGAAAGGATATGAAACTCTCAATTGGGTATTTTGGTTCCCCGGAACATTCCAAAGAATTATTACGTATGATCCTCGATGCTGGGATCCAAGTAGATTATGTAGTGACCAATGTGGACAAACCTGTGGGACGAAAACAAATCGTAACACCCACACCTGTGAAAATTCTCGCCGAGGAAAGAGGAATCCCTGTCATCCAGTCACTCAGGCTCCGAACAGATGAGGAAGCTCAGAATCAAATTTTATCTTACAAATCACCAGTGCATGTGGTTTACGCCTATGGTTCGATTGTACCAGAAAAAGTCTTTCTAGATCCCAAATGGGGGAGTATCAATCTGCATGGAAGTCTCCTTCCCAAATACAGAGGTGCTTCACCCGTTCAAAGTGCTCTCCTGCATGGGGAAGAAGTGACCGGGTTTACCATCCAATACCTGGCAAAAGCTGTAGATTCAGGTGATATCATTTCCCAAAAGTCTTGGAAGATCCCAAGGGAAGAGACAACAGGATCTCTTTTGCAAACCATCACAAAGGTGGGTGGGGAAGAGATCATCCAACTTTTAAAAACGGTAGAATCGACAGGAGAACGTTTGAATGGAACCCCACAAAGGGAAGAGGAAGCCACACATTGCCAAAAGATCACGGCAAACCACAGGCCAGTCCTCTGGGCAAAATCGGCAAATGAAATCCACAACCAAATCCGGGCACTTTACCCAGACCCTCTGGCAACCACTGAATTCCGAGAGAAAAAGCTAATCCTTATCTCTTCTTTTTTACCTGAGGAACAAGGTGAACAGATCCCGATCCCAGAGGGAACAAAACCAGGTTCCTTTTTTCTTCACCAGAAAAAAAGGCTTTTCTGCCTCTGTGGAGACGGAAACCTGCTTGGTATAGATACCTTACAACCCGAAGGGAAAAAACCCATGAAAGGTTTTGAATTTTTTAATGGGGCGCGGGTTTTGGGCGGAGAATCATTTACGTGAAAGAAAAGTTTCTTAAAATTTTACCTTACAGTGGTTATGTTCTATTTGTTTCCTTAGGACTTTTAGTGTTTTTTGTCGCAGCATTTCTTGTGGTTGTGGTTCGTACCAAAGAAGAACAAAAGGTGATGATGCCTTATGTGATTGGGAAAAACTACATCGAAGTACATAACGAACTACAACGTTTGCAACTCAAAGTGAGATTGGAATCGGAACGAATCCCTGAAAAAACAGATGGGATCATTTTAAGCCAATCGATTGATGCGGGAAAAGAAGTAGAGGCTGGATCCAAATTGTATCTTACTGTCAACATTGGGTTTGACCGAGTGACGATCCCCGATGTCAAAGGACAAGATCTCAAACGTGCCAAAGCAATTCTCGAAAAGGTATTATCTGGCGAAGTGTATGTTCCCTTACAAATAGGTGGGATCACATATGTTCCTGCAGTGGGAGATGAACCCGCTGACACCATCATTGACCAAATTCCTGCACCGGGAAAAGAAACCCATTCCGGTGAAAAAATTTACCTGCTTGTGACAGAAACAAATCCGGAGAAAAAAACGAGCCAAAATACAAAAGACGTTTCCGATGAATCGAAGTTAGTTGGAATTCCTGTGCCTTTTGCCGTTGATTATTTGCAGAGGAAAAAAATTCCATATCGGATTAAGGAAGCCACAAAACCTGAGTTTCGAGAAGGCCATGGACTTGTTTCTTCTTTTGAATTAAAACCAACAGGTGCCGAAATTGGAGCATTTTATCTAAAACCTTCTACTTCACTTGTCCAAGATTATGAATTTTTGGAATACGAAATTGATGATGATGATGTATATTCAGCTAAGGTTAGTTATACGAAACCAGGTGAAGACATAGAAATCGAAAAAGAAATCTTAACAAGCCAATCTCTCAAAGAAGATGAAAAGGTGCGTTTTGTCATCCATCGTTTTGCCAATACCAAAGTCACTCTTTTGGGAAAAGAAACGGGTGTAGCCAAAGTTTGGAAATTAAAAGGTACTTATTAAGATGAAAATATCTGCTTCGATTCTTGCAGCAAAACTCACTGGTCTTTCCCAGGAACTTCCTACTTACAAAAAAGATAGTATCGATCTCATCCATATCGATGTGATGGATGGGAATTTTGTACCACAAATTTCCTTTGGAGAAGCATTCACAAAGGAAGTGAAGTCTCACACAGACATCCCTCTGGACGTTCACCTGATGGTAAGTAACCCAGAACTCCATGTTCCGAAATACTTTGACTTAAAGCCGTATTGTATTACATTCCATATTGAAACGACAAATTTCTCAGTAAGGCTCGCAGAAGAGATCCGCAAAGCAGGGATTAAAGTGGGTGTTTCCTTAAATCCCCAAACACCACCTGAATCGATCTCTCAAATTTTGCCATATCTGGACCTTGTTCTTCTGATGACTGTTGACCCTGGTTTTTATGGGCAATCCTTTGTGAAATCGGGATTTGAAAAAATCGCTGCGGTTCGAAAACTCACAAAACCATACAATATCGAACTGGAAGTGGATGGGGGAGTGAACGAATCCAATATGGAAGAACTCGCAAAACTGGGTGTGGACATCACTGTCGTAGGCTCTGGGCTCTACAAAACGGGTGATCCGAACGCTCAGGGTAAAAAATTAAAGGAACTTGCTGCAAGTGCCAGAACTCGCTCTTGACAGAACGTCCCTATTTAAAAAACTCGCTAGAAAAGGGGTATTTTTCCTTGGTTAAATTAAGATTACAAAGAACGGGAACAAAAGCAGACCCGCACTATCGCATTGTTGCAGCAGACATTCGTGCACCACGAGATGGTAAATTCATCGAAGCGATCGGACACTTTCACCCAACTGCTTCTGCTGTTAAAAAAGCAACTTTCAACGAAGAAAAAACTCTTTCTTGGTTAAAAAAAGGCGCACAACCAACTGAGACTGTACTCGCTCTTTTGAAAAAAGACGACGTTTGGTCAAAATTCAAAGGTTAGTCGATTCATGGATTCCTTAGTTCGTTATATCGTGACATCTCTCGTTGACCAACCAGACCAGGTAGCGGTCAACCAAGTACCCGGAGAGGAAGAAACTGTGATCGAACTTCGGGTGGCTCCAAAAGACCTCGGGAAGGTGATCGGAAAAAACGGAAGGATTGCGAAATCTCTTCGTACGGTGTTACAAGCCGCGGGAACCAAACAAGGCAAAAACTATACTTTAGAAATTGTCGACTAAACCAAGTTTAGTGAAAGTGGGGGTCTTTGGATCCTCACATGGAATCAAAGGGTTCATCAAAGTTTTCACAGAAGGGGAAACACTTGGTTCCCTGAAAAGTCCTACCACCTGCACCGTCCAGGACCCTCTAGGCAAAACCACAACGATTGAAATTGAATCAATCAAACCCAATGGAAATCATTTTCTCATAAAAATCAAAGGGTATGACACACCTGAGACAGTTGTGAAGTATCGTGGTTTTTCTCTGCTTTGGAAAAAGGAAGACCTCCCCAAGCCAAATGTTGGGGAAATTTATACAGAAGACTTAATTGGTCTCGAAACCATTTCCAAAGAAACCAAATCACCACTCGCTTACAAAGTCACTGACGTTATCGATAACCCAGCTCACCCTATCTTAGAATGCAAACCCATCTCTGGCGACGGGGAAACCATCCTTGTTCCCTTTCTCAATCGATTTGTAGGGGATTGGAATTTAGAAGCAAAAACAATTGAGATGATCCAATGGGAGCAGTGGTTTGAGGTTTAATTTCATCACCCTTTTCCCAGAAAAGATCACCTCTTATTTTGACACAGGGATTCCTGGCAAAGCCGTGAAACAAGGGGTTGTGGAAATTAATACAGTCCACTTACGTGACTTTGCCGACAACAAACACCAAAAGGTAGATGATACCATTTACGGTGGTGGTCCCGGAATGTTATTACAAGTGGGACCCATTTACCGTGCCCTCGAATCCCTCGGAGACAAAAAAGGGAAGGTCATTTTACTCAGTCCTTCTGGGGAACTTTTTAACCAAACCCTGGCTCGTGAGATTTTTGAATCCTCTGATACCTTTACCCTGATTTCGGGGTATTATGAAGGGGTCGACCATCGTGTCACTGAGCATTTAATTGACAGGGAAGTGGCCATTGGAAACTATGTTATTTCATCGGGGGATTTAGCTGCTCTCGTTGTGGCAGATTGCCTGTCTCGGTTTGTACCGGGGTTTTTGGGGAAGGAAGAAAGCCTTCTCGAAGAATCACACAACGAAACGGAAGAATTAGAATACCCCCAGTATACGAAACCCTATGATTTTATGGGTTGGACTGTTCCTGACGTGCTCCTCGGTGGACATCATGAAGAGATCCGGAAATGGCGGCAAAAAAACCGCAAAACAAGAAATCATTCTTAGAGGAAGCCATGAATCAGATTCTAGAAACAGCACTCGCAGGCGAAGCAAAGAACGAACTTAATTTCGAAATTGGTGATACTGTAAAAGTTCATTACAAAATCGTTGAATCTGGAAAAGAACGTGTTCAGGTTTACGAAGGTGTTGTGATCTCCATCGCGAACAAATCACAAAGCAAAACTTTCACTGTAAGACGTGTTTCTTACGATATCGGAGTGGAACGTATTTTCCCACTCCATAGCCCAAGAATTGCAAAAATTGAACTCGTTCGTAAAGGATCTGTTCGTCGTGCAAAACTCTTTTATCTCCGAGATAAAAAAGGAAAAGCAGGACGTATCAAAGAAAGAAAAGGCGGACAAGCAATTGTTGCCAAAGACAAAAAGAGACAGGACGAAGCTTCTAAAGCAGCGAAAGCCGCTACCGCAGAAGCACCTAGCGCATAATTTCTTTCGATCTAACGGCCATCAAACGGCCGTTTTTTCCTGAATTCCAAATCCCCGAATTTGTTAGCTTTTCATTTGATGAAGCAGGCCGTGGGACACTTGCGGGTCCTGTATCCATAGGTTGTGTTTCTTTTGATTCCCTTTCCTTACAAAAAATCCAATCAGGTGAAATATTAAAAGGTCTACGCGATTCTAAAAAAATCCCAGAACCCAAACGCCTCGAACTCCGCAAAGAAATTTTAAAACACGTCCAGTATTGGCATGTTTCTTTTGTCAGTGCAAAATACATAGACAAGTTCAATATCAACCAAGCCATCTTTTATGGGATAAGCCGTGCATTGCCGAAAGTTACGGCCGATATGGGACGAACCAAACAAATTGGGAATCTGATTCCCAATTCCCAAAAAGAAGATTTAGATCCCGTTTCGAATTTAGAAAGGAAACCCTTTCTGTTTTTAGATGGGAATTATAAACTCAAACTCACAAACCCAATCGAAGGGTATCTATCCATTCCGAAGGGGGATGATTTAGTGCCATCAATCTCTGCTGCCTCAATCCTTGCGAAAACCTTCCGAGATGAATATATGGAAAAGATGGATTCCAAATACCCTGGGTATGGTTTTGCCAAACACAAAGGGTATGGAACGGAAGAACACCGGGAGGCACTACGAAAACTTGGAATTTCTCCGATCCACAGGTTGAGTTTTTGTGATTTTCTCCGAAGGGAAGGGAGTGAGCCCTCTCTTTTCTCCCATTAATGTTTCTGGCAATGCCTTTTCCCAACTCCTACATTCGATCGGTAAAAAGCTCCCACAAGAATTAGAAACAAACGGAAGTTTGGCCAAAAAAACAGTCCACCCAATCCCAAAAAAGGCAGGGAATCTTTCCCTAGAGTTGGTTTTTGAAAATCAAAAACCCTTACAAAAAGAGAAACTAACTGTTTCCCATCATCTTACTAATCAGAAGGCTAAGGAATTATCTCGTTGGGAATCCTTCACGTTATATAGTGGAAACGATTCCAGGACAAGTGAACCCACTTCCCTAAAAAACATTTGGAATTTTTTCCTCGGAGAATCCAAGGGAACAGATTTTTTTTCAGTTCATAAACGTGAAAAAAAAGAAAACCTAGAGATGGTAGTGGAACCAAATGAAAAAGGATTCACACTCTATGTGTTTTGGAAGGCAGAGGATTTTGGTCCATTAGGGATTCTTTTTTATTATGAACCAGAACAACAAAATCCTGTGCACATCGAGTTTGTGAGTCATGGAATGGAAAAGGTAGGAAGTCTTTCGGATTCACCAGACCTCAAACAGAAGTTACAGGATTTACTACGGGACTTCCCTCAAATTGGAAGTATCAATTTTGAGGAATGGAATCAATCCTCCTATAACGGGGATTATAGATGAAGAGGAAAATGGTAGCTCTTGCTTACAACCCGAAAGAACATGTAGCTCCAAAAGTTGTAGCTAAGGCAGAAGGGAATTTAGCAAATCACTTAGTTCGGATTGCAGAAGAGGCAGGTGTCCTCATTGTAAAGGATGAAGTGATGGTAAGTACATTAGAACATCTCCCCAATGGCAAAGAAATTCCAAGAGAATTGTATGAAGTGGTCGCAGCTGTCTTTCGGATCCTGGTTTTAGAAAGAGAAAAGAAAAACAATTGAAGTTTCTACGCTTCTTACTAAGATTTACGCAATTATGCGGAAAATCTCCATACGTGACTTAGAGGCAGGTTCTAAGTTTACCAAGTCTCTTTACCTGGATAAGGACACTGTTTTTGTTGGAGCCGACCAACCAATCACACAACAAGACTTAGACCGCCTTGTGCAATTTGGGATCACGTTTATCCTGACTGATGGTGAAAAAGTCACTGCGGATCAAAATGATAAATCATCTGGTACAACTGGTCCTGGTTATTTCGATACCAACCTTCCATTTTACCAAGATGACGAAAATTCCACTCGGTATAAATACCTTCTAGAAAAGGCAAATTCATCCAAAGTTGAATTTAATGCAGTATTTAAGGATTGTTTTGACTTAGTTCAAAAAACGTATAAATCAGCATCTGAAGGTCGTTATACGGAAATTAGAGAGTTTCGTGAAATTGCAGAACGAATCGCTGACCACACGAAAACAAACGCACAGATCCCTATTTTGCTTTTATCACATTCCCACTCTGGATATTACCTATACACTCATATTTGTTATGCGACATTTTTTTCCGTGATGTTAGGAAACTTCTTAGAGTTCTCTAGACCCAAACTCATTGATTTGGCACTTGCTTCTCTTTTTGCAGACATTGGAATGGTGACTGTTCCCGAAGAAGTTTCTGAAAAAAAAGGTAACCTAACGGAACTGGATTTAAAGACCATCAAACGCCACCCCGTCACAGGATACCAAATCCTTACCCAAAGGTTAAAATTAAAAAACTCACTTGCGATTGTTGCTTTGCAACACCATGAAGCAGTTGATGGATCCGGTTACCCACAACGTATCCTTGCCAACCAAATTGAAGAACTAACAAAAGTGTTTATGATTGCCGACCAATTTGCTGCTATGATCCACCCAAGGCCCTACCGCGCCGCGATCCTTCCGTATGAGGCGATGAAGATTATGATCAGTGAAAATGTGAACCGTTTTGATTTAAAAATGGTAAGGCTCTTTTTAAATAAACTTTCTATGTTTCCTGTGGGGTCCGGAGTTGTACTTTCTGACCTCAGAATGGGTATGGTGATTGAATCCAATAAAGACAAACCACTAAGGCCTGTTATCCGTGTTACAAAGGATGCAGATGGCAAACGACTCAAACACCTTGAATTTGTAGATTTAATGAAAGATTTAAATTTGTACATCCAACAAGCGATTCCATTCTCTCAGATCTATTAGGGATTAGTGAACCCATCATGTTTCCTTTTTAAAAAAGGAGAAGGAGATACAGATGAAAAGGTTTTTCATTTGAATAAAACAACGATTGGAAAACTCGGGGAAAGGTTTGCATGTGAGTTTTTAGAATCCCAAGGCCATACCATTCTCTTCCAAAACTACCGAAAGCGGATCGGTGAAATTGACATAATTAGTCTCCAGAACGAAACCCTTCATTGTTCGGAAGTCAAAACATGGAATGAAAAAAATGGTTTTTTTCCCAAAGAGTGCCTTCATGTGACAAAACGTGATCGAATGCGGAAGGTATATTTCTCTTTATTACAGGAAATACCTGCCTTATACCACCTAACAACTAGCTTTAATTTGCTCCATATCACCGAAAAAAAGGAAGTGCGTTTTTATTCGTCAATCTTCTAAATACTTCATCAAGGGAATTTTGTACCGAACCGATTGGTTTTGTATCCCACAAGGGAAACGCTCTCAAGGATGAGAGTTTGATTGTTACAAGGAAGTAACCACATGAGTCAATTTAGTGTATTTGGGAATTTAGCAGAAACCGATGAATTTGGACCTGATCCTGTACTCCTTCGCAAGAGGGGAATGGCATCTACCATCCAAAAAAAATTTGATACCTATAAGAAAAAAATAGATGATCCTGCCTATATGGATTATGCGATCAATAAGATTGCAATGGAAATATCACATTTTATTTCCAAATAATCAACCTAGGCTATAAATCCACTGGTATCCCAAAGTATAATCCAAAGCCTCTTGAATATGTACTTCCTTTGTTCTAGGGGAGAGGTTCCAATCTGCAATCGTCCTTGCGAGAGAAACAATTTGTTTTTTCTTTCGTAGGGATAAATGTTTTGTATCTTTACCAAGTTCCAATTGTTTCAAGATAGAGAGTGGTTCTCCGGTAGGAATTGTTTTTTCCTTTCGAAATCGAAATCTTTCTTTTACAATCTGTTTTAATCGAATTTCTTCCAATCGTATATTCCGATCCTCTGAAGTTTCAAATAAAGTTTGGAATACGGTGATACGATCAATAAATGCTCCACTTATTTTTTGAAGGTACAAACGAATTTTTTGTAAGGAACAATAGCAGTGGTTTTGGCTTTGGTAATTTCCACATGGGCAAGGATTCGAAGAAAGTAAAAGCGTGAAATCTGTTTTGATTTTTGTGACTTCATTCATCCTTGTGATTTCTAGATAAGAATCTTCCATTGGCATTCGTAAACTCTCTAAGATTCGATCCTTAAATTCGAGTGCCTCATCCAAAAACAAAATCCCTCCTTCTGCTTTTGTGATTTCACCTGGTTGGTAGGGAAGTCCACCACCAATTAACCCCACTTCGGTGGTAGAATGGTGGGGAGAACGAAAGGCAGGTTTGTTTGAAGGAACCTCAAAGTCACCTTTTGTTGTCCAACTTCCACTCAACTTGGAAATTGAAGGGTTTCGTGGTGGGAGGAGGGGTTCTAGTAACCGGTGTAACATGGTTTTCCCGACACCAGGACTTCCTAGTAAAATGCTATGGTGGTTACCGAGTATGGCATATAACAATCCCTGGAAAACTTTCATCTGGTAGGGATTTAAGAGAACTTCCTCCCAAAAAAGGGACTCATTCGTTTCGAATGTTTGGTTTCGAATTTCTGGTTTTTGTTTTCCGATGGATTCTAATCCTTGTAAGTGGGAAAGGAAATAATATTCACCTTCTGGCAAGGGAAAGAAACGCAAACTCGTCGGAACACAGAGGATTTTATTTTCTTCTCTTTCGCGTTGCCAAAGGAAGGGGAGGAGTTCTTTTCCTCCCAGAAGGCTACCGTCAAGGCCCAAGTTTCCCAAATAGAGGATGTTGGGGTCTGGAATCTGGATTTGGTCTGTTGCTTGTAATATTCCAACTGCCACTGCCAAATCCAAACAGACCTTCTTCTTTTGGATGTGTGTGGGTTTTACATTAATGATGATGGTTTCGATGGGAAAATCATAGGATGAGGCCTCTATTGCCAAACGGATGCGGTCTCTGGCCTCCTTTGTTTCCTGAGTGACATTGCCCAAAATTTGAAAATGGGGGAAACCCCTCCGAATCCCAACCTCCACTTGGATCTCTTTTGTACCATTCCATTCGTATAACAAACTTCCAACTTCTGCACGTTTGGGTCCCACATTGAAAAGAGGTAGAATGAATCGCTTTTGGTTCAAAAAATAAAAAAGACTTTTCATAATTAAGGCATCATGGTGACTTTTCCTGAGAGTTTGCTTTGGTTTGTAGTATCATTCGTGTATTTCCCCTCGTTCTTGTCCTTGTGTTCAGCCAGTGTTCACAACGACTGATCAAAAAAGAAAAGTTAAGGGAGATCAATGAATTCTATGATGGGAAAACATACGCACTGCGTGATGATATCAAATTTTCCCAAACGGAAGTTTGGAAAAAAGGTACCCTAGTTAAGATCTACATCGAATCAACTCCCTCTCTTTTAAAATTGAAAGTATACCCAATCCAAGAATCACGTGAGTCTTCGGTGGGAAAACTTGCAGACTATATCATCAATGATGATGTGAAAAAAAGAGAATATGACTTGGCGGACGTGGAAGAGTGGGTGAACCAAAAATTCACACTCATGGAACAAAACGCCAAAAAAACAAAGAAATAAAGGTTTGGGATGCTCTCATTGTTCGATTATTTTGATTTTCCAGCTTTCTTTCTTTCTCATTCAAGAATCTTCGGTTTAGTTCCCGATAGGATATCTGTGAAGGTTCTTCGGTTGGTAACATTCGTTTTGTTGTTTGTGGGTGGGACAGGTGTTTCTGCCAATCCATTCCAAAAAATCCACCAAGAAATCAATGATAGCCTTCCTTCTGGTGATGGAACGGTATTTCGCCTTTTTAGTAACCAATCCCAAGAATCAGAAGTTCACAAATTATTCTCGGTCGGCGTGAACCAAACATCAGAAGAGGAAGAAGTGGAACTTGCCTCACTAGACCTCCCGAAATATATCGATGTATCCCCAGTTGTCAGTAACACAGTGGTTCATGAATCTGGGATTGTTGTGAAAAAATACACGGTCCAAAAAAAGGACAATCTCTCCAAAATTGCCCGTTCCTTTTCCATCGATGTTGCGAAGCTTAAAAAAGCAAATTCCCTAACGAATGACCAATTGAAGGTAGGCCAAGTGTTAGAAGTGCCTGTCCAAGTCAAAAATGCATCCTCTTCCAGAGTAGTTTTAAAAAAGATTTTCATTTTACCTGTACCACAAAGCCGAGTCACATCTCGTTTTGGACGCCGTGTGGACCCGTTTAACAAATACAACCGAGTGTACCACTCAGGTCTAGACCTAGCAGCAAAAGTGGGGGCACCTGTCCTTTCGGCTGCAGATGGTGAAGTTGTATTTACGGGTCGAAATGGTGGGTATGGAAATTCTGTCACCATCCAACACAAAAATGGGTATAAAACAGTTTACGCCCATTGTTCTCAGATTTTAGTTGAGGTTGGGGAAACGGTGAAGATGGGCCGGGTAGTAGCACTTGTCGGAAGGACAGGGACTGCAACCGGGGCGCATTTGCATTTTGAAGTGTTCCGAAACGGGAAAATTATGAATCCTGAATCAGCTCTTGGCATGACAGAAAAACATGTCACAAAACTTCCCAAATCTGAAGTAGCCGGAATGTAATCGGAGTTTTTCTCCGATTTGTGGGGAGCATGAATTTAATCCTTCAAAGAATCCAATCGAGTCAGTTTTTAACATTGATTCCGGTGGTTTTGTTATTTTCGTTTTCCCTTGCGTATTTATTAAAACTTGTCCTTCTCCTTTTATTTTCGACTGAAACTGGGATGAATGTGGGGAGCCAAGTCCGTCCCAAACAAACTAGACAAGAAGTCATCCTTGCTGTTAGTACTTATGAAGATATAGTCACTGGGAATCTGATCCGTGGACAAGTATTCGATCCGAACGATGCCACAAAACGGGGTGCGGACGGAAGCCCTCTTGACCCAGAAATCGCCCAAGACAATGGAGATGATGACCAGATGCTTGTCACAGGTACTTTGTCTGGCCACTGGTCCTTTGCGCGGGTTACCATCAGGGAAAAACAAAATAATGATTCTGAAGAATATAGTGTAGGGGAAATGGTAGGTGGTTACAAAGTCCAAACCATTGAACAACACTATGTAGTGCTTAAAAAAGGGGGCCTTAGCCTTCGCGTCAATATTGGGGAAACACCAGCGCAAGCCAAAGAAAGAATCCGGCCAAAAGATGCGGCAGCTGTCTCCAATTTGGGACCTTCGAGCCAAACCATTCAAAAAGTTCTATCCAGAGAAGATGTCAATCGTAAGCTAAAGGACCCAAACACCATTTACAAAAATGCAAGGTTTGGCCCTCATTTGGTAGACGGAAAGATCGAGGGTTACAAAATCTATCAGGTGGCAAAAGACCATGTCTTTTATTCACTTGGCGCGCGGGGTGGTGATATCATCAAACGAGTCAATGGAATGCCACTCAATGAAACAGAGAAAATGTTGGAAATTTGGGGTTCGATCAAACAGGCTCCGAAAATTACAGTGGATTTAGAACGACAAGGCAAAATAATCACATATGAATTTATCATTCGGAATTAAAATGAGAAATCGTCTCCCATTCGTTATACTATGCATTTGCCTTTATTTAATTGTGACACCCAATTTCTCCCAAGAGAAAGGGAAACCAAAAGCAAAAACGTCTCAAGAACCAGCTAGTTTCACTGCAGATTGGCGAGACACAGAACTCAAAGACTTCCTTATGGGAATGAGTGCCATCATCAAAAAAAACATCTTAATTGATGATGCGGTGAAAGGTAAAAAAATCACCATCATCTCTCAAAAACGAGTCCGCATTGAAGATGCGTTTGGGTTTATGAAGTCTGTTTTAGAAACACAAGGTTTTGGACTCATTGAAGAGAATGACCTCATCAAAGTCGTTAAGATCAAAGATGCACTTGCCAAATCCCAAATTGTTAGAATTGGAAAAGAACCTGTTTCTGAATCGGAAGTTGCCTTAAACAAAACGATTACACAAATTGTTCCTTTAGAATTTTCGAATGCGATCGAACTCGAACCAATTCTCAAACGAGTGACAAGTCCTGATACAGATATCATCATTCCTAAAAACCAAAATACACTTATCTTTTCAGGATCAACTGCTGACATTAACAAGTTACTAAAGTTAGTTGATAATTTGGATGTAAGAGCTGATGGTCCAGGATCCATTTCGTCTGCTGGTGACATTCATATCTACACATTGGAATACAATGAAGCAGAAAAACTAGCTGCCATCCTTGTCAAATTGGATATGCCGGATGCACCAGTTGCTCCCGCGCAAACCCAACCTGGGGAAGCGGGGCAAGAAGTGAAACAAACTCCTCCTCCACAACAAAATCCCCAAGCACAGAGAGTGCCTGGCAAACAAGATAAAATCAAAGCAGTTGCCCATAAAGAATCAAACTCACTCATTGTGACGGCAACCCCACAAGAATGGGAAGAAATCAAAAAGATCATTAAGATTTTAGATACACCGAGAAAACAGGTGTTACTTGAGGTGCTCATTGTCGAACTCAGTTCGACTGACCTAAATGACTTTGGTATCGATTGGAGATACCAAGAACTTGCCTATGGACAGTTTAATACTGGTCTTGCGGCGCAAGGGGGTGTGATTGATAAAAATGGTAGACCAACAAACGTAAACACACTTTCAGGATTTTCACTTGGCTTTATCAGACGTGGTGGACAACAAATCATTGGTATCTTAAACGCAAACTCAACAAATGAAAATTTCAATGTATTGTCTGCTCCTCAAATTTTGACCCTAGACAACCAAGAAGCGGAGATCAATGTGGGTCAGGACGTTCCCGTTCGTACCCAAAATAGAAATGCGGGACTTGGTGGAGACAATGCGGTAACAGTGGCAAACTTTGAATACCGTCCAACAGGGATTAAACTCAAATTTACTCCTCACATCAATAAAAACAATCGAATCACTCTTGATCTCTACCAAGAAATCAAAAACGTAGCCGGGATTTCTTCGGAAGCAACGGGGGGAAACCCAACCTTCAACAAACGAGATATCAAAACAACCATCGTTGTGGACAATATCCAAACCATTGTGATTGGAGGACTTCTTTCGAATGACAAACAGAAAAAAGTGCAAAAGATCCCAATTTTGGGTGAGATCCCACTCCTTGGAACTTTATTTCGCCGCACTACCAATCAAAATCGAAAAACCAATTTGATGGTATTTTTAACTCCGCATATCCTAGATGATCGAGATAAATCGGATCGTATGACCATCCAAAAGAAAAATGAACAAGAAAGGATGGTAGATGAACGAGAAAAGAAACTGAGATGAGAAAAAGTTTAGGTCAGATTCTTTTAGAAGATGGAATCCTTACCATTAAGGATTTGGAAGATATTTCCAAACAACAGGAAAAAACAAACCTTCCCATCACTCACATCATTCAAAAAAAAGGTCTCGCTTCTGAGACCGATATCTTAAAGGCACTTGCAAAACTCCATAAAATGGAGTTTTACGACAAACTTGAGTTTGTTGCCAGTGATGAAATTTTTAGCAAAATCCCACTAAAACTTGTACAACGTTCGAAAATTGTTCCCTTCCTCGTAAAAGGGAAAAAGGTTTTTGTTGCGACAAGTGATCCAACGGATCTCCATCCCATGGATGATATGCGTTCCTTCTTAAAAGGATACGAAATCCAATTCGTTCTTGCTACAGAAAACGAAATTATGCGAATCGTCCACTCTCAGTTTGATAAAACAACTGCAGAAGCAAAAGAGATGATGGATGAGATGGACGGAAGTTTTGGAGAACTTTCCGACGCCTTTGAATCCGATGCATTAGATTTATCCAATGAAGCACCTATCATTAAAATGGTGAATGTGATATTATCGCAAGCCGTTTCGGAAAGGGCGTCTGATATCCACGTTGAACCATTTGAAAAGTCTGTTGTGGTCAGATACCGTGTGGATGGTGTTTTACAAAAAGTATTAAATCCACCAAAATCCTATTTGGCGGGTATTTCGACTCGTATTAAAATTATGTCGAACCTAAACATTGCGGAAAACAGGCTTCCGCAAGATGGTAGGATCAAACTTAGGTTAGCGGGAAAAGATGTGGATGTTCGGGTGTCCATTATCCCTTGCCAATTCGGAGAACGAATTGTAATGAGGATATTGAATAAAACCGATCAAAAGTATTCCATTGAAACGATGGGTTTTAACCCACAAATCCTAAAAGAATTTAAAGAACTCATTTATAAACCGTATGGAATTATTTTGGTAACTGGTCCAACAGGATCTGGAAAATCAACAACCCTCTATTCTGCACTTTCTGAAATCAATACAGAAGAACGAAACATCATCACTTGTGAAGATCCAGTGGAATACCAAATGGATGGTATTTCCCAAATGCAGATGAATGATAAAATTGGACTGACTTTTGCAGCTGGACTTCGTTCGATTTTACGACAAGACCCGGATGTTGTCATGGTGGGGGAGATCCGTGATGAAGAAACTGCAAGGATTGCGATCCAAGCATCCCTTACAGGTCACTTGGTTTTTTCCACCCTTCACACAAACGATGCTTCTTCTGCTGTGACAAGGCTTGTGGATATGGGGATTGAACCTTATTTGATTACAAGTTCTGTACTTGGTTTTATGGCGCAAAGGTTAGTACGTGTGATCTGTAAAGATTGTAAAACATCTTACAGGCCAACTGACAAAGATTTGGCGGGACTTGGCATCCAAAGAAAAGAACTGAAAAATGGTGTATTGTATCGTGGTAAAGGTTGCAGTTCTTGCCTCAATTCTGGATACAAAGGACGAACTGGATTGTATGAACTCCTCACCATGAATGATGAAATCAAACGTGCAATTTTACAGGGTGCTGATGCCAATCGGATCAAAGAACTTGCAGTCAAAAATGGTCTTTCCACCTTACAAGAATACGGAAAGTATAAGGTCATCGAGGGAGTGACTACTCCTGAAGAAGTCCTTCGGGTATCTTAAGTTTTATGCCACTGTATACATACGTTGCCTTTAATAAAAAAGGAAAAGAAGAAAAGAACATCATCGATGCTGTCAATTTACAAGCAGCACGTAATAAACTAAAAGCAAAAGGATTGTATGTCCGTTCGATCCAGGAAGATCGAGAAAAAGAAGAAAGAGAATTATTTCCTTTTTTATCCAAACTGCTGTACCGAATTCCTAGAAAGGAAGTTGGACTTTTTTGTAAACAACTAGGAACTCTCATTGGAGCGGGAATTCCTCTTGATAAATGTTTATTATCCATCATTGACCAAGTCGAAAATATCTATTTCAAAAAAGTTTTAATTGAGATGAGGGCAGATATCACGGAAGGTTCAAGCCTTTCCGAGTCGATGAAAAAACATAAAACTGTGTTTCCTGACCAATATCCGAGTTTGATTTCTGTCGGTGAGTCTACAGGGAATTATGAAAACACCTTGCACCGGTTAGCGGAACTAGAAGAAAAGTCTTCTGAATTGAAATCGAAAGTGCAAGTGGCAATGATTTATCCTATGATTATGGGACTTCTTTCACTTGGTGTATCGATCTTTTTACTTGTTGTTGTAATTCCGCAAATTGAACAATTGTTTGCTTCTTTTGATGCAAAACTTCCGCTTCTCACACGGGCTGTGATTTTTTTATCCTATGTCTTAACCAATTATTGGTATTTTATTTTAGGTCTGTTAACGTTTAGTTTTCTTGGATTTTTGAAATGGAAAAGTTCGGAAGAAGGTAAAAAAGTTTGGGATAAATTTTTACTGGGACTACCAGTCATTGGAACCTTACTCCGTAAAATTTTAGTTTCTAATTTTGCAAGAAACCTTTCTATATTACTCCTGAATCGAGTTCCCTTAATTGTTTCTCTGAATATTGTATCGGATGTGGTTGGGCATACTGTTTTTAAAGAAGAAATTGATGCTGCGATTATCAAAATCAAAGAAGGTGGAAAATTATCCGATTCCTTACAAGGTTCGCAAGTGCTCCCACAGATGGTTCTCGGGATGCTGAGCGCTGGGGAAGCTTCGGATAAGGTTCCTGAAATGATGAATAAACTCTCAGAAATCTATGAATCTGAGGTTGATACAGCAATAAAATCTTTGACCCAATCCTTAGAACCCATGATGATCATTGTAATGGGTGGAATTATTTTTACCATTATGGCGGCGATTATGACGCCAATGTACAAACTAACTCAAGAAATCCAGGGGATGTAGAGTTTATGAAAATGAAAGGAAAAAACAGAAAGATCCGTGAGGGACTCACTCTAATTGAGATCACAGTGGTGATGCTTATTTTAGGTTCCCTTATGGCGATTCTTTACTCAAGTATCGGTAACCGCGGTGAAGGGGAAAAAAAACTAAAACTGAAAAATGACAGTGCTGTTTTAAAAACTGCATTGGAACGTTATTTAGAAGTTTATGATAAATACCCTTCTGAAGAACAAGGTTTACAGGCGTTAATCGAAAAACCAGATGATGACAAGATTGGTGATGATTATGAACCAATCATTCGGGAAAAGGCAGTTTTAAAAGACCCATGGAAAACACCGTATGTGTTAAAATTTGAAGGTGCTGTCCCTCAAATTCTCACACTCGGTGAAGATAAAAAAGAAGGTGGAGATGGAAAAAATAAAGATTTTAATATCCTATCTCCTGATGATTATCCAGCCGCATTCCGATAAAAAACGATTTCCGAAATGGAAAAGACAAATCCGCGACGGTCTCACTCTCATTGAGATCGTCGTTGTCATTTCTATACTAGGGCTTCTCATGGTGATTGTGGGAGGATCCTTACGTAACCTCATCATCCCATCAACTGAGGACATTTCAGTCAAATTACAAGAATCCTTTAAATTTGGTTATAACAAAGCCCAACTCACAAACCAATCCGTACTGTTTGTTTATGATTTTGAAAAAAGAGAATACCAATTCTTTTTACTCAAACGAGAAGAAAGTGGGTTAGAAGAGGAACCTATCTTAAAAAAAACAACCCTCCCTTTTTATTCTAAAATTGTCAGCGTACGCGATTTAGGTGGTAAACCAAGAAACGAAGGTAAAATTCGAATTGTTTTCACTCCACAAGGGACCACCACGGATTTGTTTTTATACATTGGTTCCGATACAGAAATTAAACGTACAATTCAAATTTATCGATATGGTGGAAAAATCAAAATCCATAAAATGGAATTTTTCCCGGAACCTGATTCCAATCCTATCCAGAAAGTGTCTTATGGATTAGATGAACGAGACGAACAAGTAGATTCCAATGCAAAAACTCAACCTCGTTAAACAATCCCGTAATGCATTTACTCTATTTGAAGTCACAATTGCTATGGCGATGGCAGCCATGGTGATGACCTATACCTATTCAATGATTGCGGAAGGAATTTCGTATCAAAAAAAAGCAGTCTTACTTGCTAATGCGGTTCATTTGGCGAAAATTAAAATGGCACAAGTCGATTCATCCACAACCATGCAAACAGATACATCTCGAGGTTCCATCGATGCCTTCCCTGGGTATACCTTTGAAACGGAAATCAAAGAAGAAGAAATGGATTTACTCAAACTTGCGGGTGGTCCGAATGCCGAAGAACTTCGTAAAAAAGCACCAAAAGATATGTTAGGTGATAAAGATGTGGGCTTAAGTGACCTCATGAAAAAACGAGGCCAAAAAAAAAGTTTTGAAACTGGGGGAGTATTAAAAGTATTTCGAGTTAAAGTTTCTATCTTTTACATGGATGGAAATAAAAAGGAAACCTATAGTGTTGAAACATTCAGGAGTGCTAAATACTAATGAATGTTTTGTGGAAATTCTATCGTTTGTATCGATCCAGTCATAGTCGGAGAGGTTTCACTCTCGTAGAGATATCCATTGTTGTGATGATTATGGCTGTTATTTTTACGGGAATATTTTCAGTTTTTTATACTGCCAATAAAATCTCCAAAAAAGGAGCTTCGAATAAAGGGGCTAACAGAAAGGATATTTTGTATGCAATGGAAAATATCCGAGGAACACTCGCTCGTACCTATTTCATCGATAACCAAAAACGAATTTTATTTGTGGGTAAACAAGAAGGCGTAACGGGAGCAAGGAACGATCGGATCGTGTTTGCAACTTCCAATCCCAATTCGGAAGAAGAGGGCCAAGCATCTGTTAGGGAAGTTTCCTTTTATTTACGTAAAATGCCCAATCCAAAAATGGAAGGATTGTCCTATCTCATCCGTCGAGAAGACGAAATGGTAGATACCTTTCCGACACAAGGTGGAGTGGAACACATTTTGCTTGAGAATGTAAAAAGTTTCCAAATGAAATTCTCGGAACGTGGAGACAAATGGGTAGATGATTGGAATTCCCGTACAACCAAAAAAATTCCAAGACTCATTCGATTTGAAATTATATCATTAGTGGGGAGTGCTTTTGTTAAATATGAATCTCTTGCGCATCCGGTCATTCTCTACAAATAAACACTGGAAAAAAGGTTTTATGGTCTATCTCCTGGTAATGGCCATCGGAACCGCGTCTTTGTTTACTGCTTCGAAATTTTTTGAAGATGCTGCCACAGAATACCGAGTGGCAAGGGCACAGGCAGATGGATTTCGTGCCCATATGTTAGCAAAGGCTGGGTTTATGGGAGCTGTCGGGGCTTTAAAAAAAATCCCAGAAGAAGTATTGTACCAATCTGGACTTGCCATGGATCCTCCCCCCATTCCACTCGGAGGTGGTGTGATCTATTACACAATGAGCCCCGAAGATGGAAAAATTAACATCAACTCTCTTGTCAAAATTTATGACGACCAACCCAACCAAAGGACCATTGAAATGGTCACTCGGTTATTCTACCAGTTCGGTCTGAAACGAGAGATGATTTTTCCCATTCTCGATTGGATTGATGAAAACCATCAGGAAACAGGGGGTGGAGCGGAACAGTATTATTACAGTCGTTTGAGCCCTCCAAGAAAGATCAAAAATGCTCCTTTTTATTCCCTTTCTGAACTTTTAAATGTGAAGGGCTATGACCGCTCCGTAGTGTATGAAAGTTTAAAACCAAAGGATTATGACAAAAATAATTCCAAAGACTTTATGACAGAAGAGGAAAGAGCACTTCGTTCCGATAAAGACTATGTGCTTTCCAATAATATCACTGCATACCTACCTGCGGGAGATTCGTATGATGACCGGATTAATATCAATACGGCTCCTTATTTTGTGCTTATTTCCCTTTCTGATTTTATGACCAAACAGGCGGCCATGAAAATTTTGAAACTCAAGTTGCAGAAAGGAGGCTATATTAAAGAATTGAAAGATCTGGAGACAGAACCTGAGTTCCAAGTAAAAACCACAGGTGACCTCACTTTGTATAAGGAACTTGCAGGGGAAGGAACCGACGTATCTGGTGGCCGGATCAAAACGAAGGGTGAAGTTTACAAAATTACAGGGGTTGGGATTATAAAGGATAAAGTGGTTCGTAAGGTAACGGGATTATTTGATCTTACCAACAACCAGATGTTATACTATACTGAAGATTAATTATGTTATCATTTGACCAATACCTTGCAATCGATTACGGCTCTACCTTCCTAAAAGGTGTTTTATTCAAAAAAGTTTTAGGCAAAGTAGTGATCCTTCGTACTGAAAGTTTACCCGTTGTGGAACTAGATGAAAATGAAGGGGACCCATTCGAATACAATATCATTCGATTTATCCAAAGTTTTTTTCCAGAGGAAAATCGTTTTTTAATCAATTTAGGGATCCATAATTTATTTGTACGGGACCTTACAGTTCCATTGGTTTCTGAAAAAGCCATCCAAGAAGTTTTGCCATTTGAAGTGGAAAATTTAGTCCCTTACCCTATGGAAGAACTAGAGGTTATTGGTAAAACTTGGAGAACAGGAAAAGATAATTCCGATGTAATCACTTTCAATGTACACCATTCCGAATTATTCCGTGCTCTAAAACCATTTGCCAAAGGTGATTTGACCTTAAGTTGTCTATCTTTAGATTCTTTTGTTCTTTCTGCACTGTTTACTAAAAATTATCCCCTGTTAGTTGCTGAAAAATCGATCTTACAATTAGATTTGGGTGGACGTTATTGTATTTTGAACGTCTTACATGAAGGGAAATTAAGGCACACACGCCAAATTTATATTGGCGGTGAAGAAATTACAGCAGAGTTTGCAAGTATTCTCAAAGTTGATTTGGATGAAGCAAGACTCATCAAAGAATCACTTCCCGTTGGATTTTTATTTGATTCTATGGATAAGTCCGAAGAAACAAAATTTTTAAATCAGTTTCACATCAGTGCCATCCAGTTTAAATCATTACGTAAATTTATTTTAGCAAAACTTGATCAAGTGGTTCACGAAGTTGAGAACAGTATTTTTTCTCTTCCAGAACAAGAGAGACCAACCCTCATTTTATTATCTGGTGGGGCAAGTCTCTATCCGAACCTGACTGGGTATTTGGAAGAGAAATTAGGAATCAAAACAGGACGATACGAATTCTTAGGAATCAATGATCCAAGTTTTGTCACTTCAGTTGCTACTGGTGTTCACTTTGAATCTCGAAACCGGGTGAATTTTTTAGAAACTGGTTTTGCAAAAAAAATTCATACCAATCGGTTCAAACTCGCAGCCTTTAAACCTCATATCATTTTGGTGAGTATTTCTCTAATCCTTCTTTTTGGTGTATTCCTGATTGGCATTATTTTGGATAAACGAAAAATTGCTGCCAACAAACAAATATTAATCGAGAAGTACAAAAATGGTATCGGAGGAGAGTTAGGGGAAGACGAAGATCCACTGGATGCCGCAAATAAGAAGCTTAAAGCAGAACGTAAAAAAACTGAAATTTACAGATTGTTTTTGTCTCAAGAAAGTGTTCTTGACGTTTTAAATGAAGCAACCGAACAATTCCCATCTCCAGAAGTATTACCTTTTATTTTGGATCAATTTAACTTTGAAGAAAAGGAAATCCAAATTTATGGCAGGGTAAACGAATTTGGTGAAATTGGTACCATCCAATCCGCACTTGAAAAATCAGAAAAATTCACGAATATCCAAATCCAAAACAAACGTCTCATCACAGGTGTGAATAAATTCAAAGTTAGTTTTAAAATCAAAATGGATGTTGTGACACCAAAGGATGAACCTTAATGTTTGATCGTTTGAATGATAGAGAACGAGTCCTTGTGATTGGACTGATTAGTTTTGTGTCACTACTTGGTGTTTATACAATTGTGACCTTGTTATCCGATTTAAGAAATCGATTATCCGATGAGATTTTCGAAACAAGATCACAAGCGGGTGAACTCGACCGAGTGATACGAGAATACAATTATTTACGTGGGTTACAATCAGGTGGCAGTGAAGAAGACGTAAGTGTTATGTATTCTAAACTCGATCAAATTTTAGTTCGATACAATTTGAAAGACAAAGTCCAAACCATGAAGGATACAAGTAATGTCATCCAAAAGGACTATAACAAAATTACAATTGATGTATCCTTTCGTTCTGTTTTATTACAAGATATCATTAAACTGGTTTACGACATCGAAAAAAACAAACAAATCCAAGCAAAAGTAGACCTACTTAGTTTTCGGAAACCATTTGCAGAAAAAGAAATCTATGATGTCAATTTAAAAGTATCATCGTATAGTCGTTTGTCGAAAGGTAAATAAAAATGGCGAAAGAAAACGAATTGGAAGAAGACTTTGATTTAGATGATGATGTTGCCATTCAAGAATCATTACTGGAAGAGGATAGTGAACTTTTTGATGAAGATTCTGATGAAGAACATTCGAAGGTAAATCGAAAACAAATTCTCACACTCGTTGCAATATCATTTGTTTCCTTTCTTTTGTTTACGATTTTTATTTTCCCTCTCAATGAAATTGTCAGGTCTGTCCTAATTAAAACTGGCAAAGAAACGGGAATCTTAATGGATGCGAAAGAAATCCATTTTCCCATGATTGGTAGGAAGTCTTTTGATAGTTTTGTTGTTAGTTTTCCCACGGGAACATCTTTAAAAGCGGAAGAAGTGAGCCTCGGTGTTTCGGTACTTGGAATATTGCAGTCCCGATTGGAAGGGGATATTAATATAGGGTATTTTAGTTATGAAGGGAGTGATCTCTCGATTGGAATTCAAACCTTAGATTTGCCCATCCGTTTGTCGCCGTTAGACGAAAAAATTACCAAATGGAATGGGGAAGGGGAAATTACTCTATCTGGTGGCAAAATCAAAGAATCGATGGACATCCCTTTTTTAGGATCTTTAAAAGGAACCGATATCAAACGAGCAAATTTACTCTTTAAAATTCGATCCGGAAAACTTCTCATCGAAAGAGGAAGTCTTGATTCCAATCTAGCAAAATTCCAATTCCAAGGTGTCGTTCGTTTGTCTGATACCATTTCGTTTTCTCAATTGGATCTAAAAGTATGTTTTTCCTTAACCGAAAAATTTGCACAAGAAAGGCAAGATTTAGTTGGGATGGTAGCTTTATTACCACAAGAAGCAGGCAAAACTTGTATCCCAGTTCGTGGTACTTTGTCTTCACCAAAAGTGGATCTTCCCAACTTAAACCAATTAGGCGGATCGGCACCAAAACCAGAAGAAGGTTCGATTGAACCAGCTCCAACTCCTTAAAAATCTTCCAATATAGTTTCCTAATAAAATGAAGATTTGAATCAATAACTTAGGGATAAGTTTGGGTCATTGGTTAACTTAAATTCCAAAAGAAGACTTTACCTTCCCGAAGTGAAGTGGGAAGGTTTAAATACTGTGTTTTGAATGTTATTTAATGATATATATTTCATCATTGTAAGGAAAACCGCTGTAATTTGGATCTCCTTCGTTAAAAACGAAGATTTTTCTTGAACCATTTAATTTTTTACAATTTTTATCTGTAATCAAAGGTATTGAAAAATCCCCATCGAAGTGTGTTGTTGTAATTCTTGCTTCATCACTAGTAAGGTCATCATTGCCGTTTTGTACCAAAGTGATTTTATATTTCCCTTCTAATAATTTAGTTGGATCTTCATTTACGAATTTCCAATTTCCTTTTCCTTCGTTTTTAATATCCATTTGGGCTGGGGACCGAAATGCCGTTAACTTATTATTGTTTGTTAGGGTAATGTAATGTTCACCATTGATGAATTCAATTTTTTTGAAATCCTGAAAAATTTCAGAACAAAATGATTCGAAGTATAAATGGTCATCAAAATCGTATTCATCAAAAGATAATTCGGTAAGACAAAGATCTTGGTATTTCTCACCTTCATACCTTTCTTTGATTATCAATTTAAATTTTTTACCAACCAATTCTTGTGTGAATGATTGAGCGTATTCAACGGTATCTGGTAACTCAATATCAATTGGAATTCCATTGTCGACTATTACTGTTAATTTAGAAATGCGACTATTCTTTTTAAAAAGAGAACCTTTTGCATATCCATTTAAAAAATGTAGGGAATTCGTTTTTACAATTTTATTAAAAGTAATTTCCAGGGAAGGTTCTTTGTCTGTATTTGGGACACACCAAGGTTTTGTAGTGTTATCGGCAATATATTGTGGAAGGTATTTGATTTTACCTTCCGTTAGAAAACTAGAAGCTTTTATTTCTTGGATAGAACTTTGAGTGGCACGATTTTCTAATTTTTCTTCTTCTTTTTTGCAATGTATGAATGTGATGGATAAACACAAAATCAGTAATATTGGTCTCATTTTATTTTCCTTTATTGTATCAAATTTAGAAATTGAGTTTTTGTAAAAATTCCCAGACTAATAAACTTATGTTTAAGATGTTTTAGAATAGATTTGTTCGGTCATCGTTTCCGATAAAAAAAGGACCGAATCATCGGTCCCTTTTTGTTTTTTGTTAGATCCTACTGTGACCTTTTCTTTGAGGTCTCATGTAGATTCACCATCTAGTTTTTGCAAACTAGATGGTAGTTGGATTCGGGTTTACGAACAACCTGTCGTGGACCCACAAGAGATACACTTGAGACAGGCTCCGTTTCGAACCATTTGGAAGGAACCACATTCTGTACAGGAATCTCCTGTATATCCTTTGGTTCTTGCTTCCGCAATGATCTTTAGTGTTGCTGCTGCTGACTGTGCTTGGGTTGGTTGTTGCGGAGTTTGACCTGCCACTGCTACAACTTCCGGTTTGTCTTCGAGAACTGATTTCATAGAAATCGCATTTACTTGTAGCGGAGTACGAGGACCGCTACTTTCCTGCTTTCCCACAGTATCACGTATTGGTTCTGCTTTTCTACCCACTTCGTCTGTTCTTAGGTCTTCTGGTGATACTTGTGCCAAGTCGTATCGACCAAGATAAGTGATCGCAAGTTCTCTAAAGATGTAATCAATCACAGAAGTAGACATTTTGATATGAGGGTTACCAGATACCATTCCGTTTGGTTCAAATTTAAAGAAGGTAAATGCTTCTACAAATTCTTCCAAAGGAACGCCATGTTGTAAGCCAAGGGAAACCGCAATCGCAAACGCATTCATGAGGGAACGGAAAGCCGCTCCTTCTTTATGCATATCGATAAAGATTTCACCGAGTTGGCCATCTTCGTATTCTCCTGTTCGGAGGTATACTTTGTGACCACCCACCATCGCTTTTTGAGTGTATCCTGCACGTCGGTGTGGAAGTTTCCTTCTTTCCGAAATGTATTTATACACCAATTTTTCTGCCACTTCTGTTACCGTTTTCGGTGCGGAAGTAGAGCTTAGTTCTTCTTCCTCTTCTCCCACAGCACTTAACAGTTGGAATACGGAGTTAAGTGGTTGTGAAAGTTTTGATCCGTCTCGGTAGAGAGCATTTGCTTTGATCATTACTTTCCAGGACATGAGGTATGCATTTTTTACATCCTCGATGGTTGCCTCTTCTGGAAGGTTAATCGTTTTGGAAATTGCACCCGAAATGAATGGTTGAGCCGCTGCCATAATTCGGATGTGTGATTGATAAGACAAAAAACGTTTTCCGTATTTACCACATTTGTTTGCACAATCAAAAACAGGAAGATCCTTCTCTTTGATAAATGGTGCGTTTTCGATGGTCATCGTTCCGCAAACATAATCATTTGCTTGTGCGATTTCATCTGCAGTAAACCCCAATGTTTCGAGTAAATTGAAACCCATGGAATTGTAAAGGGAAGGGTCAATTCCCAAGGTTTTGGCAAGGAAATCTTCACCTAATGTAAATTTGTTGAAAGCAAATTGGATATCAAACACAAACGGAAGTTGTTTTTCCAATTTTTCTAATACATCTTCGGTGAATCCTTTTTCTTTCAAACGTGCAGTGTTAACACCAGGGGCTCCATTGAAAGTTGCATGGCCTTTACAGTAGTTCACAATCGCATCTTGTTCTGCTTGGCTATAACCCAATTTTTTTAGGGCTGCAGGCACCGATTGGTTGATGATTTTGAAATAACCACCACCAGCCAATTTTTTATATTTCACAAGAGCGAAGTCAGGTTCGATTCCAGTGGTATCACAATCCATCACAAGACCAATCGTTCCTGTAGGAGCAATCACTGTTACTTGCGCATTGCGGTAACCAAATTGTTCTCCCATTGCCAATGCTCTATCTGAATCTTCTTTTGCTGCTTCGAGTAAATAAGACGGTAGGAAAGAAGGGTTGATTCCCACAGGAGTGATAGTGAGTCCTTCATATTCTTCTTTTGGAGCATTATATGCTGCACGTCTGTGGTTACGGATCACACGCAACATGTGGTCTTTGTTTTTTTCGTAACCAGCAAATGGTCCGAGTTCCTTTGCCATCTCTGCTGACGTTGCATACGCAGTCATGTGCATGATGGAAGAAATGGCACCCGTCACAGCCATTGCTTCTTGTGAGTCATAAGGAATTCCCATGATCATAAGTAGGGAACCAAGGTTTGCATACCCGAGACCTAAGGTTCTAAATTTGTAAGACAATTCCGCAATTTCTTTCGATGGGAACTGTGCCATGAGAACCGAAATCTCTAAGATGATAGTCCAGATTTTGTTCAGGTAACGATATCCTTCTACATCGAAGGATCCATCTTCCTTTAGGAATTTAACAAGGTTCGCAGAAGCCAAGTTACACGCTGTGTTGTCGAGGAACATGTATTCAGAACACGGATTGGATGCATTGATCGCTCCATCTTCTGGACAAGTATGCCATTCGTTGATTGTGCTATGGTACTGTGTTCCTGGGTCAGCTGAGTTCCAAGCTGCATTTGCAATTCTTTCCCATAGGTCGCGAGCCCGTAAGGTTTTTGCCGCTTTTGGTTCACGACCTTCTTTGCGAGCTTTTTCCTTTTCTGTACGGTTCACAAGGTGGAAGGGGAGGTCTTTTTCGACTGCTTCCATAAACTCATTAGTGATTCGTACGGAGTTATTGGAGTTTTGTCCAGAAACTGTGTTGTATGCTTCGGATTGCCAATCGGTTGTGAGTTCTTCGAAGAGTAGGTCTTTGTATCCTTGTCTCGACAAATCAATCACTCGTTTGATGTAGTTGTCTGGAACAAACGCTTTTCTTGCTTTCTGAATTGCTTTCTTGAGTTCGACGTTGGCAGTTGGGTCATATGCTTTTTCCTCACCAAGTGTTTGTTTGGCGGAAGTACAAGCCGTCATAATTTCATTTAAGAGTCGGTTGTTTAGAATGGAACCTGTGACGAGGGAAGCCACTTTTTTCTCTTCTTGGACTTTCCAATCGATAAATTCTTCGATATCAGGGTGGTCCATATCAAGACAAACCATCTTTGCCGCACGGCGAGTTGTACCACCAGACTTAATAGCACCAGCAGCACGGTCCCCAATTTTTAGGAAGGACATAAGACCAGAACTTTTGCCACCACCAGAAAGAGACTCATTGGCTGCACGAAGGTTGGAGAAGTTGGTTCCTGTTCCCGAACCGTATTTAAAGAGGCGAGCTTCTCTGACCCAAAGGTCCATGATCCCACCTTCATTCACTAAATCATCATCCACAGATTGGATGAAACATGCATGTGGTTGTGGGTGTTCATAAGAAGAGGCGGATCTTACTAATTTTCCCGATTTTGGATCTACATAATAATGACCTTGTGACTTACCATCAATTCCATACGCCCAGTGGAGTCCAGTGTTGAACCATTGTGGGGAGTTAGGGGCAGCCATTTGGCTTGCGAGCATAAAGATGACTTCTTCATAGAAGACACGGGCACTATCTTCATCCGAAAAATACCCATATTTATAACCCCAATACGTCCAACATCCCGCCAAACGGTGGAATACTTGTTTGGAATCTGATTCTCCTACGTAACGGTCTTCGGGGTTTAGAGCGACGAGTTTTTCATCATCAGGGACAGAACGTTGTAACCATTCCGGAATTCCTTTTTCTGCCACTTTTTTAAGATACTTCGGAACACCTTTGCGGCGGAAGTATTTCTGTGCGAGGATATCGGTAGCCACTTGCGACCAAAAATCGGGAACTTCGACGCCGTTTGCTTCAAACACAACCGACCCGTCCGTATTCGTAATCTTTGAGTCCTTACGAACCCATGTCAAATTCGGGTATAAACCCTTGTTCCCTTTGGTAAAATGCCTCTCAATCTTCATGCAAGAACCCCATCTCAAACAACATATAAAATTTCTATTTTTTCCTCTACCAGGAGCGGAGAGGATTATGTCACAATGAAGGAATCTTAAGTTGGAAACATCTATTTTTTCAAGACTTGGGATCGGATTTTTTAGAATTTTTGCAAAATTTCTCGTCGCTATGACATAATTTTTTCCTTGACCTAGCAGGCTTTCTCCGTAGCATGGTCACAGATTCGAGATTCCCCTTTAGCTCAGTCGGTAGAGCAAATGACTGTTAATCATTGGGTCGCTGGTTCGAGCCCAGCAGGGGGAGCGGTCTTTTCCATTTCACACAGTGGTATCCAATCGAATTCCTCAATTTTCCGGCTTATCCCTAAAAATTTCCAGTGATTTTCTCCACTTTCGGCTCTCTTCCCTCAAAATTAGTCCATTTTTCACTTTTTTTTCCCTGCTCTTTTTCGTTTCCTTTGCAAGTGAACTAAGATCTGAACCCCAAACATCTTTCCATTCTGGCATTTACCAATCAGAACAAATACTTCTCATCCTCGGAAAACCAGGAGAAACCCAAGGTGAACTTCACTTTTACGGTCTCGAAGAGGGCGAATGGAAACTTTTGTATCCTGTGATACCCGTTTCGTTTGGCAGGAGTGGACTCATTTCACAGGAACAAAAACGTGAAGGTGATGGATTTACTCCTTATGGAAGTTTTCCGATTCGGAGGATCCTTGGTAAAGAAAATCTATCCATTCGTAGTTTAGAATACACTCAAATACAAAAAAATGACCATTGGAGTGATGTTCCCACTTCAAAACATTACAACCAATTGATTCGAAAAAAAGAGAAGGGTGCCACACCATTGTGGAATTCTCCCAATTACCAACTGTTTATTGTTATAGAGCATAATACGAATCCAAGTATCCCTGGAAATGGAAGTATGATTTTAATCCATCCATGGGAAGAAACCAAACCAACATCAGGTTGTGTTGGAGTTAAATTGGTTGACTTGCAGGCCATTTTACAACATTTAGATGGAAGTAAAAATCCTTTTATTCTCATCATTCCCTCTGATGAAAACAATTAGACAAAAAAAATAGAATCAGTTTTTTTCACATAACAAGAAAATGTCGTGTAATGTGTTTGACGATCGGATCTGGTTGTCTAATTTCTAGACGAAATGAAACTTCTAATCAAACTGCAGACTTGTATATAGTTTTAGATGACACGTCGATAGAAAAATCAAAGTTCCGTGTGAAAGAAAAAGAAGTTACGATACCTGGAATTGTTTATTGTATGATAGCTGAGGATGCTTTAAACTTACAAGGAAATCAACTTTTACTATCTAAAAAAATTGCTCCTGGCATTGAAAATAATACTGCTGAAGTGGTGTTAACTACGCTTATTGGCGGTCACACGAGACAAGTACGAATTGAGAAAATTACAAAAGTAAAAAACTCACAAGAAGAAATAGACTCTTTTAAACCAACGTTAAGGGAAATCTTTGAAGGAACTTCCTGGCACCAATATTTTACGAATCTCTGATTACTCCTTTGTTCAAAAAAGCCGGTAATTCAGAAAAATTACCGGCAAAAATGTTGTTTAGGATTTTATAAAAAGTTTAAGTAGTGGTTAGGTTAAAATCTTTATAATCGGGAGATTTCATTTCTTTTTCCCAACGACTCCATGTATAAGGCCACATCGCAGGATCTCCATCTGGATCTAAATACCAACTTTGGCAACCACCGAGCCATACTGTGCCAACCATCCCTTTTTTGAGATATGCTGCAAAACGTTGTAAGGCTTCTTCCTTTGCATCAATGGCATTAAATTTTCCTTTTCTCCAATCTTCGATGATTTTGATGATATACTTAGTTTGGACTTCACTCATGGCGATAACAGAAAAATTTCCAATTGGAGTGTTTGGTCCTAACATCAAGACAAAATTAGGGAAGTGAGGTATAAATAGGGAGCGGTAAGCTTGTACTTTCTTTTTCCAAACAGATTCAATGGAAATTCCATTTTCTCCTGTTAGGTTCATTGGGCGCATAAAATTAAATGGATGGAATCCCGTTGCCAAGATGAGTACATCCAATTCATGTAATTTGCCATCCTTTGTGATGACACCTTTATCTGTGATTTTTTCAATCCCCTCTGTCACCAAATCAGCATTTGGTTTTTGGATAGCATCATAAAACGTGGAATTTACGATCACACGTTTACAACCAACTCGATAATTTGGAGTTAGTTTCTTTCTAAGAACAGGATCTTTAATGGAAGTTCGTAAATTCCTTTTACACAAAAAACTCATGAGCAAATGTGGGATTTTTTTACCAATCACAGCTTTGGAAAAAGTTTGTTCCACAGCAAATGTATACCATTTATGAAACCGTTTGAGAATGTTAGGTTCCTTTCTCCATTTTATTTTGTCTTTTTCTGTGTAAGTTGTATCAGGAACTTTGACGATCCATTGTGGTGTCCTTTGGAAAACCGAAACTTTTTTCCCTACTTTGATCATCTCAGGAATGACTTGTGCTGCAGTGGATCCGGTTCCAATGATCCCAATCCGTTTTCCTTCTAAATTTACGGAATGATCCCATTCTGCTGTATGAAAACAGTTTCCCTTAAAACTTTCGAGTCCGAGGATGTTAGGTTTTGCAGGGTGGTGTAAGATACCAGTGGCTGAGATGAGGAAATCGGAAACATATGTATTTCCTTTTGAGGTTTTTGTAGTCCACTTTCCGTTTTGGTAAGATGCTTCTGTGACTGCTTCGTTAAAATGAATTTGAGGTGTGATTTTGTATTCATCACTCACACGTTTGAAATAGGATTGGATTTCATCTCCATGGGCAAACCTGTGGCTCCATTCGGGATTGGGTGCAAAACTATATGTATACATGTGCGCAGGAATATCACAAGCCACACCTGGGTACGTGTTTTCCCTCCAAGTTCCCCCTAAATCATGTTTTTTTTCTAAAATAGTAATGTCTTTCACTCCGATTCGATTGAATTCAATTGCGAGTAGGATTCCTGTCATTCCAGCGCCTATGATGACAACTTTTGGATCCCTGATTGTTTGATTGGCCATTTGATTTCCTCATTCCTAAAACACCGAATTCATTGGGTTGAACAATGTTCCGTTTTTAATCTTTGGAAGAAAATTCAATCAATTCTACTTACATTTGCAATCAAAAAAACATAAAGAAGATGAAAAAGGTAATTTGGTTTCAAGAATTATAATCAGAGTGATTCTAAAACCAGAGATTCAATAGGGAACATTGGTGGTAGATGTTCAAAGATGATCTAATGTTTTAAAATTTTGAAAGAAGAGAAATAAAGAGAATCAAATGAGTCATTTCATATAAATTTATGAATTCTTTGCTTAATTAAGAGTTGACTTAATTAAACAAATCCTATATTAATTTTTGGTATGAATAGTTTTTTAGCCCTGGGTGATGATACGAGACGTGAAATCATACTCCTTGTCGCAAAAAATGGTGAGATGACTTCCACTGCTATTTCGAAACATTTCTCCATCAGTGCTCCTGCTATCTCCCAACACTTACAGTTATTAAGAGAATTACAATTATTGAATGTAAAAAAAGAAGCTCAAAAGAGAATCTATTCTGTAAATTTGGATGGTTTCTCTGAAATGGAAGAGTTGATTTTAAAAGTAAGAGAAGATTGGAGTAAACGATTGAACCGCTTAGAACGTTATGCATTAAAACTGAAAAAAGGAAAAACAATATGAGCTCAACCGAATTGATTACAGAAATTTCAGAAAACCAAGTGATCTATCGAAAGTCCTTTGATGTTTCAAACGAATTATTATTTGAAGTTTGGTCTAGTCCTGATCACTTAAAAGAATGGTGGGGACCAGATGGTTTTACTTTGACCGTTATCTCTTTTGATTTTAGAAATGGTGGAATCTTTGAATTTGTGATGCATGGTCCAGATGGTCATGATTATAAAAATAAAATCAAATTCTTAAAAATTGAAAAACCTCGTTTGATCTCTTACAAACACATAGGCAATGGAGATGGCGACGAAGATGTCAATTTTTTGTCTGAAATTGTATTTGAACCTACGAACCAAGGAAACAGTACAAACCTTACGATGGTACAAGTGTTTTCCTCAAAAGATGAACTAGAACGAGTGAACCAAAAATATGGAGCCATTGAAGGTGGAAAACAACATGTTGGAAATCTGGCAAAGTATTTGGAAACCTTCACAAAAGCTGTTTGAGTTGATTGTAGTGCCAAGTAGATTTTAAGATGATGCAACGACTAGTGTTTCGAGTAGATTATTACGTGATGCAGTGAGTTACTCGACTTGATTCAAAAAAATAGCATCCAAATATGGAATTGTTTCTTCAAAACCTTGGTATTCAAAGATAACAGTGATTATCCTATCTTTCGAATTTTAGATCAAGTTTATTTTCTTTGATCCCATATTAATTTCGCTGCTCTTCTTAGCTCTTCGAATTTCTGTCTTTCTAAAAAAGGGTTTGGGTTGTTCGTGTTATGATTTCTTTCTTTTGGATTCATTGTGTGAATCACCATTTTCTTTCTGCGAATCTTCACGATCTCATTGGGGGCACGGAGTGGGGCAGCCAAGTGAATCAATCGGTCTTGGCATTCATTGATTCTTCTTTTGATTTCTGCTGGGTTTAGATTTTCGTAGATGATTTTTTCTTTTTGTTTTGTCTTCTTATCTACTTCCTTTGATTCCATCAGTCTTTGATAAGGAGTTTTGGGATAATCATATTTCCTAATTGCTTTTGCTCCTTTTCGATGTTTTTCGAGCAAGATCATAATGGGTTGGAAGTAATTAACATACAAATTGAGATTACCATATAGTTCCCTCAATATTTCAGCATGTTCCGGTTTGTCATATCGTAAGTAACCTGTATTCCTTCTTACGATTGTATAATTCTTTTGCTCAATGTGAGGGTTATCATTTTTCTTATAAGCTCTTCCTCGGGTGAATTCAAGATGATACTTTTCTTTAAAAGCAACGATTGTTTCATTGATAAACTCGGCTCCATTGTCAGAGTGAAATCCTTTTAACGGAAAAGGAAAAGACGACTTCATTTTTATAAATGCTTTTAGCATTTGGAATTGTGTTTTATCTCGAACAAGTGTGCAAGTTGTCCAACCTGTCGAAACATCTGTTGCATTTAATGTGGATAGAAACCCGCCATAGGTATTGCCACCATTATGAGCAACCAAATCTACCTGAACAAAACCTGGAACCGTATGATCCCATTCTGCAAATGTTTTAATTGGTATCTGATCAATTAGATAGTATTTCCCTTGTCTTGTGGTTGAGGATCCTTTCCTACCTAGTTTCCGCTTTGCGTCCTTTAAAAGCCTATCAATACTTGAAGCACTGATTCTTGTGAGTTTCTCTTTGACTGTAAGTGGGAATTCAATCTCTTTAAAAGATTCTAGTTTAGAAATGATCTCCGGAAGAAAAGGAGCCAATCTTTTCCCACAAATGTAATCCATAATGACCCAAATCTTCTCAAGAGCCTTTTTGACATCCTCACCATAGACGGTAGTTCGTTCAGATCGCTTAGCAGTCTTTGGTCTCTGTGGATTCGTTGCATATCTCCTGAGGACTCTTGTGGCATACGTCCTGTTAAAACCAGACAGATAAACCAACTCATCAACTAGGTATGATTTTTGTTTTTTCGAGCTAAGGCTGTACTTCCTCGAGAGTATCTTAATGATTGCATGTCTTTCGTCCAAAGTAAGCTCCATTTTGAACCTCCCTTTGAGTGTTTGAATGGTCATCACTCATGAAGAGGTAGACTTTACTTCGAATACTTTTACTTTTGAAGCATTATTCTGATTTGAGATACTATCTATTTTGAGGCAATATGTTACTTCCCATAATTAGTATTATGTCGCATTAGATGCGGGCGGAAATTGAATGTATTCATACATCCTTTACATCTTTGTCCTGGTACATACTTTACATAAAGATGCACTAAAATCCTGATTCAGACGGTAATGAGGATGGCATAGGATTTCTTAATTTCCAATACAAATGAAATCGAGTTGATTTTCTTTAAAGTCAAACACTCCGAGAAAGTAAGGTATCTAAACTCATCATCTAAGAAAAAGTTTCATCAATCATGATTTAGGTTATGAATTCTGAGATATAAAGAAGGCGTAAACCCAGAGGTAAAAAATTTGGTTGATTTTTATACCCCCCCCCCCTATATGAATGTGAAATCAGATTCGTCACAGACAATGTGAAGTTTTAATAGAGGTTTTGCGATCGAATGATAAATTTAATAACAAAGAGTGTGACAATACTCTTCTTCATTTTTGGCTTCAGTTGTGCTACATTTAAAGCAAATATATTACCTTTGATAGAGAAAGATGAGTATCTTTCCAATAAAAAAGAGAAAGTAAAAGTGTTCAGTCGTTGGAAATTTGAATCTCCGCCAGGAATTGATCCAGTTTCTTTCACTGCCATCCAGAAAACTTGGTTTGAAAGAGCTATCATAGAATCAGGATGTTGTGACATTGTGGAAGGCCCAAAAGAAGCTCAATTAGTAATTGATGGTTTAGGCTTTGATCATACAAGTCCTTGGCTTGTATTACCTAGACTTTTTAATGCTTCATCGTTAACAGTGATTCCTTTTTGGCAAACCGTTACATTAGATATAAAAGTGACTGCTACTAAAGGTTCTAAAATCAAAGATTACGAGTTAAAAGATTCTGTAACAATGGTTTCTTGGCTTCCAATGATTTTCGTATTTCCATTTACTGGAGGGCCTGGTAAGAACAAAGAGGAATTGGTATTAAATACATATCAAACTTTGGTAGTCCGTTTAAAGAAAGATGGTTACCTTTAGGTCGACAATACTGGTGTTAAATATGACAAATAAAATTTTTATAACTCTTTTACTTTCGATTTTTATTTCTAATTGCAAATCAAAAGAGAGCAATGATGATTTAACTACGTTTTTATTCCTCCAACTTGCAACACAACCAACGAGCACGGCCGTAGTTTCAACATTTGCTGGGCAAGCAACCTCAGGACTGCTAGATGGAACGGGAACTGCTGCAAAGTTTAAAAACCCAAACGGCATTGCCTTCGATAGTGCTGGGAATATGTATGTTGCCGATACAGGTAACCATTGTATTCGCAAAATTACAAGTGCAGGTGTTGTCACTGTTTTTGCTGGCTCTGATACTGGTGTTTCTGGTTTAACAAATGCGACTGGAACTGCCGCCCGATTCAATGAACCATTTGGGATTGTTGTCGATAGTGCTGGAAATGTTTATGTTGGTGATTCTATCAATATGTTGATTCGAAAAATTACAAGTGCAGGCGTTGTCACGACTCTTGCAGGTGGTAATGGTGGAGTTGGTGCAGTTGATGGAACAGGTGCCGGAGCTAAGTTCGACCAACCGAAAGGACTTGCGATTGATAGTGCTGACAATATATATGTTGCCGATAGCCAAAATGATGCCATTCGTAAAGTCACAAGTGCAGGTGTTGTCACTACAATTGCCGGCTCAACACTCTCTGTTTCAGGATTTGTCGATGGAACTGGAACCTCTGCTAGATTCACTCGTCCAACTGGCATTGCTGTAGATAGTGCGGGAAATCTTTATGTTGGAGATACTGATAATAATGCAATTCGAAAAATCACTAGTGCAGGTGTCGTCACGACATTAGCAGGTTCGTCCACAGGACTTTCCGGATATGTGAATGCTTCTGGTACAGCTGCTAGGTTCACGCAACCTATTGGAATCACATTGGATAGTTCAGGTAATCTTTATGTATCTGACTCTACTAATAGCGCAATTCGTAAAGTAACTGGTGCTGGCGTAGTAACATCCATAGCTGGTGCAATAACGCGTATTTCTGGATTTGTAGACGGAATTGGATTCAACTCAAGATTTAACCAACCTTATGGAATTGCAACTGATGGTAACGGACACTTATTTGTTGGTGATTACGGAAATAATGTGATTCGGAAAATCGTTCCATAATTTTTTAAATTTCCAACGATGGAAAATACCTTTGGTATATAATGCCAAAGGTATTTTATTAAACGCTTAAGTTTTGTGAAGATTAAGTATTCAACAAGAATAGATAACTTTTAACATTCCATTTCAAATGATTTGGCTTTAAAGTGACCGTCCTGAAACAGAATTCTTTTTCTAATTTCCATTTCCTTGTTGGAACATCATTTGACTACCATCCCATTTCCAATCTTCCTTAGGTTGGGTCATTTTTTTCAGTCCAATTGCAATGGCCGACTGGATGCTACTCGCTATTTTTTCCTCTGAATCATGATCATTGGAAGTAAATGGAATGGTACTCGTTTGGATTGGATCGGATTGACCGAGGATTCGGTAGGTTTCACCAGATTCTTTTACAAATAAAAATTCAACAATGGAGGCAAAGGTAGCATGTTGGAATTTTGTAGTTCCTTCTTCAAATACCATGGATCGATTGACTTGGACCTTACGGAGAATGATGGTTCCTGGTTCTAGCGGATCATTCTCTTTTCTTGCACTATAGGAGCTAACATTGAATATCTGGAAAGCCAATTGATTAAAGGAATGTAAGGCAAATTTACCGATTGAAATTTCTAGATTTGGCCCCACCTTCAAAACTTTAGTTGGTAAGTCCATTTCGTATTGGAGTGTAAAAGACGATTTCGATTCTTTAGAGTTGGAATGTTCAGGTCCGTTTGTTTGGTTTGTTTGGCAAACAGTTAAGAAAAATACCAGTAGATAAATAGGGAAAATTCGGATTTTCATTGAGAATTCCTAATGTATCAATGCCAAAAAGTAGGAATTATATTGCCAATTCTTCCAAAAAAATGAGTAAAATTAGAATAAATCTAGAAATTGTGGGTGGAAATGAGAACCCTCCCCCTTTAAATTTGGTAGATAGTTTCCAATGGGAGTCTTTTTCGGTAAGTGAATCAGTTTTCCCCTTGTGAAAGTACCAAAGGAGTAACTTATGAAGGTTTTGTATACAATCGTTCGTCTTTTGTTAGGCGCCTTGTTTTTATTTTCATCTGTTGTTGTATTATTCAATTTAGTACAACAACCTGAAGTGACTGGTAATATTAAGATATTCAATGATGGAATGAAGGCCACTGGTTATTTATTAACATTGATTAAAGTAACAGAACTAGTTTGTGCACTTGCTTTTTTATCTGGAAGGTTTGTTCCTTTGGCTTCGGTTGTGATAGCACCAGTGGTTATCAATATCTTTTTAGTCCATTTGATGATTGCTCAAGATGGTTTGCCAGTTGGAATATTTGTTGTAATTGCAAATGCATTTTTAGCGTATTATAATCGTTCCGCTTACAAACCATTGTTTGTTCCTGTTCACAAAGTATAATCTGTAAAAATATTTAATCACGTTTCGGTGAAGTTTGAACTGTATGAAAAAACTGAACTTCGCCGGAAGATGTATCATAAAAAGCAGGCACAATTTTATATTCACCTGCATCTACCTTTTGTTTCAAAAATTCACTCGAATCTAAAATTTCATCAATTGAATTTAACACATTGGTTTTTACTACATGGTTAAAAATATGTTCATTTCCTGGATTTGATTGTTTTGTGATTGGATCTGAGGTTCCAATGGCTTTGTCAATTTTGTTTGTGATACTCGCGATGTTGCCATCTTTTAATGCATAAATCGCACTGGAAACAGCCCCACAATTGGAATGTCCAAGTACGACGATGAGTTTGGTTCCAATTTTTGCACAGGACAACTCTAAACTTCCGAGGATCTCTTGGTTCACGATATTTCCTGCAATCCGAATGGAAATGATATCACCGAGTCCTGCATCAAAGATAATTTCTGGACTTGTTCTTGAATCAATGCAGGAAAGGACAACTGCAATTGGATTTTGGCCAAAGGCAGTTGCGTTTACTTGGTGTTTAAAATATTTTTCAGACCATTTGCCTTTTACAAATCGTTCGTTTCCCCGTTTAAGGAATTCAAGAATTTCATCTGGAGTTAACTTTTGTTGAGCTTCTTTGTCCAAGATGTTTACAAATTGTACTTGGTCATTGAGTTCATAATGATCTTTAACACCAACTAAATTCAATTGGATGTTCTTTTCTAAAGCAACGACTGATTTGAATTCCTCTAACACTTCTAAAATATCGTGGTCAATAAAATTACAATTGGAGGCATCAACAATGAGTTTTGCGTGGTCCGGTAGTGACCAAAGAGTGTCTTTGATGGAGGCTTTGTTTAAAAAGGAAACCTGGTTGGGTAATTCGATCCTGATTGTTTCTCCGATATTTAAGTTTTCTGTTTCAACAGAAAAAGGATTTTTATAATTATTTTTTAGGATAAAAATGAAACTAATACAAAGTCCAATGAGCACACCTGTTAATAAGTCAGTAAAGATGATTGCAAGAATGGTTGTTATAAAAGGTAAAAATTGGTATAGTCCCTTTTTATACAATGATTTATACACAGATAAATTTGTGAGTTTAAAACCAGTCACAACAAGAACAACTGCTAAAGAACAAAGTGGTATCAAATTCAAAGAGGAACTTAAAAAAAGAATGCTCATGGCAAGGAATACCCCGTGAACCATTGTGGATAGTTTTGATTCTGCTCCTGCATAAATATTCACAGAACTTCTGACAATAACAGAGGTGATGGGAAGTCCACCAATGAGCCCTGACAAACTATTGCCCACTCCTTGTGCAAATAGTTCTCTATTAGGTGACGAAAGTCGTTTGTGTGGGTCAATACGTTCCACAGCATCTAAGTTCAGTAATGTTTCCAATGTGGCAAAGGCAGCAATTGTAAATGCAAAATACCAAACTTCCGTATGTCCAATCATCGAAAAATTGGGAAACATAAAAATAGTTTCCCAGTGATTCACATTGGGAATTGTTACTAAATGTTTTTCTGAAAGATAGAACTCTGGTAAAAAATTCTTAAAAATTTGGTTCAACAAAATTCCGGCAAGAATCACTAAAATGGGAGAGGGAATATAACGAAGCACCTTCCATCTTAATTGATCATAAACAAACATTAGTAACAAAGAGATAGATGATATGATCACTGCTCCCCACGAAAAATATTTGTGAATGTTTAATAATTCTGAAAATGTATTTTCTCCATCCCTTTGGAAAAAGATAAAATCTTCTTCTGGATTGATATCAAATCCAACCGAGTGTGGTATTTGTTTTAATATCAGGATGATCCCAATAGATGCGAGTAATCCTTGGATCACATTGGATGGTACGTAGTTTGCGATAAACCCAAGCCTTAAAATACCAAGTCCTATTTGGATGAAGCCTGCCAAAAATACGGATAATAAAAATGTTTGGTAGTCACCTAATGCAGAAGTTGCGGCGAGGACTAACGTGACTAGGCCTGCAGCCGGACCACTTACGCTTGTACGGGAGTGACTTAGGAAACCAACTACGATTCCACCAACGATTCCTGAAATTACTCCTGATAATAAAGGTGCACCACAAGCAAGTGCGACTCCTAAACAAAGAGGAAGAGCTACTAAAAATACAACGAGTCCAGAAGGAATGTCTTGTTTTAAATGGGAAAACATAACGGTCTAGAAACGGTATTTTCACTCGTATCCTTTGTCAAGACGAATGGATGAAACGAGTCGATTCTAATGTAACAATTTGTTCGCTTATCTTGTGATGGTATGAAAAGATTATAGCCAAATTACGACATCGTCGATGTCATCTTCACTGATCACATGGCGCACCTTGTCTTCTGTAGTGAATGAGATCGAATGGATGACGATCGAATTCCATAACTGGCTATAGACAAAAGGTCCGACATTACATTTATAAATTGTGTCCGGTAGGATGGTTTTGGGAATCAAACAAATGAGCTCAGGAGTTTTCTGTTCATCTGGGATCAAAAATTGACGATTTTGGTCACTTGCAAAAAATAAAATCTGAAATGTATGGATTTTAATCTTCGTTAGGTTTTCAGTTTTGATAAATAATTGAAGTTCTTTTTTATCCCTATTATGCCTGGGTTGGATCGATACAAGGATGGGTAAACCTACTCCTTTAAGATACTCTTTCCGTGTTTCTAAATTGGTTTTGTCTCTCGTTGGACCACAGGTCACGAAGGCAAGGCATGTTACAAGCAAGGGCAAATACAAGCGGTTTCGAATGAAAATTGTAGGAATGGGTTTTTTCCAGTGGAAGTTAAACAAACTTTGTTTATCCTATTTTCCCGAAGGAGGAACTCAATCCCTTTTCGTACTCCATTCCGATTCTCTTCTTTATTGAGAAACAAACTCAATATCTCATTTTGACCCTACCAAGATTTATGAATTTACGGAAAGTGGAATCTGTCTAAATCTGGACGTAATAGAAAAATTTACACCTATACTCTAACAGGAGCTCTTCAATGACGTTGAGTCTAGACTTCTTTCGATCCTCAATTGGAAAGAAGATCATAATGGCCATTACCGGATTTATCTGGTTTGGATTCGTGATCCTTCACATGGTCGGAAACCTACAAGTTTTCCAAGGACCAGAAAAATTAAACACCTACGCAAAGTTTCTCAAAGATTTAGGACCCCTTCTTTGGGTAGCACGGATTGGACTCATCGTGGCTTTTTTTGGACACGTATGCACTGCCATTCTCCTGAAGCTTGAAAACAGTTCTGCGAGACCCGTTTCTTACGCAAAGAATACAACCATTCAAGCTTCGTTTGCATCGCGAACTATGGCATACAGTGGATTATTACTTTTAACCTTTCTTGTTTACCATTTAGCTCACTTTACATTGGGTTATACTAACCCTGACCACTACACTCACGAATACATTCTAAAAAATGGTGATGTAGTGCATGATGTGTATGCAATGGTAATCCTTGGATTCCAAGACCCAACAATCGCCATTAGTTACATTGTTTTTATGGTTTTCCTTGCATTACATTTTTCACATGCATTGGGTTCAATGTTACAAACATTAGGGATCCTCGCACCAAAACACAATCCCACAATTCAAAAAATTTCCACAGGACTTGGACTTCTTGTTTTGATTGGAAATTGTTCCATGCCCATCTCGATTTTACTCGGGTATGTTCGCTAAGGGGTTTTAGGAGAGAATATGAAATTAGATTCAAAAATACCATCGGGCCCATTAGAACTAAAATGGGACAAACACAAACAAGATATCAAATTAGTCAATCCAGCTAACAAACGTAAATACAAAGTAATCATCGTAGGAACGGGTCTTGCTGGTGCATCAGCCGCTGCAACTCTTTCCGAACTTGGTTACCAAGTATCCGTATTTTGTTTCCAAGACAGTCCACGACGAGCACACTCCATTGCAGCACAAGGTGGAATCAATGCTGCAAAGAACTACCAAAACGACGGTGACTCTGTTTACAGATTGTTTTATGACACAGTCAAAGGGGGAGACTTCCGTGCAAGAGAAGCAAACGTTTATCGTTTGGCACAAGTTTCCACAAACATCATTGACCAGTGTGTGGCACAAGGTGTACCGTTTGCTCGTGAATATGGTGGAACACTTTCCAATCGTTCCTTTGGTGGTGCTCAAGTTTCTCGTACGTTTTATGCAAAAGGCCAAACTGGACAACAGTTACTCCTTGGTGCCTACTCTGCTCTAGAAAAACAAATTTCTCGTGGTGCTGTGAAAATGTACCCAAGAACAGAAATGTTAGAGTTAGTTCTTGTGGATGGCCATGCAAAAGGAATTGTCGTTCGTGACTTAGTTACTGGTGAAATTTCTTCCCATGCTGGGGATGCGGTGATTTTGGCTACTGGTGGTTACGGGAACGTATTTTACCTTTCTACCAATGCCAAAGGATCCAATGTAACTGCAACCTATCGTGCTTATAAAAAAGGGGCGGCGTTTGCAAATCCTTGTTACACACAAATCCACCCAACATGTATCCCACAATCGGGAGACTACCAATCCAAACTTACGCTCATGTCGGAATCCCTCCGAAATGACGGACGCGTTTGGGTTCCAAAGAAAAAAGATGACCTTCGTCCCCCTCACGAAATCCCAGAGGAAGAAAGGGATTATTACCTAGAAAGAAAATACCCTTCTTACGGAAACCTTGCTCCACGTGACATTTCTTCCCGTTCTGCAAAGGAAGCTTGTGACAATGGTCTCGGTGTTGGTCCAAAAGTGGGCGACAAACGACTTGGTGTGTATTTGGATTTTTCTGATTCCATCAAACGTTTGGGTGAAAACGTTGTCGCTGACCGTTACGACAACCTCTTCCAAATGTATGAGCGCATCACTGGCGAAAACCCATACAAAGTTCCTATGCGAATTTACCCTGCGGTTCACTACACAATGGGTGGTCTTTGGGTGGATTATAACCTCATGTCCAATATCCCAGGTCTCCATGTCCTTGGAGAAGCAAACTTCTCTGACCATGGTGCCAACCGTTTAGGAGCATCGGCTCTCATGCAAGGACTAGCCGATGGATATTTTGTGATTCCTTATACCATTGGTGATTATTTTGCCAAAGAAGGAGCTAAAAACATTTCCACAGACCGTCCTGAATTCAAAGAAGCAGAGGCCCGAGTTCGTGAAATGACAAACAAATTCCTCTCCATCAATGGGAATAAAACTCCAGATGATTTCCATCGAGCACTTGGAAAAATCATGTGGGACCAATGTGGTATGGCAAGAAACGAAAAAGGCCTAAAAGATGCTTTGAAAAAAATCCCTGAACTCCGTGAGGAATTCTGGAAAAATGTAAAAGTAGCAGGTTCTGGTTCGGAATTGAACCAAGAACTAGAAAAAGCAGGTCGTGTTGCCGACTTCCTAGAATTTGGTGAACTCATGTGTCTCGATGCACTGACAAGAGAAGAATCTTGTGGTGGTCACTTCCGTGAAGAACACCAAACAGAAGATGGCGAAGCAAAACGTAACGATGATAAATTCTGCCACGTATCGGCTTGGGAATACCAAGGAGAAGGAAAAACTCCAGTAGAACACCGAGAAAAACTCGAATACGAAAACATCCACTTAGCCGTAAGGAGCTACAAATAATGGATAATATGAAGTTACACCTTAAAGTTTGGAGACAAAAAGACAAAAACGACAAAGGTCGTATGGTCAGTTACGAAGCAAACAACGTAAATGAACATATGTCCTTTTTGGAAATGCTTGATGTTGTGAACGACGGCCTCATCAAAAAAGGAGAAGACCCAATTGCTTTCGACCATGACTGTCGCGAAGGAATTTGTGGATCTTGTTCTATGGTGATCAACGGTGTTCCTCATGGTCCTGAAAAAGGAACCACAACTTGCCAATTGCACATGCGTAAGTTCAAAGATGGTGATACAGTTGTGATTGAACCTTGGAGAGCAAAAGCATTTCCAGTGACAAAAGACCTAGTTGTGGACAGATCTGCCTTTGATCGCATCATCCAAGCTGGTGGTTACATCAATGTGAATACAGGTGGAGCACCTGATGGAAATGCATTACCAATTCCCAAAGTGGATGCGGACCTTGCGATGGACGCTGCCACTTGTATTGGTTGTGGGGCTTGTGTTGCGGCTTGTAAAAATGCCTCTGCTATGTTATTTGTTTCGGCTAAGGTTTCACACTTAGCTCTTTTACCACAAGGTGTTGTGGAGAAAAAAGAAAGAGTTCGTAAAATGGTAAGTGCAATGGATAAAGAAGGATTTGGAAATTGTACAAACCAATACGAGTGTGAAGCTGCATGCCCGAAAGAGATTTCAGTCAATTTCATCACACGTCTGAACAGAGAATACATTTCTAGCTAAGTCACTGGAATATTTCTCTAAAAGGAAAAAACCCGGAAATCAATCCCCGGGTTTTTTTATGCCTAAACTTAAACTTTGAAAAGTTTGTTATTTGTTTTTTGAAATACTTTCATTGTTTCCAATTCTTTTGAAAACAATTTTAAGATATATTCAGCACGTTCTCTGTCTTCTCCTTTCAGAGAAGTTAGATATGTTGATGACTTTGATTTGATGTCTTCAGCTACCACAAAATTACGTTGGATTAATGCATGTTGTCCTTTTGTTAAAAACGCATAAAATTTTTCTAAAGGATGTTTTGTTTCATCTTTAAGGATTTTATCGAGTAAAGGCTCCACTAAATGGTCGTTATTTGGATCTTCGTCCATTAAATACAAATTAGCTAAACTAAGTAGTTTACCTTCTTCCTTGTATTCTGCTTCTTTTTTATCCGAATACAAATCCTCAAAATAAACAAATCGATTAGACTTTACATGGCAAATAGTAGCCAATTGTTTTTGGAAATCGCTAGTATCAATTTTGTTAGTCTCTACGTTAAAATTGGTGACAACTAAGAAAAGTAATTCTCCTCCTTCTTTTTCGATGTAACGAAATCCAATGATAAGATCTGCATCTTTCTCAAACCCAGGCAAATAAATTTGATTTGGGTAATCTTTGGAAGCATGGGTGATCATAAAATCCACCATGGATTCAATTTCACTTGGTGAAAGATCCAACTTTAAATGTCGGAATATCCGCATCTCCAAAATATGGCTTAGGTAATAAGGATTGGTCTCTGTTGGAAATGGAACATTATTAACGGAAACCCGAAACCGAATGTCATAAGGAGGGTTTGGTTCGGAATGGATCGGGACAATCAGCGTAAAGGTGAAAAAAATAACTAATAATACCAGACGTTGTTTCATAGAGGCCTCAATTCGTATCGATTAGAATAAGGAGTCATCTAACAAAGTCAACAAATCCTTTTGGGGAATGGGTTCATCTTTCAAAAAGAGTGATTGGAAATGGGTTAAAAATTGAACGTCTTTTCCTCGTTTTTTCCTTCCTTGGACCAAAGTATCCATCCGTTCCAAGATAGCTTCCTTAAGTAAAATTCGTGAATTTCCGTGGAAACTTTGATTCTCTTCCGAAAGGTGATTTCTGTTTTGGATGGATTCCCCATTTGAGATTTGTTCGTTTCTCGTTGATAATAAAGAGTAGAGTCGAAATCGTTCCACTGCTTGGAACTGATTTGAAAGTTGGTCTTCATGGCCACCATACCGAACGAGCAGATTTTCTGCTAATAGGCCAATTGGATACTGTTTTAAGAGGATTCGATTCCATAGATCATAGTCCTCACAGGTTTTCATTTCCTCTCGAAAGTTTCCCACTGACTCCCATGTTTTTTTGTGTGCCATAAAACTAGAACAAGTGACCATACAAATTTCTAAGGATTCTTTTAGAAAATCACCTGAACGTTTTTGATACTTTCCCTTTGGTTCGAGGAGATTCCCTTTTTTGTTCCAAACTTCCTTGGTCTGGGAAAATAAAATTTCTGGGTGTTCATGATGGAATTGGATTTGTTTGGTTAGTTTTTCTGGATACCACTCATCATCGGAATCTAACAAAGAGATCCACTCGCCCACTGATTTCCCAATCCCAAAATTACGTGCATGACTCACTCCCCTATGTTCTGTTTGGTGGATCTGGATTGACTTATTAAACCGACCGAAGGATTGGATTTGTCGTTTCCAACTGGGAAGGTTTGCCAAAAGAAAGGACCAAGTATTGTCTGTTGAGCCATCATCGATGATATGGAGCTCCCAATGAGGATAAGTTTGTCTGAAAACAGATTGGACCGCACGCTCTATCAGATGTTGTCTGTTATATGTTGGTATTACGATTGATATGAGTGGAGTTTTTGAGCTCATGAAGGAATTTGCCTCGAGAGTACTAAATCAAGGTGTTGTATCTGGCCTCCTTGGTGTAGGTAATACAAAGGTGGTTCTAGATTTTCTTTTTTGGATCGTTTTCCCATTGTCAAGATTTGGTGAACGGATTTGGCACTATAAATGGGTTCCAAAAGGACTTGGTTTTTTTTATAAAACCCTTGGATCCAAGTTTCTAACATAGGATTTTGTTTTCCAAACCGAATTGTTTGTTTCTTTTCGGTGTTTCGATTCAGGACATCGATGGCTTCGGGGAGAGGAGCATCGTTACTTGTAATTTCAATCAAGTTCTCTTCTCTAACAGGTAAATGTTTTAACCCAAGATGTTTCTGTAATTCTTTTGTTTTGTTTAACCATGTTGTTTTGGATTCACCTACCATCACCGCTTGGATTAGGATGGAAGATTGGTGAAAATGATCATTGGCAGATAAAAAACTCACTCCAGATCCAATTTCCATTTGTAGGATTGCCTTTATTGTTTGTGACGAGTTCGTCATTTTTCGATCTCCAAGGTCCAAGAAGATTCGTTTCTCCAGATCCTGCCAAAATTGGGAAAGACCAACAATTTGACTAGGGTTGATTCCAAATTCAGGTAAACTGAGTCCATCAAAGGATTGGCTCTTTTCTTGAAATACTTCCAAGGCAAGAGAGCGGTTCGCATAACATTGGAACCTGTGAGAGTGATTTCTCACCAAACGTTCGTTGTATGTTTTTAGATTCGGATTTTTAGTGTATGCGATGGTTTCGACAAAAAAACCTGAGAATCTTAAGATTGAAGTAAAACTTGCTAAGTAATTTCCATGGACTGCACCCCAAAGGAGAATCCGTTTGATTCCCTTTTTGTTAGCATCACGAACGATTCCCGAAACTTTCCGCCACTTGGTCCCAAATCCAAAAGGAAGCAGGTCATCTCTTACCATCGTAAAATCGGCGAATTTTGTCATTCTTATCGGAAGATCAGGATTACCATGGTGAAACATCAATTTTGAATGTAACTCTACTCCTCTATAATGATCAAAATAGTTTCGTTAGGCGAAAAAAAAGTTTCGGGAGTTTTATCTTTGGAGAATCAGAAATCTTTTTTTGTGCCTGAATTCTATTTAGGCACAATTGAATCGTTTAGTCCCCTGTTTTGAGAATGGATAAAAAGGCTTCTTGTGGGATTTCCACGTTTCCAATCTGTTTCATCCTCTTCTTTCCTTCTTTCTGTTTTTCTAGGAGCTTTTTCTTACGAGAAATATCACCTCCATAACATTTTGCGGTTACGTTTTTGCGAAGGGCAGAGATACTTTCCCGCGCTACCACTTTGGATCCTATGGCAGCTTGCAGGGGAATCATAAATTGGTGTCTTGGGATGAGGTCCTTTAGTTTTTCAATAATGACCCTTCCCCTTTCTTCTGCTTTGGACTTATGCACGATGGAAGACAGTGCATCCACTGGTTCCCCATTCACAAGGATGTCCATTCGCACTAGTTTCGAATCACGGTAACCCACTTCTTCGTAATCAAGAGAGGCATACCCTTTGGTGTAGGATTTTAACTTGTCATAAAATTCGAAAATAAGCTCTGCCAAGGGAAGTTCGTACGTTAACTGCAATTTGTCTTTTGATAAATAGACAGTATCCAGATGGATCCCCCGTTTTTCGATCACAAGAGACATGATATTTCCGACGTACGATTCTGGGGCAATGATCGTTGCTTTGACAAAAGGTTCTTCGGATTTTCCAATTAATATGGGGTCAGGCCATTTACTTGGGTTGTCTACTTCGATCACATCATCTTTGGTTGTTGTAATGCGAAATTTTACCGATGGAGCTGTTGTGATGAGGGCTAGGTTAAATTCTCTTTCTAACCGTTCTTGTACGATCTCCATATGAAGGAGTCCAAGGTACCCTACTCGAAATCCAAACCCTAGGGCTGCAGAATTTTCCCTTTCAAAGGTGAGAGCAGAGTCATTTAACTTTAGTTTTTCGATGGCATCCACAAGGGCATCAAAGTCTTCCCCGTTGATAGGAAATAGTCCTGCAAATACCATTGGTTTTGCGTCTTTAAACCCTTTTACGTCTTCTGCTGTTTGGCGATTGGCATGAGTGATAGTATCTCCTGTTTTGGCATCTCCCATCTTTTTCATACCAGCAACTACATATCCCACATCCCCCGCTTGGAGTTCTTCGCAAGCCACCATGGAGAGGCGGTTTATCCCCACTTCTGTCACGGTAAACTGGCGACCAATGTTCATCATGTGGATTACTTCCCCTTTACGAAGTTTTCCATCGTATAACCGAACTTTTGCGACAACACCCATATAGGTATCGAAGAAGGAATCATAGATGAGTGCTTTGAGTGGTGCATCTACATCCCCAACTGGTGGTGGAAGTAGGTAACAGATGGCTTCGAGTACTTCTTGGACATTTAGCCCAGTTTTTGCTGATATTGGAATTGCCTCTTCTGGGTTTAGTCCAAGAGACTCTTCGATCATCAATTTACATTTATCAATGTCTGCAGAGGGGAGATCAATTTTATTGATGACAGGGATGATGCGAAGGTCTAGGTCCATCGCAAGGTATAAGTTAGCAAGAGTTTGTGCTTCGACTCCTTGGCTTGCATCTACGATGAGAAGAACTCCTTCGCAAGCAGCAAGAGAACGGGACACTTCGTACGTAAAGTCAACGTGGCCTGGGGTATCAATTAAATTCAGGTGGTAGATGTTTCCGTCTTTGGCATGGTAATCGAAAGAAGCATTGTTTGCTTTGATCGTGATCCCACGTTCCCTTTCGATGTCCATGGAATCGAGGATTTGGTCTTTTTTGGTACGTTGGTCTGTGACAAGACCAATCTCAAGCAAACGATCCGCCAGAGTGGACTTTCCATGGTCGACATGGGCGATGATGGAAAAATTGCGGGTGAATTTTTGGCGTTCGTTCACGGTTCCCTCTTCTTTTTAAGTCATTTTCCTGGAACGAGGCTCTTTGTCGAAAAAGTTTATTGTCAGAGGCTTAAAATTCCTAAGACTGGAAGGAAATTATCCCTTAGGAGAAACAAATCCCGATGTCCCAAAAAGATAGCATTCGTTCCGTCAAAGCCCGTGAAATTATGGATTCGAGAGGAAATCCAACCGTTGAAGTGGATGTCACTTTAGAAGACGGTTCGTTTGGTCGTGCGGCGGTTCCCTCTGGGGCATCCACTGGTGAACACGAAGCGGTAGAACTTCGTGATGGTGATAAAAAAAGATACTCTGGAAAAGGAGTACAAAAAGCAGTCGATAACGTTAATTCTAAAATTTCTAAATCCATCCTTGGCCTTTCGGCCACAAACCAACTGCTTGTTGATGGAACGATGATATCCCTCGATGGAACTTCCAATAAATCTAAGTTAGGTGCAAATGCAATCTTAGGTGTGTCAATGGCAGTGGCAAAAGCAGCAGCAGCCCATGCTGGACTTCCCCTGTATCGTTACATTGGTGGTACTTTTGCCCGTGAACTTCCCGTTCCTATGATGAACATCATCAATGGTGGAGCCCATGCGGATAACAACATCGACTTCCAAGAATTTATGATCCTTCCTGTTTCGGCACCGAACTTCAAAGAAGCCCTTCGAATGGGTGCGGAAGTGTTCCATAGCTTAAAAACAGTTTTAAAAGGCAAAGGCCTGAATACTGCTGTCGGTGATGAAGGTGGATTTGCTCCAAACCTAACTAGTAACAGTGAAGCCATCGAAGTAATCCTAACAGCGATCGAAAAAGCTGGGTACAAACCAGACCTCGACATCAAAATTGGTCTCGATTGTGCTGCGTCTGAGTTCTATGATGAGAAAAAGAAAAAGTATGTTCTCAAAGCAGAGAAAAAACCAGAGAAGACCGTCGAAGAACTCGTAGAATACTACTCAAATTTAGTGTCCAAGTATCCGATCATTACCATGGAAGACGGTCTGGATGAAAACGATTGGACAGGCTGGAAAAAACTTTCCGAAAAACTGGGGAAAAAGATCCAACTTGTGGGGGATGATTTGTTCGTAACCAATATCACAAAACTCTCTAAAGGGATCGAAAAAGGGATTGGTAACTCCATTCTCATCAAAGTGAACCAAATTGGAACTCTCACAGAAACCCTTAGTGCCATCGAAATGGCGAAAAAAGCGCAGTATACTGCAGTTGTTTCCCATAGATCGGGAGAAACTGAAGATGCGACGATTTCTCATATTGCTGTTGCGACAAACTCAGGTCAGATCAAAACAGGTTCCTTAAGCCGAACAGACCGAATTGCAAAGTACAACGAACTCCTTCGCATCGAAGAAGAACTCGGAAAAAATGCAACTTACAGTGGAGTGGGTACGTTTTACAACCTAAGATAAAATGACAGCAACCAAAGCCTCTCTTCTCTTAACCTATGTTTGTGCTTGTCTCTACCTCGGACTTTTGTCCGAGTCGGGGGTTGCAGAACGTATGCGTTTAGAAAAGGAACTCATGAATCTCAATGCAGAGGTGGAGAGGCTTGAGGTAGAAAACCAAGGGCTTGAAGAAAAGGAAAGGTTACTCAAAAATGATGCCTATGCCTTGGAACAAGAAGCCCGAAAGTACTACTTACTTTCAGAAACGGCACATGTGCTAAAATTTGAAGAATTTCCAGAGAAAACTGGTGCCAAACCAAAAGCTCTTCCCACATCCATCCGAGAAGCAGGTTTAGGTGGAGAGTGGAAAGAACCACCTCTGTTTTTATTACGATTCTTTTTTATTTCTTTCAGTGTTTTCCTGATTCTAGGTGTGTACTACAAGCTGAAACGCTTGCCTCATACGTCTAACCAGAAAAGACTGAACTAATATGCCAGAAGAAGAAACACCAGAAAAAGAAATCACCGAAACCATCCAAGATCTCATTAGCGACAAAAACATGGGAAAGAAGTTCCTGGAAAAACGGAAAATCTTTCTCTGGGGTCCTGTGACTGACGAATCGTCCAAGGAACTGACAGCCAAACTCATGTATTTAGAGATGGTTGATCCTGGAAAACCAATTACATTTTATATCAATAGCCCTGGTGGTGTTGTGACCTCGGGACTCGTCGTGTATGACACGATGCAAATGATTTCCTCTCCAGTGCACACAGTATGTATGGGTATGGCTGCGTCCATGGGTTCCATCTTACTCATTGGTGGGAAAAAAGGAAATCGTTACATATGGCCGAATGGTCGTGTGATGATCCACCAACCTTCGATTGGTGGGCAAATCCAAGCACCTGCAACGGATTTACTCATCCATGCACAGGACATAGTCAAAACCAAAGAAAAACTCAATCAGATGTTAGCAGAAGCTTGTGGAAAATCCTACGAACAATTGGTGGAAGACACTGATCGCGATTATTATATGGATGCAGAACAAGCACTTGCTTATGGCATCGTTGATAAAATCGTAAACACAATTGACGTCGTCTAACAAAGAGTTTAAACCTAGAAGATTTTTAGAAGGTCGTCACCTTCAAACTGTCTACAATGTACTGTTTCCTCCAGACAATGCACTGGAGGATGAGTATTATTCAGAAAGTATCCTCATTCCCACAAACGATGGGTCTGGGGATATACTTTGGCTCGAACACAATCCCCCTCTTTCCAAAATTCGTAAACAATCTTCCCCTTGGAATGGTTCCTACATCATGCTCGTACATGGAATGGAAGGAAGTTCCGAATCCCATTATATGGTAAGTGTTGGGAAAGAAGCCTTAAACCGAGGTTATGGGGTGATTCGTATGAACCTTCGGAATTGTGGAAGAGGTTTAGGCCTTGCAAGAAAACCATATAATGCTGGTCAGTCGGAAGATATCGACGTAGTATTAAAATATATTTATAAACATTTTTCGAGATCCATTTTGGTTTCCGGTTTTTCCTTATCAGCCAATATGGTATTAAAGTTTTTTGGGGAAAAGAGAGAACATTATGCAAAAGCATTTACGGCTACATCCCCTCCTCTAGACTTAAAACGTAGTTGTGATTTTATCGATTCTCGTGCAGGGAATTTTTACAGAGATCATTTTTTGGAAACAATGAAAGAAAAGGTTTCCAGTGGAATTTACGACATTACGGAGAAACGAAAAGAACAAGTCCTACGTAGTAAGTCTTTTTTTGACTTTGATGATTTTTTTACTGCACCAGTCTCTGGTTATACGAATGTTTTGGAATATTACAATATTTGTTCTAGTTTAAAATATTTACCTGGGATTAAAATCCCTGGGCTCATTGTTCATGCCAATGATGATCCTGTTGTGCCTTCTGAAGTATGGCATGAAATTCGTTGGAAGTCATTCCCTATGTTACAAACTGTCCTCACAGAGAAAGGTGGTCATGTTGGTTTTATCAGCGATCCATCTCCTGACAATCCAGAAGGACGTTGGTTACCGAAGATACTTCTCGATTTTTTTGATTCCAAAATCTAATCTCATTTAATAAAACAATAAAACTTAGGATGGTTTGTGATGCGTGACCTTTTAAAAGAATGTTTGTCAGAAGAATCTGGATTTGTTGAGTTACGTTACCATCACAAAGAAAGTCGTTCCTTTTTTGCAGAACGTGGGCGTGTGGAATCCACTGCTTTACGGAAACGTACAGGGGTTGGTGTCAGGGTATTAGAATCAGGGACTTGGGGTTTTGCTTCTACAAGTGAAATCACAAAGGCCTCTATTCAAAACGCGATGCAAATAGCAAAAAAAGCAGCAAGGCTTTCTTCTGCCTTACGCAAAGATAAAATCCCAAATTTACCAAAGGCAAATTTTGCGGTTGGCGACTTTATTGGAAAAGGGATCGAAGACTTTCGTTCTCGTTCAGTGGAAGAAAAATTAAAAATGGTTCTTGATATCCAAAACGAAGCGACGAGACATTCCACCAAACTGCAGTCAGTTGGTTGTGGTTATTCAGAAATTTATGAAGAAAAAGCCATTGTCACAACAGATGGGGCAAACAGTTTTTTTAGTTTGGTAAGACCAGAATTTCGAGTTTCTGCTGTTGCCAAAGATGATGGAAAATTGGAATCAGGTTCCCATTCCATAGGTGTCACTGGAGGTTGGGATTGTTTGTTTCGAAGCCAATCCCCTTCTCAGATATCGGAAGAAGCCTGCAAAACTGCTGTGGATTTACTTTCCAGCGAACTCCCACTGGGTGGTTTATCAACAGTCATTCTCAGTCCTTCCATTGTTGGACTGCTTGTCCATGAAGCGATTGGACATACCGTTGAAGCCGATTTTGTGCTCTCAGGTTCTGTTGCCCAAGGGAAAATTGGCCACCGTGTTGGTTCCGACTTAGTGACGTTATGCGATTCGGGAGCTTCCGAATTTTATGAAGGGGCTGGTGGTACCATCCCTGTGGATGACGAAGGTGTGATACCAACAAATACAGTCATCATCAAAAATGGAATTCTTTCCTCTTACCTCCATAACCGTGAGACTGCGGAACGATTTGGAGTGGCACCTACTGGTTCTGCGAGAGCTTGGGAATATGGAGATGTTCCTCTCATTCGAATGCGAAATACATTTTTACTCCCTGGTGATTCTAGTTTAGAAGAGATGATTGCTAACACCAAAGATGGGTATTATCTGGATGGAGCTAAAAACGGCCAAGCGGATGCGACTGGTGAGTTTATGTTTGCCGTACAAAAAGCGTATCGAATCCAAAATGGAAAAATCACCAATTTGCTAAAAGGGGTAACTGTTTCTGGTCTTGCCTTTGATGTTTTACAAAATGTGGACATGGTTTCCAAAGAATTTAAATGGGATTTGGGATCGGGCCATTGTGGGAAAGGACAACCTGCAAAAGTTGATGCCGGTGGACCGTATGTTCGCACAAAAGTTTTATTAGGTGGTAAATAATGGATCGTGGTGCGATAGAAAAACGATTAAGCGACCAGAAAGATTTACTTACCAATTTAATTTCGAAAGCAAAATCAAATGGAATCGAACAAGTAGAGATTTATTCCAGTTATGGTTATTCAGAGGATGTAAGTTTAGAAAAAAACGATCTTAATAATTGTACAGCAACAGAAGAAAATATGTTTGGGATCCGTGTGATCCATGAAGGAAACCAAGGGTTTCTCATTTCCAATCACATTCCTAGTTTGTATACATCGATCGAAGAAGCATATCAATTGGCAAAAAGCCAGTCCACTCCAGATCCGGATTTAGTATTACCAGAAACACGACCAATCACAAACCAATTTGATACCTATGATAGTTCCCTTGATACGATGGGAATTGAAGACCTTGTTTCCTTTGCCAAAGAAGCACTTGGTTGGCGAAATGATTTGTATGATAAAATCAATATTGACTCAGGTGATTTTTCGCTTAGCAAAGGTTATAAGTTAATTGTATCTTCTAAAGGAGTGATGGCCCATGAACTTGGGGCAGAACTTTCCGCATCTGTTATGGGGATGGGTGTGGATGGAGATCTCGTTGGAAGTTTTGACTATGATTCTGCTAGTGGTTTCACAAAAGACCAATTCCAGACACTTTGGAAAAAGGCGTTCCATAATTTCGGAGATAAATGTATGGGAGCCTTGTATGCAAAACCAACAACTGGATTCCAAGGTAAAGTTTTACTCCCACCAGATGCCGTGTATTCCTTTTTCCTAGGGCTTTTTATTGGATCCTTGAATGGAACTAGTTTACGAAAAGGAAAATCAAAAATGGCAGGGAAAATTGGTGAAAAAGTTGCCTCTTCGTTACTCTCCATATGGGATGATCCAACAAACAAAGGTTTTATGGGATCTACAGGATTTGATAGAGAAGGTATGCCTACTTCATTTAAAAAGGTTTTAACAGAAGGAGTCCTGGAATCTTATTTTTATAATACATATGAGGCTAAAAAAGCGAAACTTCCCATTTCCAATGGATGTGCGACTGGAGGTGCCCAAAGCCTACCAGGTTGTGGGCCAAAACAATTACAAATTGCTCCAGGAAATGCAAACAAAGATGAGTTTTTTAAACTGCCAGGCAAAACACTTTTTGTGAATCGAATCTCAGGCACAAAAGATGGAGCATCGGGAGATTTTTCTGGAGTTGTGAAAGGTGGTTATCTCTTAGAGGGTGGAGAAAAAATCCCAGTTCGCGAAGTTCAAATTGTAGGTAATGCATTTGATGCTTTAAACCAAATTGAAGCAATTTCAAAAGAGGGTGAACTCATAGGAGAATCATCCTTTGTTCCCTATATGTTACTCGATGGATTTACAATTACTGGTGTTATGGAAAACTAAACATGCCCCAAGAGATTTTAGAGAGACCAGCAGGCGCATCATTTTTTCTCATAGTATCTTATGAGAATGAAGATACATTATTTGAATTAAAAAATTTAAGCGAAAAACGTTTTTCTAAAATACTTTATGAGTCATTACTATTACCAAGATGGATTCCCGATGAATCGGAACGTGAATTTTCCTATCCAGGTCGTTTTACAAAGGTTTTGTCTTTCAAACAAAGAATCCATAGAGAAGAAATTGTTGAGAAAAAAAAAGACTGTTTAGAATTCCAGTCAATCCTCCAAAAAAAGGATTTAAGTACATTACTAATTCCTGGTTATGTTACTTCACATAACATAGTCATTGCGAAATCTAAGGATGATTTCCACCGTATGTATTTGTTCCAAGGGGTCTATGCGGAAACAGTTTATTATTTTTCTAGGGGCATCTTACAACCTCTTCCTTCCACACAAAATTATTTCAAAGAAAAAGAGGTAATTTATTTTTTTAATACACTCAGGGAATCATATGAGTTTAACAAATTTAAATCTTAAGCAACCAATAGTTATTTTGAACATATTCCTATTTCCTTTTTTATTGATTCTCTCTTTTTTATTTTTATCCCAATGTAATCTTTCAGAAGACAAAGTATTTCAATTTTGTGATAATTTTAATGATGAACTTAAGTGCATCGAACCTAAAACTGAAAATGATATTGTTTTTCTGGACCGATCTAAATTTAAAAAAGAAAATCCAAGTTATGAAGATTTTGGCAATTTTCTCTATTTTACAGCAAGAGAAACGCCAGGTTTTCGATTGGTTTTAGACACTGCTTGGAACGGGAAAACATCCGAAGAGTTTCGGAGTCATTACAATGCTTACTTAGTTTATGGGAGTGCAAAGGAAAGAATGGAAGGGAATTCTTTCCAACCAAAAACTGTGGTTTCCTTCCATTATTTAGGTGCTTTGCTAAAAGAAGAATTCCGTCATATTGGCATCGCCAAAAATCCATTTCAAATCGAAGCCTTAGGTCCTATTGTTCTGACTTACATTGTGGAAATACCTGGTAAAGAACCAATTTCCAAAGTAAGGACAATCCAACTCCGCTGGAAACCGTAAGTTTTAATCTTTATTTTTGAATGTACAATGCATTTGGATCAAAGAAAAAATCCATTGGTGTATAATCTAAATATAACAACGATAATACGGAAAGGGAAATTGCACCGACCACAGGAATGAGGAGGTTGTCATCAACCAATCCTTTTGCTGTCGTATTGGAAAAAAACTCCGTAACACAAGACAAAAGAACCGATACAAAAACGATCACGATGGGAGTCCAAGTAAATCCATGGTGATCATACAGAGAAAGAAAACTTTCAGGGTGAGATTTTGTGATGAGATACAAAACAAAAACTGAAAAGAAAAAAGCCGGAATCAAAAAACCAAATACACCTTCAATGGATTTTCCATTATAAAAACGATGTTTGCCATATTTACTGCCCACATAAGCAGCAAATGGATCTCCTATGACTAAAAATAGAATTGCAAGGATAGCGACTTCCGCTGGAAAAAAGCAAACAACGATTAGGTTCGCAAGAAAATATGGAACTGTCCCATTAAATCGTTTTCGTTCAGATTCTTTCATGAGAAATCCAAAATACTGATAAAAAAAGGCTTCAAATCCACTATGACTCAAACGAAATATTTCCAATAGAAAAAGTGCTAAAAGGAAAATTCCGAGTGAAGACACGAGGATGGCTCGAGTGGCATAAACAAGTCCGAAAGCATCTCGGAATGGATCCAAATATAAAGTAACGGGAATGATGAGTCCCAATACATGCCAAATTTTACGAAAAAAATTAAATCCTGAACTCATTTTGTTTTACCTACTGGGTCTTGAAGCCATTTTGAACGCGGCTTCTTCATTATTTGCGATGGGGAATAAATTGCGAACACCTGCCATTAGGAATGCTTGTCTTACGCTTAACGGAAGGTTGATGAGAATGATTTTGTGTTTTTGTAAAAATGCTTCTTCATTTAATGTTTTGAAAGCAACAATGCCTTGGGTTGTGACCATGTTCAGTTCCTCTAAATCAAGAATGACTGACCCATGTTTTAAGGAATTGGTGACCGATTTGATGCACTTTTCTGCTGTGAAGTTGTTTAGATTTCCCTGTAATTTGGTTACGTAAACGGTATCAATTTTTTCAGTGGAAACTACTAAATCGTCTAAACTCATAAATTTTTCTAATTTTCTTATTTCATTCTTGCACTCTATTGCAAGTAAATAAAAGTTTTGGAAGGAAGTGTGTTTTGAAGGTAACTGTTGCTCATCTCTACAAAAAACTGGAAGAACTCGACCGTGATGTTGTGGAATTAAAAAAACTCACCGACAGGCTTGCTACTGACAGAGAATATTCTCCTATCTTAAAAGAAACATTTTTATCGGAAATGTCGAAATTAGAAGACCAAAAGGCAGAAATTTTAGGCCTAAACATTGAAAAACAAGGAACCTCGGTCCATTCCTTAAAGGCAAAAACAACTGACACTCGAAGTGTAGATGTGACAAAAAAAGAAATTAGTCCAACCCTTCCCCCGGAACCGAAAAAACCAGACCGACCTGTTCGCAAATATTAATTGATTTAAAGACTGTAAAAGACAAGGAACCCCAATGATTCGAAACAAACTAATACATCGAGTGATGTTACTCGGTTTAATTCTCCTGCCCCTGATCAATTGTGCTAAGGATTCTGAAATCCTAGCTACGTTCGATGGTGGGACTGTAACTCGAAGAGAGATGAATTTTGTAATTGAAGCGTCAAAACGTGGAAACACGGAACCACAACCCATTAGTGCTGACATCCAAGCAAAAATATTAGAAAGTATCGCTTTGGAAAAAATTTTACTCAAAGATGCAATCAAAGCCAATAAAGTTTCTGAAGCAGATGTGACTAAAATTGAATCTTTAGTAAAAGATTTTTTAAAACTCAATGTTTATATGCGTGAGTATGTAAAAAATGGATTAAAATCAAAACCATTAGAATTTATCAATTTACAACTTGCATTAGTCCGTGGTGAAGATGAGGCGGAAAATTTGAAAAAAGCCCAAGATCTTGCTAACCGTTTGAACACAATGTCAGACAAAGAAGTAGCCATCGAAATCGCAAAATCAACTGATGATATGACAAGGAAACCAATCGGCGGAAAATTAGAACCTTTTTGTACGAATTGCGCAGAGACTCCACTCGAAGACATTTTAAGTGAAGTTAGAGGTGTGAAACAAGGTAAATTTATCGCCTACGCAAAACAAGGCGAAGGAAGAATTGCTTATGTAGTACGTTCTCTCGGAACGGAAAAAGTACACCCAGAAAGACTTCGTAAATATTTTACATCGGTCTTTGATGAATTCAAAGAAGAAGCAATCGAATATGGTAAAACCCATGAAGACGCAGAAACCAAGGCAAGTATTGCATACTTTACCGAAGGTGAATCTGCAGATAAAGCCAATCAATTTGCATCGCATACTATGAAAGAGTATGAGCAAGGTTTGTACCAAAAAGAACTTAAAAAAATCACAGAGGAAAGTGGAATCACTGTCGCAAACCTTCCTAGATTCACAGGACCGGATGATGTTGATCCAAAAGTTTTTACTCCAGAATATAGCTTATATTCTAATAAAGATGGGAAAAGTTATACATGGAAAGATTTAACTGCTGATTTTGATGCAATTCCTTCCCAACTCAAACAAGAGTATAAAACGGAAAAAGCAAAAACTTGGGATATGTTGAACCTTTTCCAATCTACAATCCTCCAAGGAAAAATTGCAGAAACATCTAAAAGAGTGCAAAACGTAGATAGTGAAATTGGATACCTCATGCAATTAGATAAAATGAAAGTGAGTTTGGCATTAAAATCCCTTCAAGATGAAATCAAAGCCATCCCGGTAACTGTGACAGAAACTCAAATGCGTGATGCGTATGAAGCTGGAAAATTGTATGCATATTCTGACCAAGATCCTAAAAATCCACAAAATCGAATTCCGAAGCCATATGCAGCGGTAAGAGAACGAATTAAATCAGAAATGGAAGGTTCTCAACGAAATTCGTTCATTGAACAAAAAGTATCTGGCCTAAAAACTACTTATAACTTAGTGATCGCAAGCGATCGTCTAAAAGAAGTTACATTATAGTTCCCACCAAGTTTTGGAATATGGCAAAATTTTTTTATTGAATTTTGCCATATTTGACATATTTTGACTGTTAGGGGGGATAAATGAACAATCACATTTACATGCTTCGAAAGAAGAGAGGCATCAAACAGTACGATATGGCAAGAGCTTTGGGGGTATCTCCGAGTTATCTTTCCAAAATTGAGACTGGTGCCCAAGATCCGACTGAAAAATTTAAGTCATCTTGTGCCAAGTATCTCAAAACGTCCGTTGATAAACTCTTTAACGAAAGCGCTGTGGAAGACATCTACCCTGAGTTTTCCAATGGATTGAAAAACAAACTTTGGGCAGTCCGACGTGAGTTAGGAATCAAACAATATGATTTCGCAAAGAAATTAAAAGTTTCGACTCCGTTTCTGTCAAAAGTGGAACTTGGACTTTTAGAACCACCAGAAGATTTTAAGAACCTGGTATCTAAAGTTCTCAAAATGGAAAAAAACGAGCTTTTTTTAGGCTAAATTGAAAATCACCAAAGCAAGGCTTCCAAAAGCCTTGCTTTTTCTCCCACCAAAACAAAAAGATTTTGTCACATAATTCCTAAACCATTCAATAGTCCCTGATGAAAGAGAGACAAGCGGAACACCAAGATGGTTGGGCCAGTCGAGTCGGTTTAATTTTAGCAGTTGCCAGTGGTGCCATTGGGCTTGGAAATTTTTTGCGTTTCCCTGGGCAAGCAGCACAAAACGGTGGTGGCGCCTTCATGGTCCCTTACATCATCAGTTTTCTGTTACTCGGGATCCCTGTTTGTTTGGCAGAATGGACAATGGGAAGGATGGGTGGTAAACATGGTCATAGCACACCTTTTATCTTTCGAGAATACTTAAAAGGATTTCCTCTCAAACTATCTGGAACCATTGGAGTTATGATTCCAGTCATGATTTATGTGTACTATGTATTCATTGAATCTTGGTGTTTAGCCTACGCTTATTATTTCTTAACAGGCCAAATGTCATTATCCGCAACCACAAGGGATGGTATGACAAATGAAGCTGCTTCCTTTTTTATGAATCTGACTGGCGCTGGTGAAAACGGATCCAGTTTCCAATCACCTATCCTCTTTTTCTTTTTAGTCTGTGTATTATTTAATTTTTTACTCGTTTACCGTGGTCTTTCTAAGGGTCTAGAGGCGTTTGCAAAAATTGCAATGCCACTCATGGGTATCTGTGCCACAATCATCCTTGTGAGAGTTCTCACAATTCCTGGAATTGAAAAGGGACTTGCGGTTATGTGGAATCCTGATTGGTCGAAACTAACGGAACCTAAAGTTTGGATCAGTGCTGCTGGGCAAATTTTCTTTTCCTTATCAACAGGATTTGGAATTGCTCTTGTATTCTCCAGTTTTCTTAAGAAAAAAGATGATGTTGTTTTATCAAGTTTGTCTTCAGCATCACTCAATGAATTCGCTGAAGTTGTGTTTGGTGGAATGATCACAATCCCTGTGGCATTTTTATTTTTAGGCATACAGGCAACATCTTTTGGAACTTTTGGAATGGGTTTTATTGCATTACCATCTGTTTTTGGGATGATGCCTGGAGGGAATTTTTTTGGAGGACTATGGTTTTTAGTCCTATTCCTTGCTGCAATTACTTCTTCGGTGACTATGTTACAACCTGGCATCTTATTTTTAGAAGAAGGATACCGAATCGGAAGGCGTAAGTCTTCCCTATTACTTTTCCTTTTTACCTTTGTATTGTGTTTGCCTATCGTATATTTTAATAAAGATTTTGCCGCTCTAGATATCGCCGATTTTTATATTGGAACCATCATGATTTATATTTTGGCATCCATTCAAATCTTTATCTTTGTTTTTAAGATTGGTGTGGACAGAGGAGAGGCAGACGCTAACGAAGGAAGTCTCATTCCTTTTCCCAAACTCATAAAATTTGTTCTAAAATACATCACTCCATGGTTTTTACTTTTTATCTTTGTTTCCTTCTGTTATATGAACTTACCCGAATATTTGGATAAGATGAATCCTGAGGTCATGGGGCTTCTTGCCGAAAATAAAGGTCAGAATGTAGACGATGCAAAAACCAAAGCAATTGTGGCGAGGTCAGTTGTGATTGGTCTGATACTCATTTACGGTTTTATTTATTTATTAGTCTCAAAAGCACTCGATTCTAGGACAGAGAAGGTCACAAAATGAACACTGCAGTTGAGCTCAATTGGCAAGGGATGATGATCATGGCAGTTTCTTTAATTTCTGTCACTAGTTTAACGATTGTTTGTGTCGTGCTTTTGTTTCGGAATAGGCATTAAAGTTTGGACGTATCTTCCGTTTTTACAAAACAACTTCCAAAACTTTGGAAAGATTATGAAGTTCGAAAAGAACAGATGGAAATGTCCGAAGCCATTGAGTCTGCCTTTAACCAAGGAACCAACTGGGTGATCGAAGCAGGTACGGGCGTTGGAAAATCATTGGCATATCTCATCCCAAGTGCTCTGTTTTCTTTAGAAAATGAATGTACTGTTGTAGTATCAACAGAAACAAAATCCTTACAAGACCAATTATTATACAAAGACATTCCTCTTGTTTCAGAAGCACTTGGTGTTCCGATCAATGCAATGGTTGCTCTCGGTGCCAATAATTATTTATGCAAACGTAAATACAATCGTGTGATGGAACGTGGGGATTTTGGACCTGAAATGGAATCATCAATTTCTTACTTCGTCAATTGGGAGAAACAAACCGAAAGTGGAATTCGAGCAGAATATGATGGGTATCTATCAAATTCTTTCTGGTCATCAGTTGCTCGAGAGTCTGACAATTGTTTGGGGAGAAATTGCCCTAATTTTAGTTCCTCCTATTATTTTTTAGAAAAAGAAAAATGGAAAAAAGCAAATATCTTAATTGTAAATCACCATTTGCTCGCAAGTCACCTGGCTGGAGATTTTAAATTATTGCCACCATTTTCCCAATTGGTGATTGATGAAGCCCATGTGTTTCCTGAAATTGTTGGCAAAGCGTTCGGTTCGGAAATTCGATATGAACTGATTCTAAATTTGCTCCATTATTTATATTTTCCAGAAAAAAGAACAGGTCTTGTTTTAAAACTCAAATCAAATGAAAAAATCATAAAACAAATTGAAGCAAGTATTGGTTATGCGAATGATTTTTTTCGTATGTTACTATCTGCAATTCCTTTACAGTTTAATCAATTTGCCACTCGCCATACGGAACGTATCAAACTTGATAATGGTGCTTTGGAGGATACATTAGCAGATCTATCCTCGAGTTTAGAATCCATGTTATCAAAATATAAAAAAGACAGTGATGACATCGAAGAAAAGGAACTTGCTCTGGGACTTGAGATGGTTTCAGGAAATTTAAAAAAAGCTTCTTCTTTTCTCACTGACTTCCGGTTGAAAACAAATCCAAATTTAGTATTTTGGATCGAACCTCCTTCACAAGTGGCAAAAGATCCATTTTATTATTTGTTTTCCCAACCGAAAAACACAGATGAGATACTGGCAAATACCTTGTTTCCCAATATGGATTCCGTCGTGTTAACCTCGGCAACTCTTTCTCCCACTGCTGGTAATTTTCAGTATTTTTTGAAAGAAGTGGGTACAAGTGACGTAAAAACAAAAACTCTTAGTTCCCCGTTTCACTACAATACACATTCTCTATTATTTGTACCCAAACAAATTGCAGATCCAGTATCAGATCCCAAACGTAACAAAACAGATTTATCCTATTGGATTACTCGCCTGTTAAAACTTTCGGAAGGAGATGCTTTTGTACTATTTACTTCCAATAAACTTCTTTCGGAACTTTACGAAGAAATTCGAAACTTAGTTCCCTATCCTATTTTTGCCCAAACGGAGATGGGACCAATCGCCGCCAAACGTGAGTTTCTTGCCAACCAGAATAGTGTATTATTTGGAGTGTCAAGTTTTTGGCAAGGTGTGGATATCAAAGGAGATAAACTCCGGAATGTGATTGTCACGAAACTTCCCTTCCAAGTTCCCACTGAACCTGTTTTACAGGCAAAAATGGAAGATATGGAAAAAAAAGGGAAAAGCCCTTTTTGGGAAATGCAAGTTCCAAAAACATGTTTGTTACTCCGCCAAGGGTTTGGAAGGCTTATCCGATCCCAATCTGACACTGGCATGGTGAGTATCCTTGATCCAAGGATCCATACAAAATCCTACGGAAAAAACGTGTTGCAAAGTTTACCGAAAGGAGTTCCTCTCATAACGGAATTTAACGAATTGGAAAGAAAATTCCATTTATTGCCGAAGTGATTTGTATGAAACGAATTGTAACAATTTTCCTTTCTTTTGTAATCTTCTCTTTCACTCTTCTATCGAAACCAATTGTGGATAAAGATATTTATGCCTCAATCGTCAATTGGACTGATCAGATCATTGTTTCTAACGTCAAAGAAACCATTCCCAAAATTGTATTTGATGAGGATGATCCAGAATTTTCCGGCAAAAATACGGCAACAAGCCAAGGAAAAGCGCATTCCATGGCTCGTAAAAAAGCCAAGGAAAAACTAAAAGTGAGACTGAGCCAACGTTTGGAGTCTCTATTGTTCAATGCGGACTATACAATTTTTGAATATACCCAAGTGAACCAACATGCTCGGTTACGTCTCAATTCTTACATTGGGGCAGAAAAAGAAGAATATGATTTCCAATTTGTCAAAAATGTTTTGGAAGCAAAAGCAAGTCTCCCGATCAAAGGAAAAGATGGGATCCTTGCTCATATTCCAATCGAATATGGAACTGAAAAAGTCCCTGAATTTAGTGAAGAAATGATCCCTGTGGAGTTTTCTGGGCTTGTTGTGGATGCAAGGCACTTGCCAGTCAAACGAGCGTTATTTCCCAAAATCCAAACGGATCGAGGGCTTGATGTTTACTCCCCCTTGTATGTAAAAGAAGCATACGCGATCGAAACAGGGTATATCGTTTATAGAGAAGATCAGAATGGAAAGTCGTATGAGATGAAGGTTGGAAAAAATCCCTATTTTGTACTCGCTCTTTCGACTGCAGGGAAAAACCAAACTGATTTAATCATTCCCACTGACGAGGCAGCTAAACTTCTTAGCCACCCCGAAACACGAAAGAATATTACACGTTGCAGAGTTTTGATTTTAGTTTCTCAGTGAGAGACAAAAACATTTTTTCCGCTTTCCCGTATTCACCATTAAACAAATAAGCAAAACCCATATCCTCTAGGTCTTTATGTGCAAGAGAACCAGATTTTTTTTCTAGTTCATTGATGTTACGGTAAACCGAATCATACATTTTTCTTTTTTCTTCAAAACTAGGAAGGTTTAATTTGTTTGGAATGTTTTCAAAAATGAGATTGGCTTCTTTATGACGATCCAAAAAGAGTAAAGCCATTCCAACTAGTTTATGGATATCAGAATCATTTAAGAGTTTCATGTTATCACGAAACACTTTGATCACTTCATCATAACGTTTTAAGTAATAACTGCAAATTAATTCTTCTTTGATAAAGGAAAGATCATTCCATTGTTTTTTATAACGAACGATAATATTCTTTGCATCTTCATACGCTTCTGCTCGGAAGTAAATTTTGATCGCAGTTTGAATGATGGAAAAACAAAGAGGATTCGTTTGTGTTTGGAAATATAAATTTAAATTTTTACAAGCTTCCCCATTTTTTCCCAATTCAAAATTTTGAATGGCATCTACGAGAGGTGCTAAATTGGAAATCCCTTTGGGTGCCTGAACCATTGCCCGTCCAGTCAGCTCGTAAAGTGCTAAATAACTGAGATGTTGCACATAAAAATTGTCAGGATGGCGTTTTGCAAGCACCACAACATCTTCGTTGGAACCTACCTCATATAAATCCCAAGCTTCTTTTTCGACTGTTGTAGTTAAAACTTGGGTTGCTTGTTGTGCCATAAGGACCTCTCTTTCTATAAAAGGATCGGTCTTATGGCATTTTTTCCGTTAAAAAAAATTATGGTGTCAATCGGTAAATCATTCTAGGGAAAGGAATACACTCTCGGATATGGGGTAACCCACAGACCCAAGCAATCACTCGTTCTAGGCCCATCCCAAAACCCGCGTGTGGGACCGATCCATACTTCCTAAGGTCCAAATACCAGGAATAATCTTCCGGTGGTAGGCCTTCTTCCTTTAGGCGTTCTACAATTTTATCGTATGACTCTTCTCTTTCTGACCCACCGATGATTTCACCAATGCCGTCCGGTGCGATTAAGTCGGCAGAGAGGACTGTCCTTGGATCATTTGGGTTCTGTTTCATATAAAAAGCTTTGATGGCTCTAGGAAAATTTTGGATGAAGATGGCGGTACCAAAATGAGTGGTTAGGATTTGTTCCCTTTCTGCATTGATGTCTTCTCCCCATTCGATGTTCTCTCCCGCATCTTTTAAGATTTGGATGGCATCTCCATATTCCACGCGGGGGAAAGGTTTCTCTAGGGTTTGCAGGAGTGGCAAAGGGTCTCGTTCGAGAGTCTTTAAGTCTTCTTTTGTGCGTTCTATGGTCGTTTTTAAAACTGATTTTACAAATCGTTCTTGTAAGTCCAAGTTTCCATTTTGCCCAAGGAAGGCAGTTTCAGCTTCCAACATCCAAAATTCAGTTAGGTGCCGTTTGGTTTTACTTTTTTCTGCCCGGAATGTGGGACCAAAACAATACACCTTAGAGTGTGCAAAAGCAGCAGTTTCTAAATACAATTGGCCAGTTTGTGCCAAATACGCTTGGCCCAAATCGAAATATTCAGTGGAAAATAAGGTTCCTGCGGATTCACCAATGGATCCAGTAAGTATCGGTGTATCAATTAGCGTATAGCCATCATTACGGAAAAATTCTCTGATCGCAAATGACAATTCAGACCGAACCCTTTGGATGGCAAGTTGCCGTTTGGATCGTAACCACAAATGCCTATGATTGTGTAAAAAGTCGGGTCCATGTTCTTTCGGTGTTATGGGATAATCAGACGATGGACCTACAATGATAAAAGAGGAAAGCGTAAGCTCCCGTCCACCAGGTGCTTTTTCATTTTCCTGCCAGTTCCCATTCACTATGAGTGAAGTTTCTTGGGGTAAACTTTTGATTTGTTTGAAGAGGTCTTCCCCAAGGGATTCCTTTTCACAGACCACTTGAAGGATTTTCCCATTGGTCCTGAGTTGTAAGAATTGGACGTGGTTATTGCCTCGAAGGCCTTGCACCCAACCTTGTAATGGTAGGGATTCGTCAGACATAGTAGGATGGGATGAATTTGGATCTAAACTTGGAATCATGGATGGTTTTTTCTGTTTGCCAGTTCAATTTTCTCTGAAATTTTGAACTTACAGAATGAAATCTAGCATCCTATTAGACGGTAAAGCGATTTCCGAAAAAATCCGAAATCGAATCCAAGAAACATTAGCAAAAGCGAAAGCGGAAGGTAAGGGAATTCCTACACTTGCCACCATCCTTGTGGGGAATAACCCTGCATCAGAAACCTATGTCAATATGAAGGTGAAAGCCTGTGAAAAAGTAGGAATGAATTCGCGGTACATTCGTTTGAAAGAAGAAACTACCACCGAAGAACTCTTAGTCGAAATTCGTAAATTAAATTCGGATCCATCGATCAATGGAATTTTATTACAACACCCTGTTCCCCACCAAATTGACGAACGTAAAGCTTTTGATGAAATTGCATTAGAAAAAGACGTAGATGGTGTGACAACAATTTCGTTTGGAAATTTATCTATGAATAGTGAAGCTTACTTTCCGTGCACTCCGTACGGTATGATTTTGCTTTTGCAAGAATATGGAATTGATGTAACAGGAAAACATGCAGTGGTTGTAGGCAGATCACCAATTTTAGGGAAACCTATGGCGATCATGTTAACCAATTTGAATGCTACTGTCACCCTATGCCATTCCAAGACAAAAAACCTACCCGATTTAGTCAAACAAGCTGATATCATTGTAGGTGCTGTGGGTAAACCTGAATTTATCAAATCAGATTGGATCAAAGAAGGTGCAGTGATTTTAGATGCTGGGTATAACGTCGGTAATGTGGGCGATATCGAAGTTTCAAAAGCAAAAGATAAGTCTTCCTACTACACTCCAGTTCCTGGTGGTGTGGGCCCGATGACCATTTCCGTTCTCCTTTTACAGACCATGTATAGTTTTTTAGGTCAATTTTCTCCTAAGTTGGATTCTCATGCCACAAACCGTTAGTTTTGATGAATGTTTTCAAACAATTCCAAAACTAGATCCTCCAAGTGATTTAGATACTTTTTGGAAATCAGGGATTAGTGAACTTAAAAAAGTTCCAATCAAAGCAACCTATAAAACAGTCTTAAAGGGTTCTTTCATTTGGGAATCTTTGAATGATATTAGTTTTCAGAGTATCGACAACCACGTGTTACATGGAAAATTAGCAATTCCAAGAAAACGTGGGGATCGCCCTGTTGTTGTTTATTTTCACGATTACCTGGCAATTCCAGAGGAAATCCAAAAAGGTTATTCTGATTTAGGTGTAGCCCAACTTCACATCACATTACGTGGACATGGCGAAGAAATGATCCAAATTCCAGTAGATCCAACTACTGGTAAATCACCGATTGGATGGACACCCAATTATTTTGCCCATGGCCTAGACCAAAAAGAAGAGTTTTATATGAGAAAACTCTATTTAGATGTGATCCGTACGATAGAGTTTCTTAGACTTTCTGATGGAATTGATGGCGATCAAATCATTCTCCATGGAAAATCACTTGGATCAGCTTTGGCTGTGTTTGGTGCAGCATATTCTGATCGAATCAAAGGGCTGATTTTAGAAACACCTTCATTTTGTTATATTGATAAGGAACAAATGTCCTTAAAAGGAAACCCTTGGGTTCGTGAACTCACTCCATTTTTTGAGAAACGAGCTACTAAGAAAATCGATTACAAAAAAGAATTATCTTATTTTGATGCGATGAATTTTGCTAAAAAAATTAAAATACCTGCTCTATTTTCTTGTGGAATGGAAGATCAAATCTCTCATCCTAAATCAACATTTGCACTTTTTAATCATATGAACTGTGATAAAAGAATGCAGTTATATCCAACAGAAGGAAACGAAGCTGGAAAAGAAAAACAACCACAAGCGAATTTAGAATTCGTAAAAGAAATCTTTGCCTTATGAGTTTGATTCCTTTTGTCTTTTTAAATACAAAATCTGGTAAAAAAGAACCTTTTTTACCCAAAGATCCTAACTCTGTTTCCATCTATTCCTGTGGTCCAACTGTATATAATTTTGCTCATATTGGAAATATCAGGTCATTTTTATTCGTAGATATTTTGCGCCGGTCACTTTTGTTAGGTGGCTATAAGTTAAACCAGTCTATGAATATCACTGACATTGATGATAAGATCATTAATGAGTCCATAAAACGTAACATTAGTGTAGAAGAATTTACGAAACCTTGGACTGAGGCTTTTTTTAAAGATTTATCTACTCTACATGTTCAAACATTGGAACATTATCCAAAAGCGACAGAATCCATTGAAGATATGGTGTCTCTTGTCGAAACTTTACAATCGAATGGTTTAGTTTATGAACGAGAAGGGAATGTTTATTTTTCCATTCAGAAATTCAATCGTTACGGTGAATTATCAAAAATAGATGTATCTGGAATGAAATCTGGTGTTCGTTATGATGCAGATGAATACGAAAAAGACGATGTCAGAGATTTTGTATTGTGGAAAAATCAAAAAACAAAAGATGAAAAATGTTGGCATACACGTTTAGGTACGGGGAGACCAGGTTGGCATTTAGAATGTTCTGCCATGATTCGGAAAATTTATGGTTCCGGAATTGACATACATACTGGTGGGATTGATTTACTATTCCCTCATCATGAAAATGAATTTGCCCAAACGACAGGTGCTTATCCAAACGAGGAGTTTGTAGGAACATGGCTCCACTGCGAGCACCTATTAGTTGATGGTGAAAAGATGTCAAAGAGTAAGGGTAATTTTTATACCTTACGGGATATTTTAGAAAAAGGATACGAACCAAGAGTCATTCGTTTTCATTTAATCTCAGCGCATTACAGAAGTAAGTTGAATTTTTCTTTGGCGAAATTGGAAGAATCGAAAGTATCTTTAGATAGAATTCAAAATACAATCTTTCGGTTATTGGAGAGTGGTTCATTATGGAATTTTATTCCACAAGACGGAAAAAATTTGATTTTTTCCCTCCCTGAACTGACTAAACTGAATGAAGATTTTTTAAATGCTTTGGCAGATGATCTCAATATACCTAAGGCACTTGCTATTCTTCATGAGCTTGTACGTATTGTAAACCAAACTCTAGACCAAACTAAAAAGGAAAATTCAGATCTTTTTTATGAAGAAGCTCTTCGTTTGTTCATACAAATGAATGAACTATTTGCGGTATTCTCATTTGAAAAACCAGAAACAAATTTGGATGGAATTACTGAAGAGTGGATTTTAGAACAAATTGTAAATCGAAAATTAGCAAAACAAAATAAAGATTTTGTTACTGCTGACAAGATACGAAAAGAGTTGGAAAACAAAGGCATCCTTCTCGCTGACACAAAAGAAGGAATCACAACATGGAAAAAAGCCCCGTAGAAATACTTTTTGGGAAACGAAATTTTTTTGAATTTTTGGAATCATTGGAACAAATGGCGCCGGAACGAGGAATCAAAACCATTCGGGAAGTCATTGTCAAAGATGGAATTGGAAATGAGGAAAAACAAAGGATAAAGTCTTATTTACCGAATTCTGTAAAATACACAACAGTTTCTAGCAGGGAACTAGATCGAATTGCGCAAGATAAAAATCACCAAGGGTATGTGATCATTCGTACAAAACAAAAATCTTTTACATCCCTTGGTTTTGAACAATTCAAACAAAACATTCAGCCAAACGAAGGTCCAATTCTGATATTGGATCGTATCCAAGACCCAGGCAATTTGGGGAACTTACTCCGCACTGCAGAATGTATGGGCGTAAAACATGTGTTAATGTCTGATAGGGACACTTCCCCTATTACTCCCGTTGTTGAAAAAGTATCTGCAGGGGCAATCCACCATATCCAAATTTATAGAGTGGCGAATTTAAAACACGGAATCGAGTTTCTAAAAAAAAATGAGTATTGGATCCTTGCAACTGATGAAGAAGGTGAAGAAGAGATCTGGGAAAATTTACCTGATGTTTCCCAAATGGCAGTTATCATGGGGAATGAAGGAGAGGGAGTCAAAAGAATTTTACTTGAAGATGCAGATTATGTAGCTAGAATTCCTTTATATGGTGCGGTTACTTCGCTCAATGTGGTAGTTGCTTGTGGAATTACCTTGGATAGACTACATCATGTTTCGCAATAAGCGAACCATGCGAATTTTTTTATTTTTCATTTTCTCAATCATCACATTTCAATCTTGTTTATACGATTTTTACAGAAAAGAATTTGTTTCGGAAAAAGACAAAAACGAAGAAGCCTTGTTACTTGCTTTTCTTGGACTTTTACCCAATCCCAACCAAAAATTATTTGGCTTTATTCCTGGAAGTTCCAGAAATTTAGCAAATTCACAATTTGTATCGATTGATTGGTTTCCAAAAACCAATACCAAAAAAATTATTTTTGTTCATGGTTGGAACCCAGCAGAAAGAGATTCTGATCCAATCACAAACGATGAAAAAAAAATTCAGAATATAAAAAATACATTCTCTAATGGATTAATTCATTACCAAGAAGGAAGGGATTCGGCAAAATCAGAATTTGATTTGTATGTATATACTTATAGAACTTCTAACAGTATATTAGTGAATGGAAGACAGTTTTATTCTACTTTGCGTGCAAGTTTTTCTGATACGGATTCCGTCTATATTGTTGCACATTCGATGGGTGGCCTTGTGACTCGCGTTGCTCTTGCAAAAGAAACTGGGGATTTACCCTTTGTACGTTTAGTCGTAACCCTTGCCAGTCCGCAATACGGCTCACCATTTGCGACAAACAATTTTTTGGGTTCAAATCCGTTTGTAAATGAACTCGGAAATTATTTAGTCAACACTCAAGGAGGTCAGGAACTTGCTTATACCAATCAAGGTAATTTACAGCCAGTATTATCTGGTGCCACAAATCTCGTATTAGATGCTCTGAATGATTCCTATCTCAAGTCAGGTTTTAATAGTAAGTTTATTAGTTTTGCAGGTGTTTTAAGTAGCTGTAGTGTTGGCGAAACATTTTACTATAACACTGGATGTACCCTACTTTCCAATGCGGGATTTACTCAATCAGATGGAATCGTTCCTGTCAACAGCGCAAGAATTGGTAACCTAAGTAGCAAACAAATCAATGTAAGTGATTGTGATCATTCCATGATGGCATTTCAGACTATCAATGTAGATGATACAAAAAGTCGAAATCTATTTTCTCAAGTGATCACTGAAATTCGAAATCATCCATAATGAATTTTTTACGGTTTGGATTTAGACTGTAATTTTTGAAGAGAGTATATAAGTCCAATAAGCCCAATTAGAAAAAATAAGATTCCAAATTTAATTTCTCCTTCTTTCCAAAAAAGGCACTGAATCGTATAGAGTCCGCCGAATACAAAACTCAATCCAAATATTGTTCCCACCAGAGATACGATGATATGGTTCGGATATTCTTTTTGTTTGAATTCAGGATTGTTTCTGAAAAACCCCCTCCAAAAAAAATACGGAGGTCTCGTTGTTTCATAAAAAGAATACAAAGTTTCTTTTTTTGAATGGGGAAGTACATAAGTGGAAAAGAGTAAGATGATCGCAGAACTTATGGCAGTATAAAGTATGGAATAAGGAAATGGAGAATTTAATAAATGTGAATATACAATATATAAAATTGGGGAAAGTATAAGCGCTAAAATTTCAGTCCAAGCAGAGATTCTCCAAAAATACCATCTAACAATTAACACAAAACCTATTCCAGAGGAAGCTTCGAGTAAAAATACCCACGCACCTTTGATGGTTTCCATTCCATAGACTGCTAGAAAAAACGAAAAGACTGCTGTTAGGAGTTGTATGAGATAAGAAACTTTTACAAAATAGGAATCTGACTTTTTTCCCTTCGTGATTGGTTTCCATAAATCATTGACCAAATAAGATGCACCCCAATTCAAATGAGTTGCTAAGGTGGATAAATAAGCAGCTAAAAATGCACTTAACATGAGTCCTCTCATTCCATTTGGCATTCCTTCTTGTAAAACCATAAGGAATCCCTTACCACTTTCTACCTCTGATAAATTTGGGTATAAGACAATGGATACAAGTGCTACTAAAATCCAAGGCCAAGGTCTGACAAAATAATGGGCAATCACAAACCATAAACTGCCCTTTAGTGCCGCAGATTCATTTTTTGTAGCAAGGATTCTTTGTGCGATGTATCCTCCGCCTCCAGGTTCGGAACCTGGATACCAACTTGACCACCAAAGCACTGTTAGTAGGATTAAAAAATGGTCCCAAGGCAGGGAGCCATGATCTCCATTGGGAAAAAATAGGATTTTGTCCTTTGGTAATTGTGATTTTAAATTTTCCAATCCACCTATTGATGGAAGTTGGAGAGCAAAATAAGCAAATAGGATACATCCAATCCACGCTAAAAAAAATTGGAAAACATCAATATAAGAGATACCACGTAATCCAGCAATTGCTGTATAAATGACACCGAATAACAATAAAAATACTAAAACAAGTGATGCGTTGGTATTTGGGAAAAAAACAGGAATGATTTTTAACATGGCAAGATTTACCCAACCAAGGATCACTAAATTTAGAAGTAATCCAATCACAAATGCTTTGAATCCTCTTAGAAATTCTGCCTCCTTACCACTATAACGAATTTGAATGAGTTCTAAGTCAGTACTTGCACCTGATCGTTTCCAAAGTTTTGAAAAGAAAAATACAGTGACAAACCCACCTACAGCCATATACCACCAAATCCAATTTCCAGAGATACCTTGCGTTCGAATAATCTCTGTTACCGCGAGAGGTGTGTCCGCAGCAAAGGTTGTAGCTACCATTGCAGTTCCTGCAACAAACCAATTTAAACTTCCTTCAGCTTGGAAATATTCTTTTGTGGAATTGTTTTTAGCACGGAAACGATATAAAATGAAAAAAATAATGAAAAAGGGAAAAAGAAAGAAGAAATAATCTAAGATATGAAATGAATTCATAACCTAACTTTGATGCCCATTTCTTTCATGGTTTGTTTTGTTTCTTGGATGGAAAATTCCCCAAAATGAAAGATCGATGCGGCAAGCACAGCATCAGCTCCACCACGTAAAATCACTTCCGCCATGTGTTCTGGATTACCAGCTCCACCTGACGCAATAATCGGAATTGAAAGGTGATTTGTGAATGTTTTCATCAATGTAATATCAAATCCATCTTTTGTTCCATCTTTGTCCATGGATGTGAGTAAAATTTCACCAGCACCCATTTCAGATGCTTCACGTCCCCAATCTAATGCTTCACGACCAGTTTCATTTCTCCCACCATTGAGATAAACTTCATATCGTTTTCGTTCAGGATGGAATTTTACGTCGATAGCACAAACGATACATTGTGATCCATAGATCTCACTTGCATCTTTTAAGAGTTTTGGGTTTTGGAAGGCACTTGTATTGATCGAAACTTTGTCTGCTCCTTTATTAAGGACTGCTTTGACATCATCAATGGTTCGAATTCCGCCACCAACTGTGAAAGGGATAAATAATTTGTTCGCAACCTCTTCTACCAAATGCAAAAGAATGTCTCGTTTGTCAGAGGAAGCAGTGATGTCTAAAAAACACAATTCATCTGCTTTGTTTTCTTCATATGCAATTGCACAAGAAACAGGATCTCCAGCATCAATCAAATTGACAAACTGGACCCCTTTTACCACTCTTCCTCCTTTGATGTCCAAACAAGGAATGACTCTTTTGGTTAATTCATCCATTTTATTTGATCTCTTTAGGCAATGTAATCTTACAAAGATCTAATTGGGAGAGTGATTTAGCATAACTGAGTAACTTAACTTCATCAAAATGAGAAGTTGTTAATTGGATTCCGATTGGAAGACCATTTTGATCAACACCTGCAGGACAACTAATCGCTGGAACTCCAGCTAAATTCACAGAAGTTGTGAGAATGTCAGCTTGGTACATTTGAATGGGATCTTTTGTTTTTTCTCCCACTTTGAATGCAGTTGTTGGAGATGTTGGTTGTACAATGATATCTACTGATTTAAAAAAATCTGCATATTGTCTTCGGATGAGAACCCTTGCTTTTTGTGCCTTACCATAATAAGCGTCATAGTACCCAGAACTCAACGAGAATGTTCCTAGTAATATCCTTCTTTTGACTTCTTTTCCAAATCCGGCACTTCTTGATTCTGAATATAGATCATCCAATTTTCCAGAGGTTTCTTTTCGTAATCCGAATCGAATTCCATCAAAACGACTTAAATTGGAAGAACATTCAGCAGTTGCGATTAAGTAATACACTGGAATTGCATATTTCAAAAGAGAAAAGTCCAATGCGACTAACTCTGCACCTTTTTCTTCCAAAGATTTCAAAATTTCTAAATACCTTGCATTCACATCAGGTGAAAAATTAAAATCTTCTGTTTTCATGATTCCAATTTTTTTACCTTTCCAATCCATTGAACTCACAGATTTGGAATCAAAGTGATCTACTTTAGCGGTTGTTTGGTCTTTTGAATCAAGTCCAGATAAAATTTCTAATAGGTCGCTAATCCCTTCCATGTCATTGGAAAAAGGTCCAATTTGGTCTAAACTGGATGCATAAGCAACAAGTCCATAACGCGATACTCTTCCATACGTAGGTTTTAATCCCCAAATACCACAAAGTGATGCTGGTTGGCGAATCGATCCACCTGTGTCGGAACCGAGTGAAATTGGTAACATCGAAGCTGCTACTGCTGCTGCTGAACCACCACTCGATCCACCTGGAATACGATCTGTATCAAATGGGTTTTTAGATGTTTGGAATGCACTGTTTTCAGTGGAAGAACCCATTGCAAATTCGTCCATATTGAGTCTTGGAAAAAAAACAAAACCTTTCTCTTTTAGTTTTGTAATAACAGTGGCATCATATGGTGATTCAAAATTTTCCAAAATCTTAGAAGAACAAGAAGTGATTTCTCCTCTGATACAAATATTGTCTTTGATTCCGATTGGGATTCCATCGAATTCAGAGAAAGGTTTACCAACTTTTCTTCTATCATCACTTGCTTTCGCTTCGGTAAGTATTTTGTCTGCATTTAGATTCAAAAATGCTTTCACTTTTGAATCACTACTCTTAATTCTTTCTAAATATGCAGAAACTAACTCTTGTGAGGTTAAACTTCCGTCATTCAGTTTTTTTTTGATTTCGGAATAAGTTAAAAATATAATATCTTTCATGTTTCAATCACCTTAGGAACAACCACATAACCATTTTCATAGGAAGGAGCTATTTTTGATAAATCATCACGTTTCAGTGAGTTTTCACTTAGATCCTTTCTCAATTCATAGAAAATTTGTTCATAAATCTCATCATCACCAACTTTTGATGTATCTAGATTTTTGATTTCATCCACATACTGTACAATTCTCGAGAAATCACTGAGCATACCTGCAATTTCACTGTCTTCAATATTGAGTTTTGCTAAATTAGCAATGTTCTTTAATTCTTTTTCATCCATAAGGTTTCCTCAGTATGCATTCCTATCTATAATCGCTTTTAAAGGTGTGAGTAAAATGATTTTTATATCCAAAAGTAAAGACCAGTTTTCGATGTAAAAAATATCTGCTTCGATTCTTTTTTCAATTGAGGTATCACCTCTATATCCTTGGACTTGTGCCCAACCAGTGATGCCTGCTTTTGCCGCATGACGACGCATATATTGGTGGTGTTCATTTCTGAATTTTTCTACGTAAAATGGCCTTTCTGGTCTAGGTCCAACAACTGACATATCGCCAAGTAACACATTGAAAAATTGTGGTGTTTCATCCAAAGATAATTTACGTAGGATAGCACCTACGGGAGTTACTCGTGGATCATCTTTTACTGTCCATAAAGTATCTGATTTTTCTTTGGCTTGCACAACCATGGAACGAAATTTGATCATTCCAAATACTTTGTTATCAAGGCCAACTCTCTCTTGCTTATAAAAGATAGGACCTTTGCTTGTTAATTTCACAAGTAATGCTATTAAGATATAAAATGGACTAAACAAGAGGATAAAAAACAGTGAAAAGAGAATATCGAAGCTTCTCTTTAATACTAGATTATAACCTAAGCGCAAAGGAATATTACGAATGGAAATAATAGGTATCCCATCTAACACTTCCACTCTACCTTTGGCAGTGACAATCTCTTCATAACTTGGAATTACTTTTAAATCGATACCATGGAAATCAGCAATATCGATCACTTCTTTTAAAGAATCACCTTCTTCATGTGAAAGTGCATAAACAATTAGATCAATTTGGTTTTGTTCTACAAAATTTTCTAACTTTGTTGTAGAGGTGACAGTTTGAATTTGTTTTGGGGAAAGGTTTTTTTTACCAGCTACAAACCCTTTGACAGTATACCCATAAATAGAATGTTTTTGTAATGTTTTCGAAAAGTTGATGGCTGATTTTCCAGTTCCAATGATGAGAACAGATTTTAAATTATAACCTTTACTCCTTAGATACTGCATGAGTGATCTAAGCACAAAGTGGGAAAAGGAAGTGAGGATTACCGTACATATTGCAAAGTATCCAATCACCAATCGAGAAAAACTTTCCCCACGAAAGAAAAAGAGAAGAGATAATACAACTAGAAGATTGAGGATCACTCCGGAGATGATGGCAAAAAGTTCATCTGAAAAAGATAATCCTCTCCTTGGGTGGTATAAATCGATTGATAAAAAAGAAAGTACTTGGGAAAATCCAAGCACAATTCCCAGGATCAAATAATTTACAGGATCGATCGTTTGGATTTGGAAACTGGAATCTGGTGATAAATAATACCGAACTACATAAGCTGTTGAAAAACTAGCTAAGCCAATAAAAAAATCAGTAACTAAAAATAGTAATTTGAATGATTGACTTCTTTCTTTTAGCATATGGTTACCATCTTTAATCAGTTAAATCTGTCGAAGTCCCATCTAATGGACGTTTTCTGAATCGATACAGTCTTACCCTTGTTGCTTGGGCGGATGCTGAATCTCCAAAACTGAAATTTGTTAAATTTACAGATAAATATACGGATTGATCGTAAAAGGTCAATTGGTTGTTAAGAGCAAGACCTCCTGGTAAAGCACGAAGGTTCATACTATATCCCAATCGATACTCCCAATTATGAAGGTCCATCTTAAACGTCATCATAAACCTGTTGATATTAAAAACAGTTTTTTGTCTTTCCGTTTGTCCTTTCGCCCCTGTTCCTGATGCCAAGTCTTCCCAAATAGTCGTTTGGTCATAATTGGTTCCAGTTTGTGCCGTATAAAGTTCAGGACTTGTATTTAATGCATAAAACTGACCTTGTGCAAGAGCTGTTAGGCGCCAAGGTTCCGTTACTCTGGAATCTAACTCCAATTCGAGTCCTGTGTAACGAGTGACCTTCACATCTGTTTTGAAAAAGAATCGATAACTATCTAAAAAACTATCTTTGTAAACATGGTACCAAGTTGAACCGATTTCCAAACTTCGAAAAGCACGAATGATGGGCCAAGAAAATCCACCCATTTTGTATGATACAGTTAAATTGTTGGATAGTGACCTATTTTGTGGAGTATGATGTACATAATCATTATTGATAAAAATACCCGAATAAAAATTCCTTTTTCGTTCTAACAAACTTGGTCTTCTCGTTGTGAATCCATCCACAAAATCAAAAAAACCACCTATCCTAACAACTGTATAATACCAACGTTGCATATTGGTAAGACCTGGGTTATAGGAAGATGAAAATTGTCGTAAGTCCCTGATGGTTCGAACCGAAATATCCCAATCATTTAAAGCATAACTTTCTAATGAAAATTCAGCTTCATGTTGTCGTAAATTTCCTAAAATTGGATCTTTTGCTTCTGCTTTATCTGCATCTAATCTGCGATACGTAGTAGAAAGAAAAATTTCTGGAATCCCCATCCGTACTGTATGTGATTGTCTTACATATTGATATGATTGTTGTTTGAGTAAAGTTGCGTATGCTTTGTTTACATCGCGGTCTGGTCCATTTAACTCACTTCCTGTTCCTGGAAATTCAACAGATTGTTTTGTGGCTCCCATATATACGGAAGGAGTAAAGGACATATATGCTCCCATCGCAATCGGGGAACGAAATCCTGTTTCTCCTACCACATTTGTTTGTGACCTTAATACATAATCTTGGTATTGGCTTCTTGGATCCACAACACCGGTTGTTGGATTTAGCTTTTGTTGTGGAGGACCATAAATTCGATTGATGTTTGTTTGGAATAATAAATCCCAATAAACTGGGCTTGCCGTTCCTGGGATGAGTCCAATATTACTGGAATTCCGTATGGTGACAGCTGGTAATGTATCTTGGGCTGCAAAGAATTGATTTGCTTGTATTTGGTAAATGAGTGTTCGACTCATGGAGATACCGACACTCAAATCCCCTCTATTTTCCGTATAATTGAAGTTCCAGTTTAGAAGGTTTCGGATCAGTCCAAACCGTACGTCTCGGTAAGTGTACAATGATTGTAAAGAATTGGAAGGTTGGTATCGATTTCCAAATTCATAATCAAACAATCGGTTGCTATAATTTTCGTATTGTAATTGAAAATTTCGAGTGTAATCTTTTGAAAAATCATTAAATTTAGCATTTAAACGTAAGTCAGCTTTCCACCATGGATCATAGTTAACGCCCGTATTACGATAAGGAAGACCTGAATTGGGAAATAATTCTCCCCGGTCTACGTTATTGGTTACCGCAACTGTTCCGATTCCACCATTTTTAAATCGATCTTCATATACAGGAGTGATGGCTGTATTTTTATAATTGGCATAACCTAAGTTGATATTATAATTGAGAATGGGTGAAACTTTCCACATCTCTAACTGAGCAGCTTGCCCCGTTTTCTCATACATATCAAAACGAAATTTATATCCGTTTGCTAAGAACAAACTGTTGGGATAAGAATCTGACCACTGGTATGAGTTTTGCCAAAACCAACCTTGTGTATTATTTTTACCAAACTGTGTTGTAACACCATTACCGGATTCTGAATTGTACAAAAACGGTAACATAAATAGAGTTGTGCCACCAACTTTATAAGAAACCCACTGCGCAACTACAGTTCGATCATCATGGATGACAATCCGTTTGGCTTGGAATGATTCATGTGGGAGTTCCGCGTTACAAGCAGTAAAGTAACCCATTTCTAAAAGGTATCGTTTTTCATCCAATCGTTTGATCTTTTGACCAATGAAGTGGGATGGAAACATACTTAACTTAGAATTGTATACAACACCTTGGTTTAATTTTAGATCATAGATCATACGATCTCCGATCACCTTGGCATTTCCGTCTTTGTATTCTACTCCACCTTCCGCATAAATTTCTTGTCGATTCGCGTCGATGGAAACAGAATCAGCAATCAATTCTCCCGCTTTGATTTTAACACGTACCTTCCCTCTTAAAACAAGGACTCCACCTTTTGTTTTATCGATGTTCATGAGTTGGCCCTCGGCAGCATTCTGGATTTGAATGGGTGGGCCTTTTTTTGGTTGGGAAGCAAGTAAGGATTCGGGTGTGAGTGGAACTTCCTCTGGAGGGACAAGTGCTTCCCTTAATCGTTCCCGTTTGGTATAGATCGTACCTGCAGGATTCAAACCTAAATTTCTTAGGTTATCGTCCACTTCTCGGTCCGTCATCACATCAACTGATTTGCGAACAATGCCTCGTTGGATTTGTGTTGTGGTCTGTTTTCTTTCTTCTTCTTGTTGGTTTTTCGTCGGTAAGGATTGGTCAGGGAATAGCAGTTTTAAGCCATTTGTATCCTGTGCCAGAATTTCCATTCCGAGAAGAAAACAACAAAATAGTATGAGAAAATGAATGGATTTTTGCACAGCGGGCTTTGGAAGTATAGAACGAGAGTTTTACCCCTATCGAAAAAATCAATGGAAAACCAGGTAGAAATTCGGACCTGAATCTTGTAAATTCTGTGAAAAAGAGGTTGCGTAAGTTTCCGAGGAATGGACATAATCAAAAGGCTCGAGACTTGGGCATAGGTGAGTTTTGAATGGCTAAAACCTACTCTGGAGAACGCATTCCAGGTACCTTACGGTACAACCTTAAAATAAGAGACGGACGAGAAGAACACATTGTCCAAGTTCCAGAACCGTCGATCCAAATCCTTACGGATGGTTTTGGTCCAGAGGAAAGTGCCAACCGATTAGCCCTTGCTCTTCTCCTTGACTTTACGAAAAACCCTCAACTTTCCTTTGCCTATTACAAAGATTTTAATTTTTTCTTAGCAGGTCTTTTGTCAGAAGACAATTGGTTGTTACATTCCAATCGAATCGAATTATTTTTTAAATTATTAGAAACTCCCCATTTGGACAAAAAACCAATCCTATCAGGGAATCTTTCTTAATCGTTTTTTAGTTAAACTGGTTTTACAATGGGTAAGGTAAACACCCAAGACGAAACCTCTTCATCTCGAGAAAGGCTTCCTTTGTGTTCGGCAATGATGCTACGAGTGACATCTAAAGAATTCATTTGAGAAATTCCCATCATCAAATCTTCCGCACCATTGTCTTTGATTTGGATTTTGACAAATTCTTTTCCTTCCTCACAGATCACTGACAGCGAAACAGAAATTTTCCTGCCTATGGAATCTTCTCTCGTATTCACTCGTAACCTTGCGTCTTGGATTAAGTTGAGAAGGACTTGTTTGATTTTTTGAGGTTGGCAATACACATGAGGGACATCGCCCATTTCCAATTCACATTGGATACCTTCCTTTAAAAAGTATTGGTGAAGGAAAGAACGTGTATCATTTAAAATGCTAACTAAATTGGAATAAGTCCATTGGGAACTAGTTGATTGCGAATACGAAACTAAGTTTTTCACAATCTTTGCAATTCGTTCTGATTCTTCTGTGATTTTTTCTGCTTTTTCCTTTAAGGCTGAATTGGATGTTTTTTTAGCTTCTAATAAGATAAGATCTGCTAAATTGAGAATGGATGTAAGAGGATTGTTGATTTCATGTGAAATACCGGAAGCAACAAGAGCGATGGTTTCCCATTTTTGGTTTTCAGCCAATCGACTTTCTACCACCCGGATGTGTTTTTGTACTTGTGATTTATAAATTGCCATTTCCACAGATATATACAAATCACGACTATTAAATGGTTTGATCAAATAACCAAATGGTTCAGTTGTTTTGGCACGATTGATTGTGGCTTCATCAGAATAAGCAGTGAGGTAAATGACAGGAATTTCTTTACTTCGTTTGATTTTACCCGCAATTTCAATTCCATCCATCGGACCATTCAACATGATGTCCATAAGAACTAGGTCAAAGTGTTCGGATTCAATTTGTTCAATTGCATCATTGGCTTCCGATACATAAGTTGCATTGTAACCGTATTGTTTTAAGGTTGAACAAATATTGATCGCAATGATCCTTTCGTCTTCGACAACGAGGATTTTTTTTACATCAGTTTCTTTTTGATTTTCCACAATAGATGTCATTGTTTTATACAACCAGTCTCCACTATCAAATAGAATAATTTCCGTTTGTCAACAGAATCCAGACAACGAATCTCTGTATTGTGGACCAGGAACTGAACGATGCCCAAAGACAAGTGGTTTTGGCTGAGAAAGGCCCGATTTTAGTGGTTGCTGGTGCGGGGACAGGAAAAACCAATACCCTCGTCCATAAATTGGCCCATCTGGTAAAAAGTGGTACAAATCCTGAATCCATCCTTTTACTTACCTTCACAAGGCGCGCTGCGAAAGAAATGTTGGGTCGAGCTTCTGGAATTTTGGACAACCGTATGATGTCTGTTCGAGGGGGGACCTTTCATTCCTTCTGCCATCATTTTTTACGAAAGTTTGCCAGTGTTATCTCATTAGATTCTAATTTTACGATATTGGATGAAGAAGACACTGTTGGATTTGTTGGAATGGCGAGGGAACAGGTTGTCACAACAGGAACAAAAATGCGGTTTCCCAAAAAAGAAACACTCGCCGAAATTTTTTCATCTTGTTTCAATTTACAAATTTCATTAGAAAAGTACCTACAAAAAGAATATCCAATGTTTCTTGGTATCACAAAAGAAATCCAAGAAATCAAAACAAAGTTTGTCGATCTCAAAACAAAACACAACTCACTCGATTTTGATGATTTATTAGAATTCACTCGCAAAATTCTTGTCTCGGATGAAAGAATTCGGCAAAAAATGTCCTCTACTTATGAATACATATTAGTAGATGAATACCAAGATACCAATAAAATTCAAGCGCATATCGCTTGTTTATTGGCAAGTATTCATCAAAACATTTTAGTTGTAGGTGATGATGCACAATGTATTTACGGTTTTCGTGGAGCAAGTGTTCATAACATGTTGGACTTTCCTAAAATTTTCCCGAATACACAAACCATCCAACTCACAAAAAACTACCGAAGTGTCCAACCTGTTCTAAACCTTGCGAATGCAGTATTAGAAAAAAGTTCAGAAAATTATAAAAAGAATTTAATTGCAGCCACACAAAAACAATCCTTACCTCCTTATTTGGTAACAATCGAGTCTTTTGAAGAAGAAGCGGAATGGATGGCAGAAAAAATTTTAGAGCTTTACGAAGAAGGGTTCCCCTTGTCACAAATGGTCGTCTTATTTCGTTCAGGTTTCTCTTCGCATTTATTGGAGGTCCAGTTAAACGCAAAAAAGATCCCCTATCGTAAGTTTGGTGGAAAACGATTTCTGGATTTGGCTCATGTAAAAGACGTCATTGCCTATTTAAAAGTGGTTGAGAATCCAAGAGACATCCTTTCTTGGAATCGAATTTTATTATTAGAAGAACATATAGGTAAAAAGTATTCTCAAATATTATACAAACGATTGGAATCCAACCAATTCGAATGGAAAAACGACCCCAATTTTTTCCTTGGATTACCAGAAATCACAAAACAATCTTTTTCTAAACTGATGGGATGTTTAGACTCACTATCCCCTGTCCAACAATCTACAAACCAAGTTTTGGAATCCATTTTAACTCATTATATTCCAGTATTAGAAGTTAACTATGATGATTCGGAAAAAAGAAAACAGGATTTGGACTCTCTTTTACTTTTATCAAAAAACGAAACTCAGTTATCAGATTATCTTTCCAATTTAATTCTCAATCCTGTAGAAGGGAAACTCATTGGAAACTCTGATGAATCAAAAGATGAATATTTGACATTATCCACAATCCACTCTGCAAAAGGATTAGAATGGAAAGTGGTATTTACGATGCAGGTGGTTGAGGGAAATTTACCTAACCATCGTATTCGGACAACAGAAGAACTCGAAGAAGAAAGACGTTTGTTATATGTGGCAGTAACGAGAGCAAAAGATCTACTTTTTCTAACAAATCCGGCATTTAATGATAAGAATCATTTTACTTCTGTTAGTCGTTTTTTGTCAGATTTGGACAAAGAATTAAAATTATATGAAACTTTAGAACCAAAAAACATAGCCAATGCTAAAAATAATGGAAAAGTCCAGGAAAACAATCCACCTAGTACTTCCTTTCAGAATATCCAAAATTACTTTTTGAATTGATTTTTCTACTGCCATCTCGGATCATTTAAGCCATTGGGGGATTTATGAAGAATCACTGGAAAACCATTCTTATTGCTTCATTTTTATTAGTATTTGTATCATGTGCATCCAATGATCCAAAAGAAACAACAGATTCCAAAAACCAGGATACTAAATCAAACTCACGTAATGTGAATATGGAAGACCCCGAAAAAGGTGGGAAAAAATTTGGATGTATCGAAGGGAATTGTGTCAATGGTGTTGGTAAATATGTTTATGAGAATGGAGACATTTATACAGGTTCCTTCAAAAACGATTTAAGAGATGGTGCTGGAAACTTTCTCTATGCCGATGGTGAAAAGTTCAATGGAACTTATGTGGAAGATAAAAAACAAGGCCCTGGTGAATACAATTTCAAAAACGGTGATAAGTATGTTGGAGAATTCCAGAATGGCCAAATCAATGGAAAAGGAACCTATAGTTTCAAAGATGGAAAATCGGTTTCAGGAGATTTTACCTCCGATGGCCAAGAAGGTATCGGAGTATTAATGGATGATGGTAAATCTAGAAATTGTAAAATTGCAGGAAGGAAGTTACTTTGCGAGTAACTCCTTCACATAACACAATTTGGTTTTTTCCCAGATTGTAGTGCAGATTCAAACAATGCCATTGCCTTCGGCATGGCTTGGTTTAATTGTTTCATCCTTGTTTGATCAGAAGGATGGGTTGATAAAAGTTCGTTTGGTTTTCCACCACCGAGTGCACTCATATTTTTCCAGAGATTGACACTTTCTCTTGGATCAAATCCTGCTTTTGCCATAATTTCTAAACCAATCAAATCTGCTTCTGATTCATGTTGTCTTGAGAATGGCAACAAAACACCAAATTTTGCACCCATTCCGAGAGCTCCTGCCACAGTCGGTTTCCCAAGGGTTTCGAGTAGTTTCACAGAACCTGAAGCCAATTGATTTTGGGAAACCCTTTCATTTCCATGCCTTGCTATGACATGTCCTATTTCGTGCCCTATCACCGCAGCTAGTTGGTCTTTATTCTTTGCTACAGAAAACATTCCAGTGAAGACTCCAATTTTCCCACCAGGTAAGGCAAATGCATTGGGAGTATTGTCTTTAAATACAATCACTTCCCAAGAATCTACACCTGTTGTATCGGTAGTAACACCTAACTCTGAATCAACGATACATTTTACATATGAATTTGTATTGTTTCTTGTATCAATTGGTGTTTTTGATTTTAGATCATCAAAAGCTTGAGTTCCCATTTCATTCATTTCGCCATCACTGACCAAAATAATTTGTTTTCTACCTGTTGGTGAAGTATTACAGTGTAAGACAAAAAGAACTAGACTTAAAATTCGTAAGTGTTTCATTTATTTTCCTTTTTATAAAATGAATCTAAGAATGGAATGATTTCAGGGAATGGTATTGGCTTGGATAACCAATAACCCTGGATTTCGTCACATTTAAATGACTTCAGGAGCTCTAGTTGTTCTAACTCTTCGACACCTTCTGCGACTACCGAATAACCCAAATCATGAGCCATATTGATGATGGAAATTAGTAAATAACTTTCTTTCGACCCTACATGCACATTATTTAAAAATGATTTATCAATTTTTAAAATGGAAAGAGGAAGTTTTTCTAAATAAGATAAAGAAGAGAAACCAGTTCCAAAATCATCTAGTGCCACTTTTACACCTATATCAATTAGGTTTGATAAAATAGGTACAGTTTCTGATAAATTCTTCATAGCTAAACTTTCAGTGATTTCCACCTGAAGTGAAGTGTATGGAATTTTTCGTTGTTTGTGTAAGTCAACAATCCAATGAAAGATATTTTGATCAAAGAACACCTGAGGGCTCAAATTCACTGCAATTGAAATTGGATAACCTTTTTTGGTTTGTACTTCTTCGATCACATTGGCAGTTTGTTCTAAAACAAATCTGGTAATTGGGACAATCAAACCAGAATCTTCTGCAAGTGGAATGAATTCTGCGGGTGATACCATCCCCCTTTGTGGATGACGCCACCTAACGAGCGCCTCCCAATGTCCAATTTTGTTAGTATTTAAGTCTAAAATTGGTTGGTAAAAAACAGAAATTTCGTTTTGATTGAGTGCTCTTTTTAAATCATTTTGGATTTCAAGTTGGAAGTGAATTTTTTCCTGCATTGCTTGGTTAAAAGCTGCCACAGTGCCCACTTTTTGCGATTTTGCATGGAACATTGCAATCTCAGCATTACGGAGTAATACATCTGCTTCTTTTCCACCAAGTCCAAAAGCAGAGATACCACAGGAAGCTGTTAAATAAATTTCATATCCACCAATTGGAATTGGATCGCCAATGTATTCAAGTAATCGGTATGCATAATCAAATGCTTCTTCAATCGAAAGCAGATGGTTGAGTAAAATGGAAAAATTATCTGCACCTAACCTAGTGATGACGGCTTCTTTGTCAGAGAACTGTTTTAACCTTTGAGAAAAAATAATTAGAATTTTATCACCGGCATCATTCCCAAGAGAGTGATTGATGCGTTTGAAATTATCTATATTAATACAAAATAAGATTGGATATCCGTCTTTTTTGATATTATAGGTGAAAATTTTTTGTTCAATCCTTGCAAGATACAAGGCACGATTGGGTAATCCTGTTAGATTGTCGTAAAATGCATCGTGAGTTAGTTGTTCTTCTGCTAATTTTCGATCAGTAATGTCATGATGGATTGCAATGTATTGAAACACCGACCCATCTGTTCCAATAAAAGGTACTATCGTTGTATCAACCCAAAACCCGTTTCCATCTTTTTTAGTATTGAGTATTTCGCCTCGCCAAACATTTCCTTTGTGAATGTTTTCCCAAATCTTTGCCCACTCATCTTTTGTTTTGTTTTGGCTTTTTAAAATTCTATGATTTTGTCCTAGTAATTCCGTAACTAAATAACCAGTACATTTTGAAAATGCTTCATTTACATAAGTGATGATTCCATTTGCATCAGTGATTGAAACAATATTGGCTTGGTCTAATGCAAATTTTTGCAATTGGATTTCTTTTAAAGATTGGAATAAAAAACTTTCAGTGGTATTTTTTTCCTTTCGATAAACCAATTCCCTTCTCTCTCTTTCTAACACTTCTGCTAGCCTAAGTAAGGTTTTGCGATCAATGATATCATTTACGCCAGACTTCATATATTGTAAATTTTTTTGAAAGTCTTCAGGGTCAGATAAAAGTATGACAGGGATATCGATTTTTTTTTCGTTTAAGAATTTTAGATAAAGCGAAATTTCTAAATAAAATGGTTTTCGTGTACTACAAATGATCGCATCCCAATCTTCTTCCAAGACAGTGGTTTCAAAAGAACCAAAGGATTCGACAACTTTGTAAAGTGGACTCAGTCCATTGGATTTCATTTCACGAACAATATCAAAAACGCTATTGGAATCGTTTTCTAGAATTAAAACACTGATTGGACTTCCCATTATGGTTGTGGTGAGGCGTTTCTCCCTCGTTCAGCATAGGGAAAATTCTAAAAATCTCAACCTAAAAATGATTCGAATTTTCAATGATTTTTCGTCAAATGGACTCTGTGCATCCGAAGGTTTTTGAAACGAGTTATATCCGAAAAGAGTATTTAGAACACGAGTTACGAAAGTTACTGCTAGATATGAATGATTTGGAATACAAAGAATTGAATGACTATGATAAAGGTGGTTATGATGGATTCAACCAAGCGATCACTTTAGTCTTGAAAAAATTGCAAAACTAGGGTTTTTTCTAGTAGATTGGTAACGAAGGTCCCTGTCGGGAACCAAATCTACAAAAATTCTTTACAAAATTTGTGTAAAAACAGATAGTATACGTGCCAGTAGGAAGTTCAATGAATTTCACAACAAAACAAGTTAAAAATCATACAGTTGTTACTCTAGAGGGTTCCCTCGATATTTATTCTGCACCCGCACTCAAAAAAGAGCTCCATAAGATCATTGATGATGGAGCAGAATCGGTAGCAATTGATATGATTAATATCAAATTATTAGATTCCTCTGGGATTGCTCTCCTTGCCAATTTGCAAAAGAAACTCAAATCAGAAGAAGGCCAATTTTTCCTTCTGAATGTGAGCCAAGATGTGATGGTGATTTTGAAATTATCCAGTTTGGACAAATTTTTTACCATTTTAGGTGGAGAAGCGGAACTTCCGTAATCCACCTTCCTATCTTTAGAGCCGAAAGTACTTTACCTCGGCTCTAGTCACTGGATTTTCCGAATCCTTAGACAACACCCAATCTCCACTTTGGTTTTGGATCCATTTTGAAGCTTCACCTACAACGCCAGTGTTCGTTCCAATTTTGATTTTCCCTTTTTTGGGTTGGCTTGATTGGACAGACACAATTAGATCATAAGGCAAATTCAAACCAAAACTCCCTAATTTCAGACTTGCTAAGTTCCCTTCAATGAGGACTTCGTCGCAGACAACTTCCCTTCCATCTCTCAACTTCACTTTTAATTTGAGAAGGGCATTTGCCTCTTTATTCTGAGTTACATTCTTAGGCGGTTCCTCTGCCTTTTTTTCTGATGTGGGACTTGATTCTGGAACAAGAGGTATTTTTTCTTCTGAAACAACTAAGGCTAAATTTTTTGTTTCTTGTTTGGAATCCTCTAACGAAAGTTTGATTTCATCTTTGATTTGGTTGAGTTCCGTTGTTTCCTCTTTTGATAAATTAGCAGAACTTTCCGTTTTTAGGATTTTTTCAATGATGACAGGTTTAAGGACTAAACTTTTCCCTTCTTCGATATTTTCAGCAGCCTTACTATCACCTAACTTGGTTGCTTCTTCTTTAGAAAAGGCAACTAATGATTTGTTCTCTTGGTAAAAATTTCCAATCAGGAGTAACCTTCGATTGGCACGGATCGCAACTTCCTTATTTTCTTTTTGTTTTACCAACTGGATGTATTCTTTTACTGCATTGGAAGTTTTTCCCAGTTCTTCCATGGAACGAGCTTTTATATATGACTGGTCATTGGTTAGTGTAGGTAAACTTTCTAAGGTTTTGAGTGTTTCTTCATAATCGCCACTCTGGAAAAGTGAATATGCCAATTCTTCAGGTGATTTCTTTTTGGATTTAAGTTCTTCTTTTTTCTTTTGTCCATCCTCTAGAAAACTGATGAGAAGAGATGCATTTTCTGCATAATGAGATCCCGGGAACAAATCAATTGCTTTATTGAGTTTTACATACGCTTTATCGTGGTCTCCCATCATCACCAAACAATATCCGTGGTGTAATAATGTGAAAGCCATCTCATCTGATAAAGTAGCAGTTATTGATTCTTCAAGTTCCTGGTATTTTTTGGAAGCAATCGGATATTTCCTCGTTCTCTCCATATAAAAAGCAAATTGTAATCGGATGATTGTTTTTTGTTGTTCTTCTAGTTCTAGAGGAGACTTTAAATTGAGAAATCGAACAGAATTGATGACATACAAACCAAATTTATCTTTCCAGTTCATTTTAAGATCTAATCCTTCTGTTTCTGAGTTCATGATCCCAGATTCAAGGATATTCACTTTCACTTCAGTCATATAATCATCTTTTGATAAGAACATTTGTTTTAAACGTTCACGCAAAGTCTGCGATGAAAGTTCGTAATTCATCAATTGGTCTCTTAAGATTCCAAATCTTAATTCTTGTAATTTAACACTCACAATGGCTTCTGATGCCATTGCGAAGAATAAGAATAAAAATCCAAACATAGAGAAAAAGAAAAACTTTTTCATTCTGGTACATCAAGGACTAACATCGTAACATCATCCTTATACTCTTCATGTTTTTCATCAAGGAGGGCCATCGCCTTCTCTACAATTTCAGCGTTGGACAAATGAATATTTTCTAATACTACTTCCGTAAAACGATCTAAACCAAACAAACCACCTTCTTTGATTGGTGTTTCCACAACCCCATCCGTATACAGAATGATTTTATCACCTGGTTCAACTGGAAAGGATTCAAGGGAATACTGAATGTCATCTCCCATTCCGAGAGGTGGACCAGAACTGTCGATAAACCGAACTTCTTTTGTGGAAGGACGTATGATAAATGGTGCATTATGGCCTGCATTTACAAATTTAACAACACCTGGTTCATCAAAAACCACAAATACACCTGTAGCAAAAAAGGAAGCTTGGAGTCGATTTGCAATCACTTCACCTAACGAGTTTATTGCGTGGATTGGCGCTGGATTTTCTTTCATGATCGATTGGATTGACATTGCCATAACAACCGTCACTAAAGCAGCTGAAACTCCATGTCCCGATGCATCCGCCAAAAAAAATCCATAAAAGTTTTTTTCAGGAATTTGAAAGTATTGGTACAAATCCCCCGAAACCTCTCGCATAGGTCGGTATAATTTTCCGATATTGAATTTTTTGAATTTTTTAACTGAAGGTAAAAAGAGTTCCTGAACTTCTTTTCCGATTTGGAGTTCTTGGTTAATCTCTTGGTTTAAGCGAGTAATGGTTGTTACCTTATTTTGAATCTCTTCAGCCATTTGGTTAAATGACTTACCTAAACTATCTAGTTCGTCATCACTCTTAAATTTCCAATTGACCCTTGATTCTAAATTACCAGTTGCCATATCCTTAGATGCAATTTCCAAATCACCTACACGTTTGAAAATCGCTCGATACACAAGAATTGCAAAAATGATATGAAAGACAACTCCCCAAATGACAGCATAACCTACTTGGATGTAGAGTTGTTTCAATCTGTCTTGAATACTTGAAATATTAAAATGTGTGTATAAAAATACTTCCTTTCCTTCAGAGAGGCGAATTGGTAAAAGAAAATCGACAGTAAAATCGGATTCATTTAAATCCAAGCTGTATCTGGCTTTGAATAAGTTTCCTTCTTTATCAGCGGAAACTTCCTTCGTTTTTTTGAGTACGGAATCAGGGATGGTTACATTTGAAGTGTTTGATTCAGGTTCTGCTTGTAGGATTTTTCCTTCGGCATCAAAGATCGAAAATTTGTTAATTTCATACAGTTTGAGAGTTTTTCGGAAAACTTCAAAACTTTCATCCCTTTCACTCGAAAGTCCGATGGTTTGGATGTCGGTAAGGATGGTATTAGCCAAATTCTCGGATTGGAACTGGAAGTTTTTTAGGAGTAAATCTGACTGGTTTTCGAAGATCATCACCGTAAAAAAGATGATATTAAGGAAGGCTAAGAGAGAATAAAAGAGTCCAATCTTAAAGCGTAAGGAATTCGTCGTTTTGATTTTGCTTTTGTTCACGGCAATTACTAGTATTGTCGATAATCAAGTGATAGAAATCTATCACAAAATTGAGAATTTCCATTGGTTTTAATGTTCCACATAGCAAAGATTCGTAAGATTGGACCTACCCTTTTTTTCCTTGGGTTGGTCCTATTTGGGTTCGATCTATTTGCTGACAAAATCCGCTTAAAATCGGGGGAAGTACTGAATGGTAAAGTCCAGAATGTTACCCCCACTCATGTGGAATGGGTGGACCAAGGCAAACGGTATAAATTCCCCAATGAAGACGTGTTAGGAATTGATGTAGGTTACGATGGCCTGCCCGCTTGTGCTGATTACAAAACATTTGGGGTGGAAGACTGTGATCTAATCCTCACAAGGCTCACAAAAACAAGTGCTAGTTTTTCCAAAAAAAGTAGTCCCTTGGAATTGGAAACAATCCCGATTCGAAAAATCACAACACTTAAGATCAAAAAAGAATCTGGTCTCCCAGTGGATCGATACATCCAATTTGGTGCAAAAGGAAAATGGGTTTTTAGCAACAAAGAAATCTTCGGAACATACAAATCCCTCGACCGAGGGAAGATGAACTTTGAAACAGAAGATAAAAAAATAGAATCAGCTGATGCACTCGATTTTGAATCTTTTGATTACCAAAATAAATCAGTCATTGCTAAAGTGATTAAAGAAGAAACACCAAAAGTGATTCCAGGCTATGCTTCCATTTCTGAAAAAAAATATGGCAAAGCGGCAATATTGTTTGGGTCTGCATTTCTTTCAGGTATCGGTATGGCATATGAGTACAATATGTCTGTTAAAGCAATTAACCAAGACATTGAATACATCCCAACGGGAGATGGACGTGTATTCTTATTTGCAAATACCATCGGTAATGATCGTTATGATTTCCACAGGCAAAGGTTTACCATTTATGGAGTTGTTTTTGCTTCTATTTTGACATATAGTTTTATAGATAGTTTTTATTTAGGACAAAGAGAATCAAATAAAGAAAATTCACAAGCTGTCTATTTGAAACCGATGTTAGACTACAAACCAAACACATTGTTTAACCAATTGAATGTGTATTCACAAAAACCAAATGAGTTTTTACAATATGGTTTTAGTTTTGAATCTAAATTTTGAATGTCAACGCAGTTATACTTGGACTTTTCTAAGGAATAAATTTTTTAAATTCTGTTTAAAGCGAAAGTAGTTCCACTTCAATAAAAAAGCATATGGAATCGAATCAAGTTGGCACATCACTCCACAATTTCCTTCTTCATTTTCGCGACTCCAAAGGACTCTTCCTTTTAATCCCGAAAAACAATTGAGTCCTAACCATAAATCAAAACTGGCTTTCGTTTCCTTTTCATAATTTTGTGAGGTTGGTAGATAAAACAGATTGGCTTTGATATGAAAAATTGCCGAATTTTCTTCTTTGTTTCCAACATGCATGTCAACCGAACTAAACAATGGTACAGCCAACATTCGATCTCTAAAAAAATAAGGATTTAAAATTCCTGCAAAGAAAAACATCAAAGCAAGGACAATTGGGTACATCACAAATAAAGCAAAATAATCTTGGAGGGCTAAATCTGGAAATTTTCTACCGATCCATTCAGGTGAATCGTATAACAAATAAATCGAAAAAATCCCTGGTACTAAAAAGAAAATCGTCAGTATGGTATGGCGGAGATTTGGGTATTGGAATAAACGAATGCCTGAAGTGGAAATATGTTTTTGGACATTTTGTATCCATCCTTCATGACGATTGTGCCTGCTCAAAATTTCATACTCTTCCATACTCATATCCATTAATTTTAAAATATGACCTGGAACGAGGATCCTTGATTTTGCAATCGTGACCTCAAGTAAAAAAAACAATGCCAAAATACAAATGGGTAAAATGAGAAGGAGGTCAATTTCTTGGAAAAGGGAAAGATTGTACAACCCGTGGAAAAAAACACAGACTAAAAATCCACTGAGTAAATTCCCCCATTTAAAAACGGGATTTTTATGAAAGAGAAACATCATCGTAAAGGCTCCCACGAGACCTCCATTCATCATGTGAATGGGAAGTGCCGTGATGGATCGTAAGACTTGGGACCAAAGTCCAGTGTTAATAAAATAAAGAATGTTTTCAACTAACCCAAAACCTCCTCCCAAAACCAATCCATAAAAGATTCCATCGGTCACAGTGAACTCATCTTGGTTTTTACTAAAAAAGAGGTAAATGCCAAGTAACTTCGCAAACTCTTCCACAAAGGAAGATAGAAAAAAAGAATTCCAAATTGGTCCTCCACTCGGTACTAATTGCAAAAACATTGCTTGTAACCCAATGGCAATCCCTGCGCTAAATAAGGAAAATGCAAGGGCTGTGTATTGTAAAAAACCTTCTGTAAAACGATAAAAATGGAAGCGATAAAACGAATAATAAAACGCGAGAGTACAAAGGTTAATGAGACAAATGACCAGACTGGGAATGGAGATTTGAATGGACATTTACTCTAATTAACGACAAATACAAAGGGGAAAATGAATCAAATCTGAAGGAATCTTTTCCTCAAACCAAATGTTTAACCGCTTTTCTGAGTCCTTCTATCGTCAGTGGAAACATCGGTACAACATCTTCGATGGCCTCAATGGTAGGTGCTCCCCAAAATCGTTTTGGTTCTGGATTTAACCAAACAGAATCAGGGAAATAACCAACCAATTCCTTCAAACATTCCAACCCACTCTTCGCTTTTTTTTCTTTTTCTTCTTTCGAATGGGAATGATACGCATATACATTGTAAGGTGTTCCCATAAGTTCGTAAGGAGCCATGTAAGCATCCCCTACAAAAATAAGTTTTGTATTCTTCCTATACTTTTCTTCAAAATGTTTTAAGGAAATCCGAGATTGGAATTCATGATTGGCATATAGGTATTCATGAAAGATATTATGGAAAAAATAATTATGTACTTCTTTGAAATGGTACAAACCTCTGCTGGCACTGAATAATTTACTGACCCTGTCTGAATGTGGGGTCATACTCCCACCAATGTCCATGATGAGGACAAGCCTTAGGGAATTTTTTCTCTCTCGTTCTTCTACAAGTTCAATTTCTCCGCCATTTTCACAGGTTTTGTCAATGGTTTTGTCAACATGGAGTTCTCGTTTTCCTTCCTTTTTCAAAAACCGGAGTTCTTTCAAAGCTAACTGGATGGAACGAGTGTCTAAAACCTCATCTTCCCGGTACGCTTTGTACTTTCTCTCATTCCAAAGGCTAACACCAGACCTGTTTCCTTCTCCCTCAGTATTCCCACCAATTGATAATCCATTGGGGTTAAAACCAGAATTTCCAAAAGGACTTGTGCCAGAAGTTCCAACCCACTTACTTCCGCCGTCATGCCTCTCTTTTTGTTCGGCGAGTCGTTTTTTTAATTCTTCAATGACTTCTTCCATACTAAGGTTAGGTGCTTTTTGTTTTTGTTCATCAGAGAGATCTTTTGGAATATTTTCTTCTAACCATTCCAAAAGAACTTCACGAAACTGAATCCTTTGTTCCTTCCAACTTCCAAATGTTTTTCCAAATGCTACATCATAAGAATCGTAGTGTTTTAAATCCTTTGCAAAATTGAGCCTTCCTACCCTATACAACTGCTCGAGGGAAATGTAACCTGTGGGATCTGTGAGTTTACGAATACTTTCTAAAAACGCGATGAGTTCTCCCGTGGAACAAGGAACTGTTTCTTTTCGCAGGTTATAGAAAAAGTCGAGGAACATATTAGTTTAAGTACACCCTATAATCATCTTCTGACTTGAATAATGTACCAGCAAACGGGATTTTATTCGATTCTAACGATTCTCCAGAAATTAGTAATACCTGGATCCAATCCAATAACTCACTGGTTGATGGTTTTTTTCTGAGGCTTTCTATTTTACGTATCGAATAAAACATGGCGAGTGCTTTTTCCATAAATTCAGTTTCAATGGAAGGATAATGCGCCTTGATGATTTCTTTCATCGATTCACGTTTGGGAAATTCGATGTAATGGAAAATACAACGACGTAAAAACGCATCAGGTAGTTCCTTTTCATTATTAGAAGTGATGATGACGATCGGGCGTTCTTTAGCTACAATGTGTTCTTTGGTTTCTGGGATAAAAAATTCCATTTTATCAAGTTCGAGTAATAAATCATTTGGGAACTCAATGTCCGCTTTATCAATTTCATCAATGAGAACCACTGACTTTTTTGGATGAAGGAAAGCTTCCCCAAGTGCACCAAGACGAATGTAGTTTTTGACATCCCGCACCCGATTCATTGCTTCTTCTTCAGGGAAACGAGAATCATTGAGCCTGGAGACCGCATCGTAGAAGTACAACCCTTCTTTGGCTAAGCTCGTTGATTTGATATGCCATCTGTAAAAAGGGAGATTTTTGGTTTCTGCAAGGAAACTTGCAAGAAGGGTTTTTCCCGTTCCAGGTTCCCCTTTCAAAAGGAGCGGACGTTTTGTGATCTCTGCCACTTGTACTGCTTCTTTTAAATCTTCTGATAGGATATAATCTGCCATAGTCTTTCCTTTTGGACTCCAATCTTTTTCGAAAAACGGGGGAATCTACTAAAAATTGCTTTTTGAAAGAAATTGGGTTCCCATATTGAGAAATTGGAACGATAGTAAATATATGGGCGATTTCGATAATACCAAGCGAGCCATTGGCGTAGGAAAACTGGACGATTCCCAAAGAAAGGATATGTTCAACAAGTTTAAGAGCGCTGGTGGAGAAGTCATCAAAGAGAAAACTCCTGCAAAGGATGATGACAATAAAAAATCTCGTCCAGAGCCAAAGGTCCGACAAAGCACAGTATCTCGTGGCAATGAGGACAGTCGGCAAGGAAACCGAGGTGGCAGTGGCGGAGGCAGTCCTTCCAAACAAGATTCGAGTTCTTCCAAATCACAACTTGATTCCAAAGCACAGTACGAAAAAGAAATCAGCAGTTTTTCCGCAAGGTTTTCGATCAAATTAAAATGTTGGTTAGCAAGAGTCACTTCCTTTGGGTCAAGTGACCTAACACCTAAGTTCATGCATGATTTTTCGATCCGTGGAAAACAGGCTCTGATCGAACTCCAATACAGTGGAAATGAATTACTCGCAAACCAACAATATTCACCACAACTCAGTAAAGCACTCGATCGGATAAACCCATTACTCATCGAACTTTTAGCGATGGGTCAAAAATTATACAATGGCCCCGAACTGACAGATATCACTGAACCCATCATGACTGCACCTGAATCTCCGGTTGCCATTGAACGAGTCAGAAACCAAATTTATTCTTTGTTTAAAAGAATGTACATTCTTTATCCATACCAAGAAACGTTAAAAAAATCGTTTTCGCAAGCTTACGACGAATTACAAAAGTTAGAAGGGAAACCTGCTCTGATTTATGCGAACAAAAAACGAAAAGTTTTGCAAGAAATAGACACATTGTTTGATGGATTTTTTGATCGTTTGTATCTAGTTGTGATTCGAGCTGAAAATAAAAATATCCCGCTGATATCTCGTTATATGGAGAATCTTCTAGGAATTACACCTGAAGACAAGCCTGGTCAAAGAAAGTCTGGGGAAAATGTTCCAGGTGGAAAACCAGTAGAAACAAAAGAAGATAAAGAAGCAGAAAACGCAAACAAAGAAGAGGAGAAAGAAGTAGAAGTTCCTTTATCCAAAGAACAAGCTTATGGCTTACGTTTGATGCAAATGTATTCAATCCCAAAATTGCGTAAAAAATTTGATCCGAAAAATGAATATGCAAACATTCCCGATGCGGATAAAGCCCTTCTCGCCCTTTTCTATTTTTACGAATTTGATGATGAATATTCCTTTGTAATGACAACCAAAAAAATCGATATCAAACCTGGATCGATAAACGGGGTAAAGGTTGATTACCGTCAAAAGATGTTGGACATTTACGAAAGTACAAGAACCATCATAGACCAATTTCGAATTTACCACGATATACTAAGAGAATTAGAAAAACACAAAGCAAATCCTGGTGCAAATTACATTGAAGCATCTAAAAAGCTAACGGGAATCGAACAAAAACGAACCGGACAATCCAGAACAGTAAGGATGGCCATTAAAGATTTTAGTTTAAAGTCAAGAGACTCCCTTCTCACCCTTATCAAAGATATGAAGGGAAAAAAGGAAATTGTAGCAAACATGAATGATATTTTGACATTGGATTCGATGGAGTCGCGAAAACGACTCAATAAAAAACCAGTCAAACAATGTATCATGGAAGCTTATTGTTACTTACTTGCCTTACATGATCGTATCGAAACGGGAGATCTATTTGGTGGCTTAGTTGAGCTCACTCCAGAACAAATGAAGTCATCGTTTGGCGTGGAGTCAGAATCTGCAAAAGAAAATAATTCACCAGATGTTAGTGATTTGGAGAATGAAACCGAGTCTGGGAACGGAGAAGTGCAATCGACTGGAATTGAAACAACTGCAACTGAGACATCTGACCTAGATGAAACAAATGAAGACAGTATTGATGACCTTTCTGATGATGACATTTTACCAAAAGGAAACCCTTTTTAATGGCAGTCATAAAAATCGCAATTTACCAAAAGAATCTGCACAAACGATTTACCCATGATGAAATTGTAAAAATACAACAAAGTAAGGCACATTTTTTATTACTCCCTGAAGGTTACCCTCACCTGTTTCAAAGTGTTTCTCCGAAAGAAGGAACAAAACACGAAAAAGAATACCAAGATCATATCTTAGAAATTTCCGAGAAATTTACTGGAGTGATCCTAGGTGGTAGTCACTACCGAAATAATGAAAGTGGAAATCTGGTGGCTGCATTACCAATTGTCCAATCACTTGTGTTAGTTGATTTTTATGAGAAAAAAACACCTAATCCATCTGTGGACATTGAAGTGAAGGAAGGTCTAACGGAGTCAATTTTCATTATGGGTGGACTTCGATTTGGATTATTACTTGGTGAAGATATACAAAACAAATCCATATGGGAAGAATTCAAAAAAGAAAATATTGAAATCATTTTCCATTTGGATACTGCAAATCCTAATCGGACATATGAAGATGATTTAAGTGATTACGAAAACCTTGCAAAAGAAAAAAACATTCATTTAATTCGTGTTTGTGGATCTACGGAAGGCAAACCTGCTAGAAGTTTGTATGCATCTCCCTCAGGCATTAATTGGAAAGTGGGAAAAATTGAAGAAGATAAAGATGTTTTTAAAACCTTATCTGTCAATGTGATGAGAAGTTATTTATTATAAATTACCAATCGGAAACAGTTCCGAGAAAAACCTAGAGGTACCGAAAACACTCAGCCATTTAAGAAATCTTAGAGGATTACAAACTTCTTAAATGGGTAGATTAGTTCCAAATTTAAAGTTGGATTATTTTTTATCCAATTCCTTCCAATCCATTGTGAATAATAAAATCACGATTCCGATGGAAACACAAGAATCTGCTACATTAAACGCAGGCCATCTGTCAAAGAGCAAAAAGTCTGGCCATTCAAAGTCCAAAAAGTCTACAACTCCGATAAATTCGATCCCAGGTTTTTCAGGGCTAAATCCAAATCGGAATCCCGAACCTGGAATTTTGACAAAAAATTTGTCTAAAAAATTACCAAAGGCACCTGCCATTACAAAGTTCCAACCCCAAACATTTCCTAAATCAGAATTTTGCCATCGATAAAAGATTAAAAAAACAATCGCAAATCCTGTTGCGAATAAAGAAGGTAATGCATTGTCTTGGAATAATCCAAACACAAATCCTGTATTAAAAGTAAGTGAAAGTCTAAAAAAATCACCTAACACAGGAATACTTTCATGTGCGTACATCTTTGTAATGATGATATATTTAGTGAGTAAATCTAAAAAAAGTCCAAAGGCCACAAATGCCAAGTAACCAGGTTTAAATACAGAAAAAAATGGTGTGTTAGGTAATTTCATACGGGGGATCGTTCTTTTTTACGTTTATTTTAGTTTCCAGAAACTTAGACTGGATTTTGCAAGTGACCAGAAACTAAGTCCTGATAGTATATAAAATATTATGCTTGGTTCTTTCCATAATTTTTCAGCATAATGCATTCCAAAATAGAAAAATAGTGTGCCTAAAATTCCAAAAGTGAGAATTTCTCTAAGTTTTAGTTCTGCCCATTTATGATCTTGTTTAGGCTGAAATTCACCTCGATTCCACTTATATAAAAAATCGTTTAGTTCTTTGGGTAAAGAAAACAAACTCGTTAGAAATTCTTCCCCTTCGTCTCGCCAAAGTTTCTTAAAACTACTTCCTTTGAGTACAATTTGTGAAAAGGGTTTCTCAGCATATTCTATCATGGATCGAGTTGGATCTAAATAGGAAAAATTTCCAAGGAGCAATGCTAAAACTCTATGTAAACTTAGGAAATTTGGTGGGAGTTTCAAACTAGCTAACAATTGTTTTAAACTAACCTGGATTTCTTTTAAAAAACGCAGATCATCTCCTGGACGTAATGTATCTAAACTTAAGTTTCTAAAATGGTTTGTGTCTGCTAAAATTCGATTTAGTTTTTCCAATGAGTATTTTACAATCTTAGTTAGTTCTTCTTTCGATAAGGATTCTGTTACGGCACCTAATTCATACATGGATTCTGAAACCAGATGGTAATCTTTACGCATGGCACCCACCAAGATATGCTCAAGGATTTGTGTTTCTTCTTCAGAGATTGACTGAACGGCACCAAAATCGATTAAACATAATTCTCCTGTTTCCATAAAAATCAAGTTTCCTGGATGAGGATCAGCGTGGAAAAAACGATAATCAAATACCATTAAGATATATGCTTTGATTAATTTTTCCAAATTTGGATTTCGTTTGGAATAAAGGGGTTCCCCTTCTAATTCAGTAATCTTTTTTCCTTCTACAAATTCAGTGACTAAGGTATGCCGACCACAAAGTTCCTCAATGGGATTTGGAATGTAAAAATCTTTTTCTAAAGCAAACATTTGTTTGAGGATTTTCAAATTCTTTAATTCTGTTCTAAGATCCAATTCAGCATGTATCATGGATTGTAGTTGTTCGATTACCTCTTTGCCTGAGATTTGAATGACAAAACGATCAATGATCCAAACTACTTTAGAAATAGTTTTTAGATCAGACTTGGCTGTCTCTTCTATCCCTGGGTATAAAGTTTTAATGGCTACTTTTTTGTTTTGGTAGGTACCGATATGGACCTGCGCTGTCGAAGCACTTGCATAGGATACTTTGTCTAATGTTTCAAAAAGTTCAGACATGGGTTTTCCAAAATCTAATTGCCAACGTGTATTGATTTCAAAGAAGTCTCTTGGAGGAATTTTATCTTGTAGGTCTTGTAATTCCCAAAGGAATTCTTCAGGTAGGATATGAAACAGGTTACTGACAAACTGACCTATTTTGATGTAAACTCCCCCTAGTTGAAAAAATAAGTTCTTAGTTTCGATCCCTTTTTTTTTCAAAAAAAGTATCCGCTTTCTTTCATAATTCTCTTTTGAAGATATTCTTTTGATCCATTTGGTAAGGTAAAGATACTGAAGGTATGTTTTGAGAACAAATGAATAAACAGATACCGATCGATTCTTGTTTGGTTTCATGAATTAGTGCCTATAAATAGATTCGATACTTTCTAAAATTTGGATATTCTTGGACAATGTTCCTTCCATATGATTTGATTTCCCATGAATGACAGATTGAATTTCTTTATAGATTCCCAAAAACGCATTGGAAGATTCCGGTTTTGGAAACTGTTTGGGTATGTAGGATTTGAGGCTATGGAATCCTTTATACAATTGGGAAGGTGTTGACTCAAAAAACTGAAAACCGTCATTTGAACATATGATACGATGTGAACTTGTATGGATATCGATTTCAAATTGAAAATAATCTCTTCCACCAGATACATCTAAAATAATTTCTACATTTTGTTTAGTCTCAAAACAAGCAAAAGCCCTTGTTTCGATCATTCCTTTTTTTGGTCTTTCCATTTTTGCATAAATCAGTTTTGGTTTTCCAACAAGCCAATGGATGAGATCCAATGCATGTGTTCCATCGTGGAGTAATGGCCCACCACCAAACTTTGAAAATGCGATTCCTGGATTTTTTGCTGAAGTGAAAACGGAGGCACGAATGGATTTTAAGATTCCGAAATTCCCTTTTTTTAATTCATCCCGTACAAAAAGATAACTTGGGTGGTATCTCCTTTCATGATTGATCCATACCTTCGCATTTTTTGCCTTTGACAATCTTGCAATCGCCATCGCTCCCTTTTTGGACATAGCGACTGGTTTTTCAATGAGGAGGTTTCTGATTCCAAGTTGTAAACATTCCTTTGCAACCATTTCATGGGTATGGCTCGGAGTTGCGATAATCGCGAAATCAATGGGCAACGATTTGTTTTCGACAAGCGAACCTGGAAACACTGTTTCCGACTGTGTTTTCCATTGGTTTTGGAATTCTAAACATACCTCAGGATTCGAATCAAAACCGGATACAAATTGAAAATGGCTTTTTCCCCAAGGAGACATGAGCACACCCATATGAGTGCAAGGTTTTTTCCGAAAAGGATCCTTTTCCAGTTTGGAAGCAATTCGTCCAAGACCAATGAGAATCGTTTTGATTTTAGTTGGTTTCATTTAAGTTTTTCTTTAAAATCTTTCTTTCTTGGAGAATCTGGCTTAGAAGCTATGATCGCACCATTTGAATATTCCCTGTCAACTATTCTAAGTTTGTTTTCGATGAAACCAGATTGGGAGAACCCAAAGAATCCAAAATTTCGATGGATTTCAACCTCGTCTCGGGAAATCAAAAAGGACACAGTTTTTGTCCCTCTTCGTGCAGAAAGAGATGGTCATCAGTTCATTGCAGATGCATTGAAAGCCGGAGCTTCTGGATTTTTGTGTGAGAAAAATCATCCAATTCTCAAAACACTTTCAAAGGAAGACCAAAAAAAAGCAATTTTTGTCAAAGATACTTTAGTTGCTTTAGGGAAACTATCAAATTACCACAGAAATCGTTTTAACCCAACCATCATTGCCATCACTGGATCTTCAGGTAAAACTACCACAAAAGATCTATTAGGTGGCCTATTTTCCTATATGGATTCTAATTCCATTGTGATAACAGAAAAAAATTACAATAACGAAATTGGTGTCCCATTTACTCTTTTCCGGATCACGGAATTAACAAGAGTTGTTATTTGTGAAATGGGTATGAACCACCGAGGGGAAATAGAAAGGTTATCAAAAATTGCAGAACCTACTCATGCTTTAATCACCAATATTGGTTCAGCACATATTGAAAATCTAAAATCGAGAGAGAATATTGCAGAGGAAAAATCTGATATTATCTTGGGATTAAGATCTTCTGGAGTACTCTTTGTACCTGATGATTTGGATTTTTTGGATCGTATCAAACAGAAATCAAGAAAACAAAATGTAAAATTGGTTGTTTGGAAACATGCAAAAAATCCTGAATTAAAAATCAACTCGATCGAAAAAAATGGATTTAAACTACAATGGAAAAAGGAAATCATTCATTGGAAAATTCCTGGTTCCAAACTTCTCAGTAATGTACGTGGTATGATCGCTGTAGGTTCTTTTTTTGGAATTCCTGAATACCAAATGAAACGAACAATCCAATCATACAAAAGTCCAAACAAACGACTCAACATCAAAAAAGGTTATTTTACGATCATTGATGATAGTTATAATGCAAACCCAGAGTCTGTTTTATCCAGTATTGATGCAAGTTTGCAATATGCCCAAGGAAAGGAAATTGTTTGGGTCTTAGGGACAATGAAGGAACTTGGAAAATTTTCTAAATATTATCATGAAAAAGTTGGGAAAGAATTGGAAAAAACGAGTAAAGGAACCTTACTCGCATTTGGCGAAGATACAATTCCTATGGTAAAACAGTTTTCACGCGGAAAATATTTTCAGGATAAACATGGTATCATTTCTTATATCAAAAATGAGATTCCGAAAGGTGCTGTGATTTTAATCAAAGGATCTAGGTCTATGAAAATGGAAGAAATTACCTCTGAACTTGAATCATTTAAAGGTTGATTGCGAAATAGGTTTTTTTAGATTCAACGTATGACAAACCTAGTACCAAAAGTTGCAGTGATTATGGGATCTTATTCTGATTGGGATACCATGAAGGAAACCTGTGAAATCCTGACTGAATTTGGTATTCCATTTGAGAAGGAAATTGTTTCCGCTCACCGTTCGCCTGAACGAATGTTTGATTTTGCAAAAAATGCAAAGGAAAATGGGTTTGGTGTTATCATTGCAGGTGCTGGTGGTGCTGCTCATCTTCCTGGAATGACAGCTTCCCTAACCACATTGCCCGTATTAGGTGTGCCAATACTATCAAAGGCTTTAAATGGAATGGATAGTTTACTTTCAATCGTGCAAATGCCTAAAGGAGTGCCAGTAGGAACACTTGCCATTGGAACCAGCGGTGCAGCGAATGCAGGTTTACTTGCGGTTCGTATCCTTTCTCTACTGGATCCAAAACTTTCTAAAAAACTGGAAGAATATGCGAATACAAATCGGGTCTCTGCTCTTTCGAAAAATGACCAATTGGTTTAGGAAATTGAAATGAAACTTGGTGTATTGGGTTCGGGCCAATTAGGGCAAATGATGTGTTTGGAAGCAATTCCGCTTGGTCACGAATTTTATTGTTATTCACCAGATCAAAATTCACCTTCACAGAAAGTTGGAGCAAAAGAGACAGTTGCATCCTACGAATCTACTGCTGATTTAAAAAAATTTCTGAGGAATATTGATGTATTAAGTTTTGAATTTGAAAATATTCCCAAACCAACTTTAGAGTTTCTAAAACAACAAACGGATACTCCTGTTTATCCGCAAGCACAAGCACTCATCATTGCACAGGATCGTTTTCTTGAAAAATCACATTTCCGCAAACTTGGTTTTCGAACCGCTGAATTTTTTCATTTAACCAAAGAGACTTCTAAATTTGAGGTATCAATTCCATTTCCATGGATCATTAAAACTTTGCGTTTTGGTTATGATGGCAAAGGACAAGTGAAAATTCAGAACCTAACTGAATACAAAGAATTTTTAGAAAAAGCATTCCAAAACGAAGGTTCTGAATACTTGATTGAAGAAGTGATTCCATTTCAGAAAGAAATTAGTATCATTTTAACTCGTTTCCAAAATGGAGACATTGTTTGTTATGGTGCAGTTGAAAATGAACACAAACATCATATCTTAGATTTATCAATTTTTCCTGCAAGGATCCCAATTGGACTTAATTTAGAATCGATTGAACTTGCTTCTAAACTTGCTCTATCCTTACAGTATGTAGGAACGATGGGTGTAGAATTTTTTGTAAAAGACAATTTATTGTACTTAAATGAATTTGCCCCAAGACCACATAACACTGGTCATTATACACAAGATTGTCAAAGTTTTTCTCAGTTTTACCTTCATGTGCAAGCAATTTCCGGAAATGTTCCACCAACAGATGTTAGACCGAAGCCAACTTTAATGAAAAATATATTGGGTAATCAGTATAATGAAAGTTTGAAAATCACTGAGGAACTCTTAAAAGACGATCGGTACCGTTTGCATCTGTATGGTAAAGAAGAAGCAAAACCAGGAAGGAAAATGGGTCATATGAATTTTAAGGGAACCCTGGAAGAAGTAAATCCCCTATTCCATGAGTTATAATCGAAAATTTTAATTTTGATGATTTAATAAGTAAGTTCCCCAATCTCTAACATTTCCGGCTCCCAAACAAAGCAGTATATCACCTTTCAGTAATTTAGATTGGATTTCATTTAAATCTTCTTTCACAAGTCCACTCAAAAAAACAGTATTGGTTTTGTCTACCAACGGTAAAAAACTCATCGATGAGATCCCATCAATCGGAGTTTCTCCAGCTGAATAAATGGGTAATAGGTATAAATAATCTGCACCCAATAGTGAATCCGCAAGTTCATTTAACAATAATTTGGTTCTGGTATATCGATGTGGTTGGAATACAACATGGAGTTTCCCATTTGCCTTATTTTTCTCTTTTAAGGATTGGATAACCATACGAATCTCTGTAGGATGATGACCATAATCATCGATAACAGTTACACCATTCCAAGTTCCAAGAATTTCTTGTCTTCGTTTGACTCCAATGTATCGAGAGAGGATTTCAATCGATTTTGTCGGAATGATTCCTAATCTTAAAGCACAAGTTAGGGCAACGAGTCCATTGGTTAAATAATGGATACCAGGGTAAGGTAAGGTAAGTGAATATTTGACATTTTCAAATACAAAATACAAACAATCAGAAGTGATTTCATATTCAATGACAGTCATTTGATTTTGGTAATTTGAATCTAAATATTGAAACCATTCTTCGTAAGTTTGTTCTTTTGATACTAGGATATTGAGGTGAAATTCTTTATCAAAAACTATCGTTTCGTAGTTTGATTTTAAGACAGACGTTATGCCTGGATCATTTGCAAATAATACAGCTTCTCCAGGAACATCAAATCCCATATATGTTAGGAATGCTTGTTCCAGATTTTCTCGGGTATGATAGTAGTCCAAGTGATCATTATCAATGTTTGTAAGCAGACGGAAATTGGCTTTGTGTTTTAAAAAAGTACCATCTGATTCATCTGATTCATAGACTGCGTAAACACCTGATCCAATTTTCCCACCTCTTTTTTGTAACAAACTGGTATCACCACCAATCATGATGGTTGGATTGAGCCCCATTTCCGTTAAAATTTGAGATACCATGGTTGTAGTAGAAGTTTTGCCATGGCTACCAGCAACCGAAATGGATTTTTGTTTGGAAACAAGTAAGTGCATGAACTCAGATCGATGTTTCAAAGGAATGTTTTGTTCTTTGATACGATTGAAAACTTCTTTATGTTTGTCATTGATAGCGGAACTGTAGACAACCATTTGAATTCCATTTAGAGGAATTTCTTCAATAGAATGGTATAAAACCACTCCACGTTCTTTCAAATAATCAGTAATATCAGAATTTTTTTGATCGTATCCGATGACCGGGATTTCTAAATCGAGTGCCATATGAGCTAAACTCGACATTCCACTACCACCAATTCCTAAAAATAATACTGGACCCTTTATCATTGCTAAGGCCTATTTAGTTTCCGAAAAAAAATATGAAACTGTTTGGTAAGCTGCATTTACATTGGATAGTGCTAAACTAACGTGTCCCATTTCTCGTAACACTTCAGAATGATCCTTCCAAGATAATAGAAATTTTACAAGTTGTGTTGGATCCTCACTGGTTGAATGAATCGTGACTGCTGCACCTTCTTTCTCCAGATAATTGGCGTTTGCCTTTTGGTGGTTATCAGCTGCAAATGGATACGGGATTAAGATCATGGGCAAACCAAAAACCAAACACTCTGCAACAACACCTGCTCCAGACCTTGCAACTACTAAATTTGCCCACTCATAATTTGGTTTCATGTCATTGGCATATGATATAATTTCTGCATCATCATTCGCTTTTTTCTTTGTTTCATCATAAAGGTTTGTACCTGTTAATAATCGAAACTTATACTTAGATGCAATTTCCGAATTTTCCATTGCCTTAAGAATCATTTGGTTTAGTTGTCTTGCACCTTGTGATCCACCTAATACAAGAACGTTGATAGTGTTTTTTTTACCCTCATGTAGATTTTCATTTTGGCGGATATTTAGATGTTCTGGAACTACACGTTTACGAATGGGATTTCCAATGATTTTCCCTGGTATTTTAATTTCTTCTACAATAGGAAAACTAAAGGCAATTTTTTTGGCAAATTTCGCAAATACACGAGTGATTTTCCCAGGAACACAATTTTGTTCACAAAGGTACAAAGGTTTTCTAAAAAGGATGGCATATAGAATTGCAGGCAAACTGGAATACCCACCCATTCCAATGACCGCATTTACCTTTAAGTTTCGAAATACAATAATTGTTTTGATAAATGGTACAATGAATAAAATAGGATAAAGAATCGTTTTGATTCCTCCCAATTGGGGGATATTATGCCAAATCACTTCACAAGGAGGATTTAAAAGGTCTGGATTGTTTTGGTTCCGCACAAGTGAATGGATGTATACAGACTCAAAACCAAACACATTTACTTTTTCACTTAAAATCTCTGCGAGTGCTACACCCGGTGAGATATGCCCACCTGTTCCACCCGCTGCAATCATTATCGATCCACTCATACGACCAAATTCTCTTTACACGTAATGTTGGCAAGAATTCCGAAAAGGATAAAAATTGTAAGTAAGGAAGAACCACCATAACTTAAAAAAGGAAGAGAAATTCCTGTCACGGGCACAATTCCTGTGATCACAAATAAGTTTAAAATGGTTTGGAATCCAAATAAAATTAGTATCCCCGCACCTAAGAAGTAACCCAATTTATCTTTCGTTCTTTGTAAGAGTAAAAAAATTCGAACCATCAAAAACAAAACAACCAAAAGAAAAAAACAAAATCCAACAAAACCAAAATCTTCTACATAGGAAGACAATACAAAGTCTGTATGGCTATAAGCCAAATACCTGTGGGCATAACCTGTTCCTATCGCTTTTCCACTTGTTCCACCATCAAAAAAAGCACGAAAACTTGTAACCAATTGGTGCCCTTCATCAAACCGAAACTTATAAGGATCGAGCCATATCTCGAGTCTTTTTTTACGGTAACCTACTTGTGTCACAAGTACAACTAAAAGTGGAATCACTGATGCACCTAAAATAAACAATCGTTTCATTGGGAAACCAGCTAACAATACAAAGAAAAAAAGAACTAGTAGTAACTCAACTGTCGTTCCAAATGCAGGTTCAATCACAATGAGCAGTAATGTTAAAAAAATAACAACCAAAGAAACGATCTTCTTTCGATCCCATTTGATTTTTTTAAAATCAAAATTATAAAAGAAGTAAGAAGCAAAAAGCAAAATACTGATCTTCGAAAATTCTGAAGGTTGGATTTGAAATCCCGCAATTTGGATCCAACGGTTAAAACTTCGCCCGTAACTTGTTCCAACAGACTTACCCAAACCAGGAATGAAAACAGCAACAAGTAATAATAAACTAAGGAGAGAAAAAACAAATGACCATTTAACCAAAAATTGGTATGGTATTTGGCAGAAAATAAGAAATAAAACGACTCCTACTGCACCCCATAACAATTGTTTTCTTAAATAATAATATGAATCGGAAAACTCTCTTTCGGCTGGAATCACAGAAGCACTGAACATCACGATGATTCCCATTCCAAAAAGTAAAAACATGAAAAAGAGTAAAGGTCCGTCAAAACGAGACGAACCAAATCGCAATAAATTTCGTATGGAACGAAATATTTCCATTATTGGATTTTCAATGTAGAGAGAGTGATAATGGCAAGGATGATCCCAATGATCCAAAATCGAATGACTACTTTCTCTTCTGACCAACCGGAAAGCTCAAAATGATGGTGGAGAGGAGCCATTTTAAAAATTCGTTTTCCAGTTAATTTAAATGATCCTACTTGTAAAATGACACTAACAGCTTCTGCCACAAAAATGCCACCAAGGATCACGAGTAAAATTTCTTTTTTTAACATGATAGCCACAAGCCCAAGAGTCGAACCTAAAAACAGAGATCCTGTATCTCCCATAAACACTTGTGCAGGATGGCAATTGAACCATAAAAATCCAAGTAAAGCACCTGAGAGTCCAGCAAGGAAAACAGAGTATTCGTGAGAACCTGGTAAATAAGGAATGTGCAAATAATTGGCAGCTGAGGGAGTGCCTGATACATATGAGATAAGTGCAAATGTTGCTGTTGAAATCACAACCGTGCCAGATGCCAATCCATCTAATCCATCTGTCAAATTTACTGCATGGGAACTACCGATTAACACGAGTATTGCGAATGGAACAGCCAAAAATCCTAAATTCCAAACTGGACCTTTCACAAAAGGTAAAAACAAATCAGTAATTGTAAAAATGATTCCTTTTTGCGGATTTGTATTGGATTTGCCAGTAAAATAAAAATATAAAGTAGTGATTGTCACTGCAAATAGTATCGTGACAACAAATTTGGTCCTTGCTCTCATCCCACCTTTGATTTTTTTTACAGACTTCATATAATCATCAGTAAATCCAAGTCCAGCAAATAGGATGGCAGAGATTAAAAGTAAAATAACATTTAGATTGGTTAAATTGCCCCATAACAAAGTAGAGATGGTTAATGATAAAATCATAATCAATCCCCCCATTGTAGGTGTTCCTGATTTGGTTGCATGGGATTGTGGCCCATCATTTCTCACAGACTCACGAAATTTTAAGGATAATAAAAAGGAAATGAGTGATTTCCCAAAAATAAAGGTGATAAACATAGAAGTAAGCCCTGCCATCATTGCACGGAGAGTTACATAACTAAAAACTCTTAAAAAACCATAATCATTACCAAATGTTTCATAAATCCATTGGAACATACTCTATCCTCTATCGTTAGGTGTTTAAATTTAAAAATGCACTTTCTATTTCTTCAAAATCAACGAACTTAATTTTCTCTTTTCCAAGGATTTGGTATGTTTCGTGACCTTTTCCTGCCACTACCAAAATTCCATCCTTTTCTAACAAGGAAACAGCTCGTTTAATGGCAAGGCTTCGGTCTGTAATTTTTTCATACCGTTTGAAACCACGCGAAAAACCTGCTTCGATTTCATCGAGAATCATTTCAGGATTTTCGGTTCTTGGGTTGTCAGATGTTAATATCACATAATCAGCAAGAGTTTCGGCAATTTTAGCCATTTGCGGACGTTTTGTTCGGTCACGATCACCACCACATCCAAACAAACATATGAGTTGTTTTGGTCGAATTTCAACACAACTTTTTAAAATATTTTCCAATGCATCAGGTGTATGAGCATAATCAACCACCGCAATGCGAGATTTGTCTGGAAACGGAACTACATGAAAACGTCCAGGAACAGTAGGAATTGTTTCCACTGCTTTTACCACATCATCCCAGGGAAATCCAAGTTCGTATGCAATGGACATTGCAAAAGCCGTATTAAAAACATTAAAATTACCGAGTAAGTTTGTATGAACAGTTCTCACCTCGATAAAGGGTAGGTTTTTTTCCTTTTTATGGAATCTGTATTCACTTCCCAATAACGAAAGTTTTGTGTTGCTGTAATGGAATTCTCCAGATTTACCTAGAATATAGATCGGTGATTTTAAATTAGATTCTCTTATCCTTTGGATCATTTTGTCACCAAAGGATACATCTCCTGCCACGAGACCGAATTTATTTTTTACCGATGACTGTTCGAGTAATTGAAAGATTTTAAATTTACTTTCAAAATAATCATCCATACTTTCATGGAAGTCTAAATGATCCTGAGTTAAATTCGTAAATCCAGCACAAGTAATTTCAAGACCAGAAACCCTTCCCAATTTTAAACCATGGCTACTCATTTCCATGAATACATATTCCACACCTTCTTCTACCATCTCTTTGAGTAATAAATTAAGGGAAGAAGCATCCGGTGTGGTATAACCAGATTCTAAAATACGATCTAAAATTTGGATTTGGACTGTACCTATGAGAGCAACTTTTTTACCTAATTTTTTTGCAATATGAAACAAAATGAAAGTTAAGGAGGTTTTTCCATTTGTACCAGTAATCCCAATGATTTTTAATTTTTTGGAAGGATATCCCAAGAGTAAGGATGCTAATTTTCCATGTAGATCACCTAACGGCTCATCTGATTCCAGTAGAGTGGAAAATAAACTAAGACTCTTTAATTTTAAATTTCGTTTGGAAACCAAAACCACTTGGCAACCCAACTTGTGAGCCATTTGTAAATAAGATTCTAATACATCATCACTTCCCATAGGAAGGACAAAAATATCACTCGGAGTCAGTTTGCGACTATCAGCCCAAACATAGTGAATTAAAACGTCACTTTCTCCTTTAATGAGTTTAATCTCTGGAAATTTTTTTAGGATATCAATGAGTTTCATGGATTTGATTTAGAGGGTAATTCCGGTATCGGTGGAAGTTCGATGGTTACGGTTCGATTGCCAAGACTGATGGGTAAAAATTGATAGGTCCTTCTGTATAAAGTTTCAATTCGTTCTGCAGAGGTATACGATACAATTCCAATTTTTAATTCGTCATTCTTTCGCTTTAACTCTTCTTTGGTGGTCGTCCGTTCATGGATATACCTTTGTAATTTGGCCTTTTCCAAGCCTTGCCAAACATGGAAGAAAAAAAAACCTAAAAATGGGAACAACAGAACGAGTCCTTGGAGTGGCTCCAAAAACTCGAAAACCATTTTGGGGAACGATTTTAATGAAAGGGTCATTTTTCCCATCTACTTTCTTTTATCGGTTCAATTTTTCGAAGACCTCTTAATTTTGCTGACCGAGAGGCTCTGTTTTCTTTGATTTCCTGGTCAGTCGGTAAGATCGGTTTTTTGGTAAGGATTTCGAATTCGTTTGTCGCTTTTAAGTCCCGGAATGTCCATTTGACAATTCTGTCTTCCAAAGAATGGAAGGAAATACATGTGAGAACTCCCCCAATTTGTAGGCAGTTTGCTAGTGAACGAATACCCTTTTCAGCATGGACTAATTCTTCATTCACTTCAATGCGAAGTGCTTGGAAAATACGAGTCGCAGGATGTGATTCTTTTGGCCAAAATTTTCTTGGGATGGAAGCTTCGACGAGTTTCACAAGATCAGTGTTGGTTTCGAATTTTTTTTTGTGTCTCGACTGTACGATGTTATTTGCAATTTTTAATGCCCAACGTTCTTCCCCGTATTCCCAAAATACTTTTTTTAAATGTAAAACCGAACTATAATTCACAACATCGGCAGCTGTTTTTTGACCCACTTGTGGTTCCAGGCGCATATCCAATGGTTCCTCGTTTTTAAAGGTAAAACCACGTCCTGAATGCAGAAAATGGAAAAGTGAAACTCCTAAATCCACAAGGGCTCCGTCAAGTCCCGAACAACCAACTTCCTCGAGTAAAGTGCGGTCCACTTCTGAAAAATTCATTTGAAAGGCATGTACCCTGTCTAGTGAACCAATTTCCTTTTGGATTTCTTTTTTTGCCCGTTCCAACATAACGGCATCACGGTCGATCAGGATGAGTTTTGCTTCAGGGAAGGTTTTTAAGATCAGTTTGGAATGGCCACCCTCTCCAGCTGTCCCATCCAAAAACCACATTGGGTTTGGATTTTGTGCCTGTTGTAATAAGGAAATAACTTCGTTCGGTAGGACTGGTATGTGGGGAGATTCTAACACTGTTACTTTCTTACTGTATAGCTGTCAAAATCCTTGCAATCCTTTAATCCTTCTCTGAGATTGAAAGTATCCATGAGTTCCTATGAAGAACATTCTTTACGAAAAAACCTCTTTAGTGTCGGCAAATTGGGTTATGCCAAAGGGGACAGACCCAATGTGGAATGTATCCTTTGTGGTGTCAGAGACAAAAACGAAATCGTTCCCAACTTAACCATTGCGGAAACAGAACTTTCCATCGTATCCATCAATTTATTTCCCTACAATCCTGGCCATATCATCATTTTCCCAAAACGCCACATCATCAGTTATTTGGAACTGACTAGTGAAGAAGCATTGGACATCCACATCCTCACCCAAAAAACAATGAGGATCTTAGAAAAACAATGGAAGGTACAAGGTTTTAACACAGGGTACAACCTAGGAAAAAACAGTGGTGGATCCATCCCTCACATCCATGAGCACATTGTACCAAGGTTTCCGAATGAAGCAGGATTTTTAGATGTTCTTTCCAATACAAGGATTGTCATCTATGAACCCTACCAAATGTGGGAAGACCTAAAAACTCTTTGGTCGAAAGAAGAAGGATAAACCTTCACTGTTTTTTCTGGTAAATCGTATGGCCAAGAAATTTGAATTGGTCAGAGATTCCAAACATAGTTTCTGAATGGCCTAAAATCAAATATCCCTTCGGTTTCAAACTCACTTCAAAATTTTGGAACAAAGTTTTTTGTGTCGGCTTGTCAAAATAAATGACTACATTCCGACAGAAGATTAAGTCGAGTTTGTCCGTGATCGGAAAAGGAAAATGCAGAAGGTTAATTTGACGGAAGTCAACGAGCGCCTTCAGGTGAGGTTTTACTTCATAAAACACATGGTCTTTTTCGGTGAATTGGTTGAAGTGTTTTTTCTTCAATGTTTCAGAGACAGGTTCCAATCGATCATCCCGGTAGACACCTTTTTTGGCAGTGGTGAGTACTTGGGTGTCAATATCGGATGCATAAATTTTACAATTCCAACCTGGTTTATTTTGGAAATAATCATACACTGTGATTGCGATCGAATAAGGTTCCTCTCCTGTGGAAGATGCAGAACACCAGATGCGCAAATTTTTTGAAGCCCCTGTTTCTTGGGCTTCTTTTTCCAACTGAGGGAAATAATCGTTTTTTAAAAATTCAAAATGGTGGTTTTCACGAAAAAAATCTGTTTTATTCGTTGTTATGCGATTGATGAGTTCTTGCATTTCCTGGGTCGCAAAATTTTGATCCATTTTGAGTTTCGCCACATAATCCTCAAAACTTTGGATCCCAAGTGTACGTAACCTTGCGTTGAGTCTAGACTGCACCATGATTTTTTTGTGCGGAGCAAGGAAAATTCCTGCTTGTTTGTACACTAAATTTTTGATGAATTCAAACTCGGCATCACCGATTGTGTTTAAAGATGTTCGAAAGTCCAATTTGCCCTCACGAAGATTCAACAGAGTTTTTTGATTCTGACAAGTTGTTTTTTCCAATGGAGGTCGCTTCTTGAAGATTGGTATCGTAAAACACCTAAATGCACGCCCACTTACCCTCTATTTTGAAAAGTCCCCTGAATTTACCCCCGTGTATGAGAACCCAAGTGTCCTCATCGAACTATTAAAACAGGGAGAACTCGACTGTGCGCTAGTTTCTTCCATCGAATGTGAACGAAACAAAGACAAATTTGATTATACAAAGATTGTAGGAGTTTGTGCTCGTGACGTCGTGCGTTCTGTTTTATTCTTCCATAATCAAACAGAACCAGGGATTCCCAATATTGTTTACACAGACAAAGGTTCAAGGTCCAGTGTTTGTTTATTACAATGTTTATTCCATTTGGAATATGGGAAAAAAATCGAAGTAGTTCCCACTGATGCTCGTGAAATTTCCAAAATGATGGATTCAGGGATTGGTTCTCATTTATTATTTGGAGACCATGCTCTTTTACAAACTCCTATCGATGGGTACCGCGCCATTGACCTTGCCGAGTGGTGGAATCGAATCACGGGACTTTATTTTTGTTTTGCGTTTTGGGCTTATCCAAAAGGAAAAGAATGGGACAACCAAATCTTTTTGAAAGCACTCGAGTATGGACTCAAAGAACTTCCAACCATTATCAGCGAAGAAAAACGACTTCCTATCGCCATAACTGAGCGTTATCTCAAGCAAGAGTTACACTATATTCCCGAGAAAAAAAATTTAGATGGTTTTGCCTTATTCATCCAAACCGCCAGGAGTTTGGGACTACTCTAATTTAAAAAAACCGGATTTTGTATTCCCAGGTTTTTGTATCTGGATTTTCTAATGTCTCTTGTAATGGGATTTGGTAGACCAAATTACCAAGTCCAATAAAACCACGATTGGAACTACATTCAGAATCTTTCGGAAACAGAACTTTGAATTGGATCTTACCTTCCCTTAACAAACGTGAGGTTTCCGAAATGATTTTTTTCTCTCCAGCACTGGAATCAAGAATTGCATTGTCCGTAAGATTGGGGAAGTCTCTTTTGACAGTCAAAGATCTTGGTTTTTGTTTGATCGAAAATGTACCGATGAGAACACCCTCTAGGTGAACTGGATCTTCAAAATCCAATTTATAGGAAACCTTTCCTTTTCGTTTGAAATACATATCAGTTGTTTCTGATTTTTCTAATTCTCGAAAGGTAAAATCTCTTACTTGCAAATTGTTATTTGATTTCTTTTTAACAGACGTTAGTATTTCTTCTTTCGAAGTAGGCAAAAATTTTATTAGAGATTCGTTGGAATCTTTTTTGAGTGGAACGGTATAGGAAATTTCAACCGTTCCAGAACTCATTTTACGAAAGAGAATGGTCTCCTCGTATTCAAAACAACCATAACAAAAAAGGAGTAAAAATAGAAAAAAACGAAACACACCCTAGACTTCCCCATAGAGAAAATCTAGGGTCAAGGACTATTTCGAAACGGGATAAGCTTCGTTTCCGTGTTCCAAAATATCTAATCCTAATAATTCTTCTTCTTCCGAAACCCGAAGGCCAACAGTTTTTTTGATCAAATAAAATACCAATAGGCTCACGGGAAATGCCCAGAAAAATGCTGTCACAACACCAATGGCCTGTGCCGCGAATTGGGCAAAACCTGCACCATAAAAGAGGCCTGTATCAAGGCTAAAAAGACCGTAGGCCATAGTCCCCCATGCACCACAAACACCATGAACAGAAACTGCACCCACAGGGTCATCAATCCTTTGTTTGTCTAAAAAGAGAACGGATATGATGACAAGGACTCCTGCCACAAGTCCAATGAGAACGGCACCGAAGATACTGACATTGTCACAAGGTGCCGTGATCGCAACAAGGCCTGCAAGACCACCATTGAGAGTAAGACCAATTTCTGGTTTTTTGAACAAATACCAAGTAAGAACCATCGCACTAATCGCACCGGCACAAGCTGCCATATGAGTGACAACAGCTATTTTAGCAAAACTTCCTCCCTCGATCGAAGTCGTCGAACCAGGGTTAAATCCAAACCAACCAAACCATAAAATAAATACACCTAGTGCTGCCATCGACATATTATGACCAAGAATTGGATACACTCGTCCATCGGATTGGAATTTACCCATACGAGGTCCAACTACAATCGCACCTGCAAGCCCTGCCCAAGCACCGATGCTATGAACCACTGTTGAACCAGCAAAATCATGGAAGCCAACGCCTTCTCCACCACCAAGTCCTAATGATTCAAGAAAACCAGTTGAGATCCCAAGTAAACTCCCCCAAGCAAATGAACCAAACACAGGATAGATGAAAGCAGTGATCACCACAGAGAAGATCAGATATGCGGAGAATTTAGTTCGTTCTGCCATTGCACCGGAAACAATCGTTGCAGCTGTAGCAGCAAAAACGATCTGGAAGATAAAAAATGTATACTTGGAAGGATCCATACTTCCATCTTCTGCATTGATGAGAGATTCAGCAAATGACGGAAGTCCAATTCCAAATCCACTCACAATTTGAGGACCAAACATAATCGAAAATCCAATGAGCCAATAGGCAATAGCTCCCACCGTAAGGTCGGAAAAGTTTTTCATTAGAATGTTTACTGCATTTTTAGCTCGAGTGAATCCCGCTTCCACATAGGCAAAACCAGCTTGCATAAAAAATACAAGGAAGGCAGCAATACAAGTCCACACCCAATTTGCTTCTTGTTTTGTGGTTTCCAAAGCAAGTTTTGTTTCTGCAAGTGAGGTTTTGATCTCTGCCATTTCTTTGGCGAGTGATTCAAAACTTTCTTTTTCTGGGGTAACAAGCGTTTCCGCAAATACATTACTTGCCAAAAGTAATCCTATTAAACTAAAATAAACTCCGAAATATCTCATATAACGTTCCTTAACTGACCTTTTGGGTATGTGATTCTAATCTCAAAAGAGAAGTTTTTAATTCCAGATTTTGAGGTGTGTTTTTTACGCCTTGTTGTAATACCTTAATCGCTTTTGGTTTCGCATTTTCTTTTAAATAACACTGCGCAAGTAAGATACTTGCTTTCGCAAAACTATGGTCACTGGAAAGTGCCATCTTTAATGCCCGTTTTGCTTCCGAAATCATCCCAGCTTTGTAATAAGCTCTGCCCATCATAAAATGAGAAGCAGCTGTATTATCACCAGAAGTTCGCAAATACTCTTCTAAGTAACGAATTGCTTCCGTATACTTTCCATCTCTGTAATACATTTTCCCAAGAAATACCAAGATCTCTTTTAAGGAAGAATCAATACTAAAGGCTTTAAGCGCTTGTGCATACGCTTCTTCCATTTTCATTTTGGAATTGGATTGTTTTGCTAATTGGATGTAATGAGATGCTTCTGGGATGGAATCACCACAATACAGAAAGAGAAAACTTAAGTCGTCACCATTCGGAACTTCTCCTTGGTAAGTACGGAACCGTTTGATAAAGGAGGAGGCTAACTTTTTCAGATCGACTTTCCCTCTTCCCTCTATGACAAGTTTTTCTCTTTCGTCATGTAACCAAGTTTGGATTCTCTCCACACCTACTTCATCTTTTAAATGGTTTCGTTGTTCACTGAATCCATCTGAGATCAAAAGTAAAAAATCACCAGGTTCTAGTTTTCCTTGTTTTTCCTCGTAATCGATTTTTCGGACTGGCAATATTCCAAGAGGAACTCCTTTCGTATCATATTGAATGAAAGTATCATCAGATGCTTTGTAATGTAACATCCGTTGGTGGCCTGCATTCACATAACCAAAAGTATAATCGCTAAAAATACGTACCATGAAGGCAGTAAAGTAAGTAGATTCAGGGAGTTGTTCCCGTAATTTTTCACCTAACTCTTCCATAATTTCAGTGAGACCAAGTCCTGCCATCACAGAACGACGGAACTGGTGGTGGATGGCCATTGTGACGAGTGCTGCTGGAATTCCATGACCTGATACATCAATGTTAATGGCAGTGAGTGAATGGCCTTGCCTTACAATGTCAACCAAATCACCACTGACTTCTGCCATCGGTTCGTAATGGCTTGCAAAATAAATTCCATTCCAAGCACTTAAGTCTTGGGGTAGGATTTGGCTTTGGACATTTCGTCCCATTTTCAAATCCCATTCTAATTGGTTTAAGATGGCAGCTTCTCTTGCCCTTGCCGTAACAAGTCCTTCAATGAGGCGCACTCCATAGAGAGCTAGTGCCAATTGTGATGTTAATGCTTCGAGAATTTCCAAATCATCAATGATATAAAAATTTTCCCTTTCACTTTCCACTGCGAGTGTTCCAAGGATTTCTTCCTTTTGCATGATGGGGACACACATCACCGATTTTGTTTTTTCCCCTTCATCAAAATAATGAGCAGAACGGGACAAATCGTTCACAAGGATTGGTTCTTTGGTTTCAAAGACTGTCCCCGAGTAACCCTCACCCATTTTTAAATTCCTACGAGGTGGTTCTGTTTCTTTGACAAATTTTACTGGGACTAAGAACTCACCATCCCATAACCTGAGTGTGGTGTTGTCCGACTCAAATATTTCCTGGCATATCAGGATGACCTTGGAAAAGAGTTGGTCTTCTCTATCTAAATTGGCAAATTCTTTGGAGATATAAAGGAGGATTGCAATTTTATCTTTATCTGTTAACCCTCCCACAACTTTGTTCTGACCGCGGAAGTTGACGAGCATTCGTTTGGAAACTTTGAAATCAACCATATTGGATACCTTTCCCATTGAGATGCAAGTATCGTACCGACGATGCATCTCGCCTAAAGAAGTAAAAATATCCTATATTTCTCTACAAACTGGATGGAATTTGCACAAAACGTTAAAACTGTATTTATGGAAAACAACCAAAACGCTTATTTTATAAGCAAATGGCGTTCTTGTTTAGAACTGCGTTTGGATTTGGATGGCCATCCTGGATTCTCCTCCATCCCTTTCTTTGACACTGATACCAGACCTTTGGAGAGAAACTGCATAAAACAACCCTTCCCCAAACCAACTTGGGAAAAAGGAACCTGCAACTCCAATCGATCCTGTCGTAAATCCTCGTAAACTTTGTTCCATACGAATCTCTCGTCCAACACCTGTTAATACTTGGAATGATTCTATTTTACCAATCACCAAACTGACATTACCCGAATACATTGTCCTAACGGGATAAGGTATAAATTGTGATTTATGATTTAGATCAACGGATGTGTTTTCATAAAATTTACGAGAACCTTCCAATTGTAATTCCAACCAATCATTCCATTTATACCCAAATCCTAACATGAACCTCTCAGGTAATTTTTCCCTCAATCGTTCAGAACCTAAGTATTCATCAAACCGATAAGTGCCTGGTGATTCTAATAAAATTCCAATTCTGAAATTTTCATATTGAATGGCTGTGGATAGAGATACATTCCATGAATAAGAACTATAACCTCCAATTCTCCCTGAAACTCCAGGACCTATTTGTATGGCAAAAGAAACATAAGGATTGAACTTCCAATTCACAAACGCTTGGAATGCATAATTGGAATACCTTTCATCAGAAGGAAATGAACGTAAGTAAACCGGTTTTCCACGAATCCCAAATCCGATGGATTCAGAAAAGGAAAGATATCCTGCACCTGATAAATACAGAGGAGAAAAGTTTGGATTCGCATAACTTGCATTTGCAGATACATCTAACATGTGTTTGGATTGGTATGATAAAAATGCAGTATTTCCGTACAAACTAGACATTGGATTGGAACTCACTACACCTTGTGAAGAAAGTCCAAGTAAATAAGCAGAGGGATAGGCAACGTCATACCCAGAGATTTGGGCGTGTAAGGGTAAAAAGGAAAAACTACCAAAACATAAAACCGAAACTAAGTAATGCCATTTTGATTTGAAAATCATTTACTGCCATTCCTCCATTGATTTACTGGAAAGAAAAGGGAATTCTTATGACAAAACCAATGTACAAACAATTTCGCTCTCCACAAGGGTGGTATTCTTTTTTATTTCCAGCTACCTGGGAACATATGGTGGTAGAAGAAATTCCCGCATTTTTCCACCCCGAAGGTGGTGGTGCCTTACAAGTCTATGCCTTTGAATCAAAACTAGAACATTTTGATGTGGATAAGGAATTAGAAAATTATCTCAAAATTCATGAAATTGATTACGACCCAGAGAAAGTTGCGGTTTTTGAAAATAACGAAGGTTCAAGCATTCGAGCTTGCGAATTCCAAAGAGAAGATCGTGTTTGGATGGTGTATATGGTAGCAAATAAAGAAAGAATGATCCTCTTAACTTACAATTCTGATGAAGAAGTGGGAGATGATTTATTCCAACAATTAACCAATATCATAAGTTCCGTAAGGTTTTTGAATTAATTTCTTTCCTTTTTTACTTTACAGTTTCCTAAATCGATATAGTCTCTAGTCCACCGTTTTAGATGGAATCAGGAGTTACTATGAAAAAAATAGGTTATGGAATTGTTGGTTTTTTTGCCTCAATTCTTTTAATCATTATCATCGCATTTGTATTTGCAGGAAGTATCATCACTCCGAGCTTTCTAGTCAAACAAATAGAATCTTCCTTAAATGTCAGAGCACATGTTGAAAAAGTAAATATCAATCTCTTCAATGTTCTTTCAGGAATCGAAATTGAAGGTATCGTCCTTGCCCCAAGGGATGAAGTAGCAAACAAAGGGGTTCCTCTGGAAGAAAGAAAATCGAAACCAAAAGGTACAATCCAACTTGGCAAGGTAGATGTAAAAATTTCCTTCTTAGCTCTTTTAACAAAAACCGTTAAGGTCAACAAACTCGTCTTAAAACAACCAGATATCGCTCTTACCATGTATGAAGATGGTGGCAATAATTTAACTTCACTTTTCAAAACTCCCAAAATTGTGAATGGCGAAAAAAATCCTGCTCTCTCACCAGAAGCAATAGCTGAGAAAAAAGCAGAACAAGAACAAGAGGCAAAAGAAAAAGCAAACGAACCACCTTCTGGTCCTTTTTCGATCAAAGACATTCCGATTGCGATTCAAATGAGTCTTGTTGGAATCCAAGAAGGGAATATCCAAGTGAACATGCGTAAAACTGGCCAACAAATCCTAGTCCAAAAATTGGATTTGGAATTAAAAGACATTGATATTGATGGCAGTGATTTAGCTTTACATAACAGTCTAAAGGTCAATTTTGATACTGATGTCACAATCATTGGTAAAAACAAAAAAGAAGCCGCAAAGTTTTTATTAGAAACTGGCGGAAAGGTGACTCCATTCGTGGAAAAAACTGGTTTAGTGAATCCTAAGGTAATTTACGAAGTCACAATGAAAGAAGATTCATTTTTATCAGGATTTGCTGCCTTTGATGCGATCGCTGGTGAACTTCCTGCCCTAAACCAAGCTGGTCTCAAACTAGACAAATTAAAAGAAAAAGCAGAACTTAAAAAAGATGTAAGTTTCCAAGTAGAGTATAGCAACGGAAAGGTGACTTTCCTTGACGAACCTACTTTCCCAACGAAAAATTATGACCTTCAGATCACAAAAGGATCTTATATCGTTACCACCACCAACTACCATGAAATGAGAATGGGGATGTTATACGATGAAGCTGAATCCAAAAAATCCTTAGCATCTGTAGATGAAAAAATCAAACAAGCGACCAAAGGACAAGGGGATCCAAAAGAACTTCGGAATAAAATCGTAGGGAATTTGGTGAAGGATGAACGTTTGTTTATCCCTTTTCGGACATATGGAGACATTCGAAATCCAAATGTAGAACTTGGAGTTGGAATCGGAACTCTAACGGACCTCATTGGTGGTGCAGTCAAAGAAGTGATTAAGGGAAAAGCGGGAGATGCATTAAAAAAGATTCCTGGTGCAGGCAATGCGTTAAAAGGATTGGGATTTTAGTTCCCTTTTCTTTTTTTAATCTTTCACTTCGATTGATATAAAAAAGGGACTAATCACTTAGTCCCTTTTTTGTTTTTGAAACCAAATTTTGTTTACTAAAAATTTGGTTTTGGATGAATTTGGATCTTAACGACCGTTATTCGACCTTTTTCTCATACTAGAATCCAATACTTTTTTACGAAGTCGTAAACTTGCTGGAGTCACTTCCAGAAGTTCATCGTCATCTAAAAATTCAATGGATTGTTCCAGTGTGAGTTTTTTCGGTGGAACAAGACGAATTGCTTCATCCGATCCAGAGGCACGCACGTTTGTGAGTTTTTTCTCACGCACTGGGTTTACTTCCAAGTCAGAGTCCCTACTATTCATCCCAAGGATCATACCAGGATACACAGCTACTTGTGGTTCAATGAAAAGTTCCCCACGTTCTTGTACTTTCCATAAAGCATACGCAGTGGACTCACCTGAGTCCATAGAAATCAGAGCTCCGTTTTTACGGCCTGGGATTTCACCCTTGTATTTATCAAATCGTAAGAAGCGGCTAGACATAACCCCTTCACCACGTGTTTCCGAAATAAAGTGGCCTCTAAACCCAATGATCCCTCTAGTCGGAATGATGTATTCCACGCGAGTGATTCCGGAAGTGTGAGCATCCATACCTGTTAACTCACCTTTACGGCGGTTTAGTTCTTGGATGACAGCACCTGTATACTGGTCTGGAAGGTCCATCACAAGAGTTTCGTAAGGTTCAATCTTTTCACCAGCTTCGTTGTGTTTGATGATCACTTCAGGGCGAGATACTTGGAGTTCGTATCCTTCTCTTCTCATGTTCTCGATGAGGATGGATAAGTGGAGTTCCCCACGTCCTAGAATTTTAAAACGATCTTTGTCTTCTGTTTCTTCTAAACGAAGTGCCACGTTGGTTTCAAGTTCGCGGTCAAGGCGTTCTCTTAAATTACGTGTGGTGACAAACTTACCTTCTTTCCCAGCAAATGGTGAGTTGTTGACCATAAAGAACATGGATACAGTCGGTTCTTCTACTTGGATCGCAGGAAGAGGGAGTGGATTACCCATATCACAAACAGTATCTCCAATGAAAACATCAGGAATCCCTGCCATAGCAACGATGTCCCCAGATCCCGCTTCGTCGATTTCGTATCGAGTGAGTCCTTCATAACCATAAAGTTTTGTGATTTTATAATTAGCAGTTGTTCCGTTTGTTTTGGCAAGGGTTACATCAGCACCTTTTTTCATGGTACCTTGGTAGATTTTTCCAATGGCGATACGACCTACATATTCATTATAATCGAGCGCTGTGACTTGGAATTGTAATGGTTTGTCACTTTCGTTTTTAACAGCAGCAACATGTTCCAAAACCTTATCAAGTAGTGGTTCTATGTTTGTTCCTGGAACTTCGGAAAGTTGGTTTACTGCCCATCCTTGTTTTGCAGATGCGTAGATGATAGGAAAGTCTAACTGTTCTTCGGTGGCACCAAGGTCACTAAACAAATCAAATACTTTGTCTACTGAAAATCCTGGTCTTGCCCCTTCACGGTCCACTTTGTTCACAACCACGATGGGTTTATGGCCAAGTTGGAGTGATTTCCCTAGAACAAACCTGGTTTGCGGCATAGGTCCGTCGAATGCATCCACAAGTAAAAGTGTACAGTCTGTCATGGACAGAACTCGTTCCACTTCTCCTCCGAAGTCAGCGTGGCCTGGAGTGTCTACAATATTAATGCGAGTTCCTTTGTACTTTACCGAAGTGTTCTTGGCAAGGATTGTAATCCCTTTTTCCTGTTCCAAAGTGTTGGAATCCATGATTCTTTCTCGGTCTTCTTTTGCGGTTACGGCGCCCGTATGGCGAAGGATACAATCTGTTAGTGTCGTCTTACCGTGGTCGACGTGTGCGATGATGGCGATGTTGCGAATTTCCATTGTTTTTACCAGAAATTCCAATCCGCTTAGGCTGTAAATGGGGATTTCAGTTTGACAAGAGGTGCCCGTCAGAAATCCTGGTAAGAACTACATTCGAGAAAGAGATTAGGATAGTTATATGTTCGCCATCATTGAACTTGGAGCCAAACAATTTAAAGTGTCTCCTGACCAGGTATTCGTCGCAGAAAAAACAGGAAACACGGTTGGAAGCACAGTAGAAACGAAAGTCCTACTCCTTTCCGATAATAACAAAGTGAACATTGGGTCACCAGCATTGTCTGGGGCAAAAGTCACTTTAAAGGTATTAGAAGACTGCAAAGGTGAAAAAATCCACGGTTTCAAATACAAAAAAAGAAAGAACTACAAGAAGTCTTGGGGTCATAGACAACAACTCCAAAAACTCCAAGTGGTTTCGATCAGCGGTTAATTGATTTATAGTACAATTTTTAAAGATATAGGAGGGAAAATCGCAGGAATCCAACTGGAAGGACATTCTCCAACGAACCTCGGTTCGAAAGGCGAAAATCTTTTGTGTGCAGGAGTTTCAACACTCGTTCAGAGTGCTCACTCGTATTTGGCATCACAAGGCAGTTTGGAATCAGAAGAAAAACGAGACGGATACCTTCGGTTTCTTGTCAAACAAAACCAGAGAGATGGCTACCAAAGCCTACTTGCCATGGTTCTGTTTGGTTTGAGAAGTTTAGAACATTCCCACTCAAATGCGATTTCCATCCAAGACGAACTAATAAAGGGGTAAACAATGGCTACAAAAAAAGGTGGTGGTTCCACAAAGAACGGTCGTGATTCGGTATCGAAAAGACTTGGTGTAAAAGTATACGGTGGCCAACAAGCAATTGCTGGAAACATCATTGTGCGCCAAAGAGGAACTGAATACAAACCGGGTAAAAACGTAGGGATTGGTCGTGACCATACTCTATATGCACTCGTTGACGGGGTTGTGACTTTTGAACACGTAACAAAAGAAAGACAACAAATCTCCGTTTACCCGAAAGCTTAATCCTCTCATACAATTGAGAGGCAAAACCCGTTTTAGGAAATCCTTAAACGGGTTTTTTTTTGACCAAAGGAAATTATGAGCGGATTTATCGACGAAGTACCCATTCAAATTCGAGCCGGACACGGAGGGGCAGGTTCTGTTCACTTCCATAAAGAGAAGTTTGTCGAATTTGGAGGACCAGACGGTGGTGATGGAGGCAAAGGAGGCGATGTGATCTTTGTTGCCGAAGGTCGTATGATGACCTTGGAAAATTACCTACCCGACCGCCTATATGCCGCAGAAGATGGAGGTCCTGGCCTTGGCCAAAACCGAAATGGAAAAAATGGAGAAGATTTACTCCTGAAAGTTCCTATTGGAACCCAAATCATTGATGCGGTCACCATGGAACTCATTTACGACTTTAGCCATGATGGTGAAACATTCACCATCGCCAAGGGAGGACGCGGAGGCAAAGGCAATACCTTTTTTAAAACTTCAGTCCAACAAGCACCTCGTTATAGCCAACCTGGTGAAGAAGGAGATTCATTCTCCTTACGGCTCGAATTAAAACTCCTCGCAGACATTGGGATTGTAGGATTACCGAATGCTGGTAAGTCCACCCTACTTGCCAAAATCACCCATGCCCATCCCAAAATTGCGGGTTATGCATTTACAACTCTTTCACCTAACTTAGGTGTTGTGCATAGGCATGAAGATCTGTTTCGTTACACAGTCGCAGATATTCCTGGTATCATAGAAGGTGCTTCCAAGGGTGTGGGCCTTGGGATTAGTTTTCTCAAACACATTGAACGTGTACAAGGGATTTTGTTTTTATTTGATGGTGGGAATTTACAATTAGAAGAAGAATTGGAAATGTTACGAAGTGAACTCGGAAATTATAACGAGTCTCTTTTACATAAAAAATACCTCATTGTCATCAACAAAATGGACATATGGGACAACGACCCTAGTTTTACCGAAGAAATCCAAAAAAAATATTCGAACCTCGGTGAGATTGTTTGTATCTCTGCTGACAAAGAAAATAATTTGGAATACCTACTCGAAAGAATTGATAAAGTATTTTTTCCCGAAAAAGCAAAGTTAGTTTATGAAAACACGTAAGGATTTTTTAGATTCACTTGACAAAGCAAAACTAATCGTCATTAAAATTGGCAGTGCTCGTGTATCTGGCGAAGAAACCAAAATCAATGATTTTTTATATGATTTAGTGGGCGATATACGTACCCTACGCGACCAAGGGAAAGAAATTATCCTCGTATCCTCTGGAGCAATTGCCCAAGGGAAAAAACTACTCGTGGACAAAAGTGGAACGGGAGTTTTACCGAATGGTAAAACGTCTCTCGCAGAAAAACAAGCATTTGCCGCAATGGGGCAAAACAAACTTCTCAATTTGTATGAAAGTTTTTTTAGCCGAGTGAATATTCCCATTGCTCAAATTTTGTTTGGTCGTAAAGACTTAAATGAAGATAGCAGTTTCACAAATCTCAAACAAACTTTTCGGCAATTATTGGATTGGGGAATTTTACCTATCGTCAATGAAAACGATTCTGTCTCTACCGAAGAACTGAATTTAGGTGATAATGATATTTTATCAGCGATCGTCGCTTCAATCGTAGGTGCTGACCTACTCCTCATTCTCACTGGTGTGGATGGATTTTTAGAGGGAAATAGTAAAATTGATTTGTTTACCGAAATTTCAAAAAAAACAGAATCTCTGGCAACAGGACCTTCTGGCCCTGGAACAGGTGGGATGTTTACGAAAATTAATGCCGCAAAACTCTTGTTACCATTTGGAATCAAAACGGGAATTGTGAACGGTGAAAAAAATCATGCAATTGGCCAATTTTTCACGAACGAAACGTTTGGAACTTTGATTGCCAATGATGGATTCCCTCACCGAATTCCTACTGCTTCCGAAATCCAATCTCACTTTTTTTCTTTCCCTACGGAGTAAATGATGGCTGAAGACTACACCAACTATGCAAAAAACATAGCGACAAAAACAAAGGAAGCAAGTCGAAGTTTAAAAAGACTGACAACTAACCAAAAAAATGCGGTTTTACTTCGGTTTGAAAAACTGTTATTAGAAAATGAAGCAGAGATCATTTCAAAAAACCAAATTGATTTAAAAAATGGAAAAGATAAAGGATTAAGTCCGTCAATGATGGATCGTTTGCTCCTCGATTCCAAACGAATCCAAGGGATGGCAAAAAGTGTTTTAGAAATTAGGAACCTCCCAGATCCAGTGGGGGAAGTCGTCAGAGGGACCATCCTTCCCAATGGACTCGAACTTTTAACAAAACGTGTTCCCATCGGTGTTGTGATGACGATTTTTGAATCGAGACCAAATGTCATTGTAGACATCGCTTCGTTGTCTTTTAAGTCTGGGAATGCATGTATTTTACGTGGAGGAAGTGAAGCTTACCACTCAAATCTCATTTTATCCTCCCTCTTCCATAAGGCCATTGAAGATTCAAAATTAGAATCAGTGAGTAAGGAAGTGGTAAGTTTTGTAGACAATACAAACCGAGAAGCCATGCTTCCTTTTTTCCAATTGGATGATTTAATTGATGTCATTGTACCAAGGGGTGGAGAGGCTCTCATTCGATTTGTATCGGAAAATAGCAAAATCCCGGTCATCAAACACGATAAAGGTGTAACTAACTTATATTTGTCTGACAAAGCGGATGAAAAAATTGTATTACCAATCTTAGTTAATTCTAAAATCCAGAGACCAGGTGTTTGTAATGCATTGGAAAATTTATTCATCCACAAAAATTACCCAAACACCAAAGTTTTGTTACAGGAATTAAAACAAAATGGGGTTCAGATCCTCGGTGATCCATCCATCCAGTCACTGGATCCAACAATTCCTCATGCAACGGAAGACGATTATTCCACAGAGTTTTTAGACACAAGACTCAGTATCAAGATTGTTGATTCAGTGGAAGAAGCTATGAACAATATCCAAAAGTATAGCTCTGGTCATACGGAATGCATTTTATCGGAAGACATTACGGAAATCCAAACTTTCCAACAAGGACTGGATAGTGCGGCAATTTTTGTGAATTGTTCTACAAGGTTCCATGATGGTGGTGAATATGGACTTGGTGCGGAAGTGGGAATTTCAACAGGGAAATTACATGTCAGAGGACCTATGGGACTCATCCACCTAACAACCACCACAACTTATGTTACAGGAAAAGGACAAGTCCGAGGATAAAATGGATGTGATTTTGTTTGGTGGAAGTTTTAATCCTCCACACATTGGTCATAGACATGTGATTTTTTCCCTACAAAAACAATTTCCTGAATCCAAAATCTATATCTGTCCGAATTTTTTATCTCCTTTTAAATTGAATGAAAAAAAATTTTCTAGAGATGAAATTTGGTCCTTATGCCAATCAGAATTCCATGAATTTTTATCCAATCATGTAATCTTATGGGATGAAGAAATCAAAAAAGAGACTACTAGTTTCACAATTGATACCTTAACAAGTTTACAATCCTTAGAAAAGGATGGCTCCATTTCCCTTGTCATTGGTGAAGATAATTTAGATAATTTTAACGAATGGAAATCTTACGATCTTATACTCAAGAATATACACAAACTAATCGTTGTAAGAAGAACCACAGAATCTCCAAAGCCAATTTTGATACCAAACTTCTTAAATGAAAAACAAGTATTGGTTTTAAATAACCCAATTGTCAAAATGAGTAGCACTGAAATCAGGAACCAACCAAACAGTGAATGGCAAAATCATTCGATTTTACCCCAAACAAGATCATTACTAAATACGTATTTACAAACTGGGAAATCCAACGGAGGAGAAAAAAAATGAATCTCACTCCCACTCAAGTGAAGGAATGGATACAATTCTTCCAAAATGAAATCCCAAATCATGTCACTGACACTAGATGGCAACATATTTTACGAGTGGCTTTCTATGCAAAAGAATTAGCTTTGATTCATGGATACGAAGATCCAGAGAAAGCGTATTTAGCAGGTTTATGCCATGATACCACCAAACAAAAAAAAATGGAATTCCATCAAAGTTTGTTCACTGAATATCATTTGACAACAGATGGGATTCCCTTCCAAGCCTTACATGCATATTCGGCTCCCCTTTTTCTTAAAAAAAATTACAATTTTTACGATGAGGAAATCCAATCCGCCATCCAAAATCATACCTTAGGAAATCCTAACCCTTCATTACTTGATCAGATTCTATATGCTGCTGATTTTTTAGGATCGGATTATTGTCATAGAAAAATGGAGTTAGAGGATTGGTTTCAAAAAACCAAAGAAAACTTAGATTTTGGCATTTTTATGAAAGCATTCCAGACAATCACATTTCTAATGGAAAAAAAAGAAATCATTCATCCCCATACTTTTTTTACATATAACCAATCATTGTTATCGTTAAAGGAAATTTAATACATGTTACGTGAATCAAAAGAAAAACAAACCATACCGGCAAAGACACTTCTCATAATAGCGGGTGCATTTTTTATTTTTGCTATTTTATTTTTAATATTAAAGTCAAAAACAGGATTTTCTCTAGACCAAAAATTTTCCCAAAGCAAACGAATGCCTATTCTATTTTCAGTTCTAGGTGATAAAGAAGAATACTTGTTCTCTTTGTATGCTGAATTTTATCCGAATGAAAGAAAGGCTGCACTATTTTTTGTAAATCCTAAAACCAGTTTTGATGATGGTGAAAAATCATTGAAAGAGAAAGGTAATTCCGCTCCTTCCTATGTTGAATCTGTTTTAGAGGATACTTTGGATTCCAATATTCCTTTCAAAATTGTTTGGACCAAAGAACAATTTCAAAATTGGGTAAATTTACTTGGTGGATTACAATTGTTTTTTGAACCAAAGTCATTACACATCACTAAAAATTATAATCGAAACAAAGAATCATATGTTTTAGACGGCGAAGATTGTTTTGATTGGATGAGCTCTCTTTCTGATGATTCTATGATTTCATACTTTCGAAGATTAGAAATCCAAGAGACTGTGATGTTAACTCTTTTTGAAACCATTCATGAAAAACGTGATTCATTGAGTAAACAAAAACTTACCTATTTACATGGACAAATGACAACAAACCTATCTTCGAAAGAATGGGAAACTTTGATCGACTTTTTGAAGAAGGAAAAAATCCAATTTGGAGTTTCTGAAGTCCCAGGTGAACCAGTGTTACGTCCCAAATACAAGGACCAAATCTTAAAAGCTAACGAAGAAACAATTAAGGTAGCATTTTATAAATTTTCTGGGGAACTTAGGTCTCCTAGTTTCAGTGAAGGGGAAAGAGCAAGAATTGAGGTGCTCAATGGAACCGCAAAAAATGGACTTGCCAGATATGGAAAAGTATTACTCAATGATAAAGGTCTGAAAGTTCTCACCGTTGACAATGCTTGGGATTCGAATTTTAAATCCACTGTGATTTTAAATCGTTCTGGAAACACACAATATACTGATTTAATTTCTGAAACATTTCAGGGTAGAAAGGTATTCTTTTCATTGCGAAAAGACTTAGGCCTTGATGCAACTGTGATACTCGGAGAAGACTTTCAAAATTCCAAGGACTAAAATGCCAAATATCAGTTCAGAAACTTTAGAACATCTAAAAAAAATTAAACAAACGTTAATTGATAAAAAGTGTGAAAATATTCAATTTCTTGATCTTAAAGATGTTAATTCCTATTTATCATTATTTGTAATCGCCACTGTGAAAACGGAAACACAAGGAAGATCTTGTGCGAAAGATATCGATAAGTATATGAAACCATTAAAACTGGCAGTCAAACGTCAAAATTTGACTGATTTACCAAAGGATGCGACTGGTTGGATCCTTCTTGATTATGGTGAAATTTGTGTACACATCATGACAGACGAAATGAGAAATTATTATTCACTTGATAGACTTTGGGGAGATGCTTCTCCTATAACGTTATAAGTTGTAAGGTTTCTTCCCAATTGTCTTTTGGCAATTCACAATGAAAATTTTGGCAAACGTAATAGCGGATTCCATTTCCGGCATCCCGTCCTTGTAACAAACCCAACTTGTTTTCCAAAGAACGACACTCTTCCTCACTTAAGACACACCAAACAAGAGCTGGATCTTTGATTTGGCTTAATTTCAAACGAAGGTTTTTTATAGTTTCCTCGGATTGGTTACGATAAACCACTAGAACTTCTTTTGACGGAGTTTGGAATTTTAAAAAGGCAGAAGCCATTGAAGGATAACTGAGCGAGTTTTGAGTGAGTTCTGGTAAAAAATAAGCAAAGATAAAATTGGCTCTTGTTTCCAATTTTCCATTTAAAAAACCCAGAGAATTTAAATAGTAGAAACAATGTAAGATTGTAGAATTGCCTGACGGTTCCACGCCATCGTATCCTTCAATCGTGCGTACGATTAAGTCTTCATTCCCTTCATAGGATTCGAAATAAGGTCCAACATCCGATAAAAAATGTTTCTCTAAGTATTCCCAAATTTGAATTCCTTGATTAAAGTAATGTATACCACCATTTAACTGAAACAAACGAAGGCATACCCAGATCAACTCAGAATAATCAGGCAATGTTCCAAAGTATTTGGTTTCCCCATCTCTAAACCTTCGTAAAACGGATCCATCTTCTTTGACCAAATAAGAGAGAAGAAATTGGTATATTTCTTTTGCTTGGTTTAGGTATTTGGTTTCACCAGTCACCTCGTAACTGGCAAGTAATGCGCGTATCCACAAACAGTTCCAAGAAGTTAAAATTTTATCATCACGTAATGGTCGTATCCTTGTGTTCCTCCTCTCTAACAAAATTTCTTTTGTTTTCTGAATCCGTTCCTTAAAATCATTTTTGAATTGGATTCCATCAAGGAAGGGGTTTTTCCCTTTAAAATAAACATTGAGTATATTTTGATTGTGTTCAAAATTTCCTTCTTCAGTTACATTCCAGAAATTCAGGATTTCTTCATCGGAAACCAAGGATTTGATTTCACTTTCTTTCCAAACATAAAATTTACCTTCTTCCCCTTCAGAATCTGCATCCTCAGCACTAGCAATTCCACCTACATTCAGGCGCATATCCCGTTCGATATAAGAGATGATCTCTTGTATCGTTTCTAAAAAGAAAGTTTCGTTTGTGATTCGGTATAATTTTGCCAAACTTTCGACAAACAAAGAGTTGTCGTACAACATTTTTTCAAAATGCGGAACTAACCATTCGTGGTCTGTCGCATAACGACAGATTCCTCCGCCAACTTGATCGTAAATTCCACCCGATTTCATGGCATACATTGTATTAAATGCCATCTCTAATGCACGGTTGTCCTTTTCGACAATGTAATAATCGAGTAAAAAACTAAGAGCCATACTCGGTGGGAATTTATTCACGGAATTTGTTTTGAAACCAAAATAATCTTTATCGTATACTTGGATGTATCGATTGAAATTTTGTGTGAGAATTTGTTTTTCAGGAACTTGTCCGGAATTGGTTCGTGTTTCATTCTCTTTTAAATAAATCGTAAGGTCCTTTGCTGCTTGTAAAAGTTCCCCTTTCTGGTGGGTCCAAGCCTGGTTCACAAGTTTTAGGACTTCTTTAAAACTTCGTTTCCCATACTTGTTTTCAGGTGGGAAGTAAGTTCCCCCAAGGATGGGTTCCTTTTCTGGAGTCAGAAACATATTGAGAGGCCATCCGCCTTGGGTACCCATTGCATGTAATGCATCCATATAAATTTTATCAATGTCGGGACGTTCTTCTCTGTCTAACTTGATGCATACAAAATCTCGGTTTAAAACTTCTGCTGTGGATTCGTTTTCGAAGGATTCGCGTTCCATCACATGGCACCAGTGGCAAGTGGAATAACCAATGGATAAAAGGATGACTTTATCTTCCTTGACTGCTTTTTCGAAAGCTTCCGGTCCCCAGGGAAACCAATCCACTGGGTTGTGTGCATGTTGTAACAGATAAGGACTTTTTTCATGAACCAAACGATTCGGTTTTTTAGACAAATTTGCCACAATGTTCTCCCAGAAAAGAAGCTTTCCAAGCCAAGCTTTTTACATTTTCGGTTGATTGACAACATTGATTTTTTCATCTTGTCTCTGTAAGGGGTTTAAAAAGTTTCCATTGAAAAGACAAAATTTTATCCCCAAACGTTTCCTCACAAAATCTCAAAAGTTGACCAGCTGGTTAATATCTTTGAGTATATTAACTTTCCCAATTTTGGCAGATTCTGACTTTGATGACGATATCAAACGGATGCAACTTGCACAGTGGGAAAATGGTGATGTTGTACCGGAACCTCTCCAAGGGCCAGGTCCAAAAAAACTTCGATTGTCCATCGCCCAAGCAATTGAACAAGTCATTGAAAACAATACAATCGTACAAAATGCAAAATTGGAAATTGTAAAAGCAGACAGCCCTGAATGGAAAAATGAATCCAAGTATTCTTGGAGGGCTCTCGCCAGTATCCAATCTGCAAAACAATTATTCCCAAGTAACAGAAATAACATCTTCGCGGGAACAATTCGTTCTCAAGATAAAATATCTGCTGGGATTGAAAAACAATTCAAAACGGGAACTTATTTTAAAACGGAAATCAGCACCATTCGTTTTGACGTAAACGCCTTTGAAAACCCAGATTCTTCTACATCGGGTTTTGCAAGTTTACTTGCTGCACCTCCTATGTATACAGGAGCGATTTCGGCGACACTTTCACAGGAATTACTGAAGTATAGTTTTGGTAAAAACGAAGAAGAAAAAGAAAAGTTATTAAAAAACCAAACACTACTGGTTAGGGAAAATTATATTAATATCTTAACACAACTTGTCGTTAAAATCTTAGTTGATTATTGGTCCTTAAGTATTGTTGATTCCCGAATTGCAACTTACGAAAAAGTTTCAAAAAATACTGAGGAAATCCGAAGATTAACACTTCGAAAAACTGGACTTGGACTTTCAGAAGGTTTCGAAGTAAACCAATGGAACCAAGCTTACCTCAAAACACAGTCTTTACTTGAAAAAGCAAAAGTGGATCGAATTGAAGCAGAAAGAAATCTTATCCGCATTCTAAATGTTGATACATCCTCATCGATAGAAGGTGTTACCGATTTAAGCGAAACTTTACCTACTAATATTAATATAAAATCTGATATCGAGTATGCATTAGCACATAGAACTGATTATTTAATTCTAAAAAGAGAAAGAGAGATCGCAAAACTGGCATTAAACACTGCATTAGCTGAAGATGATCCTTCTCTTTTGGCAACAGTATCTTATAGTTCTATTGGACAAAACTTTTTGTCTCCACAAGAAAACTTCATAGCAAGACAACGTGGTGTTACATCCTTTATGTATCCGCAAGTAGCAGCAGAATTAAAAATGTCGTATCCATTATGGGATTTGGGAATCAAAGCTGCCATACGTGATGCAGAAACAAACTTAAAAATCAATGAACTAAAGATTCAGAATTTAGAACAAGAAATTGAACAAGAAATTGCGATTCGACATGAAGCTTTAATTGCAAGTCATGCTTTACTCAAAGACTTACAGAAAACTAAAAAAGAAACTGAAACATTTTATAACGGTCTTATGGAACGTTTTAGACAAGGGCGTTATACAGCAGTTAATGTCAAAAATGCACTTGATAGTTTGGCCAATACAGAACTTGCTGTCACCCAAGCCAAAATTAATTTTAATATCAATTTGGTTCGTTACGAATTAGCCAAAAATTCTTTATTTGAAAAGTATGGTTTAGATTTGTATTCTATTTTGGAAGAAGTAGAAAAACGAGCTAAAGTCGAAACAGATAAATTATGAAATCGTTTCCAACACATAGAAAAGATGAAATGGTATTATACCGACGTACCTTCCATCAAAATCCAGAACTCAAATATGAAGAAAAGGAAACAGCAAGTTTTGCAAAAAAGCACTTAGAATCCTTAGGATTTACAGTCGAAGAAGGAATTGCAGAGACTGGTCTTGTGGCCTTATTTGATTCTGGAAAACCAGGAAAAACCATTTTGGTACGGGCAGACATGGATGCCCTTCCTATCCATGAGGAAAATGTACACACATATAAAAGCAAAAATGAAGGGAAAATGCATGCCTGTGGACATGACGGGCATACTAGTATCTTACTTGCGTTAGCTTCTGATCTACAAAAAGATTTTTCTAGTTTTGTACCGAAGGGTAGAGTTCTACTCTGTTTCCAACCAGCAGAGGAAGGTGGTTCTGGTGCCGATAGGATGATTGAATCTGGCATTTTAGATCGTTACCAAGTAGATTCTGTCTTTGCCCTTCACGTTTGGAACCATATTGATTTAGGAAAAGTGGGAGTCGTAAATGGAACCATGATGGCTTCCGTTGACGAATTTAAAATTACTGTTGAAGGAACCTCTGGACATGGAGCGATGCCCCAACATACTGTTGATCCCATTCTTGTCGGGAGCCATTTAGTTACTGCCTTACAGACTCTCGTTTCAAGGAATGTGGATCCTTTAGAACCATGTGTTGTAACTGTAGGATCATTCCATTCTGGAAATGCTTTTAATGTGATTCCAGAAACAGCGGTTTTACATGGGACGGTTCGTACTTATTCAAAATCAGTCTACGACATGATCCCAAATCGAATGAAACAATTAGTGGAACAAGTAGGTGCTGGTTTTGGTGCCAAAATTCAATTGGATTACAAACGCATTGATAAACCAACCATCAATGACCCTGTGATGGCTGATGTTGTCAGAAAAGCTGCAAAATCAGTTCTGGGTGAAAGTTGCCTTACGGAAGAAAATACTCGCACTATGGGTGGAGAAGACTTTTCTGCTTTTCTCATGCAAAAACCAGGGTGTTATTTTTTTATCGGATCTAGAAATGAGAAAAAGGGATTTATCCACCCTCATCATAGTTCCTATTTTGATTTTGACGAAGATGCTCTTCCCATTGGCCTTGCCGTTATGAAGGAAGTCATCCACACTTACCTCCAAGATTTTTCATAAATTTCTCCTTGCTTTTAAATCCCTTTCCATTATTAGTTAGATATCTAACCAAATCGAGGGAATTATGATAAGTTTTGAACTGAATGATGGAATCGGAATCATTCAACTTGCGATTAATGACAAGAACAGTTTTTCCAATGATTCTTTTTTGGCATTAAAACGATCAATCAAAGAAGCTAAGGATTCAAAGGCAAAGGTTGTGGTTTTAAAAAGTACTTCTCCTGGATCTTTTTCATTGGGTCTAGACTTGACAACTGTTAGTTCGATGGATATGTCAAAAGACCTAGCTCCATTCTTAGAACTATTTTATCACAACTTAACTGAAATTTACCAACTACCAATGCCTACCATTGCAGAAGTTTCAGGACATGCATTAGGGTATGGTGCAATGCTTGCTCTTGTATGTGATTATCGATTTGCCACTTCTGACATTCGTTTTGGACTACCAGAAGTAAAAATTGGAATTCAAGTCCCTTCTTTTGTGTATGCACTGATGGGTGAAGCCGTTGGTTATGATTTAGCAAAACGTCATGTCTTGCTTGGTGATGCTTTCAAAGCTAAGGAATACCCTACTTTATTTGAAGAAATTTCAGAAACAGAAGATGATCTGAAAAAGAAATCAAAGTCATTACAAACCAAACTGAAAAAAAATTCTTACTCAGCTATGAAAGATACAAAAAAAGGAATTTTAAGTGTTCACAAACCTTTACTTGATTTAGTGAGTGAAGATGTTAAAAACACGATTGCAAGTATCCAATCACCTGATGCTAAAGAAGGGATCTCCGCATCTGTTGAAGTCAGAAGGCCTGTGTTTACTTCTTAAAAATTTACACAATTCCTTTTCTGTCTCGGATGTGTTTATAAATTTCATCGAGGATAGGGTACAAAATATCCTCGCTTTCTTTTGAAATTCCCCAAGTTTGCAGGGATAATAATTTTGCGGAAATGGTTACGATTTTTTTCCGTATTTTTTTTCCCTCTTTTGAAAGTAAGATAGCCCATTCCCTACCATCACTGGGAGACGGATTTCGATCCACAAGACCTTCTTTTACCAATCGATTCACGAGAACAGTACAAGTAGGTTTTGTTTTTTCAATCGTTTTGGCTATTTGAGTCATATTGATAGGTTTCGAAGTTCGAATCAAAAATGTTAAAATTTCAAAATGAGAAGTTGTGAGTCCAGGATAACCTAACTTCTCCATTTCGATACGAACAATATCAGCAATTTCTGAACTGATACGATCAAAATAACGTACGGAGCGAAACCTTTTTGGCAGTTCTCTTGGCATGATCCGAATGAAAATCGTTACGCTTTCAAAGCTTCGATTTCTGATATTTCCTTTGGAATTGATTCTGTTAAGTTGATAGGAGTTTTTCCATTGATGAGAATGTCATCTTCTATACGAATGCCTATCCCACGAAACTCTTTTGGAATCGACTCATCACTCGGATCAAAATACAATCCAGGTTCGACAGTGACTACTTGCCCGTCGTTTAAAGGTCTTGATTTACCTTCTAAAAAGTATCTGCCGACATCATGAACATCCATTCCCAAATAGTGTCCCGTACGATGCATATAATACTTTTTATAAGATTCTTTTTCCAAAATTTCATCCAAGTTGCCTTTTAAAAATCCCATTTCCCGAAGGCAGTCTGCCAAAAAGCGAACTGTTTTTTCATGTACTTCATTGAATGGTATTCCTGCGACTGAATGTTGGATTGCATTTTTCTGCGCATACAACACAACTTCATAGATCATCTTTTGTGATTCGGAAAATTTTTTACCAACAGGAAAAACTCGCGTCACATCAGCCGTATAATAATTCCATTCAGCACCTGAATCAACTAATACCAAATCTCCATCCGAAAGTTTATCATCATTGTTTACATAATGTAAAATACATGCATTTTTTCCAGAAGCAACTATATGCCCATACCCTCCACCTATGGAACCATACTTTAAGTATTCTTGTTCTAGTAAGGCTTCTAATTCATATTCGTACATACCAGGTTTACTTTCTCGCATGATCCGCATATGCCCTAGTTTGGTGATTTCAGCAGCATTTTTTAGAATTTGAATTTCTTCTTTGGATTTGGTGAGTCGTTCTTCATGCAAAAAATTGGGATGTTCAATTCGATGTGGCCCAAATTTTCCTTCTCTTGCTCGTTCCGATAACTGTTTGCATTCCAATAAAAGTTCTCGGTCTCTATCTGGGTTTTCGCCAAAAAAATAGTATAATGTATGATTTCCTAATAGAATTGCTGATTTTTGTTTGTCCCAATCATTTAAATCATAAACAAAATTTAAACCTAACATCGATTTAATTTTTTCTTTACCCAATCGAATCCCTGTCCAAATTTCTCTCTCTTTGTCCTTGGGCAAACAAAACATACCAACTGTTTCGGAGGTTATAATTAAAATAGAATCTTCTTCTTTAATCCCTGTTAGATAATAAAAATCAGAATTTTGTCTAAACTTATATTCTACATCACGGTTACGAATTTTATGATTCCCCGCAAAAAGAATCAGAATTTCTCCATTTTTTATTTTTTTTTGAACTTTAGAGATTCTTTTTTGATACGTATATGCATCATATTCTTTGGATTTTAATTGCGGTTGTTTCATGTTTTAATCACTTCCTCAAGTGCTTCAAAAATGCGTACAGGATTTTGGTCTAACATACAACGGAAGTGGCCTTCAGGACAAATCCTTCCTCCGTGAATTCCACAAGGTCTACAGTTTAGACCGTTCACTTGCATGATTCGATGTTTGTCTGACAAACTTCCATAACCAAATTCTGGGATTGTTGCTCCATAGATCATAACCGTAGGTGTATTAAATGCAGAAGCAAAATGAATAGGACTCGAATCATTGGAAATGATAGCAGTTGCATTTTGAATCCAAACCATAAGTTCTTTTAAACTTGTTTGTCCGACTAAAGAAAGTAACCTTTCTCTTTCTTTGATTTCTAATGGTTCTGTTTTCATCATTCGAAAAATATGATCTTGGATTTCTAAATCTGCCTTACTTCCAATGAGAATCACCGATTCATTTCTCTTTCTTAAAATTTGTGTGATGACACTTACAAATTTTTCTTCTGGCATTCGTTTCGTTTCCCATAAGGAAGATGGAGCAATTAATATGTAACCGGTTTCGTTTTTAAGAAGTTTTGACCGTTTGGCAAAATAGGAAGATTCGTCTTCTTCACTTGGATACAAATATGGCCTTCGTTCCCTTCCTGTTGGGAAATCATATGGCTCAAACAATAATGAAAATAATTTTTCCACTTCATGTGGACCTTGTTTTGGTCTTGGAACCAACTTGGTATGAAGAAAGGAAAAACCAGATTCTTTGTAACCAATTCGTATTGGAGCCTTTGTGAAAAAAGAAATTAAACTGGAACGATAAGAAAAATGGGGAGAATACACTTTATCAAACTTTTCTTTTCTCAATTTTTGGATGAACTTTAAGAAAAAAAATGGGTTTTTTTTAATTTTCTTTTTATCAAGGCACCAAACTTGCGTTATATCGGGATTATGATCTAATACTGATTCCGTACCTAAATTGACTAACACATGGATTTCACTTTCCTTGTGTTCCATTTTCACAGCGTGGAAAAAGGAGGTAGAGAGGATTAAATCGCCAAGGAAAGCGGTTTGGATGATGAGGATTTTTTCAGGCATCAGACTCTTTCTAATATCGACACAAAGTTGTTTGTAGCTAGTCCACCTATACTTTGTGCTACTGCCAACCGCTTTTCAGGCCATTCAGAAAAGAACCTACAAAGTTCCACAATTTGTGCAAGTCCCGATGCTCCGACGGGGTGGCCCCGGGATTTAAGCCCACCGGAAGCATTGATCGGTAATTTGCCTTTGGGGTGAGTCAGACCCGCTTTTACCTGGAATAAGGCCTCACCACGTTTGAAAAA